>JAABUZ0100006657.1_pt1 | contig 14318 bp, 10 predicted proteins | sample 5562091 | NCBI WGS metagenome assembly JAABUZ01 (sample SAMN12813069, study PRJNA571459) | rock metagenome | isolation source: Antarctica rocks | place: Antarctica: Victoria Land, Linnaeus Terrace sud | collected 2015-12-21 | reverse complement strand
ACGAGCAGATCGATGCGATTGGTGGTGATGCCGTCCACGCCGGCCGCGCGTAGCGCCTGCATGCGCACGGGGTCGTCCACGGTCCAGACCAGCACGCGCAGGCCGGCCTGGTGGCAGGCATGGACCGTCTCCGGGGTGGCCAACGTCTGCTCCAGCGTCAGCGCCGTGACCCCGGCCGCGCGTGCCGCGTGGACCAGCCGCGGCCCGAGTTGCGGTCCCCTCGCGATCAAGACGGAGAAGGTGGATCTCCGCGCGGGAGCGTTGCGATAGCGAGCGGAGCGCGTGAGCGCGGCCTGCACCCACGGTTCGGCGGAGCGGACGGAGGCGAAGGTGCGCGGCGCGTTGCCGGTCAGCACGATGCCGTCGTGTCGCCCGGCACAGCGCAAGGACTGCACGAGCGCGCCAGCCAGATGGGATACCTTGAGGTCGAGGTTGAACGCCAGGGGCGCGCCGTGGTGGCGCAGGGCGAGCGCCTCGTCGAGCGTCGGCACATCGTCGGCGAGGCGGCGTAGGGCCGTGCGCGGCGTGCGGGCAATGCTGACCACCGGTCGCGGCCGCCCGCGCTCACCCGGCAGGACGAGGCGGTCGTCGTGAGCGAGCACGATCGCGCCATCAAGGCTGAGGCGCAGGTCGGTCTCCACCATGTCCGCGCCCAGCGCCATGGCCAGCACAAACCCATCCAGACTGTTCTCCCGCGCCTGCGCCGGAGCGCCACGATGGGCGATGCGTAGGAACGGCCACGGCCAGCGATCGGTCGTGTCGGTCATCGGCGTTCTCCCTTGCTTTCACCGGCGGCGCCACTCCATTCCAGAGATAGCGACCGGCCGGGTGCGCAGCGAGCCACGCGAGGGTACGCCGGACACAGCCAATCAGCACCTTGGCCCGTCGTATCCCGACGGTCCCCTCCAACGTCGCTGGGCTCGTGCCGTTCACGGCGGCGTTCCGCGCGCGGTCCGCTTATAGCGATGCCGGTTGTAAGAATGCACATACGTGCGCCCGCCCCACACCTGAATCGGCGCCGTGTCGTGCAGAAGGTGCGCTGATCTTCCCGTTGTCGTGCAGAAGGTGCGCCGATCCGCGTACGACGGGGTTGCCTCGTCGCGTAGGCTCAGGGCAGGGACGAAGCTGCGCTCGCGTGTGAGGCCGCCCCCGCGAAGGGACGTGGAGGCAGGTCGTGGCGGATCGGCGCCGCGTCTCTGCGACAGCGGGCGCAGGTAATGTGCGATACGACGCATCTTACACTGCGGCGGCGGGCCGCGTGTTAGCTAGCGCCCTTACTGAACTGCTGCTGGAGGGTGGTCTTGGCCTGCTCGGCGGCCTGGCGGGCGTTCTGCTGGGACTGCTGGAAGAACTGCACGAGCGGCTGATCGCCGGCCTGCTGGGCGTCCTGGATGTACTGCTGGGCGTCGGCGGCAGCCTTAAGGGCGTGGTAATAGACGCTGACGACGTTGTAGAGGGGGTCGGACGTGCCGGTGGCTTGCTGGCTGTTGCTCATCTCTGATCTCCTGACGACGGGTGCGAGTGCTGCGGGGGCGGCGCGCCCCCTGAGATGCTCCTGGTGCAAGGGCCATACCGCGCGTGGGGCGAGGCGACGAGGGAGGCTGGACGACGACACGGGAGGGGCGCGGCTGTGACGCCGAGCGGAAGCCATGTCGTCACGGGAGGGGCGCCCCTCCCCGTCGGGGGCAAGAGAGCGGACGGGGACGGGTCTGCAGAGGGGGTAGGGGACGGCGGGCGAGCCGCGCGGTGCGTCATGGGGGCGCGTGCGGGCGTACGCGCGGGCGGGGGCAGAGGCTACCGGTGGCAGTGTCGCACGGCGGCGGGGCGCGCTGCGCCGGCGCGGTCTTGGGACCGTGGGTGCTGTCGGAGAGGAGGGTGAGGGACGCGCGGAAGGCCGGCGTGGGGAGATAGCCCCCGCCCCCCACGTCGGCCTTCTGGGGTCTGTATCGGCCGGGTGAAGGCATCGCTGAAGGGGGGACGGCACGTCGGAGCGTGGCAGGGCGAGGGGTAGGCCGGGGGCGCACGGCGTCCCGTGCGCGCGCCGCCGGCTGCCACTGGCAGTGTGCCAAGGCGCCGCGCCGTGGCCAACCCAGCAGGGGGCACAGCGGTGACGCGCTGAGGGCTGAGTGGGAGGCCGCGGCTTGGCCCCGGTGCCAGCTCCTAGCGGGGTAGGGCCGGCGGCGTCAGGGCTGGGCGCGGGCCAGGCCGGCGCTGTCGTAGGGGCCAGAGCGTGCCGGGGTTCCCGTGTAGGAGGGGGCCACTGTCTGCCGGGATAGGGGGCTAGGTGTAAGGCGTCAGATTACGTGAGCGGGTTTCACCCGTACAGCGGCGTGGAACGTCAGAGTAGGTGAGCGGGAAACGTCAGATGAGGTGAGCCGATCCGCGTGTTGCGTCACAGTAGGTGCACCGATCCGCACGGGATGTGTGTGCGTGGATCACGTCCGCAGCGTCCCTTTAGAGGGTATTTTGAGTGTGAATAGGACGGTCAGCATGGCCTGGAGGAGGTGCGCGCGCGGATTGGCGCAGCTACTGATATTGTTGGCGAAGTCGCGCAACCCGCCGCTTATGCGCCTCGCGACCTGATGGAGGCAATAAGCAACACCGAGACGCGGGGTGCGAAGGACGCTTATTCGGCGCGCTCCGACCCTTCCCCGACTTCGCCAACAATATCAGCTACTGTGACGCCTTACAAGTGGGCAGCGGCGGGCGATGGCGGTCCGTGGGCGCGGGGAGCAGCGCCGTCCGGCGGGCGTTCATGCGGCGGTCATGGGCGGGGCGCTATCGTGAGGGGGTAGCGGCACCAGGACAGCTGGCGCCGTCGGGCTGCGGGGGGGGCGAGGAGCGGGATAGGAGGGTGTCACGGTCGAGCCCGTCGGCGTACGGGAGCAGAGGAGTAGCGCGGCGCGCGCCACCCCCCAAGTGGGCCATAGCGTGGGGGCGTCCTCGTGGCTACCCTCTATCCAGGACACACGACAGGCCCGGTTATCGCGTGAAGGACGGCATGTACCTCTCACCTAACGCGGAGGGCGCGTTGCTCACGCGCGTGGCGAGCGGCGACGGCGCCGCGTTCGACGAACTGTATGGGCGCTACGCGCCGGTGGCTGCGGGGCTGGCGCGGGGCATCCTGGGCGAGCCCGCGTTGGCGGAGGATGCGGTGCAGGAGGCGTTCCTGACCGTGTGGCGACACGCCGCGCGCTACGACCCGGCGCGCGGCAGCGTCCAGTCCTGGCTGCTGACGATCGTGCGCCACCGCGCCCTCGACGATCTCCAGCGCCGTCACGCGGACCGCTGGGTCGATGACGCGGCCGTGGCCGAGGTCTCCGAGGGGAGCGACACGCACGAGCTGGCCTGCCAGCACGCCGCGGCCCAGGTGGTGCGCGCGGCGCTGGCCCAGTTGCCGGCGGCCCAACGCGTGGCGCTGGCCCTCTCCTACGGCGGGGGGTATAGCCAGGCGGAGATCGCCCGGGCGCAAGGCGTGCCGCTGGGGACGGTCAAGGGGCGCGTGCGTCTGGGGCTGCGGGCACTACGCACGCAGTTGGCGGGACCGGAAGGAGCGGCGGTGTGGGGACCACCGGTGGGGTCAGGCGTCAGAGGAGGAGCGCTCGTCCGCGCGGGGTGTCGGTGTTCGCCAGACGTGCCGTGTGCGGCACGAGTCTGAGAGGGAGCTGAGACACAAGCGCGGTGTGCGACGCCGACGGGGCCACGTTGCGGAGGACACAGAGGGGACGGCTCCCGCAGGGAACTGCGGGGCCGCCCCCTGGCGTGCGCGGGGCTTACTTCTTGGTGGAGTCGTGGGTGGCGTGGGCCTTGGCAGCCTCCTCGGCGTGCTGGGTGGCGTGGGTGGCGTGGCCGTGGGCGTGGTGAGCCTGCTCGGCGGCCTTGTCGGTCTCGCCCTTGGCATGGTGCTCGGCGGCCTGCTCGTGGTGCTTGGCGGCTTCTTTGAGGTGCTCGGCGGCCTGCTTGTGATGCTCAGTGGCGGGATGGGCGGCGGTAGCCATGGTGGACCTCCTTGGACGATGGGGCCAGCGCCATCGCTGGTCAAACCCCTGTCTCTACGGGTACGCACAAACTATACCGCGAGCGCCGTGCAGGCGGGGGACGGCCTCGTGGCTTGCGGGGATGGCGGTGGGTGTCCCTGGCGTCGTCTGAGGCGCTGTGGTGGCTGGAGATGTAAGGCGTCACGTTCGCTGCGCCGATTGCAGGTGTGACAGGGCGGGAAACGTCACGTTCGGTGCGCAGGAAACGTCACGTTCGGTGCGCCGATCCTGCAGAAACGTCACGTTCGGTGCGCCGATCCGCAGCAGGTGTGTCTGTCGTCACCGGTGTCGTTGGGGGTGATGCAAGGCGGTGGTCACGCTCAGAAAGAGGGATGGGGAGGCCGGACGAGGGGCGGGGAGGAGGATGGCGCAGCGAACGTGACGTTTGTGGCGCAGCGAACGTGACGTTAGGCGCAACGAACGTGACGCCTTACACTAGGCGCAGAGAAACTGTGACGCCTTACAACTGATCGTGCGGTTCGGCTCAACGACTGATATTGTTGGCGAAGTCGGCAAAGGGTTGGAGAGTGTCGAATAAGCGCCCAGCGCATCCCGCGTCCTGGCGTCGCTTATCGCCTCAGACGGGTCACGAGGCGCATAAGCAGCGGGGTGCGCGACTTCGCCAACAATATCAACGACTGTGATGTCTTACAGCCCCGGTAGCACACAGCTACCGGGGCCGTGCTGCGTCATGGGTCAGGGCTGTGGGCGTCCCTGGTAGCGTCTGGGGCGCTGTCGTGGCCGCTGGCGGGCGCTGGCGGCCGTGGGGTGGTCCTGGCCCTGCGGTCCTGGCGGGGCTCCTAGCGGTCCTGAGCGCGGCAGTAGCTCCACGCGGCCCACATACCGGGTCCACGCGGCCGACGCGGGCCAGGGCGACGCGGGGTGCCGGCCAGGCGGGCGACGCGGGGTGCCGGCCAGGCGGGCGACGCGGGGTGCCGGCCAGGCGGGCGACGAACTGGCCGGGCGTGCTGAGCTGGAGAGAGCGGCGGCCCTGTGACGTGGGGGCCATCCTGTGCCAGGGTCCCCGCGTAGGAGGGGGCCGCTGTGTGCCGGGGTAGGGGGCCAGGGCGTGCCAGTGTAAGACATCACATTCGCTGATATTGGTGGCGAAGTCGGCGAGGCGTCGGGAAGGGCCGAATAAGCTCGCCCGAAGCGCCCCTTTCGGCGCCGCTTATAGGTCGGGGCCAGCCATTATCTGCATAGGCGGAGGGGTGCCGGACTTCGCCACCAATATCATTCGCTGAGCCAAAAGCACAGCTGAGGCAGGCAAAAAACCGCACGATCATTGAGCGGAAACCGCACAATAAATGAGCCATCCAGCGGAAACCGCACAATAAATGAGCCATCCACGATACCGTCATGGCGCGAGAAAGGGAGGGAGACGGCAGTGCACCGCCGTTTTCATACCTGAAAACGGGAGTCCGAGCGGACAGCGTGCGGATGGCTCAACGACTGTGCGGTGTCGGCTCAATGATCGTGCAGTTCGGCTCAACGAATGATATTGGTGGCGAAGTCGTCCAGGCCGCCGCTTATACGGGTTGGGGGGTAACCGGGGCTATAAGCGACGCCGAAAAGGGGACGTTCAAGGCCGCTTATTCGGCCCTTCCCGGCATCCCGCCGACTTCGCCACCAATATCAACGAATGTGCGGTCTTACAGCCGGCTGCCCAGCCCGACGATGGCGTATCTCTTCATAGGTATTCCCTTGATGGCGCGGAGGAGCGATCAGAACTCAGCAGACACGCCCCCTCGAACTCAACGATTCGTGCCACTAGTACACGTTGGCTTAAGCAGCTTGGCGATGCGTATAAACTGCCAAGACACTTCAGTGCCCGTGGTTTGCCATGCGACTTCAGTCGCAGGCTGCCGCCCGAACGCAAACTCATCTACGCCAACGTGTACTAGCCTTACCCCTCGCCCAAGCGCAGGACGCGACCGAGCTGCAGGCGCAGCAACAGCGACACATGCACGCCGAGCATGAGCAGGAAGACGAGCAGCATGGCCAACACGAAGCCGGCCACGGCGATCCACGGCATGATCACCAGGAACGGCGGCATCGTGTTCGCGGCAATTGGTAGATAGGGCAGAAACAGCCGCGTGGTCAGCAGGCCTGCCGCGATGCCGCCCAGGATCGCGGCCCCCAGCAGGAAGACCTGCTCGAAGAGCACGAGGGAGCGCACCTGCCCCTGGGACAATCCCAGCGCGCGAACGATGGCAAACTCGGCGAGACGCTGCCGCAGCGTGAGGTAGGCATAGGTGACGAAGCCGAGCGCCGTCAATCCCACCGCGATCAGGAAGCCGACCGAGACCACGCCGTAGATTCCCGCCGTGAGCGGGTCGTCCCCCACCGTCGTGACGGCGGGCAGCCCCACGTCGCTCCGGATCTGTCGCGGCCACGCCCGCGTCGCCGCGATCAGACGATCAACGCTGGCCTGGTTCCGGTCGGTGTCCATCCAGACCTCGTTGGGGCCGTGGCCCTTGCTCTCGCGCGTGAGGTAGGCCAGGTTGGCCACCACGAATGGGGCATCGCGCGGGTCGAGCGTGGGGAAATAGTGGGCGACGTCGGCCACACGGAAGGACACGCGCGCGTTGTTGGTCAGTGTCACGCCGAACGCGTCGCCGCGACGCAGGCCGGTCGCGCTCAGGAACGAGTCGCTGACGACCGCGTTCGGGCCGGGCGACGCCAGACCCGCCAGCACCTGGCTGAGGGGTTGGTCGACGAAGTCGGGACGGAACCACATGACGCGTCCGGCCGTGGCCGGATCGATGCCCAGCACGTTGACGGTCGTCCCGTTGTCCGTCAGGTTGACGATGTTGCCGAACGACTCGTAGCGCAACGCCGGGGTGGCCGCGCGGACGCCGGGGAGCGCCAGGTGCGCCGATAGGGGCAGCGCGTCAGGTTCGTTCTTCAGGCGCGGGGGCGCGTGCGCGCGGTCGAACGTCTCGCTCAGGCGCACGGTGGAGCCCGCCTGGTACATCTGCTGGTCGGACAGGTTGCGCGCCTCGACGCCGGCCACCGTCGCCGCGACGATACCCAGCGTGAGCGTCAGCGTGCAGAGTTGTACCAGCCGCATCGGCTGGCGCGGCGCCCGCGCCACGCCTTGCAGCGCCACGTGCGCGGAGGGCGACGAGAACCGGCCGAGCAGACGCAGCCCCAGGGAAGCCACCCACGGCAGGACGCGGCCGATGAGGAGGGCGACGGCCACGGCGAAGAGCAACGGCGCGAGGGCGATCAGCGGGTCCTGCGCCACGGCCGCCGTCGCGGCCCCCGCCGTCACCGGCCCCTGACGCGCCAGGACGGCGAGGCCATACAGGGCGATGGCCAGCGCGACGAGGTCGAGGAAGAGGCGTTGCCACAGCGGCCGCCCGCGCGGGCGCGCCCGATCCCCCTTGAAGGACGCCATCGACCGGCGCGCCACGTCCATGGCCGGCAGCAAGCCCGCTAACAGGCATAGCAGCGCCGTGGCGCCGGCGTACAGATAGGTCCGGGGCACGATCCGCGGGTCGAACGGCAGGCCGCCTCCGAAGGAGAGAAACCCCGAGGCATGGCCGATCAGGCGGGCCAGCGGCAGCCCGAGGAGCGGTCCGACGACCACGGACACGATGGCCAACGCGAGGCCCTCACACGCGTAGAGGGCGAAGACCTGCGCGCGCGTGGCGCCCCGGCTGCGCATCAGCACGATCTCGCCGGCCTGCTGGTCGAGGGCGAGCGCGGTCGTCACCGCGACAGCGTAGAGGATCAGGGCAACGATGGGGAGGACCAGGATCAGGAGGACGTAGGGGAGCAGGTCGTATTGGTAGAGGAAACCCGCGATGCCCAGGCCGAGCGCGGCGAGCAGATCCGTCCCGGGGGCGAGCGACGCAAGCTTGCTCCTCACCCGGTCAAGGCGATCCAGCAGCGCGCTGGCGTCGTCCAGGTGGATGGCCGTGAGATCGGTCTCCTGCAACCAGACATACTCCGGGTCGAAGATCGAGCCGCGCGCGGCGAAGCGCTGGAACGTGTCCAGATGTGGCGCGACCAGCGAGCGGTACGCCGGGTTCCCGGCGTTGTTGCCCCAGACAGAACTCTCGATGTCCCTGGGCACGAAGACCCCCGCGACCACGAGTGGCGGCGCCAGCGCCCGGGGGCGATCCTGAAACGCCGCGTAGGCGATATAGGCGATTCGGTCGCCGACATGGAGGCGCAGGGTCCGCGCCGTATACCGCGAGATGAGCACGGGAGCGTCGCCGTCGGGCAGGCGCGCCGGGGCATCGACGGTCCCGGACACCATCTTGATCTGCCCACGCAGCCCCTCATAGTACTCCAGGGCGAGCGGCGCCACTTGGGTCCCGGCGATCCCCATGCCGCGGGCGCCGACGCGAAAGACGGGCGCCTGGGAGGTGGTATGGTGGGCGTAGAGGGTGCGCAACGGCACGGCCAGGTCGGACGGCTCCCCCTGCCTGATGTAGCGATCGAGGGCGGCGTAACGGGTCCCCGCGAGCGGCGCGCCCGTCGCGCTGACGGCCAGGGTGGCGTTGGCGGCATCCGTGTCGAGGCGCGCCCGCAGCATGGCGTCGCCCATGGCCGCGCTGTAGAGGGACACGCCGACGACGAGGGCGACGGCCACCAGCATCCCGACGACGCGGATCGCCAGCAGCCCCGGCGTCACCGTCGCGCGGCGCGCTACGAGCGTCGCGAGCGCCCGGATCGTCCTCATGTGCGTCTCCTCCCCGTGCTCGGGCTACGTCGATATGGTCGATGTGGCCAGCTATCGTCCAGGCCCCACGGCCGGGCCTGAGCCCCAGGGGGCGACGGGCGCGGGCTCGACGACGATGCGGCCGCCGTCGAGGCGGACGACCGCGCGGTCCTCGATCCCCAACGCGCGCAGGTAGTCCCGTGGTATCTGCAGGCGTCCGGCTCGATCGACCACCGCGTACTCGCGGTGCGTCACGTCGCCGTCGCCATCGCCATCGCCGTCACCATCGGCCGTGGCCGCCGGCTCGACACGGATACGCTCGGAGCTGGTTCGTCCGTCGCGGATGGCGACCGTGCGGTCGGCGACCTCCGCGACGGACGCGTCGTGCGTCACGACGACCACCGTCGTGCCAAAGCTGTCCCGGACCAGCTTGAGCGCGCCGAGGATCTCGCGTGCCGTCCGGGTGTCTAGCTCCCCGGTCGGCTCGTCGGCCAGGAGCACGCGCGGGTTGTTGGCCAGCGCGACGGCGATGGCCACACGCTGCTGCTCGCCGCCGGAGAGGGCGGCCGGCTTATGGCGCAAGCGATCGCCCAGGCCGACGGCCCGGAGCAGTTCGGCGGCGCGGCCGCGCGCGGCGCGGCCCGTCGCGCCGGCGTAGAGGAGCGGCTGCTCGACGTTGTGGAGGGCCGAGAGATAGGGTAGCAGGTTGCGCCCCGTCTGCTGCCAGACAAACCCGACGACGTGGCGGCGGTAGCGGTCCAACGCCCTGGCCGAGAGGGCGAGCAGATCGTATCCCGCCACCCGGGCTGCCCCGGCCGAGGGCACGTCGTTGCCCCCCAGGATGTTGAGCAGAGTGCTCTTGCCGCTGCCGCTCTTGCCGACGATCCCGACCATCTCGCCGGCGGTGACGCGCAGGTCGAGGCCCTGCAAGGCGACGACCTCGAGCGTGCTCACCTTGAAGATCTTGACCAGATTGTCGCAGGCGATGACGCTGTCCGTGTCCGCGTCGCCCCGTGTCTCTCGCATGCGCTACTCCGCTCTCCGCAGGATGCCGTCGGCGAGGCGATAGGCCACGTCGGCTGCCGCGACCACGGCCGGGTCGTGCGTGGCCACGAGCATGGTGGCGCGCCGGGACCGGACCACCTCGGTTATCAGGCCGATGATCTCGCGGCCCGTGGCCGTGTCCAACTCGCCGGTCGGCTCGTCGGCCAGGATGAGCGGGGCCCCGGTTGCCAGCGCCCGCGCGACGGCGACGCGTTCCTGCTCGCCGCCGGAGAGCTCGAACGGGCGGTGATCGAACCGCGCGCCGAGGCCCACCATCCGCAGCGCCTCGCGCGCGCGGCGGGCGCGCTCCCGCGCGCCCACCCCCGCGATGTGCAGGGCGAGGGCTACGTTCTCAAGCGCGGAGAGCGTGGGCAGGAGGGCGAAGGACTGGAAGATAAAGGCGACCGTGTGGCGGCGCAGGACGGTGCGCTCGCGCTCGGTCAGGCGCGTCACGTCGCGGCCGCCGACGAGGATCGTCCCCGTCGTAGGCGTGTCGAGGCCGCCGATCAGATTGAGCAAGGTCGTCTTGCCGGAGCCGGAGCGGCCGGTGATGGCGACGAGGGCGCCGGGATAGGCGTCGAACGTCACCTCCGTGAGGGCGGCCACGGCGCCACGGCCCTGACTATAGATGCGAGAGACGCCGCGCACGGCGACGATAGGATCGTCCGCCGACGTGGCGGCCCCGCGCATCGCCACGCTATCCCGGATCATCCGTCCTCCTCACCCTGAACCCGAGCGCCACGCGGGGCAACGACAGGAATAGCCCTGTCGTATCCCGGTCACCGCTGTATCTCGCAGCCATATCACACGGCCAGCCTTACGCGCCGTCGTCCTCCCATGGCAAGCACGTCCAGCGGACATCGGTCAAGCCATCGTACAGGCCGGTCGTCGCCAGGATGAAGTGCCCCGCGAAGGGCGGGCACGCGGTGTCACGCGCGTACTTGACCAGCGCGTCGTTCCATCCCTCCTCCAGCTCGGCATCGACGTAGGAGACGCCGTCGCCGTTGTAGTTGGGCCGTAGCAAGGTCGATTGGCGGATGTCGAGGACCTGTCGCCCGTTCAACCATAGCCGGCGCGGGCAGGTCGCCGGGATGCCCAGGCGTACCTCCTGGCGGCGCGAGCTGTACAGCAGGAGCCGCGCGTAGAGGACGCCGGTCCAGTCGGCCCCGACCTCGGTGGGCAGGGCGTTCCCGGCGGCGGAGACCGTGACCCACCCGCTGGGTGGGGCGTCGGCGCGCCCCCGCGCCGGGTTGTCCTCGGGCTCGAACGGCCGATCAAGCAGCGCCGCGGCGTCGCTCGCGTCGCCAGCGTCGGCCCGTGGCCCCCATAAAAGCCAGCGCCGCGCGCCCGCCAGCACGATCGGGACCTCCGCCTCCGCGGGCCGCCCCTCCGGCTGAATCGAGAGCAGCGCGCGGTTGCTGTTGCGCAGGCGCGCGGGCGCGTCGACGCGCAGGACATAGCGCAGCGTCGTTTCGGCGTCGGGCGCGAGTGTCACCCGTCCCGGCGCGGCCGGCTCGATAGCCCACCCCTCTGGGGGCGTCAGGCGCGCGTCCAACGCCAGGTCGCCGGCGCGGATGTTGCGCACACGGACGGCGAGCGTTTTGGGCGTCGCGGGCGCGATGACCGGGGCATCACCGTACTCGATCGTGACGGCGACCGTGTCGAGGGCTTCCTCCATCCGCATGGGACTGTCCGCCCACGGCCCGTGCGCCGCGTCGGGGCGCGCGAACAAATGGGGTGTATCATCGTCGCGCGGGCTGGTATGGTCGCCGATCTGGACCGGCGCGCCGCGCGCGGCCAGGAGGCGCGGCCCCAGCGCGCAGACGCGGTCGGTCAGTTCGCCCAGCGTCGTCGGGACCGGGTTGGGGCCGGTGGAAGCGTGCCGTAGGCCTCCCCAGCTCTCGTTGGTGGAAATGGTATCGCCCAACGGGGCGGTCCAACGGTCGGGCAGGCTCGCGCGTCCGCCCAGGATACCGAGCAAGGCGCCCAGAGTAGCGCCGGTGCAGTCGGTGTCGTAGCCGCAGTTGACCGCGGTGCAGAGGGCGTCGCCGAAGTCGCGACCGTAGAGCCAGCCGACCACCTGGAAGCCGATGTTGGGCGGAGCGTATTGCGCGTTGTAGTGTGGGGCGGCGGCGCGCACGCAGCGGCGCGCCTCCGTCCAATCGACGCCGTCGCGGTGCGCCTGGCGGGCGGCGTGAACCGCGCGCGTGGTGACGCAGCCAGCCGGGATGTAGGAGAGGCCGATGTCGAGCAACGTGTCCGGGTCATGCTCGACGAACGCCGCCGACTGCACGGCGGCGTTGAACATCTCGCCCCACACGCCCTCGCCGCCGGCGTGGTCGACACTGGCGTCCTCGTAGGCGTAGCGCACCGCCAGGGCGGGGGCGCCGGGGGCCAGGCAGGCCCACAGCTCGGAGCGAATCGGCGACCCCATGCAGTCGACGAACCAGTTGTTATAAGCGCCGGACACCGGGGGGCGCAGGCCCAGGCGCAGGTTGGTCTTATTGAGGCCGTACTCGTCCCAGTTGTAGCCGATGTGGTCGAGCCAGTACTGGGCCAGGTCGCGCGCCGTGAGGTCGAAGCCGTGCTCCTCGACCGCCTTGAGCCAGATCAGTTGCATCTCCAGGTCGTCGTTGGGGATGCCGCCCTCGCGCAACTCGGGGTACCAGTCGATATCGAAGGGCTGCTCCTCGGCGAACGCCTTCTCCAGGGGCGCGCCGAGCGTCCCGCCGCAGTTCTTGCCCAGCCAGCAGGCGTAGACCTTGTCCCAGTAGTCGTCTTTATCCAGTGTCACCACGCCATCCAGTGTCACCATGCCTCACCAATCCTTTCCCCAAAAGGTTGCATCGTTCCTCACGTCGGCAACCGCGCGCCGATCCAGTCTATCGTGGCCCGTGTACTCTCTTGAACGGTTAGAGCGGTCGTATCAAGCAGCGAGAGAGGTGGCGCAACCGCGCTTGCATGCGCCTTCAGGTACCGGTTGAAATGGAGCATGTCGGCGACAACGACGGGGGCGTCCGACCCGCGCCAGCGCGGACGGCTGTGCAGGCGCTCGGCCAGGATGCCGTCGTCGCAGATGACACCAAGGTAGTGGATCCGCGCAAAGTAGCGCCGCTCGGGGCACTGCTCAAAGTGCTCTGGTAGGGACGTCGCGAGGAGGACAACAGGCCGCCCCGCCTGCCCGATGTTTTTTGCGACGCGTAGCCAGGTGTTGTGATAACCTCGATGGTCGTCGCCTCGGGACCAGGGGACAGCGCCCCACAGCATATCGCTGTCCATCGTCACGCAACGGTCAAAGGTCCGCGCGAGGTTGAGCCCTATCGTCGTCTTTCCCGCTCCACTGGCTCCGGTGACGACGAACAAGGGCAGTTGGACGAAGCGATGCGCATGGTGACAAAACGGGCACACGGCAAAGGGCCCTTGAGGGTCAATCACCTTCTCGTCGCTGTACTGGCCACACTGAGGACAGACGTTAAACATAATCCGTTCTATCCTACCCTTTCACGCCGGTCACGACGATGCCCTGGATAAACCAGCGCTGTCCGATGAAGAACAGGGCGATGACGGGCAGGGTGGTCACAAGGGCCCCGGCCATGATCAACTCGAAGTGCGTCGAGTATTGGCCCTGAAGCTGCGCCAGCCCGAGTTGCAGCGTGAGATGGTCGCTGCTCTGCAGGTAGATCAGCGGCCCCAGGAAGTCGTTCCAGTTGTACAGGAACGTGAACAGGGCCACGGCGATCAGCGCGGGCTTGATCAGCGGCAAGGCGATGCGCCAGAAGGTGCGGACGTAGCCACAGCCGTCGATCTTGGCCGCGTCTTCCAGCTCGCGCGGCAGCGTCAGGAAGAACTGGCGCGTCAGGAAGAGGTAGGCCGGGTTGGCGAAGAGTTGCGGCACGATCAGCGGCGCGAACGTGTCGAGCCAGCCGAAGTCCTTGAACATGATGAACTGCGGGATCAGCGTCACGAACCCCGGCACCATCAGCGTGCTCAGGGCCAGGACGAACAGCGCGTTGCGGCCCGGGAAGCGCAAGCGCGCGAAGCTGTAGCCGGCCAGCGCCGACGAGAACGTCGTACCGATCGCGCTGCAAACGGCGATGAGCAGCGTGTTGAAGAAATAGGTCCCCATGGGCAGGCTCTGGAAGAGCGTGCCGAAGTTCTCCCAGGCCAGCCGGCCCGGGAACCAGATGACGGGATAGGCGGCGATCTCATCCGAGGTCTTGAACGCGCTTGAGGCCAGCCAATAGAACGGGAAGAGCAGGACGATGGCGCAGGCGATCAAGACCAGATAGGTGAGCGCGCGCCCGACGAAGCGGCGGACGCCCGTGGGCGCGCTCCGCGCCACGGCGCGCGGGGCTGTCCCGCGTCGCTTGCCCGCGACCGGAGTGACGCTATCGGCCATGGATACGCTCCCCTCTCTTTCCCCGCCTGTCTGTCCCGCGCGTCTTTCTCGCGCGCCCGTCTCACGCCGGGGCCTTCTCCGGCTCCCGGCTCTTATTCGCCCGCGTAGAACACCCAGCGGCGCGCCGAGCGGAACACGCCCAGCGTGAGCAGCAGCACGAGGG
>JAABUZ0100006656.1_pt1 | contig 14318 bp, 8 predicted proteins | sample 5562091 | NCBI WGS metagenome assembly JAABUZ01 (sample SAMN12813069, study PRJNA571459) | rock metagenome | isolation source: Antarctica rocks | place: Antarctica: Victoria Land, Linnaeus Terrace sud | collected 2015-12-21 | reverse complement strand
ATCCACGACGTCTACTTTCCGCTCGATGCCATCCTTTCGGTCGTGACGGTCATGAAGGATGGAGCGATTGTCGAGATCGGCTCCATCGGGCGTGAAGGCATGTCGGCTATTCCGCTCATTATGGGCGGCGCCACGACGGCGAACAGGAACGTTTGCCAGATGGCCGGAGACGTGTGGAAGATGAGCGCTCCCACGTTTCGCACGCTTGTTACGGAGAACAAGCGATTCCGCGACCTCATGAATCGGTATTTGCAAGCCTACGTGAACATGGTATCGCAATATTCGGCCTGTAATCGATTGCATAGCGTGTACCAGCGCGCCCGCTCGCTGGCTCTTGATGACTCGCGACCGGGTTGTACGAGACGAGTTTCCGCTCACACATGAACTCCTAGCGGCGATGCTCGGTTCTCATAGGTCCGGTGTTACCGTCGCCATCGAAAACCTTCAGAAAGCCGGCTTCATCCGCTCTCGCCGAGGTCGGATCACGATTCTGGATACGGCTGGTCTGGGTGAGGCAACGTGTGAATGTTATGAACGTATGGTACGGCATTTCGACGACGCGCTGGGCGCGTCGATCGAACCAGCCCGAACTGCCGTCAAGGTGAGAAGCGAACGAAGCGCTCGCCGGAATCGCGCGGGCTAAGCGGCGTTACAAGCGTCAGGGCTTGATCGCGATTCGCTTCACTGCGTCGCTCGCTTGTGACTCGAATCGTTTGAAGTTGTCGTAGAAGAGGGCCGCGAGCCGCTTGGCCTGCGCGTCGTACGCTGCTTTGTCGGCCCACGCATTACGTGGGTTGAGGACCTCCGATGGAACGTTCGGAACCTCACTCGGTATCGAAAGACCGAAAAACGGCTCGGGAGCAAATGATGCTTTTGCAGGAGCGCCGTCGAGCGCCGCGTTGACCATCGCGCGCGTATGTGCGATTGCCATGCGCCGGCCGACGCCGTACGGCCCGCCGCTCCAGCCCGTATTCACGAGCCAACACGTTACGTCGTGTTCGGCGATGCGTTGGCCGAGCAATTTCGAGTACACCGTCGGATGGTGCACCATGAACGGCGCTCCGAAGCAGGTCGAGAACGTCGCGGTCGGTTCGGTCACGCCGCGCTCCGTGCCCGCGACTTTGGCCGTATAACCGGAGAGAAAGTGGTACATCGCCTGCTCGCGCGAGAGCTTCGCGATCGGCGGCAGCACGCCGAACGCGTCAGCCGTCAGCATGATGATCGTCCTGGGATGCCCGGACATCAGATTGGGGACGGTGTTGGGGATGAACTCGACGGGATACGCGGCGCGCGTATTTTCGGTCTTGCTTTCGCTTTCGAGATCGAGCGCGCGCGTCGCTGGATCGAGCACGACGTTCTCGAGAACGGAACCGAAACGGTGCGAGGCCGCCCAAATCTCCGGCTCCGCTTTGCGCGAAAGCTTGATGACTTTTGCGTAGCAGCCGCCTTCGAAGTTGAATATCCCGTCGGCAGACCAGCCGTGTTCGTCGTCGCCGACGAGCGGTCGCTGCGAGTCAGCCGACAGCGTCGTCTTTCCCGTACCGGAGAGTCCGAAGAAGATGGTAGCACCGCCGGAGCGGCCGACGTTGGCCGAGCAGTGCATCGACAGCACGTCACGCAGCGGCATGAGGTAGTTCATGATCGTGAAGACGGACTTTTTGATCTCGCCGGCATACCGCGTACCGCCGATCAAGATGATCTTGCGCGCCAAGTTGATCAGGATGAACGTCCCGCTACGCGTTCCGTCGCGGGCGGGATCGGCCACGAATTCGGCCGCGTCGACGACCGTGAAGCCGGGGACGAAATCGGGCGGCGCCTGTTCGGGCGTCAAAAAAAGATTGCGGGCGAACAGCGAGTGCCAGGCATATTGCGTGATGACGCGGACCGGCAAACGGTACCGTCGGTCGGCGCCGACGTACGTGTCGAGCGTGTAGATCTCGCGTTGCGAGAGAAATGCCGCGACACGCGCGAACAGCGCATCGAAGATTTGCGGCGTCGTAGCCTTATTGGTGTCGCCCCAATCGATGTTCGCTTCGCTGCTCGGCTCGCGTACGAAGAACTTGTCCTTCGGTGAGCGACCCGTATGCTCGCCTGTTTCGACCACGAACTGCCCGTCGGCGCCGAGTTCTCCCTCGCCGCGGCGCAACGCGTGTTCGTACAGCGTGGCGACGGAAAGGTCGCGATGGACGGCGCGCGCGTTCGCGAGTCCGAGGGCATCGAGCTGCGCGTGGAAGCGTTCGTCGATTGCAGGCAACGTGAGAATGGTTGCGACCTCCGAAGGTGCGGCTTGGGAGCGTTTCTCGCGGCTTTGGGGCGCGCCTTCACTCCTTTTCGGGACGCGGCAACGGGCTTGCGCGAGAAGGAGCAGAAGCGGCGCTCGTGCGCTTTAAGAACCGAGCCGTTGCCCTGATCATCGTCATCCTGGGGCTCAAAACGGAGGTCGCCGCCGCTCCCGGGGCCCAAATCGCCGTCGGGACGCTTGCACCCGGTCGCTCGAACGCGATCACCGATGTCTCCGGCGTCCGCGTCGGACAAATAACCAAGATCGAGGGCGCCCCAGGCCCGCTGATACCGGGCAAGGGGCCGGTGCGCACGGGCGTGACGGTCGTCCTGCCCAACGACGATCCCTGGAGTAAGCGGGTCGCGGCGGCGACCTTCGATCTCAACGGCAACGGCGAGATGACGGGGGCGCACTGGGTGGACGAAGCGGGTTTTCTCGAGGTCCCGATCGCGCTGACCAATACGCTCGACGTGCCGCGGGTCGACGACGGCGTCATCGATTGGTTGATCGCGCGCCATCCCGAGATCGGCGTCCGCGCCGACGTGCCGCTGCCGGTGGTGGCCGAGTGCGACGATCAAGGGATCAACGACATCCAGGGCCGGCACGTGTCGCCCGCCGACGCGGTCGCTGCGCTCGACGCGGCGCGCCCAGGCCCGTTTCCGCGCGGCGACGTCGGCGCGGGAACCGGCATGCGGGCCTTCGGTTTCAAAGCCGGCATCGGGACGGCTTCGCGCGTCGTCGCGCGCAGTGCGGGCGGCTACACGGTCGGCGTCCTGGTCAACGCAAACACCGGATCGCGTGAAGAATTGCGCATCGACGGTGTGCCGGTCGGCCGCATCTTCGCCCACGAGCTGCTGCCGACGGTTTCCAAACCCGCGGCGGATGCGCGTTCGAGGGCCGGCGTGGTTGCGGCACCGCCGGAGCACGGGCGCGCCGCCGGCGGCAGCATCATCGTGACGATTGCAACCGACGCGCCGCTCGATCATCGTCAGTTGCGCGAACTCGCCAAACGTGCGACGCTCGGCCTCGCGCGCACAGGCGTCACCTCGCATGTCTCGAGCGGCGACCTGCTGATCGCGTTCAGCACGACGCATCTCTATCCGCGCGAGCCCGCCGCTCCACTTCCGAGCGCACTGGTCAACAGCGACGATGTCATGGACGCGCTCTTTGCCGCCACCGCCGAAGCAACCGAAGCCGCCGTCGTCGATGCGCTGTTCTCCGCGCGCACGCTTTCCGGTGCACGCGGCCTCACGTACTACGCCTTGCCTGCGGCGCGGGTGGAGCGACTCATCGGCGATGCGCGCCGGGCGTGGCGTAGCGCCCCATAGCGCAGTAGGGAAAGGCAACCAGACCTAACATAACGTCGTGCCATACATAGTGCTTTCTTCGGAGGACTGCTATGCTGTTGAACCGTGCGGCCGCAGTAGCGGCGCTTTTCGTCGGACTCAGCGCGGTTTCTGGGAGCGCCCAGGTCGTCGGGCGTTCAACGCTCGGCGTGTCGACGTCGTCGCTGCAACTGGTCGCGCGTGGTTACCGGGCATCGAAGATCATCGGCTCCTCGGTGTACGATACGTCGCGCCATAAAATCGGTAACGTAAACGACTTGGTGACACACCCGACAAGACCGTCTCGTTCGCCATCGTGGGCGTCGGCGGCTTCCTCGGCCTCGGACAAAAGGACGTCGCGATCCCGATCAACCGCTTCAGCCGAATGCAGCCGATGACCTTACCGGGCGCAACGAAAAAGGCGCTCAACGACCTGCCGGCGTTCCACTATTCTCACTGAGAGCGCAACTGCGGCTTAGGCTACCGCCTCGGTCGGCGCCGGGGGTGCGACGAGCATCGGTGACGGCGCCACGTACATCGGCTTCATTCCGACGACGGCGTCGATGGAACGGTCGCCGGCCGTGACGTGGCAGAACGCTTGATCGCGGGTCATCGAGAAGAGAACGCCCGGATCGACCGAATTCTGGTTGTACTTCGTCGCCCGCGCCAGCAAGCCGAGCGTCGCATCGTCATCGGTCTTGAAGAAAATCTTTTGGGTGAAGTTCTGCAGCGCCGCGTCGACGTGATGCGGCGCCAGCACGGCGTACAACGAAGCAACGCCTTGAGTGGTGCCGAGCACCATGCAACCCGCCGAACGAATGACGCCGAGCGACGAGACGTCCGACTCGGAGATGCACAACTGGTACTCGTCGATGCCGAAGACCACCGGCCGCACTTGATCGAGCGTCGGATTGGAGCGCCGGTTTTCGACCGCCGTGAAGAAGCGTCGCTTTGCCAAGGTGTAGAGCGACTGCGCGGCGCGCTCGTAGCGCGAACGCGGAACGTGCAACACGATCACGTTGCCCTCGAAGACGCTGTTCATCGAAATGAGGTTATGCTTGCGGGCGAAGGTCTTCGTGATGTCGACGTCGCGCAGCGGCTCGAGCAGTTGGGAAATCGCAAACTGAACCGTGCGCCGCGTTTCCGGCATCATCTGAAAATAGCGGGTGTCCTCGTAGCTGAGCGCTTCGTGGATCGTCCATGCTTCGTCGCTGTCGCTGCGGATGGCACGTAGGCGTTCCGTAGCCTGAATGCGCACGAGCGCCGCAAACTTATCATCGAAGCAGTAGCTCGTGAGGTGCTCGAACGTATAATACTGATCGCCCGCAGCTTGAAGCATGCGCAACGCGTTCTTCATACGTGCCAGGCCCGCGTCGACCCACTGTTTCGCATCTTCACTGACCCGTCCGAAGGTGTCGCGAAAATAGACGCTGTCGACGTCGGGGCTTCCGCACATCAGTTCCAAACCGATCTCGCTGCCGGGTTGGATGACCACGGACTTGCGCCCGGCACGCCGCGCAATTTCGCACACCTCGCCGACCGCTTCAGTCTTAGCGCAGATGACGAACGCGCCCGCACCCAGATCGGAAAGCATCGATTGCAGCATCGGGTTATATCCGCGCGTCGTCTTGCCGGAACCCGACGAGCCGAAGATCATCGTATGGCGGCACAGGTCGTCGATGCCGAAATCGATTCGGCCATCGCCGGTCCCGAGGCTCAACGAATGTGACGGGGCGCGTTCACGAACGTCCACCACAGGTCTATCGACCGCGGTCGAAGCCTGCTATACCAGAAAACAAGGCGGCCGCTTCGAGATGAAGCCGCCGCCAAGGAAGTGTGACCTGGGTCGAACTTCGCCCTTTAAGCCACGTGCATCGGGGCGAGATCATGGGCGGAAAGCACATGACCGGGGGAGATCACGTGACGTTTGAGCCCGAGCTTCGTGGGATCGATGCCGAGCGCGATCGCGACCAATTGCGGGAGATGGAACGTCGGCAGGTCCGTACGCCCCCAGCGCGCGGCTGAATCGGCTTGGTAGCCATCGAGCGCCAGATGGCACAGCGGGCACGGCGTTAGAACGGCTTCGGCGCCCGCGTCTTTGGCGATGCGCATGTTTTGCCCGACCATGTTGGCGGCGATGCCGTCCTTCTCGAGCTGGACGTGGAACCCGCAGCAGCGCGTCTTGCCGGCGTAGTCGACCGGTTCGCCGCCAAGTGCCGTGATCAGATCTTCGAGCGAATGAGGATTGCGGGCCGATTCCCAACCGTTGACCGACTCGGGTCGGATGATGTGGCAGCCGTAAAACGGCGCGACCTTGAGGCCTTGCAGCGGATTGACGACCATCTTCGACAGTTCGTCGAGCCCGATGTCGTCGATCAGCATCCACAGAAGATGACGAACGGAAACCGTTCCCTTGTAGCTCGCTCCGAACTTGCCGAGGATGGCGTTGGACTGCTCCATGCGCAATTCGTCCTCGAGCAGCTCTTTGTTGGAAGCGCGCATGTGTCCCGTACACGTTGAGCAGATCGTAATGACGTCGTCGAGCCCGAGCGCTTCTGCCTGCGCGTAGGTACGGGCGTTGAGCACGCGAGCGACATCGCGGTTGACGTCGTTGAGAACCGATGCGCCGCAGCACGATGCCGCCGTCAGTTCGACGAGTTCGATGCCAAGCTTGTCGGCGAGCAGCATCGTCGAGTTGAAGAGTTCGGTGCACGACTCTTTGGCGACGCAGCCGGGGAAGAAGCCGTACCGTTTCATCTCGGCCGACTTCGAGCGGCGCTTTGCCGAGAGTGGAAACGAAGTTGTTGCGACGGTCATGACGCGATGGGAACCTCCATGGCTTCGAAAATCGTCCGAATCTCGTCGACCTTCTGAACCGGATGCATGAACAGCGGTGGAACTTTTCCTTTCGAAGCCATCCGCAAGCCGAGCGGCATGACCTTGAGCAAACCCTTGAAGTTAAAACGGCCGATCGTACCGGCGATCACTTCATTCTCGGCGAGCATGCCGGTTTGCTTGATCGTCTTCGCAACGACGAGCGCATGGCGCGGACCGGGTGCATCGGTCAGTCCTACCTGAATCGACCGGCGCTTCGTATCGATGATGCGGTCGTGCGGATCGACGTGTTTGGGGCAGTACGAACACGCATAGCAGTGCGCGCACAACCAGAGGTAATCGTCACTGATCTGGGCGACGCGTTCCTTTTGCTTGGCATCGCGGGTGTCTTCGATGAAGCGGTACGCATACGCGATCGCGGCCGGCCCGGAGAAAGCCGGATCGACGCTGACGACGGGGCAGAGCGAATAGCATGTTGCGCACATCACGCAATTGGCCACGGCAACCAGTTTCTTCATGTCTTCGGGCGAAACGCGGCGTTCGCGCTCGTGCTCTTCGTCGCGGTCGGCCGGTTGCAAATACGGCTTCAGACGCGAATACTTATCCCAATACGGGTCCATGTGGACGACCATGTCCTTCATGGGTTCGAAGTTGGGCATTGGGTCGACCTTGACCGAACGGTCGGCGCGTAAGACGTCGCGGATGGGTGTCTTGCAAGCCAGTCCGGTGACGCCGTTGATGTTCATCGAACATGAACCGCAGATCGCCGACCGGCACGAGCGCCGGAACGAGATCGACCCATCGACCTCCGCTTTGGCATGCTCGAGCGCATCCAGGACCGTCGCGTTTTCATTGAAGTCGATGTCGACGCGTTCACGCCGCGGCTCGTCATCGACCGCTTGGTCGTAGCGAAACAAGTCCAAAACGATTTTTGCCACTAGTACGTCCTCACTTGTGGTTGCCACTTGGTGAACGTCACCTTGCGCTCGTAGTCCGGTATCGGGTCGGACGTCGGCCCGGTGTAGCGCATACGCGTGTGAACGAGCCACTTGTCATCGTTGCGCTCGGGGAAGTCGGTGCGAGCCTGAGCACCGCGCGATTCGTCACGCTGCAGCGCTCCGTAAGCGATGGGCATCGCGATGTCCATCAAAAACTCGGCTTCGAGTAGACCGGTCAGGTCGGTGTTGAACGTCTTGGATTTGTCCATCACGGTCATCGTCTGGGCCGCCGCGCGCACTTCCCGCAGTCCCTCGACGGCCTTGGCCAATTCCGCTTCCGTGCGGAAGATAAACACGTTTTCCGACATCAAACCGTTCAGCCGCTTGCGCACTTGCGGATGCCGCTCGCCACCCTGGCGAGCCAGAATTTCGGCGATCCGGTTCTTTTCAGCGAGCAACGTCCGTGCGGACTGACGCACGCTGCCAACGCTTTTGATGTAGTTGACGGCGTGACGAGCGGCGCGCGCGCCGAAGACGATCGTTTCGAGGAGCGAGTTGCCGCCCAGACGGTTGGAGCCGTGGACGCTGACGCAGGCGCATTCACCGGCGGCATACACGCCGGGAATGCTCGTCGCGCCGAACTTGTCGGTTTCAATGCCGCCCATGGCATAGTGCATGCCGGGAAGAATCGGAATCGGCGTGTCGATGGCGTCCTTGCCGGTTGCATCGAGCGCGAGTTCGCGAATCTGCGGGAGACGTTCCAAAATCTTTTCGCGACCGAGATGTCGCAGGTCGAGAAAGACGCAGCCATCAACGCCGCGCCCCTCGACAATCTCGGTCCACTCGGCGCGGCTCACCACATCGCGCGAGGCCAGTTCACCTTTATTCGGCGCGTACTTGAACATGAAGCGTTCGCCGTCGCTGTTGAGCAGGTAGGCGCCTTCGCCGCGGGCCGCTTCCGAGAGCAGCACGCCGTTCTCTTTGAGCGAGGTCGGATGGAACTGAACGAATTCCATGTCCATGAGCGGGATGCCGGCGCGGTACGCAATGGCCATACCGTCGCCCGTTGACGCGTAGCCGTTGGTCGTCTTGGCATAGACGCGGCCGAGACCGCCCGTCGCAAAAATTGTCGCTTTGGCCGTTACGAGTTCAAGTTCACCCGTGCGCATGTTGTACGCGACGACACCGGTTCCAATGCCGTCCTCGGCGCACAGCGCGGTCGCAAAGTATTCTTCGTAGACCTTGACGCCGAAGCGCTCGAGCTGTTCCCACAACGTGTGCAAGATGACCAGACCCGTCACGTCCGCGGAATAGCACGTGCGCGGCGAGCCGGCACCACCGAAGGGCCGCTGCGCGATGCGACCGTCGGGCAGGCGCGAGAAGATGCAGCCGCGATGCTCGAGCCACACGATCTGGCGTGGTGCGTCGTCGGCCATCGCTTGGATCGCGTCCTGATCGCCGAGGTAATCGGAACCTTTCACGCAGTCGAAGGCATGCAGCTCGGGTGAATCGTCTTCGCGATTGCCGAGCGCTGCGTTGATGCCGCCCTGCGCTGCGCCGGAGTGGCTGCGCACGGGGTGCATCTTCGAGACGATGGCGACGTCTGCGCCACCTTCGGCAGCTTCGACCGCCGCCCGCATTCCGGCCAAACCGCCACCGACGACGACGACGTCGTGTTTGATCACCCTCGTAGTATAGCATCGCCTGGGCGAGACCAAAGGACCTTGGTCGCACGGGCGTTCGAGCAGCCGTCACGGCGGCTCCGAACGCGGCGTTCGAGAGACATGAAACGCCTTTCCCGCCACCGGTTCGCTATCGCGGTGGCATCGCTTATCACGGCCGTGGCGACGGCCGGGCTCGTTTTGGATGGGGCCGTTACGCCATTGCCCGGCATACAAGCATCGCGGCAAGCCGAGTTTGTTGCCAAGAAGACGATGGTCGTCGTTCCAACGTCACAGCCAAAAAGCACTCCGCCGCCGGTGAGTGCATCTCTGGTCGAGGCCAAGTATGCGGCGCCACGGCTCAAGATCAACCCGCCTCTTGGGACGGCCGCGACCGCAGGCCACGAACAAGGCGTACCGTCGCCCCAGGATGCCGCAGCAGCGGCGGTGCGGCGCGGGGAACTGGCGCGCCGCGCGACGTTGTCGCTGTTGGTTTCGGACGTGGGCCGCGCGCTCGGGGCCGTCCGAGCGCTTGCTGGCGCCGAAGCGGGCGACGTCACCGCGCTCAGCGATGAGCGTCCTGATTCCGCGCGCGACGGCCATAGCGCCGACATTACGATCGCGATTCCGTCCGACCGCTTTGACGTTACGCTCGATCGCTTGACGGCGTTCGGCGGCGTCCGTGCGCGAACCGTCACCGCCGAAGACGTCGGCGATCAACTCGTCGACGATGCCGCGCGCCTGCGCAACTTACGGCGCACCGAAGCCGACATGCTGCGCATCATGGACCGCTCGGGCAAAATCGGTGAAGTCCTCGACGTTGAGAACCAACTTAGCGCCGTGCGCGAATCGATCGAACGGCTCGACGCTGAATCAAAAGCGTTACAGCATCGCGTCGCTTATGCGACGATCGACGTCTCGCTCTCGAGCGAAGCGATCGCAACGACCGCCGAGCCAAGCTTGCAAGCGCAACTCGCCGCTGCGTGGCAAACGGCGCTCCAGCGTCTGCGCGGATTCACGCTGAACTTGGCCGCGCGAATCTTCGTGGTCATCGCTTTCGCCCCGTACTGGCTCGGCGCCGCCCTCATCGTGGCCGGCGCCCTCGTAGCGGGCACCCGGCGTGTGGCCCGGCGTTACCAGATTTGACAGCGGCTCGCCGGCGGTTTCCACATGGCTGAGCCAGGCTTGATGTTGAAGGCCCGGACGAAGTTTGCTTCGTCGGAGAGGGTGCCGTTGACGCGATAGCGCGCGGGCGGGTGCGGGTCGCCGAGAACCTGAGAGCGTTCGGCTTCGGGGCGTTGTTTTGTCCGCCAGACTTGCGCCCAACTCAAGAAGTATCGCTGTTGCGGTGAAAAACCATCGATCGTTCCGGGGTGCTCACCGGTGAGCGACGTTTCCAGCGCGCGGTAGGCGAGGGTCGTTCCGCCGATGTCGGCGGTCGCTTCGCCGGCGTCGAGCTTGCCGTTGAGCTTGAGACCGACGGAACTCGTGTAGGCATCGAGTTGGTTGATCACGCAGGCGACGCGCGCGTGAAAGCGGGCGGCGTCGCGCGGCGTGACGATGCGGTGCAGGTTGCCGTTGCCGTCGTAGTCGCTGCCTTCATCATCGAACCCGTGCGTCATCTCATGGCCGATGACCGCGCCGATCCCGCCGAAGTTGACCGCATCGTCGGCGTGCTCGTCGAAGAACGGTGTTTCGAGGATGCCGGCCGGGATGACCACCTCGTTCATCGAGGGATCATAGTAGGCATTGACGGTTTGGGGCGTGAGACCCCACTCGGAACGATCCAGTGGTTTACCGATTTTGGTAACGTCGCGCGCGAACTCGAAGCGCTGCGCGTTCAGTACGTCACCCAGAAAGTTCGAGCGAGAGACCGAAAGGGCGGCATAACTTCGCCACCGGTCGGGATAGCCGACTTTCGCGGTGCTGAGCTTCGCAAGTTTCGCTAGTGCGGCAGCACGCGTCTGCGGTCCCATCCAAGCGATGTGCTCGATGTCATTGTGGAGAGAGGCTTTGATGAGCGCGATCTCCGCGCGGGCCCGAGCGCGTGCGGCCGGCGGAAAATAGTGCGCAACGTACAATTTTCCGACCGCAAAGCCGAGCGCATCGCCGGTGAAATTCGTGCAGGTTCGGGCGCGCGGCGGTTGGGCAGCGTACCCGTAAAGTGCCCGGGCCAGCGCAAAACGCGCATCCCGGTAAGATTTGGGAAGTGCCTGGGTGCCGGCGACGACGGCGTGCCAGCGCAGGTAGCTCTTCCATTGTGCGAGCGGAGCACCGGCGGCGAGGCGGTTGAGCGCCGTGAAGAAGGCCGGCTGGCCGACGTCGATCTTGGCCGTGCCTGTGGCGCCCAGACCCGCCTGCGCAAAGTACGCATGCCAATCGAAGTTCGGCGTCAAGCGTTGTAAGGCGGAAAGCGACATCGGATGATAGTTGGCAAACGGGTCGCGCAAGGCGTCGGGCGTTTTTGAAGCCAGTGCCAGTGTCTGCTCGATGGCGAGCGTCTCATTTGTCTCCTGCACCGCCCGCGACGGCGTATCGCCAAGTAGCGTGAAAATGCGCCGCATGCTCGTGCCGAGTACCGCGCGAATCGCTTTGGAGCGCGCATCATTGGCCGTATAGTAGTCGCGAGTGGGAAGCGTCAAGCCGCCCTGGCTGAGCCCGGCGATGACTTGGGTTGCATCTTTGGGATCTTGTTCGGACCCGAAAGCGAGCGCCGGCGCCTGCTCCTGTCCTGACGAGCCCGTCGCATCGCCGTGCTCGATGATGCTCGCGAGTTGCGCGCGCGAGCGCAGCGCGTCGATGCGCCCCAGACCCGGCCGAAGCGCGGCAATACCCGCGCGCTCGATGGCCGCCGTATCCATGCAGCTCGCATAGAAGTCGCCGATCTTACGTTGTTGCGAGCCGCTCGCGGCTCGCAACAACTGCGGCGCCGTGACGATGGCGCGTACGCGCCGCTCGTTGCGCTGCTCGAGTTCATCGAACGTGCTCCAGCTCGAGCGGTCCGGCGGAATCGTATTCTTCGCTAGCCACCCGCCGACCGCAAAACGATAGAAGTCCGCCGCCGGAGCGACGCTATGGTGGAAGTTCGACGCCGGTAGGGCGCCGGACGGCGCTGCAGCCGAAGGAAGTGTCAGTGTACTCCCAAGCGCGACGCTCATAAGCGCACGCGCTAAACATGACGGCACGTTCATGCGTGCTCTCTCGACGGTTCCCGTCGGCAACCCTGCGGAAGCGAGCGGAGGGGCGGAGGGGGCGTGTTCGAAAAGTGTGCGTCAGTGAGTTCGTTCGTCCATCTGCACGTCCATAGTGAATACTCGCTGTTGGACGGAGCGTGCCGCGTCGAAGATCTGTGCCGCCGCAGCGCGAACGACGGGGCGCCGGGGATCGCGCTCACCGACCACGGCGTGATGTTCGGCGCGATGGAATTCTATTACGCCGCCCGCGACCACAAGCTGACGCCGATCGTCGGCTGTGAGGCATACATCGCCCCGCGCGGCCGCTTCGACCGCACCGTCCGCGACGAAGCGCACATCACGTTGCTGGCGGCCGATCTGGTCGGCTACCGCAATCTCGTGGCGCTGATTTCAAAAGGCTTCCTCGAAGGCTACTACTACAAGCCGCGCATCGACATGGACTTGCTCGCCAAACACCATGACGGACTGATCGTGCTCTCGGGCTGCATGTCGTCGCTCGTTTCTCAACCGTTCCTGCGCAACGACCCGGCGGCCGCCAAGCGTGCCGCGCAACCGTTGGTCGACATCTTCGGCGATCGCTTCTACATCGAAGTAATGCGCCACGGCATCCCCGAGCAAGAGGTCGTCACCAAAGGGCTGATCGCGCTGGCGCGCGAGATGAAGTTGCCGCTCGTTGCGACGAACGACTCGCACTATCTCAACCGCGGCGACGCGCAAGCGCATGACGTGCTGCTGTGCATCGGAACGGGCAAGACCGTGGCCGACACCAGCCGCATGAAGTTTATGACGGACGAATTCTACGTCAAGTCGGCCGAGGAAATGCGCGAGCTTTTCAGCGATGCGCCAGAAGCGTGCGACAACACGCTTGAGATCGTCAAGCGCATCGACATCAAAATCCCCGAAAAGCAGTTCAACATCCCGCTCTACCCCGTTCCGCAGAACGAAGCCGTTCCGCAGAACGAAGCCGTCCCGCAGGACAAGACGCCGGCTACGTATCTCCGCGAAGTTTGTGAGAGCGGCTTGATCGCGCGTTATGGAGCTGAGCGCGTCACCACTGACGGCGCGCTGCGCGAACGGTTGAATTATGAGCTTGGCGTGATCGAGGCGATGGATTTTCCGTCGTATTTCTTGATCGTTTGGGATTTCATCAAATACGCGCGCGACCATGACATTCCGGTCGGTCCCGGTCGCGGCTCGGCCGTCGGATCGCTCGTCGCGTATGTTTTGCGCATCACCGACCTCGATCCGCTCAAGTACGACTTGATCTTCGAGCGGTTTCTCAACCCCGCCCGCATCTCGATGCCCGACATCGACACCGATTTCTGCGTCGAGCGGCGCGACGAAGTGATCCGCTACGTGACCGATAAGTACGGCTCCGACAGAGTCGCCCAGATCGTTACCTTTGGGACGATGGCGGCGCGCGCGGCGGTGCGTGACGCGGGGCGAGCTCTTGCGGTGCCGCTCGGAGATGTCGACCGTGTTGCGAAATTGATTCCGTCCGGTCCAGGCGGCCTTTCAATCCAGGCCGCCCTCAAACAGGTCTCCGATCTGCGCCGTCTCTACGAAGGCTCGGAGCAGATACGCCGGCTGCTCGACACGGCGAAGTCGATCGAAGGTCTCGCCCGCCATGCCTCCACGCACGCCGCCGGCGTCGTCATCTCGAAGGACCCGCTCGTCGACGTGACGCCACTCATTCGCATCGCCGGAGAAGACGTCAACACCCAGTACGACATGGGCTGGGTCGAGCGCATCGGCCTCCTCAAGATGGACTTCCTCGGACTTCGCAACCTAACGGTGATGAAGAATGCCGAGAACGAAATTCGGCGCACCACCGATCCCAACTTCGACCTGACGGCGATTCCCGACGACGACGCGCGTACGTTCGAAATGCTAGGCCGCGGAGAAACGACGGGCGTCTTCCAACTCGAATCCGACGGCATGCGCCGCGTCGTCGCGGAGTTAAAACCAACACGCTTTGACGACATCATTGCGCTTGTCGCGTTGTATCGGCCGGGACCGATGGATTGGATTCCGCAGTATATTAGTAACAAACACGGTCGCTCACAACCAAAATATCTCCATCC
>JAABUZ0100006655.1_pt1 | contig 14320 bp, 15 predicted proteins | sample 5562091 | NCBI WGS metagenome assembly JAABUZ01 (sample SAMN12813069, study PRJNA571459) | rock metagenome | isolation source: Antarctica rocks | place: Antarctica: Victoria Land, Linnaeus Terrace sud | collected 2015-12-21 | reverse complement strand
CGGAGTGCGGCGAAGCTGGCGGAGGCGGTGCGACTCTTCGTCTGGCATTACAACCGGAGACGACGGCTGATCAATGCCAATCCCGCATACCGCAATACCCTCCCGCTCCTCTTTTAGCCACTCCCTCTCGATAAATGAGTGGACGCGCGTGGTATAGTGAAGTGAATACCTCCCACCAAGGTATCTTCCCGGGTACGGCTCGTACTCTCGGAATTGTTCTGAGGGACGGTCACCCCATTCGGTATCGCAACGTCGGCGCTTCGGTTGCCATGTCGGAAGGAGTATCCAATGTACAATCAAGGCTCCGGCTCGTATCGCGGCGACGACCGCGTTGATCTCGCCGGCCCGAACCGCATGCTCGAACGCGCCCGCAATCGCACGCAGGATCACTTCACGGGCGATGAGGAAGCGATTCGAGGCGAGGAAGCAGCGGCGGCGGCAGCCACAGAGCGGAAGGATGCTGCCCGCCGCGTCCGTGAAGAAACAAGTGTTTCGCTCGGCGAACGGATACACGGCTGATGGTCTCGCCGCTTCCATCGTCCATAACGGGGCGAAGCCACAAAGCATGTTTATGCGCATGCGGGGATCGAAGAGGTGCCATGGAGTCGCTACAACCACCCGATTGGCCGCACCCACGCGGCTACGCCAATGGGATCGTCGCGGAAGGGCGGATCGTGTTCGTTGCTGGGCAGATCGGCTGGAATGCGCAGGGCGAGTTCGAGACGGACGACTTCGTCGGGCAAGTGCGGCAGGCGCTCTTAAATATCGTTGCGGTGCTCGCCGAAGCGGACACCGCGCCGAACCGGATCGCGCGGATGACCTGGTACATCACCGATACGGCGGCATACCGCGCATCGCTTAAGGAGATTGGGCGCGTCTACCGGGAAGTGATCGGCGCGCACTACCCAGCGATGACCCTCGTGCAGGTAGCGGCGCTTCTGGAAGACCGAGCGAAGGTCGAGATCGAAGCGACTGCCGTCTTGATGACAACTGCCAATCCTCCACGCGCAAAAATGTGAAGCCCCGGCAGCCCCTGCCCCATCTCCAAACCCTGCGGCCTTGCGGCTTCAGTATTCTGAAATGACTCAACGGTCGCGGGGATGTGCGCAGGCCGTGACCAAACCCTTCGTCGCATCGTTATAAAGAGATGGAACACTAACACATCTAGGATGCATCGAGGTGCGTGGAGGGGGTTTTAATATGTCCGACACCGGTCTCAAGCATGGCGTGGTCTTCGTCCATGGCATTGGGAGCCAGCATCAGAGCGACATCCTGTTAGACATCGGCGGCTCACTTTTCGACTGGCTCGCCATCTGGCACGCCGCCCGAGGCGAGCATGCCCCACCACTGCCTGGCATGGCCGCTGACACACCGACCGAGCCCGCTCCGCGCATCAATCGGAGCGCCCTCAACTTCTCGCCTACCGAGGAAAGCCCGCCATCGCTGCGGTCACACGCGACCATCACGCTCGGCAACGGCGATTGCTGGGAGATGACCGAGGCATGGTGGGCTTCGGAGTATCGCCGTCAGCAACTCGGGCCGATGGCCCTCTGGACCCTTCAGCATCTCAGGTATATCGCCGTCTCGCTCTGGCGTGCCTTCGTGCGGCGGCTCCACGACCCAGAGGGGGATGGGGCGAGCGTGGGCCCAATCAGGCGCACGGCACTCGCCATGTATACGCTGGGGACGCTCGTGCTCTTTTTCATCGGTGCGATCATCGGCCTGCCGGTCGTCTGCACGTTGCTACTGCTCGCGCAGATACCGATTCCGCAGGTGCGGGCCGTCTTCATCGTGGCGCTACAGCCCTTCCTTGAGGTGAATATCGGCGAATTCCGGACGATCTGCGAGGATGAACTGCAGGCTGCCAATATGCGCCGCGTCGTGGCGGAGATGGTGCTCGATCTGGTGAAGTGCAAGGGGTGCGGCGATGTGACGATTGTCGCTCATTCCGGCGGCGCGGTCGTCGCCTTTGACATGCTTGCGGACCCTGTCCACGCGGAGGCCGCGTCGCATGTGCGCAAATTCATTACGGCGGGCTCGGGGATGAACAAGGCATGGGCAATCGCCCGGGGCCGGGAACTGCAGCGATTGCTGCGCCCGATCCGCTGCAACGTCCACTGGCTCGACCTCTGGGGGACGTTCGATCCCGTCCCGCAAGGCTGGATCGTCCCACCGATCCTCAGGAGCAAATCAGAGGCAGCCGAAGTATTCAACCCGTCGCCGCACGTAGTCGCGGCGCAGGGATTGCAGCAGCGCGCGAACGCCGACCCCTTCAGCACGGATACGACGGCACGCGGGGTCGGCTCTCCGCGCTACTGGCCGACGAGCGTCGAGGTGACTAACGCATTGAGCATCCTCGCGGATCACGGAGGATATTGGCAGAACTATGAAGAGGTAGTCGCACGCGTCGCCGCTGAGATCGATGCCGAATACTACCGGGATTCCCGGTATTGGCACGGCGAGGATCGCCCGCTCTCCACGCCCGAGGAGAAGCATATCCGTGGATACAAGGCACCTGAGGAGAAAACGGTTGCCCGGACAATCCGGCAGCGACGAGAGCGGGTGATCACGCTGGCAATGTGGCGGGGAGCGCTCATTGCGTTGTGGCTCCTGACCGCCTTCATCTTCCGGGGCAGGACAGCGGGATGGCTGCGCGCGCATGGAGATTGGTTCCCCTTCCCCAATTGGCTGACGATGTTCGCGCATTCGTCGGTCGGCGCCTCCCTGCAAACCATTTTGATCGCGTCCCACCTCGTGGCGGCGCTAATGATCGGCGTGCCATTCCTGATCGCCTTCCTCGTGGTGCAGTCGTGGTGGCGAAATCAAAACGTCACGGCGATGCGGAAGGCGACCTGCGCCATCGCGAGGGCGCATGATCTAACCCCGGGACGCGACCACAGGCACCGTGAGTAGGGGGAGATCGGGCGTTGACCGTGCGTTCGTACATGCATTGGCGGTTTGCTGCTGCGGTAGAATGATTCCAGCGAATGATGGCAGCACGGCAGGAGGCGAGCGACGGCGCGGGGCTACATCTTTGTGGATACCGAGGTCGGCAAGGGGCAGGAGGTGCGCGACCGCCTGCTCCAGACACGCGGCGTCGTCGCGGCGGACCTCGCGATGGGCCCGCACGATCTCGTCGTCGTTGTCGAGGAGCCGACGATCGAGGAAGTCGGGCGCATCGTCGTGCGCGATCTGCACGGCATACCTGGCGTCAAGAACACGATCACGATGATCGTTATTAACCGGGACTGAGCGAACGTTGGCCCGTCATACTGCTTCGTAGCTGCTGACGCGATACGGCGCGGGATCGGTCAGACCTGCTTCAGCGAAGCCTTTGCGCCGCAGGAGGCAGGCGTCGCACTGGCCGCAGGCGGCGCCGTCCGGCGCGGGGTCGTAGCAGGTGATGGTCTGGCCGTAGTCAATGCCGAGCGCTACACCTTCGCGAATAATCGCCGCCTTCGTCATCGCGATCAGCGGCGTGTGGATTGTCAGATGCTGTCTGCCCTCGACACCCGCCTTGGTAGCGAGGTTCGCCATTTGCTCGTATGCGGCAATGTATTCCGGGCGGCAATCCGGGTAGCCGCTGTAATCGAGGGTGTTGACGCCGATGAAGAGGTCGCTCGCGCCGAGCGTTTCCGCCCACGCGAGCGCGAACGAGAGGAAAATCGTGTTCCGCGCCGGGACATACGTCACGGGAATGCCCACCCGCATTTCATCGAGGCTGCGTCCTTTGGGCACGGCGATGTCGGCCGTCAGGGCGGAGCCGCCGAAGCGGTGCAGATCGAATTCGACAATCACATGCTCCGCGACGTTAGCGGATTCGGCGATCCGGCGTGCGGCCTCGATCTCGTACTCGTGGCGCTGGCCGTAGCGGAACGTCAGGGCATAGACGGCGAACCCAACACGCTGGGCAATCGCCAGTGTCGTTGTCGAGTCGAGGCCACCACTGAGCAGCACCACCGCTTTTTTCTCGTTCTTGCTCTTACTCGTCGGCATCGCACCCCTCTCTGGATGACGCGCTTTTCCGCGAGCATGGTACAGTACGGCGCGCAAACGTCCAATGACGACCCACCTGCGAATGAAACGGAGAGGCGACGATGACCGACATGGAGGCAACCGATAGCCGCACCGCTTTTCTGACGAATCTACGCCAGCGTATTCTGCCACTCAGAGCGCGGGCGGTCGTCCGCAATGACTGGCTCACGCAGCGGCTCGATACAATCCTGCCCGCCGTGATGGCGCGGGAGGGGTTCGACATGTGGATCATCGCCGCCCGCGAGTACAACGAAGACCCAGTCATCATGACGATGCTCCCGGAGCCGAGTATGGCCGCGCGCCGCCGCACGATTCTCGTCTTCACGCGCCGCCCGGATGGCAGTGTGGAGCGCCTGACGCTCGACCGCTATGGCTTCGGGGAGTTTTACACGAAGGGATGGGACCCGGAGGCTGAGGAGCAGGATGCCTGCCTCGCCCGCGTCGTCCGCGAGCGCGATCCGCAGAAGATCGGTCTCGACATCTCCGCCACCTTCGCCTTCGGCGATGGCCTGACCCATCATGAGTACACGCGCATCGCCGCCGCGCTCGGTGACGAACTGATGGCCCGCACGACGAGCGCCGAGCGGCTCTGTGTCGGTTGGCTGGAGCGGCGTATCCCCGCCGAACTGGAAATCTATCCGAGTATCATCGGCATTGGGCACGCGATCATCGCCGAAGCCTTCTCGCCCCGCACAATCCAGCCCGGCAGCACGACGACCGACGATGTCGTCTGGTGGATGCGCCAGACGATGCTCGACGCCGGATTGCAGGCGTGGTTTCAGCCGACGATCACCATTCAGTCACCCGGTGAAGCGTGGAACACCATTCAGCGCACGGACGACCGGCGCACGCTGATCCAGTCTGGCGATCTCCTGCACTGCGACATGGGATTCTATTACCTCGGTCTGGCGACTGACCACCAGCAGCACGCGTATATCCGCAAACCGGGCGAGACGGCGGCTCCGGCGGGTCTCGTCGCAGCGCTGGCGGCGGGCAATCGCTTGCAGGACATTCTGCGCGGGGCGATGGCGGTCGGGCATTCCGGCAACAGTGTCCTGCGCGAAGCGCTCGCGGACGCGCGCGATGCCGGGCTGACACCGAGCATCTATACCCATCCCCTCGGCTACCACGGCCACGCCGCCGGGCCGACGATCGGCCTCTGGGACCAGCAGGACGGTGTGCCAGGAAACGGTGATTACCCGCTCTACGACAACACTTGCTATTCCATCGAACTGAATGTCCGCCACCCGGTGCCGGAATGGGACGGGCAGGAAGTGCGCATCGCCCTCGAAGAGGACGCGGTACTCTCCGGCGACGCCGTCTCATGGCTGGCCGGGCGGCAGACGGAACTTCATCTGATCTGAAGTATTTTCCCCCGGTGGCGGCGGGCTTCAGCCTGCCGATTATCGCTGCGGCAGGCTGAAGCCCGCCGCCACCATCATTTGCGTGTCGCGGAGATCGGCTGCTGGTGCGTGGGCAGGTTCGCCCAGACCATCCGCTTGCGCTCCGGTATGCGCGGGAGCGGGATGCCGTCCACCATCGTCAGCGTGTTGACGAGTCGGCGCGCTCCTTGCCGCGCCACCATCTGCGTGTCGTAGAAGGTGTATTCCCCTTCCTCGACGCGGAAGAGGGCAATGTCCGCCACGCTGCCGGGTGCGATCGTGCCGAGGTCGGGGCGGCGCATCGCGGCGGCGGGGCGGCTCGTCGCCCGCTCGATCACGTCCGGCAGGCTCATGCCGAGGTTGAGGAACTTGGAGAGCGTTGTCGGCAGGTCGAACATTGGCCCCTGCACGGCGAGTTGATGGATGTCGCTGCTGATGACATCCGGCATGATGCCCTCCGCCAGCGCGATCTCTGCCGTGTCGAAGCCGAACGAGCCGGTGCCGTGACCGATGTCGAGGATCAGCCCGGCCTCGTGGAGCGCGATTACGTCCTCGCGCACATGGCCGTTCGCGCCAATAATGCGGTGCTGTCCCTGCGTGCGGAAGCAATGCGTGAGGATGTCGCCGGGCCGGAGGAGGGCAAGTATCTCATCGAGCGAGGGCGGGCTGGTGCCGATATGAACCATCAGCGGCAGGCCGACGGTGTCTGCCAACTCGCGCGCCATTTCCAGTGGCCGGATACCGACGCCGCGCGTCGTGCTCGCGTCAATGCGCGCCTTGATGCCGAGGATGATGTCGCGATTCTCCTCGACGATACTCACCGCCAGCGGGACATTGCAATACTCCAGCGTCGCCAGTTCGAACGTCGGCGCGATCAAGCCGATGGCGGAGAGGTTGAGCAAGGCGAAGGTGCGCACGCGGTTCGGCTCGGCGATGTAGCGGCGGAAGCCGGGGAAGGAGTACGCGCCCGCGCTGCCGACATCGAGCCACGTCGTGACGCCCGATCGTGCGGCGACGGGATCTGCCTCGATGCCCCAGTAGGTAACGCCCCAGTAGATATGCGTGTGGAGGTCCACGAGGCCGGGGGTAACGTACTGGCCTGTCGCGTCAAAAACCGTGCGCGCCGCCGCGCGATCCAGATCAGGCGCAATCGCCGCGACCCGCCCGCCCGTGATGCCGACATCGAGTCGCCCGCTGATTCCCGCGCCAGGATCGAGTACCTCGCCTCCCGCGATGATCGTGTCATACCGTGTCGCGTCCGTCATTATGTCCATCCTCCGTTCGATCCCGAGGAACGAGCCGACCTCGCACAACGGGCTCTCGTTTCGGCCTCAGTTTCGCAGCCGAGGGTCCAGTGTGTCGCGCAGACCATCTCCGAAAACATTGAAAGCAATTACAGTAAGCAGGATCGTCAGGCCGGGGAAGGTGGCAAACCAGGGTGCCTGGGTCAGGTACTTGCGCGCGTCCGCGACCATCAGGCCCCACTCCGGCGTCGGCGGCTGCGCACCGAGGCCGAGGAAGCCGAGCGAGGCGGCAATCAGAATCACCTGTCCGAGATCGAGCGTCGCGATGACGATGATCGGCGGGAGGGAGTTCGGCATGATGTGACGGAGGATGATCCGGGAGGGTGGGACGCCCGTCGCCCGCGCCGCCTCCACGAATAGACTCTCACGCAGAGAGAGCGCCTCGCCGCGCGCTAAACGGGTGTACTTCGGCAACTGCACGAAGGCGATGGCGAGCATCGTGTTTTTTAAGTCCGGCCCGAGGAAACTAGCGACGGCAAGTGCGAGGACGAGCGGTGGGAAAGCGAGAATGACATCCATCGCGCGCATGATAATGTTGTCGAACTTGCCGCGGATGTAGCCCGCTGCCGAGCCGATCAGGAAGCCGATTGTGCCGGCGAGACCGACGACGATCAGGCCGATTTCCAGCGAGACGCGCGCGCCGAAGATGATGCGCGAGAGGATGTCTCGCCCGAAATCGTCCGTTCCAAGCAGGAAGTGGCGGCTCGGCGGCTTGAGGCGGGTGGAGAGATGCACGCCGGTCGGGTCCGACGGCGCGATCAGGGGAGCGAAGATCGCTGCGAGTACGAGGATGCAGATGATGACTATCCCGCTGAGCGTCAGGGGGTTGCGTGTAAGACGCCGGAAGTTCTGCGCGGCCAACCGCCATCGGCCCGCTTCGGCGGGAAGTGCCGCGTGCCGCGTACTGAGTGCTGAGTCGGCGGTGCGCATAATGTCTCCCCTGAGTCAGTGTGCAATAGGCGATTCGCGTCCAGCGTCTGAAGCAAACCATCGCGCGGCGCTCAGCACTCGCTATTGGTCAGGTGATCTGCGGATTGAGCCAGCTATACAAGAGGTCAACACCGAGATTGACGAACATGTAGATGACGGCGATGCAGAGTGTAAACCCGGTGATTACTGGATAATCGAGCGATAATCCGGCGTCCACGACATACTTCCCCATCCCCGGCCACGAGAAGATCGTCTCCGTTAGTACCGCCCCGCCGAGCAGGATCGCGAAGGCCAGCCCGGCGAGCGTTGTCACCGGCATGAGCGCGTTCCGGAGGGCGTGACGCATCACCACAGCGTGCTCCGATAGGCCTTTGGCGCGTGCGGTGCGGATGTAATCCTGCGCAAGCACTTCGAGCATGCTTGAGCGGATCGTCCGCGCCAGCACTGCCATATATGAGTAGCCGAGGATGAATGACGGCAGGATCAGGTGCCGTACCGCCTCCTTGAAGACGGGCCAATTGCCCGTCAGCAGACTATCCACCGTGTACATGCCGGTGATGTGCCGGGGCGGTGTGGTAAAGACTTCCAACCGCGAGCCGCCCGGTAGCCAGCCAAGTTTGAGATACAGAAGCCAGATCAGCATCAGTCCGGACCAGAAGGCGGGCATTCCTACCCCCGCAACGCTGATCACGCGGACGAGGTGATCCACAGGCCGGTTGCGCTTCATCGCGGAGATGACGCCGAGGGGCACGGCGCCAAGGACAGCGAAGACGAAACTCGCCAGTGTTAACTCCAGGGTCGCGGGGAAGCGTTCAAGCATGCTGGCGAGCACCGGGCGCTTCGTCTGGTACGAGATGCCGAAGTTCCCCGTAAGGAGATTCTTCGTGTAAACGACGAACTGCCAGGGCAGCGGCTTGTCGAGTTGGAACTCCTGGCGGATACGCGCCACGACCTCGGGTGTTGCCTGATCGCCCGCCATCATCCGCGCCGGGTCGCCTTTGATTGCGTGGGAGAGCAGAAAGATCAGCACCAGCGCGCCTAACAGCGTCGGAATCATCGAGACGAGCCGATAAAGGATATAGCCGCCCCTGTTCATCACACCCCCAAACCCACCCCCGTCTCTCCTCCCGTCACGAGAGTGGATACGGGGTGGGTGAATTCTTAGCCCTTGGACAGTTTCTCGAACCTGAGATACTGCGAGCCGTCCGGCTTGAACTCGAATCCTTGCAGCGTGTCACGCATCGCGATCAACTGGTTCGACTGCGAGTAGAGGATGTAGGGCGCGTCATCCACGACGATCTTCTACGCCTCCTGGTACATCGCAATGCGCTGCTTCGCGTCGAGGATCGTCGGCGCTTTGCGGATCAGGTCGTCCACCTTTGGGTTATTGTAGAAGGCGCGGTTCGCGCCCAGTCCCTTGTTTGCGCTGTCGTACCACTTCGTCATCGTCTGCGTTGGGATCGGGAGGGTCGTCCAGCCGCCGACACTCCAAACGAAATCGTTCTTGTCAATGCGCTCGCGGCGGGTCGGCTCCGACACCTTCTCGATCTTCACCTTGATGCCGACCTGCGAGAGGTAGGCCTGCGACGTCTGCGCCACATCGTCCGCGCCCGCCGCGCCCTCCGACGCGTAGGTGAGCGTCAGGTCGAAGCCGTTCGGCATCCCCGCTTCCTTGAGCAATTGCTTCGCCTTGTTCACGTCGTAGTCGTATCCCTTGAAAGAGTCGTCGTACCCCTCCATGCCGAAGGCGAGCGGGCCGCGCAATCGCCGTCCCTTGCCATTGAGGAGTTGCTGAATCATCTCGTCGTAGTTGATCGCGTAGTTCATCGCCTGTCGCACCTTGACGTTATCCAGAGGCGGCTTCGTGTTATTGAGATAGGCGAGACTGAGCAGGAAACTCGGCACTTCCTGCACCGTGACGCCGGGCTTGCCCATCAGTGGCAGCGTCTGCGGCGTCGCAATCGGCGTCATAAAGTCGAGGTCGCCCTTCTCCATCTGCAGCACAAGGCTCGTCGCTTCGGGCACCTCCTTGAGGATCACCTTCTTGATCGCCGGTTCCTTGCCGTACCAGTTCGGGTTGTAGTTCAGCGTGATCTGCTGGCCACGCTGCCAGTCGCCGAAGAGGTACGGGCCACTGCCCATCACGTTGTTCGCGAGGAACTCCTGGCCCATGTCGCCGTTCTTGTCCTTCTCCATCACCTTCGGGTTAATGATCGCCGCCGCATAGTAACCGACCGACGGCAGGAAGTAGGCGAATGGGTCGGAGAGCGTCATCTTCACCGTCATGGCGTCCACGGCGTCGGTCTGCTTAAGCTGCGGGATGTTCGTGGAGGCCGACTTCTTGATCGCCATCAATCGGTCGAAGGAGAATTTGACCGCCTTGGCGTCGAGCGGCGTGCCGTCCGAGAACTTGAGTCCCTGGCGCAGGTGGAAGGTGTATTGCAGTCCGTCCGGGCTCACTTCCCATTGCTCGGCAACATCCGGTACGACATCAAGCGACTGGCCGGGCTGCGTTACGCCGGGCTTCAGTTGCACGAGCGTGCTGTAGCAGCGGCCCATCGCGAGGGCTGAACCGCCGTCCACCGTCACATGCGGGTCGAGGTTCGTCGGATCGTTCTGAATGCCGTAGACGAGCGTGTCCTTCTGACTCGCGACCGTGCCGCCACTCGATGATGCGGGCTTCGGGGAGGCCGCTGCCACCGGTGTGGACGCACCTGTCGTACCGGATACCGCGCTGGCGGCACTGGTTGTCGGCGCGCTCGCGACGCCCGTTGGAGCGGTACCGCTCGTCGTTGCCGCAGGCTTCGGCGTATCGGTCGCGGTACTCCCGCCCCCGCATGCCGCAAGGATTGCCGTCCCCGCGCTCGCCGCGACTCCACTGAGGAACTGCCTCCGCGTCAACGAAGCGGCTCGCAAATGTGCCATCGAACGCCTCCCTGCATAACCGCGCGGTGGGCACGGCCGATAGGACAATTCTTTCATCGCGTGGAAGAGCGTAAGGGATGGCGGTGATTGCTGTCAATCAAGCGGACTGATATCCGAGCATGACGCGGATGCCGATAAAGCAATCGCCATGTGTTAGGGTTTCGGTGCCACGTAGTAGATGAAATCTGTATCGCCCGGCGACTGACCGTAGTGGGTCAGGAGTTCCGCCGCCTCGCTACGATGCTGCGCGCTGTGATAAAGGATGTGGACAAGCACTTGCCAGCGGACGAATGAGCGCTCCATCCCGTCCAGGTTCTTTCGTGTCAGCGTTGCCGTGAAGTCTGCGTCGCTTATCCCGTCGAGGTAGGCGCGTATCTGCTCACTTTCTTTCGACTGGAAGGCGTGCAATGTTGCAATGGTAACAGTTGGCTCGATTGGCGACGGTTTCGTGCGATCAACCTCGATGCCCCGGCAGAACAGTCCCCAGCCCGCCTCGACGATCAGCGTATGCCAGAGCGTCTGCCGCAGGCTGCCGACGCTGTAGTTGGACGGCGCGTCCAGTTGCTCATCACTCACCTTCGCGGCGCAATCGAGCAAACGTACGTTCGTCGCCGCATTGTAGTCGAACATCATTGTGAGCATCTCTTTGCCGAGCATTATTCCTCCTTCGTGTCGTGTCGTGTCGTGTCGTGTCGCGACGCCTCTTTACCCATGTGCCTTGCTATGGTATAGAACGTTCGTTCTGCCATGTCAAGCATTCGTTGCGGATTTCGCCGGGTCGCCGTCCATTGCCTGTTATACTCGTCGTACGTTGCCCATGTCGTTCGTCGGCCGATGCTTTCTGTATAGTCGAGAGCGTCAATCGGTAGCGTAGGCTTCAGCCTGTGATCTCTCAGGCGGGAACGCAGGCTGAAGCCTACGCTACCGATTCGGGGAGGATGCCCAGATGACACAGTTTCGGCTCGCGTTGACCGGCGACAGCATCATCACGCGTCGCACGACGGTCTATGAGGATGCGCCGACGCGGGCACTCTACGACGTTATCCGAAGCGCCGATATCGCGTTCACGAATATGGAGGTGGTCCCGAACGATTTTCGTGGCTATCCGGCCGTGGAAAGTGGCGGGTCGCACCTCGCGGCGCACGCGTGGGTAGTGGATGAACTCGTCGCGATGGGGTTCGACCTCTTCGCCTGCGCGCACAACCACGCGCTCGATTATAGTATCGAGGGGCTGTTGGCGACGCTCGAAACGCTCGACCGGAAGGGCGTTACGTATGCGGGTATTGGCCGGACGCTCGGTGAGGCGCGGATGCCCGCCTATTTCGACCATGCTGCGGGGAGTGTCGCGCTGATCTCCTGCGCTTCGAGTTTCGCGAAGGGGCAGGCGGCGGGCGAGCAGCGGCCTGACATGCAGGGCAGGCCGGGTCTCAACCCGCTCCGTTATACGACGACCTACGAAGTGACGGCGGAGCAACTCGGCGCGATCCGCGCCATCGCTGAAGAGTTGGGGATCGAGCGGCAGCGGCAGGAAACGCTCCAGATGGGCTTCGGCTTCCCACCCGACGATCCGGCGGTCTTCCCCTTCCTTGATGCGAACTACCGCACGGCGGAGCGGCCCGCCGTCAAGACGGAGCCGAAAGCGAGCGATATGGACGCCATCGCCCTGTGGGTACGCGAAGCCCGTGCCCGTGCCGACCTGGTCGTCGTCAGTCTCCACGCGCACGAACAGGGCGCGCATCGGGAGGAACCGGCCGCCTTTATCCCCACCTTCGCGCATCGGATGATTGATGAGGGCGCGGACGTCATCGTCGGGCACGGCCCACACCTCTTGCGCGGCATAGAACTCTATCGCGGCAAGCCGATCTTCTACAGTCTCGGCAACCTGATCGGCCAGAACGAACTGGTCTGGAGACTGCCCGCCGACTCGTACGAACGGTTCCGCGTGGACCCGGCGAAGACACCGAGCGAAGTCTACCGCATCCGCTACGATGATGACCGCAAGGGGTTTCCGGCCGACGAACGGTTCTGGCAGACTGTTGTGCCAATCTGCCGCTTTGAGGACGGCGCGCTCGCCGCCATTGAGATCGTCCCCGCTGAATTGGGCCACGGTCTCCCGCCGCACCGGCGTGGCCGTCCGTGGCTGGCGGAGGGTGCGGTCGCGGAAGAAATCCTCGATCGGTTTGCGCGCCTCTCGGCGGTATACGGCACGCACATTGATGTATCGGACGGGCGCGCGGCAGTGCGGATTGATCCCGCGTAATGGAGAAAGGGGAGCAGCGATGAGCGAGCGAGCGGAGCGTCTGGCGATGGAACTGGAACAAGCGAACGGGGAGATGATTGCCTTTGCCGAGTCGTGTCCGGCGGACATCTGGATCGCACCCTGTGTGGACGACGGGCGGACGGTCGCGGCAGTCGTCCGGCATGTCGGTGGCGCGTACATCGCGCACATGCGCCTTGTGCAGGCGGCTGCGGCAGGTGAGCCGATCCCGGCAATGTACGGCGACTGGTCCATGATCCATCAAGGAAACGCGATCTCCGCCGAAAAATACGCGCGCGCGGATCGCGGCGAGACGGTCGCCTCACTCCAGCGCAACGGTACGCATCTCGCTCTGACGATTCGTGCCCTCACGGACGAGCAACTCGATCGCACGGCAGTTGTGCCGATCTTCGATAATGAAGTGCCCACCACGGAGCAGATTATTACCGTCCCGGTCATCGCGCACCCGCACGGCCATCTCGTCGGCCTCCGCGCGACAGTTGCGAATCGGTAGCGTAGGCTTCAGCCTGCGTCCCTGTGTCCCTTTATCGCTCTTGCAGGCTGAAGCCTACGCCACCAATACGGGAGAGTGAGGAGTCATCATGGAAAACCGATACGGCGTGACGAGTGGTGGGCCAGTGCTCGCGCTTTTCGCGCACCCGGACGATACGGAGTTCGTCTGTGGCGGCGCACTCGCGCTCTGGGCGGAGGCGGGGCGGCAACTCGTCTACGCTTTCTGCACGGACGGGAGCAAGGGAACGAGCGACCCAACGATGACCGGCGAGCGGCTCGTCAACCAGCGACAGGAGGAGCAACGGGCGGCGGCCCGCGCGCTCGGCTGTGATGAGGTCGTCTTCCTCACCTACGAGGACGCGATGCTCGAACCAACGCTCGCTCTCCGGCGCGATTTCACGCGGATCATCCGCCGCTACAAGCCGGAGATCGTCATCTGCTTCGACCCGGAGGTTCACTACTTCGAGGAGTGGTACATCCAGCACCCGGATCATCGCGCCTCCGGCGAGGCGGCGCTGGCGGCGATCTTCCCTTCAGCGCGGGACCGGCTGACCTTCCCGGAACTGCTCGCGGAAGGGCTGGAGCCGCACAACGTCGTGGAGATTTATCTCGCGAGCACCAACAAGCCGAACCGCTGGATTGACATCAGCAGTGTGGTAGACCGGAAGATCGCCGCGATGCGGATGCACGAGAGCCAGGTCGGTGACGGCGAGCGCGTCGCAACGATGCTGCGCCTCCGGGCTGAAGACGAGGGTCAGTCGCAGGGACTTGCCTTTGCCGAGGCGTATCACGTCATCAACATGGATCCCAGCCGACGCTACAAGCGTTCCGAACCCGCTCCTTGACCTCTCATACTCTTTCATGATAGACTTGACGGGAATAACCGACCGAGGAATTGTGGAGGAGGGCAACGTGCGCCAGACCGATTATCCACGGATCATTCTCGAGGATGACGCCCGCCTTCGTCAACGAGA
>JAABUZ0100006652.1_pt1 | contig 14323 bp, 20 predicted proteins | sample 5562091 | NCBI WGS metagenome assembly JAABUZ01 (sample SAMN12813069, study PRJNA571459) | rock metagenome | isolation source: Antarctica rocks | place: Antarctica: Victoria Land, Linnaeus Terrace sud | collected 2015-12-21 | reverse complement strand
TGCTTCGGAACATCGAAAGCTGGGCCAGGAGGGAGCTGATCGGCGCCAAGCCCGGAGACGAGGCAGCCGGCTAGACGCTCGGCATCCTGCAGTTCGACTGTGGCGGACCTGAGCCTGTGACGGTATTTCGGACCACCAGCGCCACAGACGCCCAGAATCTGATTGGTTCCGGCGGCCGACTGCTGCGTAAGTCTCACGAGATGGTCCTGGGCTTGAGTGAGCATCCCTGGTCACCGGCAGTCTCAATTTGCGATCAACTGCGACTGCAGGACATGTCGACGGCTCCTCGCCCACACCGCCGGGGCCTGCCCGCGCGCCGGACACTGCCGGCTTGGCTTGACCGTGACTGACGGCAACGCTGCAGAGCGACTGCATGGACGCTTTGAGTTCAAGCGCTTCCGGACGCTCTGGGCTAATCGAGACCGGCGCCGAGGGCCGCTGGACGTGAACTCCTTTTGGGCCGACGCAACCCAGCGCAGGCCCGACCGATCAAAGCTCTAGCCAGTTCTCCAGGGCCAGGCCCGGGACGCGCCGGAAATGGCGCGTGTTCCCAGTAACCAGAGTGAGCCGCTGGGACAGCGCGATAGCCGAAATCCGAAGATCGGGCTCGGCGAGTGGTTCCGCGCCGGCTTCCAGGGTCGCTCGCAGTGAACCGTAGACCGCGGCGGCGTGCTCATCAAAGGGCAGGATCCTGATGGCGCCGCTCAGGAGGATCCGCACCCGTTCCGACAGATCGCTGCTCCCTCGCCTGGCTGCGCCATACAGCATTTCGCCCATGGTGATCGCCGTGGTGAACTGATTGGCCGCAGGGACGCTGCCGATCCTGCGCACCAATCCCAAGGGGGGATCTCGCTTCAACAGAGCGCTCAGCACATCGGTGTCGAAGCAGAACACGACTCAGCCCAAGTCGGGGACCGGGCGGTCTTCCGCGTTCAGCCGTCCAGCGTAGATGTCTTCGACCACCTGGGAAAGGGCTGCCCAGTCTGAGAGGGCTCCGACGATGCTGACCAGTCCGGCTGGTGAAGCGTTGGCGAGCGATGCTTCGGCTGGCGGCACCAGCCCGAGCACCGGCCGGCCGCGACGGTCAATCACAAATCGCTCTCCCCGAGCCACGCGGTCGATGAGCTGGGAGAGGGACGCTTTGGCTTCCGCGACCCCAAGGTGCTCAACGTCAGTCTTGATGGCCATGATGACAGGATACATCACATCTGTCCTCATGACCGAACGCGAATTAGGTTCCGGCCGCGGTGGAACGTCCGTCAAAACCGACGCGCGGTAGGCTGGGGAGCGCCCATGCCGCTTCGAACGCTGTTCCGCCCGGGTCGTGCGGAGGTCAAGGCCTGCGACGCTTGCGGCGCCCAGGTGCCGTCTACGGCACTCTTCTGCAGTGCCTGCGGCGTTCGCCTCGACGAGCCGGACGCGATGCCGCTGCACATCGTGGACCGCTCCACCGGCCTCTTCAACCAGCGGTTCCTCCGCCCGGTTCTGGAGGATGAGCTGGCTCGCGCCCACCGTTACAGTCGCTCGCTGGGTGTGGTGCTCGTGCAGTCGTTTGCGCAGGGCGCCGCCGACTCCAACGGAACTGTGGGCTCGCAGGCGCTGCAGTTGCTGGCGGAAGCCGTCACCAGCACGCTGCGAGACGTTGACACGCCGGGCGTGCTGACCCATCAGCCGCCCTCACTGCTGGTCTTGCTGCCGGACACCGATATCGCTGGAACCGCCTTCGCTGCCAACCGTCTCATCGAGGCGGTGAACGTAGCGCTTGAGGCCAAAGGCCGGCGGGCCGGCGTGGGTGTTGTCTGCGTCCATTACGGTCAGCGCGTACGAGCGGGGACCGTGATCGAGGCGGCCGACCGCTCCCTGCGCACCGGCCGGCCGGAGCTGCTCGGCCGCTAAAGGTTGGGTTTGGGTTGAGAGGAAGAGATGGCGCCGAAGAGGAGCGCATCAGTAGATGCGTGACGGCGAGCGCCCGGCCCGCTGACGCTGCCATCGGTGGCCATGGGCCGATGAATCGCCAAGCGGTTTCCCAGACCTGCAACTAGGTCGCCCGGAGCGATGGCGCACGACATCTATCTCGCCCGGCATGGCGCAACCGAGTGGTCCGAAAGCGGTCAGCACACCTCAATCACCGACCTGCCGCTGCTTCCGCGCGGCGAGGAAAAGGCGAAGCGCCTGGGCGCTGCGCTGCGGGAGCACCACTTTGCTGCGATCTACGCCAGCGATCGGCAGCGCGCGCTCCACACCGCAGAACTGGCCGGGTTTCCTCAGCCGACGGTTTCGCCGCTGCTGCGCGAGTTTGATTACGGCCGCTACGAGGGCTTGACAACGACGCAGATCAGGGAGCAGGCGCCCGGCTGGGAGCTCTTCCGTGACGGCTGTCCGGACGGCGAGACGCCGGAACGGCTCGAAGCGCGAGCCCATCTCGCGCTTCAACTGCTGGAGGCGGCCGGGGGGGACGTGCTCGTATTCTCGCACGGGCACTTTTCCCGAGCGCTGGCCGTGGCGTGGGCCGACCTCGACATCCAGGCTGCCGGCCGGTTCGGCCTGGACGCGGCAGCCTACTGCGTGCTGCGCCGCGACTTGCATGGGCGGACCATCCACCGCTGGAACGTGCTGAGTGGCTAGCACCTTTGCGGGCAAGGTTGACCGCCCGACCCGGACGCCCTATCGTGCGCGTCATCTAACCCCCCGGGTGGGGGGCTTCGGTGGGGGGCCGTTAGCGCTTGATCGGTTCTTGGCCCGGCGTGTGCCTGGGTGGGCCTGAGCCAGGTGGCCGCTGAGCCCGAGCTCCTGTACCTCAGCGCAGGCGACGTCGCGGACCTGCTCGATGCCGACGCCCTCCTGGACGCGCTGGCTCAGGCCTTCCGCTCGCTCTCTGCCGGTGAAGCGGACGTGCCGGCCCGGATCGCCACCCGCTCACCGTCTGGAATGCTGGCGGCCATGCCGGGCTTCCTGCCCCAAGCCGGCCTGGGCGTGAAGCTGGTCTCGGTCTTCCCCGCCAACCACGGTGGTCCGGTCCCGTCGCATCAGGGCCTGATCGCGCTTTTTGACCCGGCCTGCGGCACCCCTCTGGCGGTCCTGGATGGGCGCGTCATCACCGCCCGGCGGACAGCGGCGGCCTCGGCCCTCTCGGTGCGTGAGTGCGCCTCACCGGGCGCGAAGACCCTCGCCATCCTCGGCGCCGGCGTGCAGGGCGCGACGCACCTTGAGCTGGTGCCAAGTATGCGAGACTTCGCCGAGGTGCGCATCGCCTCCCGCCAGCCCGCCCATGCTGACCGCCTGGCCGGCGCCCATCCGCGGGCGCGGGCGGTCCAGTCCTTCGCGGAGGCGGCGGCGGGCGCTGACGTCATCTGCTGCTGCACCGATTCGCCGGCACCCATCCTACGCCGCGACTCGGTCAAGCCGGGCGCCCACGTCACCTCGGTCGGCTTCAGCGCCACCGGGTCGGAGCTGGACCAGGAACTAGTCCGCGGCGCCCGGCTGATCGTCGAGACGCGGGCCGTCTTCCAGCCTCCGCCGGCCGGCGCGGCGGAGCTCGCCGGCCTGAATCCCGAGGCCGCCGCGGAACTGGGTGAAGTGCTGGCGGGCGCTTCCGGTCGGCGGGCCACCGAGGAGATCACGCTGTACAAATCGGCCGGCCACGCGGTGCAGGACCTGGCCGCGGCCCGACTGGTGTATGAGCGGGCCCTGGTCGCTGGCGCCGGCACCAGGCTGCCCCTCTGAACGGGTTGCGCATCGAGCATGCCGGTGGGATCGCCGGCGCCCGGTCGGCGCGCGGCGTCGTCGTGGTGATCGACGTCCTGCGCGCCTTCACTGTGAGCGCTGTGGCGCTGGATCGAGGCGCCACCGAGTGCCGGCTGGTCGGCACCGTGGCCGAAGCCAGAACGCTGGCGAAGTCCATTGCGGGCGCAGTGATCTCGGCGGAGGAAGAGGGCGATCCGGTGCCCGGAATTCCGATCAGCAATTCACCCACGCAGATGCTGGAGGCGGACATCGCAGGCCGCACCCTGCTTCAGCGCACGACCAGCGGCGTTCAGTCGGTTCTCGCCGCCGGCCAGGCCGAGCGAATTCTCGTCACCGGCCTGGTCACGGCCGCCTCCACGAGCCGCTGGCTTACGCGCTTCAAACCGGAGCTTGTCACGCTGGTCGCCTCAGGTGAGGATCGCAATCACCCCGAAGATCGCGCCTGCGCGCTCTATCTGGAAGGCTGGCTCAGCGGCCGGCCGCCCGACCTGGAGCAGCTGCTGCTGCCGCTCAAGACCAGCCAGCGGTATGTCGATCTGCGCACTCAAGGGGCAGCCGGCTTCCCACCCAGCGACCTGGACGTGGCGCTGGAGGCGGACCGCTATGGCTTCGCCATGCCGGTCGGGCGAGACGCCCTGGGCTTGGTGGTGCGGGCGGATCGCGAGACTTGATCAGCTTTCCGCCCGAGCTTGCTGGCCCAGCCTTTCCGCGTGGCGGCCGAGCTGCGACGCAACCTTGAATCACGGTTCTTGATGGGCACGGGCCAGACCGCCGGGCGTCGTCCTGGACCGACCCAGACCCCGGCTCTGATTCTGGCGGCCGGGCGCCGGCTCTTCAGCGACCTCGGCTACGACCGGACGACCATCCGTGGCATCGCGCGCGAGGCCAGTGTCGATCCCGCCCTGGTCCACCACTTCTTCGGCCGCAAGGAGGACATCTTTCTCAAGGCGCTGGAGATTCCCTTTCAGCCGGCCGAACTCGTGGCTCGGGTTGTCAGCGATGGTCCCCGGGACACTCTCGCGGAGCGCTTGCTCCGCGTCTATCTTCGGCTCTGGGACGACCCGCACTCGCGCGCCGGCCTGCAGGCTGTGATCCGATCTGCCGCCACCAGCGAGCAGGGAGCCGATCTGTTGCGTCAGTTCCTGGCGGCCACCGTGCTCAGCCGGGTGGCGGATGCTGTCGGGGTGCCGCGGCTCAGGATCGCGCTGGCGGCGTCCCACCTGGTCGGCATCGCCATGGTGCGGTATGTCGTGCGGGTCGAGCCGCTTGCCTCGGCGCCTGAAGAAGAGCTGATCAAGCTCGCGGCACCCAGCATCCAGCGCTACCTCGATTCCGAATAACTCCCAAGCGGAGATAGCAGCCGGCTGGAAAGATGGCAGGTGGATTCAGCTTAGAATTCAGCATATGGAGAATTCCCCCGCAGTCGAGACGCAAGGCGTTCGAGTGGTTCGCGGGGGACGCGAGGTTCTGCACAGCGTGGACTGTTCGATCAGGCGGGGGTGTCTGACCGCGCTGGTGGGCCCCAGCGGCTGCGGCAAGAGCACGCTCCTTCGGTCCATCGTCGGGGTCCAGGTACTAGCCGAGGGCCGCCTGAGGGTGCTTGGCGCGGCGGCGGGCAGCCGGGCGCTGCGCGGCCGCATCGGCTACGCCACCCAGTCGCCCGCCGTCTACGCGGACCTCTCCGTCCGCGATAACCTGCGCTACTTTGCCGCGATCCTCCACGCTGGAGCGGACCAAATCGAGCTGGTTCTGGAGCAGCTCGACCTCGGCCGGGAGAGTGACCAACTGGTCGCGCAGCTCTCCGGCGGCCAGCTCACGCGAACCAGTCTTGCCGTCGCGATGCTGAGCCAGCCGGAGCTGCTGATCCTCGACGAGCCGACGGTAGGCTTGGACCCGGTTCTGCGCGAGCAGATCTGGCAGCTGTTTCACGAGCTGGCGGCCGAGCGTGGGGCAACCCTGCTTGTCTCCAGCCACATCATGGACGAGGCAGGCCGCTGCGAGCAGCTGCTGATGATGCGAGACGGCTGCATCCTTGCCGACGGAACTCCCGAGAAGCTTCGCCGCCGCACCGGCAGTCAGGACCTGGAGCAGGCCTTCATGCGCCTTGCTCGCGAGACCGGGGCAACGGGAGGGGCGGCCGAATGAGCCTTCGCCTGACCATGGCGACGACCAGGCGCATCATCGGCCAGCTGCGCCGAGACCACCGCACGCTGGCCCTCGTGATTCTGCTGCCGGCGCTGCTGATGGTTCTCATGCGCTATGTCCTCGACTCCAAGCAGACGTTCGAACATGTGGCTCCGACCCTCCTGGCGATCTTCCCCTTCATCGTCATGTTCTTGGTCACGTCGGTGGCCACTCTGAGAGAGCGCAGGAGCGGGACGCTGGAGCGCCTCATGACGATGCCGATCGCGAAGCTGGATCTGCTGCTCGGTTACGCAATTGCCTTCGGGGCCTTCGCCGTCATTCAGGTCGGCGTGGTCGGCGGCCTCTGCCTGTTCTGGCTCGGGCTGGACGTGAAAGGCTCGCTCGCGCTCCTGCTCGGCATCGCCGTTCTCGACGCCCTGCTCGGGATGGCGCTGGGTCTTTTCGTCAGCGCCTTTGCCCGCACCGAATTTCAGGCCGTCCAGGCCATGCCGCTGTTCGCCGGCCCTCAGGTCCTGCTCAGCGGGCTGTTCGTGCCTCGCGACCACATGGCCGGTTTGCTCACTCGCTTCTCTGACTTCCTGCCCCTCTCTTACGCGGTGGACGCGCTCAAGCTGATCACGAACTCAGCCGACGTCAGCGGCAATCTGATCCGGGACATCGTTGTGGTGGCTGGTTGCACCGTGATCGCGCTGGTGGCCGGCGCGGCCACGCTCAAGCGGCGCACTGCCTGACCTGCCGCCGGACGATCGAGCGTGCCAATGCGAGTCGCCCAGCCGGGCCCAGAAGGTCGCCAGGAGTCTCCGCCAGCTTTTCGAGTCCCTCCGACTGCCCGTGGGAATCCCCACTCACCTCAAGGCCTTGAGGCAGCTGGCAAAGAAGGAGGGCTGGCAGGACGCGCCACAGGCATTGTCCTCCCTACGAAATGAGCTCGCGCACCTGCGGCCCGAAGCCGGCCAACGGCCCCCAAAGGCCTGGATCGACGCCTGGCGTCTTTCGGTTTGGTACTGCGAAGTCGTCATCCTTGCCTGGCTGGGCTACGGCGGTCACTACCTGAACCGCCTGCGGGGGCCAGTTCCCCTCGGCGGACCTACCGAACCGCTTCCGGTTCTTCCTTGACCACGCACGCTTCGCGCCGGCTGCGCGCCCTAGTGCGAGGAGCCGCTCTTGGGACTTGGGGAGCCCTGGTCAGGCTGGAAGCTTGGGGCCCACCGTACAGGATCCCGTCACAAGAGAAGCTAGCCGTGCTATAGTCCCGCTACGCAGCCTAGTAGCGGGCCTAGAGCGGATGAGGAGGTCGCATGGGACAGATTCCGACGGATCAGATAGCCGAGGCTGTTGCGGCTCTTCGTATCGCAGTCGAAGCGAAGCGATTAGCGATCAGTCGCCTGACGGAAGATCTTCAACGTGCGGAGCGTGAGCTCAATCTGCTGTCGGAACTCGCGCGGTTGAGGGACCAGAGTGACGGGTCGGTGGATTCTCCGCCGCCTCAAACGGCGTCAGTCCCTCTCGGGTCAACCAACGACTCAAACGGCCCGGCGAGCGCCGTCCTGGATCTGCTGCGGCGCCGCGGACAGCCAATGCATATCCAGGATCTTGTCGCTGGTGTTCGAGATGCGGGGGTCGCCATCCCTGGGCGGGGCGAGCCGGCCAACCTCATCGCACACATCCGCACACATCCCGATATCGTGCGACCGGTCCGCGGGATGTACGGCCTCAGAGAATGGGGATTGGTGGAGGCACCGAAGGGGACTCGGAAGGCGATAAGGCGCCCCCGACCGACCTCGAGTACGAAGGCCGCAAGCAAGCCCAGCGTGCGGCGAGTGAGGACGTCATCCGGGGGGTCGAAGAGATGAGGGCCAAGATCCGGCCGCCCAAGTCACGAGTTAGCCTTACCAGCCAACTAGTGCGCACGACTGCAGAGGCAGTAGCGTGACTGACAAGGAACTCTGCCTTGCTCTCATGCGAGCAGATACTCAAAAGGAAGTCGTGACACTCCTTGCGGCCGCAGGTTATTGGGACGACTCTAACGCCTGGCGGCATGTGGGTGATAACGAGAACAACTTCTCGGGAATCGGCAATCAACAAAGCGAGGCCGTCGCTGCCCTCATTGAGAAGATCGTCAATGCGGAAGATGCTCGATTGGTCAACGCATGCCTTGAGGCAGGTATCGACCCGACCTCCGATGAAGCCCCCACCTCTATCCGCCAGGCAGTCGCGCAATTCTTCGAGGGCAAGACATCTTTCGACCTGGAGAGAGACGGGCGTATCTTCGCATGGACGGACGAAAAGGCGACTGCCGAGGGTCGCCTGCTCACCGTAGCGGCAACCGGCCACGTGCCGGCGGATGGGGCACCCTCCATCTCAATCGCAGACCAGGGGGAAGGGCAGGCTCCGGGCGACTTTCCGGAGACTTTCATGTCCCTGCACCGAAGCAACAAGTTGCGTGTGCACTTTGTTCAGGGCAAATTCAATATGGGTGGCACAGGCGCACTCCAGTTTTGTGGAGGTCCGCACCACCTCCAACTTGTCGTGTCACGACGGAATCCTCGCTTGCTGCAGTCCGTAGATTCCCGGGCGAGCGAGTGGGGATTCACCATTGTCAGGCGCGAGCCGCCCGCCGGTCGCCGAAGTTCTGTCTTCACGTACCTGGCGCCCGTGCGTTCCGCCTCAAACCGAGCAGGCGAAGTACTGTCACTCGCCGCGGAAAGTTGGCCGATCTTTCCGGAGGCCGACGGCTCAGGCCGCGATGCCTACCGCCGTGGGTCTGAATTTGGCTCCCTGATCAAGCTCTACGAGTACGAGTGGCAGGGAACCCGTTCCAACATCGTTCAATCCGGCGGAGGCCTTCTCCGTCGCCTGGACTTCGGACTGCCGGAGGTGGCCCTCCCAGTTCGCGTGTTCGAATGCAGACTGCCATACAAGGGGCATCCTGGGAGTTTCGCAACCAACGCGCTTGGCCTCGTGGCCCGCCTCGAACGTGACAAGGCCGATAATTTGGAGCCGGACTTTCCAGTCGGCAGTGTCATCGATCTCGACGGGCGCGCTGTGCGCGCCAGGGTGTTCGCTCTTAAGAAGGGAAAAGCGAGCGAATACCGAGCACCCAAGCAGGGAATCGTCTTCGCCGTGAATGGTCAATCCCATGCCACCCTACCGATCGATTTCTTCAGGCGGAAGAGTGTCGGGATGGGTTACCTCGCCGACTCACTTCTTGTCATGGTCGACTGCACCAGCGTTGAAGGCGCCCTTCGCGAGGACCTCTTCATGAATAGCCGCGACCGGCTGCGAACCAATCATCTCTCACAGCGATTGGAATCGGAGCTCGAACGCTTCCTCCGCGATGATCCGGCGCTGCGCTCGCTTCGCAATAGGCGCCGCGAAGAAGAGCTCGCTGACAGGTTGGCCGATTCCAAGCCGCTCAGCGATATCCTTCAGGACATCCTGCGCCACTCGCCGACCTTGGCCAAGCTGTTTCTGCAGGGCATCAAGTTGTCGTCGCCATTCCCACCCAGCGCGGGGGCCGGCGAAGGCGTGGGCGGTCGGTTCGACGGAAAGGCCTACCCGACCTTCTTTCGATTCCGCGGTAGGAAGGATGGAGAATCGCTAACGCGCGATGCGAATGTCGGCTCGCGAGCCCGCATCGCATTCGAAACAGATGCGATCGACGACTACTTCACCCGCGATCTCGACCCTGGGCAGTGTTCTGTATGGGCAATATCCGACGGGAATGCGGAGGCGGTGCACAACTGGGCGCTCCACGGACCGCGATCTGGCGCCGCGACCCTTACGCTCGACCTCCCGCCCAGCGCGGGGCCCGGTGAAACTCTGGACTTCGAAGTCAGAGTTGCTGATCCTACTCAAATCGATCCTTTCGCTAATAGATTGACGTTGCGCGTGCGGCCGAGCACGTCGTCTTCGTCCGGCGGTGACGGCGAGGCGCGCACCCCAACGACCGGCGATGGGCATCACGGAAGCACTTCGACACTTAGCCTACCAAGCATCGTGGAAGTCGATGAGCAGCAATGGACGGAGCATGGCTTCACCGAGACAACAGCGTTGGTGGTCAAGCACGCAGGCAGCGATGGCGAAGCCAACGGCATCGGGTCTAATGACATATACGACTTCTTCGTCAATGTTGACAACAAGTTCTTGCGCATCGCCCAGAAGGAATCGAAGGACGATCCGAAGCTCCTGAAGGCCAAGTTTGTGTATGCCCAGGTACTCGTGGGCCTCGCATTTCTGCAGCACGATCGTGTGGCGGGCCCCGTGGATCAGGCCAGCGAAGAAGATGATGGCGAGAGCGAGGATGGTCCTGGGATTGAGTCCAGCATTGCATATGCCACTACAGCACTGGCACCAGTCCTTCTACCGATGCTCGATGCGATTGGCGCGCTTGCAGTCACCGACGACGATTAGGCTACAAATCTTTTCGCCGATGAACCAGCACCACCTCTTCTGCGGTGTGAGCAGCTACCTGGCTTCGCGAAGTGGCTGTGACCCACCACCGACGGCTGGGAACACTGCGCCACAGCCGTCCATCGTTAGCCGTGGACAGATCGTCAAACCGGACTTCCTCGAGTCCGACTCCATCGAGCAGCTTTAGGTACCGGGGAAGCTGTGAGTCGACGTGGTTGAAGCCGATGAGCTGCACGACCCAGGCGCCGCTTGCCGTGAGGCGAACAACGTCCGCGAACGCCAGCGCCATCTTTTCAAAGTAGCTGTCGAGGGTCTGCCTAGACCGCGCCGACATTGTGTAGTGAGCCATGCCTTGACCGTCTGGACTTCCGGTTAACCAGAACGGCGCGGCGATCTCCTTCCGCCCCTGCAGCTTCCACCTGTGATAGAGGACGTAGACGCCCGGATACGGTGGCGACATGAGAACCAGCGACGCCGGCGGCACCTTGGAAGCAGCCGGGTGCGCCGCGAGGCCAGGAACGCCCTGGTGAATAACGGTCGTACGAAGGGAGGACGCAGGGCCATGCTGGTCAGCGGCCGTCACAGCTTCGGCGTATTCGCCTGCGACGTCTGCGACGCGAGAGGCACCGATTATTAATGCCTCTCGAAACCCAGCAACACTGGGTATTGCGCTGCGCATGTCCAACGCCCATTGAGCCGTTCGCAGTAGTGCACAGCGCCCCAGAACCTCGGCAGCGCCGTCACCAAGCTCCTCCAGTGAGTACGCCAGCGCCCGCACGAGGACGTCACGAATCCGCCACGTGTCACGCCCCCCCAAGCCGCGCAGGTAACCGCTATCCTCCCATGGGTGTGGTACCGCTGTACGTCCCCGAAGCTTCAGAGCCGAGTCCAGACCAGATGCCCACGTTTTGAGCCTGACCAGTTCCTCGCGGCTAGCCAGCGTCGTTTTTGCGCGTGACACAAAGGTTGCTAGCGAACTGATGTCAGCTCCAAGACCGATTCGAGAAAGCAATCGGCTCTCCACAAGGGTGGTGCCCCCGCCTACGAAGGGATCCAGCACCACGTCACCAATTTCGGAGAAGGCCTCGATCACTGCTTTGGCAAACGCAGGCGAGAATCGAGCAGGGTAGCGATAGAACTCGTGGACCGAATCGAGTCTGCGGCTGCCCATAGAGACGTAGCCGCGACTTAGGGCGGCAGCGCGGACCGCTTGAAGACTGGCGCGATTCGCGCCGTCAGACTGTGGCGCTGCCATCTCAGCTGCGCCGCTTGCGGTCAGCGGAAGTCGCGGGATCGATGTTAAGGACCGGCTGCACGAAGAACGACTCCCGATCAAGATGCTCGCGAATCAACCGAGCGATCAGCGGACTCTTCTTGAAGCCGCGCTGACGGCAGTAGGAGTCGAACCTTTCGAACTCCGCCCGGGGCAAAAGGAGCGTAATCCTTGACAACCACCACCAGAATAGCGCACTTATGCGCATTTGTCCATACATGTGCGCAGCGGCCAAGGCCTTCGGCTCGCCCCAGCGGTTCGAGCCCGCATCGCATTCGAAACAGATGCGATCGACGACTACTTCACCCGCGATCTCGACCCTGGGCAATGTTCTGTATGGGCAATATCCGACGGGAATGCGGAGGCGGTGCACAACTGGGCGCTCCACCTGACCCGTGGCTGACAGGGCCTTGGCTTCACGCCGCTCAGCCCAGCCCTCGCCGCGCGACTCAGCCCAGGCGATTGATCCAGCCGGCGGTTGCGTACTTGCTCGCCGCCAGCTGCCGCGCCTCAGACAGTTCGGTGACGGTGAGCTCCGCCTCCAGGCCGCCGTGGCGCGCCTGGAAGTGATCGCTCAAGGCCTGCACCATCTGGTCGCGGCTTAGTCTCGTCCAGCGCGCCAGCGGCGACACCTGCTTCTCAGCGCTGCGAATTCCCATCGGCGAGATGCGCTCGCGGCCGATCCGAATGAGGCGCCCCACCAAGCCCGTGTCCATCTCGTAGGCGATCGTCGTGTGGTGCAGCACGCAGCCGCGGCGGCGGGCCTGGGCGGCGCCGCCGATCTTGCCGGCTGGGGAGACGATGTCGTTGATCGGCCGGTAGGCGGCCGGCACGCCGAGCGCACGCAGGCACTCCACGACCCAGGCGTCGAGATGGGCAAACGACTGCACGAAGCTCAACCCGGCCACCAGGACGGCCGGCGCGTAGAGCGAGTAGGTGATGGTGCGGCCTGGTTCGACGATCATGGTCCCACCGCCGCTCATCCGGCGGCCGATCGTAAAGCCGAGCTCTTCGGCGGCTTTCAGATCCACCTCGTTGGCGACAACCTGATGGGAGCCGACCACGAGGGCCGGTGCCGACCACTCCCAAAAGCGCAGTGTCGGCGGCCGGCCGCCACTCGCCAGCTGGCCTAAGAGCACCTCGTCCAGCGCCAGCTGTACCTGGACGGGCAGCGCCAGCGCAGGCAGGATGCCCCAGTCGAGTTGCTCGAACCGAACTCGCAGTCCGCCGCTCAGTTGGACGTGCCCAACCCCTCCAGCACCTTGCCGGCGTGGCCGTCCGCCTGAACGCTGTACCAGGCGCGTTCGATCCGTCCATCCGGATCGATCAAGAACGTTGAGCGCAGTACGCCGACGACCGGCTTGCCGTAGAGCATGCGCTCGCCATAGCTGCCGTAGGCCCTGGCGACCTCGTTGCCGGTGTCGGTCAGGAGCTGAAAGCGGAGCCCGTACTTGGCCCGAAAGGCGCGATGGCTGGCGGCATCGTCCCCGGAGATGCCCAGGATGTTCACGCCGGCCTCGTCAAAGCCGGGCAGCGAGTCGTTGAACTGGCAGGCTTCCTTGGTGCAGCCGGGCGTGTCGTCCTTGGGATAGAAGTAGACGAGCACCCTTCGGCCCCGGTAGGCGCTGAGGGAAACCTGGCGACCGTCCTGGTCGGGCAGGTTGAAGTCAGGGGCCGGCTGTCCAGGTTCAAGCTTCACAGCTCAATCCAACCAGATCGAGGAAGGTCAGGTGCGGGCTTCGGCCGGCTGCAAGGAAATCATGCGGACTGGCGATGCCTACGCCCGCCCACCGATGGGCGGTGCCGGTCGCCTGGGTCTTCCGCGATGGCCGACGTGCCGGCTTCATCGATGTCGGGGTTGCGCGGCGTAGCTGCGGCGGCCGGTGACCCGGTGTTGAGGGGCCGACACTTCTGTTTTATCCACAGGCTGAGACGGACTGACGAATAGCGTCGTTCCGCCACCCCGAGGGCCACTTCGACAAGTTCCTCATTCGACGTGTCCAGGTCATACCCCTCGCGCTCCAACCACAGGATCATCGCCAGTGTCCCGGTCCGCTTATGCCGTCGATGAAGCCTTGATTATGGAGCAAGCTCTCCATCAGCGCGGCGGCTCGCGCAAACGGCGTCGGGTAGGCTGCCTGCCCGCCAAATCCGCCCGGCGGTCGGGCTAGAGCTGACTGCAACAGGCGGGGGTCACGCACGCCCTGCGCGCCGCCGAAGGCGATCAGCTGCGCTTCATGGATGTACAGCAGCTCCTCAAGCAAGGGCCTGCCGAGCCGCTTAGCCGCGCGCCAACTCCTCCCAGGCTCGCCGATACCTGCGCAGCACCGTGTCGACCGAAACGACAAAGTCGGGATCGAGCGCAGGGGCGGCCGGCCTGATGGTTAGACGGCCCTGTGCAGCCTTGATCATCACGACATCGCCCTCGGAGAGACCGCTCGCCTCAAGCTGCGCTGGCGGAACCGACACCATGACCGACCCACCCACCCGGCGGAGCGTTCGCCTCTGCCCCATTGCTGCAAAGATAACTCAGGTATAACTCCGAAAACGCTGTGCGGCGCGGCGGCCACCCTGGAGTTTGGCTCGGCGTCTCCTTCGAACCTGGCGGCAGCGAAGCGTCTGCGTGATGTGCGCTCGAGCCGGTGAGGAAGGCGACGACCTTCCCCACCGCTCTGAGGCGATTGGCTAACCAGTCTTGAAGCCGTGTCCCTTGAGCCAGTCTTTGGCGATCACGTCCGGATCGTCCTT
>JAABUZ0100006651.1_pt1 | contig 14324 bp, 11 predicted proteins | sample 5562091 | NCBI WGS metagenome assembly JAABUZ01 (sample SAMN12813069, study PRJNA571459) | rock metagenome | isolation source: Antarctica rocks | place: Antarctica: Victoria Land, Linnaeus Terrace sud | collected 2015-12-21 | reverse complement strand
GAGCAGCGACAGTGCGAAATACGCCACGATCGGCGTGAGATCGAACATCCCAAGCGGCGGAACGACCTGCCGCAGCGGGGTGATGATCCAGTCGGTCATCACGAACGCCCACCGCACCCACTTCGACCACGGCGAGAGTCCGAACCAACTCGACATGACGCGAACGAAGAGCGCGAGCTGCAGCGCCGCGAACGTCCACACAATGAGTTGCAGCACGAGCGGCCCCGACCCCGCCCTCGCCGCCCCGAGCAGTGCGACGATCTGGCCGAGCACGAACTCCAGCGCGTAGAGCAGCAGCATACCGCCGACGACCACGGCCGCGAGCGTCCACCACGGCGCGTTGGTCGGTAACCCGCCCGCGCGCACGAGCCGGCGCTCCATCGGCGCGAACAACAGATCGACGCGCGCCCGGACGAACCGCCCGAGCCCACCGAACGGATTCACCTTCCGCGTGCGCACGGCCCAACTGAGCACCGCGAGCGCCGCGACGATGATCGCTGCGGTGAGCACGAGCTTTCGCAGCAGCACGAGCGCTACGCCGAGGGCGACGAGGATCGGGTACACGCGTGCAAGCTCGCCGCCTCCGGCCATCCCGGCAAGGCGATCCGGCGCGGATGAGTGCGCGGCGTTTCGAGCCCTGTGGAACAATCGTCTACAGGTGCGGGTCGCATACGCGGGGCATCCTCCGATTCGGCGACCGCGCCGCGCCAGCCAGCGTCGGGGCGGCGTGTTACGTTTGCGGTCTGCCCGGCGATACCTCCGCCAGTCGTTGCGCCAGCGTGCCGCACCCCGGCTCGTTGGGTTCCCACTTCGCATTCAACCCACCGCCCGTGCTCTCCGAAGAAAACGTCCTTCGGTACGTCCGCGCCCTGTACTCGGTCGGCCTGCTGCTCATCCTCGTTCCGGTCGTCGACGTCGCACTGCGGGCATTCCCGGTGCAGCTCGGGACCCTGCAGTGGCGGTTCGCGACCGTCGGGCTGATGCTCGGCAACTACGGCACGATCATCCTCGGCACGGCCCTCATCGGGCTCACCGCGGCGCTCCTCGGCGACCGCGGCGTGTTGCGCATCGTCGGCGCCGCAGCGCTCGTCATGGCCGTCGTAACGCTCGCGCTTCTCGTCTTGTTCGCGCTCGACGCGGTGCAGCTGCGCCAACTCGTCGTCGCCAACATCAAGCGCCAGGTCGGACTCTCCTCGGCAGGGGCCGCCATCACCGGCCTCCTCGGCGCGACGGCCTGGTTCCTCATTGGGCGCAGCGCGATGACCGCGAGTCGGTCGGTACGGGTGGCCGCGGGTCGGACGCGCACCCCGTCGCCGCTCGTAATGGCGTCCGGAACCGGAGACACGGTGTGACCACGCCCGCGTTGGCCGCACCGCTGGCCGGGGGCAGTGCGGCCGAGGGCCGCGCCGAGCGGATGCGCCAGGATCGGAGTCGCCCGCCGCGAGGCGGGCCGATATCCGACGGTTTCGCGCGCGTGACCGCGCAGCTGCGCGCGGCTGCGACCCCGTCGGGGCTCGTGACCGCCGCCCTGTTCGCATTCCTCTTCGCGCGGCCCGCGTACCTCCTAGTTCGCGACTGGTGGTCGAACCCGGAGGCTGGGCACGGGCTCCTGCTGGCGCCGCTCGCGCTCTGGTTCGCATACAAGAGCGGGGTGCGCCCCGACGCCCGACCGAACCACGCGACAGGTGCCGTGCTGATTGTCGCGGGCGTGGGCTTCCGCTGGCTCGCCGACCTCGCCGCGGAGCTCTTCGTGATGCGCGGATCGATGCTCCTCGCGCTCGCCGGCATCGTGGTCTGGCATTACGGCGTCCGCCAGCTCGTCCGCTGGTGGCTGCCGTTTACGCTCTTCGCGCTCTCGATCCCGCTCCCCGAGATCGTCCTGAACCGGATCGCACTCCCGCTCCAGTTCCTCGCCTCGAAGATTGGCGCGTCGCTACTCGCCTGGCGTCAGATCCCGGTCCTGCTGACCGGCAACGTCATCCGCATCCCACGGCACGAGCTCTTCGTCGCCGAGGCATGCAGCGGCCTCCGCTCGCTCACCGCACTCATCAGCCTCGGCGTCCTGCTCGGCGCCATCGTGCTGCGACACCCGATCAGCCGCCTGTTCCTGCTCGCGGTCGTAATCCCCGTCGCGATCGTGCTGAACGGCGTCCGCGTGTTCCTCACCGGATTCCTCGTCTACTTCATCGACCCCGCGCTCGGCGAGGGGTTCATGCACAAGACCGAGGGTATGGCCGTGTTCATCGTCGCGTTCGCGATCATCGGCGCCCTCGCGTTCGGGGTCGGGGCGCTCGAGAATCGGGTCATGCCTGCGATGAACCGCGGCGACGCCGAGCGGGTATCAACAGGAGACACTACACCCGCGCCGGATTTCGACAATGCCTAACTTCACCCGTTTCGCCCCCGCCGGGCTCCTCGGCGTCGGGTGTCTGCTCATCTCCGGTGTACGCGACCAGCAGCGCCTCGCACCCCGTCAGCCGCTCGCCACCGTGCAGGTCAACGTTCCCGGCTACGTCGCGCGCGACACCACGGTGGACGCCGCGGAACAGAAGGTCGCCGGGATGAGCCACTACCTGTCGCGCCTCTACCAGCGTACGCCGACGGACGGCTTCGGCGTCTACGTCGGCTACTACGACATGCAGGTGCAGGGCAAGAGCATCCACTCGCCCAAGAACTGCCTGCCCGGTGCCGGGTGGGAGCCGCTCGACGCCGGCGTGCGGACGATCGCGGTCCCGGGTGGCGACTCCGTGCACGTCAATCGGTTTTTGCTCGCCAACAAGGGCGCGCAGGCCTTGGTGTACTACTGGTACGAGGGTCGTGGCCGGGTCGAGCCGAGCGAGTACGTCGTGAAGTGGAACCTCATCCGCGACGCTGCACGTTACGGACGTACCGAAGAAGCGCTGGTCCGGATTGTCGTCCCTATCGACATGCGCGGATTGCAGCCGAACCAGCGTCCGGATTATCGCTTGGCCGACCACCTCGCTACGACAGTAGCGCAGCAGTTGGTGTCCGGCGTGCGCAATGTGCTACCGGCACCGCCGAGCGCCTGAGCACGACGGTGTCACGCTCGAGCCCGTGATGTAACAATGATGCCCGCGGCACTCGGATCCGAGCGCCGCGGGCATCGTCACTTCGGCGCGTGCTGGCGCGGGTTTACAAACCAGCTTGTTTTCTAACAAGCTTGCCGTCGCCGAGCCAACCGAGCCGACCAAGAACGACCACGGCAGTGCCTTGATCGTATTGCACCGCCAGATCTAATGGGGCGTCAGCCACGATCGACGTCCACTCGCCGGCCCGGTCAAGATGATGACCAGTTACGAGATCAGCGACGCGTCGGGAAGCTGTGTCCCCCGCGCTCGCCGCCAGAGATAGCGGGCGAGTTGGCGGGGGCGCCAGAGCACGTGTCGAGCGGCCATCGCCGTCCAGTACGGAATGGCGGGTAACCCGACCTCTGCACGGATCGCGAGCGCCGAGTCAAGGTGCTCGGGGTATTCGGACCGCCAGCCATCGCGCAGCTCGAAGCACCAAGCTGCGATGGCGGCACGCTGCGCGGCGCGTTCACGCTTCCTGTCGCCGCTGCGGTGTACAGCCTCGATCGCCCGCGCGCGAGCTAGCCACGAGCCGCGCCGCATGGAAAGCGCGCTTCGAGATGCCTGCGCCGGATGCACCTCCCTCCAGCACGTGACTTCGTGCGTGCAGATAAACGGCCCGACGAGCGCGAGCCGTAGCCACAGATCGTAGTCCTCGGAGTAGCGCATCGCCACGTCGTAGCCGCCCGCCGCGAGGGCCACCTCGCGACGAACGATGACGGCCGATTGCGTAACCGGATTGAGACGGAGCACTTCGTCGAGTGCGTCGACTGGGCGTCGGTCGGGCAGCCTATCAGAGGATCGCAGCTCCGGAAACTGGATCAACGCCGAGCGCCCGAACGCGAGTACGGCCGCAGGAGCTCGGTCCAGCAGCCCGCCGACGAGAGCGCAGTGTTCAGGCGCCCAACGATCGTCGGCGTCCAAAAACGCGACGAACTCACCCCGCGCACTCGCCAGGCCGACGTTCCGTGCGCGCGACGGCCCCGCATTCTCGGGCAGCGTCAGGACAGTCGCACCAGCGTCACGTGCGACCTCGGCGGAGCGGTCGGTCGAGCAGTCGTCGATGACGAGAATCTCGTCGACCGCGCGAGTCTGCGCGCGCACCGACTCGACCGCGCGCGCGACGTACTGCTCGCCGTTGTAGCACGGGATAAGGACGGAGATGCCTGTCATGTCGTGGACGCGCGGACGACATCGTCGTAGACGCGGCCTAGCCGCTCGCCGATGCCGTCCCAGGAGTAGTTGGCGACCACGAACGCGCGCCCGGCCTCGGCAAGTCGCGTGGCGAGCTGCGGGTCCGTTTCGACACGCCGGACCTGTGCGACCGTTTCCGCAACGTCGTTCGCTTCCAGGTAATGTACCCCGTCGACCAGCCCGAGCCCTTCGACACCGATGCGCGTGGCTACAAGCGGTCGTCCGAGCGCCAACGCATCGAGCACCTTCAGCCGGGTACCGCCTCCGACGCGGATCGGACAGATGTACGTCGCGGCCCGGCGCACGTGCGGGCGCACGTCGTCGACGAACCCGAGTACCTCTACGCGCGGATCGGCCGCGGCGAGCGACGTCGCGCGCGCGGGAGGGTTCCGGCCGATAATCACCGCCGTGCGCTCGGGATCGTCGGCGGCGAGCGCCGGCCAGAGCGATGTCGCGAACCACTCGATCGCATCGGCATTCGGAAACCAGTCCATCCCGCCCGCCCACACCAGACTGCGCGGCCTCACCGGTCCGGTGGTGTCGGGCGCGAAGAAGGTTACGTCGACGCCGTTCGGAATCGTGTCGACGCGGGCATCGGGTGCGATGTCGCGCAACCGGTCGCCGTCCAGGTCGGAGACGACGAGGTTGCACGCCGCCCGGACGCCGAGTTCGCGCTCGATCTCGGTCGTCGCCCGTGCCTGGCGCCGAAGGAAGGAGCGCACCGGGCCGCGCGTCCGTTCGGCGCGCCGGTCGAGCAAATGCGACTCGATATTGTGATGATTGAGCACGAACGGAGTCGTGCCGAGGACCGGAACGTACCCGCGGAGGAATACGGTGTCGATATGTGCGACGTCGATCGGCGTTCTGCCTAGCAGCGCGCCGATGTGGGCGGCCGCACCGCTGTGTTCGAAGAGATGCTCCCAGTACGTACGCCGCGCCACGACCGCCCGCGCGAGCCGTACGGCCGTGCGCGCGCGTGCGAAGCCAGACGGAAGTGCGAAAACGTGCGCCGACGCGGCGATCTGCCGCAACGCCTGCTCCGCATCGTGCCGTGCGGCGTCGGACGGAAACGATCCGGCGGGCGCGAGCGCGACGAGGTGTGTTTCGTAGCGCCTCGCCGCTTGCGCGAGCAGGTGGTGCGAGCGCTGCAGGGCGCCGTGGCCCGTGGCCGGGTACGGCGCAAAGTGAGAAAGCCAGAGAAGGCGTCGCATCGAGAAATGGGCGGCAATCAGGGTACCTAGTTCGGACGGAAACGCCGCTCCAGGGTAACGAGGCGTGCGTCCCGGAATTCATCCCGATACTCGTTCCGGACGCGCCGTCAGCAGGGCCGAGATCGTTGCGCCGCCGTGTTACGACCTCGACTGTGACACGTCCTGCCCGTGCACGACGCTCGTGACGCCGCTCACCAGCTCTGGTGGGCTCCCCCGACACGTCGTGCGCGAGACAAGTACGCGATTCCTCGCGCCGTGCAGGGATCGGCTGATAACGGCAAACCCGTCGAAAGGCGGGGACGCAAAGCTACGAGGCTACCGCCGCCGGTGGGCGCACACCGGGGTCACGCCAGTCGGGCCGCCACACGATCACCGCCAGACCAATGTTGTCCTCCCCGTCGTTCCTCGCCCGGGGCGCGCGCGCTCGCTCCGGTGCGGCCCTCCTCGTGCTCGCGGCTGTCGCGTGCGACACGAATCCCACCACCCTCGCTCCCACGGCCGCCGATAGTAACTTGAACGGCGTGGGCATGTTTCTCGATCTTCCGACCGTCGCGCTCGCGATCGGCGCCGCAGGCAGCACGCTGCACGCAGTGCGCCCGAGCACCCGCGGTATCGACACCGTCTCCGCCGCGTGGTCTTCGAGCGACGAGCACATCGTCAGCGTCGGCGACGACGGTAGCCTAACGCCTCGCGCGGTTGGCCGCGCGACGGTCTGGGCACGCGTCGGGCACGATAGCGTGTCGTCGTCTGTCTCGGTCTCCGCCGCTGGTCCCACGGCGCAGGCGAACGCCTCTGCGATCGTGATCAAGCCGAACGTCGCTATGATGTCGGTGGGCGCGCCGCAACAGTTTTCCGCCGTCGTACGTGGCGCGCCGGCGACCGGGGTAGCCGCATCGACGGCTGCGACTGGGTCGGCTGTGACGTGGACGTCGTCGGCCCCGGCGATCGCCGCGGTATCGAGCAATGGCACCGTCGTCCCGATCGCCCGGGGGGTCGCCGTGATTACTGCGACGGTGTCCGGTGCGCGTGCGACGTCGACCGTGGTAGTCGCCGCGCCGCGGAGCAATGCAGCAAGTCGGGTCGACATCGCTGTCATGCGCTTCGATGGGGGGAGCGGCCGGGTGATGGTGTCCAACGGGGTCCCGTTCGCCCGCGGAGCGGTCACCGAGGCGACGCTCAACCAGGTCCACATTTTCGTGAACGGCGCCGAGCAGGCCGTGTTCACGCGCGCGCTCGGCGGCCGCTGGCCGGACGGCTCGCTTCGAGCGGCGCTCGTGCAGTTCGACTACACCATCCCCGACGCGCGCACTATTCCGGGCTACATCTCGATCGGCGGCGGCCGGACGCTCGCCGCGCCCGCCGAGCGCGCGGCAACGCCGACGCCGATCGCGGCGGCGCTCCCGACATCGTCGGCGTACCTGATCAGCACCGGGATTGTCAGCGCGGTGTACGATCCGACGGCCACGCGCGCGCCGACCACGACCATCGCGCAGTACGAGGCCGACTACACGCGGCTCGAGGCCGCTGATTGGGCACAATGCGGCGCGGCGTGGAGTTGCAGTCGTACCGCCGGTTACGACCGCCCGTACATCCTGTACCAGGAGTGGGTGCGCACGGCGAATCCGACGTACTGGCAGCATGCGACCGCGAGCGTCGCGAACTACATCGACAACTACCTGGCACCGAACGGCGGCAGCGCGGCGGCTTGGTGGTTGAACAGCGAGGGGGCCGCGGTCCACTACTGGGCGACGGGCGACGAACGCACGCGCGGGTACGTCTTCACGCTGGCTGTGGGGATGGTGTACGGAACTCGGCCAGGTCTGTACGGCCTCGGAACGTCCCCGGGGTGGCCGCAGTACGGAGACGACCGCGCGCGAGCGAAGACTCTGATCGCCATGATGGACGCTCAGCGCATCGACGCGCGGTGGACCCCGACTGGGCCCGCGACGAACGATGACTGGAAGTATGCGGCGAATTACGCGGCCAGCGTTTCGCTTGCCAACGCGGTCTCGCAGGTGCTGTCCACGCAACAGGCGTCAGGCGCGTTCGGCGGCGTGCAGTACAAAGGCGGGCAGAAAGCGTTCATGGTCGGCATGCTCCTCAACGCACTCATCCGGTATCACGACGAGGTCACGCCGGACGCCCGGATCCCCGCCGCGGTGAAACGCTCGATCGACTACATGTGGCAAAACGAGTGGGTAGCGAGTGCGCAAGGGTTCAAGTACTGCACGTTCGTGGTGGACGATGCCAACGCTGACTGGCCGGAGCCGAGTCTCAACAACCTGGTCGTCCCAGCGTACGCGTGGTATTACCGCGAGTCCGGCGATGCCCGCTACGCATCGATGGTCGACCAGATATTGTACGGCGCCGCGACGACACGATCGTATTGGGCGGCGTCCGGCAAGGGGTTCGACCAAGCGTTCTATCACCTGTTCACGACGTTTCAGTGGCGGAACCGGTAGCCCACAACCCCGGCGAACGTGGTATGCGGCAATCGCTCTCTGATGTCTAACGCCCTTCTCGCTTACGTCGTCGTTGGAGCACTCGGGCTCGCCCTGTTCACCGCCGTCGGGTATCCGGCGCTCCTTCGCTTCCGAGCGAGGGGGCGCCGTTCGCCCATCGAGGGTGTGCTCGCGGCAGCCGATGCCTCTGAGAAGTTGAACACGATCCTGGCCTTTCCGGCGGTCACCGCAGTTGTCGCCACGCGAGAAGCGCCGGCGGTGATCGCCGAGCGAGTTCGGAACTTGCGTGCCGCCGACTTCCCGCAGGAGCGTCTCGAGATCATCATTGCGGTCGACGCGAGCAGCCTGCATTCGCTCGCCGACTACGACGCCGTGCTCGGAAGCGCGGCACGCGTCGTTCTCGGCGACGCACCGGGCGGAAAGGCCACGGCGCTCAACGCGGGCGTTCGTGCCTCGACGGGCGACGTACTGCTTTTCGCCGACTCGGCGCAGCGGTTTCTGCCTTCGACCATTCGCGATCTCGTCGTCGCTGTCAATGCCGACAACGTGGGCGCGGTGTCAGGGACGATTGCTCCGGCAGCCGATGACCCGCTGCTCGACCGCTATTGGCAGTACGAATTGGAGCTACGGCGCCAACAGTCCCTCGTTCATAGCATCATCTGCGTATCTGGCGCCGTGTACGTCATGCGCCGGGCGCTGTGGCGTCCGATGCCGCAAGCGCTCATCTGCGACGATCTGTTCGCGACGACGCAGATCGTATTGCAGGGCTGGCGTGTGGCTGTTTGTGAACGCGCGCTCGCTACGGACCCGCGGGAGTTCACTCGCGAGCAGCACTTCCGTCGGAAAGTCCGCACGCTCACGGGACTCGTTCAACTGTGCATCTGGACGCCAGAAATCCTCTTGCCGTGGCGTAATGCGATCTGGATCGACTTGGTCATCCACAAACTTACGCGCGTCTTACTCCCCTACCTCGCGCTCATGGCTGCCGCCGCGAGCGCGTGGCTAGCGATCCGGCTCGGCGGTGCGATGGTGCTGTGGGCCGCAGGCGGATCCGTTGTACTCGCGCTCGGAGTCGCCGCGGTCAGACCAGGAATCGTGCGGCAGGCCGCGTGGGCCGCGAGGCTGTCCACAGCTCCCGTCATCGCGTTGACGAATGCCATCCGCGGGCGCTGGAGCGTGTGGCAGCCCGCGCGTCCGTCACCACCGGAGCTCACCGAGTGAGTAGTCAATCCTACGGTCGCCCGCTTGTGTCATTCAGGTCACATTCCCCGTACGAGACGTCGCGTGTGCAACCGCGGCGCGCCGCGCCCGGAGTGAAACGCTGGCGCTCTCGACCTGACCGACTCGGCCCGCATACGCCCCAAGCGTTAAAACGAACAGCAGCAACGCGGTGTACGCGTGCGATAAGAAGAACGCCGACGTCAGGAATGCTGCGATCGCAGCGAAGACTTCCGGACGGTACAACCGGTCCGGTGCACTGGGTGGCGGCCGGCGCCAGAGTGGCACGGACCCGCGAACGGCGACCCAGATCAGGCCGCACAACGCGATCCCGCCGAAGATGCCGACCTCGACTAGTACTTGGATGTAAGTGTTGTGCGTCGTGAGCCAGGCGCCGCTGCGCCCCACGCCGGCGTAGAACTGGCCTTCGCGAATTCCATAGTTGTTCGGTCCGACCCCGATGATGGGACGCTGGGCGAAGTATCCCAGGCCGCGCTTCCAGATTTGCCACCGACCCGCGTCCGCCTGGAACGTGTAATCATTCTGTAGCGCAAAGAGCGAAAGAGTCCGAACGCGGAACGACTCAGGCCCGAAGGTCCACGCGAGCGGGGCCGCGAGCGCCACGGCCGTCGCGAGCATGAAGAAGCGGCCCGGTTTCTGGGCTAATAGCAACACGAGCGTAGAAACAGCAAGTGCGACCGTTCCCCCGCGCGAGCCGGTGCGGAGTACGACCGTCGTCGCGATCAACGCGCATCCGACGCCTGCCCAACGCCACCGTCCGCGTTCCCGAAGAGCCATACCCAGGGCGAGCTGAAGCACGACGACCATTACGGCCGCTATGTCGTTCGGGTCGTACGTCCCAGTACCGCCGAGCCGGGCTCCGCCCACGCTGTCCATAACGATGCTACCGGCCACCGCGACGTACGCGGCGTAGATGCCCCCGAGTACGACGGTCCATGCGATGATCCGGTCGAGAGTCTGCCTTGTCGGCGGAGACAACATCATCGTGACGACCAACAGGCCAAGGAACGGCAGCAGATACAGGATTTGGACGGCACCACCGGGCCAGAGGGCGAACGGAACCGCAGCGACGATGGCGAACAGGTACAGCGAGGTCCACCGCACGACCGGTTCGCGAAACACGCCACGCCATGCGCCCGCCCCGACACGCGAGAGAAGCAATGCGCCGATAATCGTGCCCGCCACGATGCTGGGGCGGAACTTCACGATCGGCAGATACATCTCGGGCAACCGGATCACGAGTAGGCCGATCAGCACGACAGCTGCCTTCCACGTCGATGGCCAGAAGCCGTACCGCGCGATGCTCTCGGCGCCACGTACCCCCGGGACCCGCCCCCGAACCTGTCCTCTACGCAGTAGGGGACGCCCGAGTGCGGATCGGTGTGGTCGCGGCGCGCCCGCACCAGGGCGCGGTTGCGGGCGCGGATATGGGGGAGCAGTGGCGGACATGACCAGTTAGGCGAGAGAAGAAGGCGTGGCTTGGCCGGCCACTTGGTAATACAGCGCTTCGTGCGCCGAGATCATTTGCTCCACGCCGTACTCCGCACGCGCGCGGGAGCGGGCGGAGCCGCCGAGCCGTCGCCGAAGTGCCACGTCGCTGAGCAGACGCGTCAGCCCGTCTCCGAGCGCGGGTGCGTCGCCAGGCGGCACGAGTACTCCATCCTGCTGCGCGCGGATGGCCTCCGGAATACCGCCGACCGCCGAGGCGATGATCGCTGCGCCGCTACGCATCGCTTCAAGCAGCGCCATCGGCAGTGCCTCCCGGAGCGACGGCATCGCGTACACGTCGCACGCCGCCAGTAGATCGGCGATGTCACTCCGAGGGCCTAACAGGTGAACGCGGTGTTCCCACCCGAGCGCGGCGATGCGCGCCTCGAGTACGGGCGCGGCCTCCTCGCGGCGCCCCGCGATGGCCAGTCGCCACGGCACGTTCGCCGGAACGCGCGCTAGCGCGTCCAGCAACACCGCGTGCGCCTTGTTGTGGTACAGATTGCCGACCGCGAGCACGAGCAGCTCATCATCGCGCAGCCCGAGCGTACGTCGAGTCGCCTCGCGCGCACCCGCGTGCTCGGGCACTCCGTTCGGGAGCACGAGCATACGGTCGGCCGCGGGGCCGATCAGCTCGCGAAGTTCTCGGCGCAGGCCGTCCGACACGGCGAGTCCGGCAGCGCTCGCGCGCAACGCGCCACGGAGCGCCCAGCGGCGCCGGGCGGCGCTCGTTTCGCGCCCCGTGCCGTGCATCGTGATCACGTGCCGAACCGGCGAGCCCGCCGTCGCGAGCGCGCCGAACACCGCCAGCCCGATCATGTGACTGTGCAACACGTCGGCGCCCATGTCGGCGAGCGCGCGCCGCAACTCTGCGACGGGGGACCACCGGACGCGGCCGAGTGGAAGCCCGCGGAACGGGACGTCGACCTGCTGCAGCCGCGTCGCGAGCCACCCCGACCCGTTTGCCGGCCCGAGGAATTCGACGTAATGCCCACGGGCCCGGAGCCCGCCTGCGAGATGTACTAGCATGCTCTCCGCACCGCCCATCGCGCCCGACTCCGTCGCGAGCGCGATCCGGAGCGGCCCTCTCGACTGCAGAATGCGGCCGCTCGGAGCCGGCGGACGACCACCGGACGCGAGATCGGTCGCCTCGATGCTCGACGCCGGCACCGACGTGTTCACTCCGGCAACGCCGCAGGCATCAGCGGCTCGAGTTCCGACCCGCGACCGATCCTAGTCACCGTCGCGAACAGCCCGTCCTCCTCACGCCGATATATCGTGGCGTGATTCGTCCGGGTGTCGTCGTGCGTGCGACAGAGCACGAGCAGCCCGCGCTCGCGCACGTACGTGAGCAGGTGCGCGAGCATGCCTCGCAGCGTCGCATCAGAGAAGTAATCCTGGTTGAGCACGTTCGCGGCGCGGACGACGTCGAACCCGTCCGCCCACTCCGCGCGCGGCGCCGTGAGGTCGTGCTCCACGACCCCGACCCCGGGACGGCGGAGCAGCCGTGGCGAGATGAGCTGCACGGGCGTACCCCGGCGCGCGCCACTCGGTCCGGCGACGACGCGCTCGGCACTCTCGAACACGCGTTGCAGAATGCCGCGAACGACCGACCGCTCGGGGTCGTGCGGGCGTCCCCGAGCGACGAACGGGCCAGCGATCTGTAGCACGTGGCCGTTCGGATCGCAGAGCAGGTCGATGCCGGCCACGCGCCGCAGATACGCGGCGACCGAAAGGTCCACCGCGACGACCTCCGGCGTGATCCCGCGCGCCTCAAGTGCCTGTGCCAACTCGAGCGTCGTTACCCCCGACGATACGCCGACGTCGAGCAGCCGAACCCTATCGCGCGGTTGTAGCGCATCGGCGACCGCCGCGTCGACGTCGGGCATGCGGTCCGGGTACGTCGTTTTATACGTGCCGTTCGGCAGCCGCAAGTGACGGAAGAAGCCGGTCTCGAGCGCGGCCTGCTCGTCGGGCGACCGGTTCACGTCCGGGAAGAAGAACGCGCGGGCGGCTGGGCTTGACATCGTCTCGTTCTGTTTCAAACGCCCGGCCTCGCTTGCGCAACGTCGAGGCGCACGGGTTCGGCCGGCGGAATGTGGCGGACCACCGGCTGTCGGCGCCCTTCCGCCTGATACCACGCCACCATGCGCCGAATCCCGTCGTCCAGCGCCACACGGGGGCGGAACCCGGCCGTTCGCACCTTGTCGGCCTCGAACTTCGTCCGGTCCGCGGCGAGCTTGCGCACGCGGGCCGAGGAGACGGGGAGGTTGCGCCCGGTCAGGCGGATGACGGCGTCGAACGGCGCCGCGAGCGCGAGCGCAACGCCTAACGGAACGCGCAGCCGCGGCGCGGGGCGGCCGAGGGCGGCGGAGATGGCCGCCGCGATCTCGCCGCTCGTGAGGTCCGGCTTTTCGACCCAGTGGTACGCCTCGAACGGCGCGGCGTCCGGGCGGTCCCACAAGAACAGCGTCGCGTCGACGAGGTTCTCGACGTACGACAGGCTTTTCACGTTGTCGCCCGCGCCGACCTGGAAGAACAGCCCGCTGTCGACCTGGCGAATCAAGGAATACATGTTGGCGAAGTTGCCCGCCCCGAACGTGACCGTGGGACGGATGACGAGCACCCGCCGCCCCGGCTCGGCCGTCGCCCACCGGCGGAAGACCATCTCGCCGGCGAGCTTCGACGCGCCGTAGTCGTTGTTCGGCGCGGTGGGCGCGTCCTCGTGGTGCGGCTCGGGCGCGTCTCCGAAGATGGCAACGCTCGAGTAGAAGCAGACGTCGCGCACGCCGGCCGCCTCCATCGCGTTACAGAGCACCGTCGCCCCGCCCTCGTTGACGCCGAAGTACGTCGCGTGGTCGATGCCGAAATCGTGGTGCGCGGCCGCGAGGTGGAAGACCGCGTCGCAGCCGGCGAGCGCTTCGCGCACGGCCGCAGGATCGCGCACGTCGCCACGCACGACGCGCGTCGGCGCCGGGCCTCCGGGGCGAGGGGCCGGCATCGGCGCGAGGTCCAACACCGTGACGCGGTCCCCGCGGGCGAGGAGCGCCGGGCAGAGGAGGCGCCCAATGAACCCGGCTCCGCCCGTGACGAGAAAATGCATGCGCTGATGAGAGAGGCGCCGTGTGCTGTCGGCGGACCACAGCCGACGACTTCATCGCGCCGCCGTCACCCGGAGATCCGTGTCCAATATAGCCGATCCGGGTAACGACTCCGCGCACGCGATCGTCCCGGCCGTGGCGCATACCTTTGTCGACGGCGCGAGCTGTCGGGGACTCGGCGCCACCGTCACCCGATGCCCTCCGTACCTCCCGCCCTCACCGCCACGTCATGTCTGCCGCGATCCTCGTCACCGGCGCCGCCGGCTTCATCGGAATGCACGTCGCGCAACGGCTGCTCGCGCGCGGCGAACGCGTCATCGGGCTCGACGACCTGAACGCGTACTACGACCCGTCGCTGAAAGAAGCCCGGCTCGCGCGCCTCCAGGGGCACCCCCACTTCGAGTTCGTGCGCCTCACGCTCGCGGACCGGACCGGGATGGAAACGCTGTTCGCGCGCGGGGAGGTCGACCGCGTCGTCCACCTCGCGGCGCAGGCGGGCGTGCGGCACTCCATCGAGCACCCGCACGATTACATCGACGC
>JAABUZ0100006649.1_pt1 | contig 14327 bp, 10 predicted proteins | sample 5562091 | NCBI WGS metagenome assembly JAABUZ01 (sample SAMN12813069, study PRJNA571459) | rock metagenome | isolation source: Antarctica rocks | place: Antarctica: Victoria Land, Linnaeus Terrace sud | collected 2015-12-21 | reverse complement strand
GCGGACTGTTCGAGATTAATTGGCCCAGCGTGTCTGGATTTGTCAGGCTATGGTACAGATTCAAGAGTTGATGGAACAAAGATCCTCCTAGCTCTGGAACGATCCAACCAGACGATTCAACGTGTCCTGATTGATCTTGATCTTTCCGCGGCGTTTCAATTCAGCCACCACGCTGTCCCGAAACAGCGGCTGCTGCACGCTTTGACGCTGTTGAGACAGGTTCTGCACAACGGAGTCCCTGTTCTTGGCGAACTGAGCCATGTCAGCCGGAGTTTTCTCCGATACTCTGCAAACAAACTGCCCGGATTGCGCCGTCACCGGCCCAAGGATATCGCCCACATTGTCTTTGAAGGCTGCCGAAAGGGTCGTCGCCGAGCCGATTCCTTCCGCCGCGCCGTCAATGGTGAACGGCGCGGCCGTCTTTACCGCCAATCCATACGATTTGCCGATGGCCTCCAAACTTTCCCCTTTACGCGCCCGGTCTGCCGCCGCTTTCGCCGCCTCCTGCGCCAACCGCTCTGCTTCCGTCGCCGTGTACTTCGCCAAAACATCGCTTTGCACGTCAGCAAACTCCGCGTTCCTGGCAGGAGTAACATTCTTCACAACGGCAAAGCTTGCCTTTCCCTGCGCGTCGACATTCACAACGTCCGTAACGCTGCCTTTCGCTGCCGCAAAAATGGCGTTAGCGGCTTCCGGCGCGTTCAACTCCGGCAAGGAGCCGTTTGCCGCGAAATTATTCAGGTGAAAACACTTCAGGTTGTATTTCTTGGCAATGGCTTCCGCCTGCCCCGGATTTTTCGCTGTCTCCGCGCGAGCCGCTTCCACTGCTCTCTTTAAACTCTCGGTGCCTGCCTGCTTTTGCGCCTCGGCCAGCAACTGCGGCTTCACCTCGTCGAAACTCTGCGTATGGGCCTCCTGCTTGGATTCCACTTGCAGAATATGATACCCGTACTCAGTTTCAACAACGCCGCTCAGTTCATTTGGTTTAAGGGAGAACGCCGCTTTCTCAAAGTTGGGAACCGTCTGGCCCCGCACAATGTCACCCAGCTCTCCGCCCTTCACCGCCGATCCGGGATCTTCTGAGTTTGCTTTCGCGAGTTCCGCGAAGTTGCCCCCATGCTGCAACTGTTTCAGAATATCTTCCGCTTTAGCCTTCAGCTTGGGCGCTTCTTCTTTCGGTTTGCCCTGCGTTTTGATCAAAATATGGCGCACCTTCACCCGCTCCGGCTGTCGATAGCTGTCCATGCTTTCGCTATACGTCTTCTGCAACTCCGCGTCTGAAATCCTTGCGCTTTGGATAAAGTCCGTGGCGGAACCAACACTCAGGTCAAAATCGCGCTTCTCCGGCGTGCGAAAAGCCGAGCGGTTTTTATCGAAATAAGCTTTCACGGCGGAAGGATCTTTGCTGACTTTCGACGTAAAGTTCTTGCCTTCAAAATCCAGATACTGCAATCCCACCTTAAGGTTCTTTCGTTGGTACTCCGCACGCGCCTCCTGATCCGAAACAATCAACGATTGCGATGTCAGGTTTTCCAAACGCGCCGCCAGCATTCCCTCGCGCTGGCGCTGTTCAAAATCCGGAACCGTCAATCCCTGCTGCGCCAGCACGGCCTGATAAATGCTCATGTCGAATTTGCCGCCCGTTTGCGACGCAAACTCATTCTGGATCGCATCGCCCAGCTCCTGGTCCGAAACTCGCAAGCCCATCTCGCGGGCCTTGTACGCCATTGCCTTTTCTTCAATTAATTGATTGACCAGCATGGGCGCATACATTCCCAGAATGCCCTTCGGCAAATTGGCCTGTCCCCGCGTAATCGTTTGTATCGCCCGCTGCACGTCAGCGGTTGTTACTTTTTCGTCGCCAACAGCCGCGACAACATTCTGGCCGGAAGCGTCAGACCCGCCGAGACCGCCGGGAATCAAATAGATAAGCATTGAGAGTGCGACCACGCCCAGCAGCACGCCAAGCAGAACGCGCACACTTTTCTCTCGGCTGCGAAACAAATCAAACATAAGTGGGAACTGGCACTCCTGGTATCGCGAGCTTCTTCGGTAAAAATCAGCAAGCGGAGAGCGAAGCCGATAAGAACCTTTTCCCCTTAGTGTATCGAATCAGGAAGGCTGATTTAAGCTTTCTTTCTACCCTGCCTGTACCTGTAGGACCGCCACAAGCGGCAAATTTGTGCGAAGCTAGTTCTATCCGTAGCAATGATCGGCTTCAAAAGTTTGAATAATTCACAATGCTGTTCTAAGTGTGGATCGCGGCAGATCACTCGGTCTCATCGCAAGAACCCTCTTGAAATCGCCTTAAGCGTTGTGGTTCAGCCGTGGCGTTGCAAGGTGTGTTACAGCCGCTTCTTCCGGCTTCGTCATTTTCGCCCCGCCCTTCCCGTACCCAATACGGAAAAGGCGGAGGAAAGCACAAAAGCTACCTCAACCACGGCATAACTTATTTGCTGTCGACGAACAGTTCACGCCAGGATTCATCAAGAGCGATCCAACGCTCGGAATCTATATCCCAACCTGACGCGAGCTCCGGTACATGCAATACTCCATGCCCTTCGCTGCACAGCAGTTCCGTCCCGGACCAGTCCAGCAACAGGCAGCCGGGGCAGCCAATCCGCACCGGCGAGCACAGCAGCCGCAAGCATTCCTTGCACCGCGCCCGCTGATCCGCGATGGACCAGAATAGCACCCCCATCGCTCCCACGATAAATAACCAGACTAAAAACAGTCCGCTCGCGGGATCTTTGGAAGCAAATAAAATCGATGACTCCGACCGGCTCCATTCCAGCCCCGTCAACAGAACCAGGGAAAGCGCAAGGATAGCTTTGCCCAGGAAATAACTGATTTTTCGCGCCGTCGCGGCACGGTGCGCCACGCTCCAGGAGCGCCGCATATTACGGAACCGCACACCGCAAACGCAGACTGCCATAAGCACGGCCACCAGGACGGCAACGCCGAAGAACTGAACGGGCGCCCACATAGCATGGGAAAGATACTCCAGCCGTAATTGCCCGGTCAGGAAGTAGTAACAGGAGTCTTCCGCTATCTTGACTAATTCACGATAGAGTTGCGCCTTCGTCGCATTCGTCTTCGCGCGCGCAACAACCATGACGCGCTTGCTGTTCATCGACTGGTGAACAAACAGAACCAGCGGTTGCCGCGTCAGGAAATAAAAGTGTTCGGGAAGCACGGCAACCACGGGAAGCCATTCATTGCCGATCTTCATCCGGGAGCCAATCACGTTGCTTTTGTTCTTCGCCGCTGCCTTCCAGGTCCAGTAATCAATCACCAGCGCATTTGCCTCGGAGGACGGACGCGGCTGTGGGGCGGAAAGGCCGGCTTCCGGCAATTTGCCGAGCATCGGCCTCACGCGCAGAACACTGAAAATACTGGGCTCCGTATCAACGACCAGCGGCCTTATATTCCCCAGCGCCGAAGACGCCACCTGCCTGCGGTCAATGTTGAACGGCGCTATCGCCTCCAAAAGCTTGCTATGCTTCGCCCACGCAGGCACGACGTCAGCCTGCAACCCCTTGTCCCGCGCCCCCACCAGCGCGTGCATCCATAGAAAAACCTGCTGCGACTCTTCTTTCGATGCTCCGGTAAATAGAAGACGTGTCGCGCTGAAACCGGAAGTGACGCAGGCAATCAGCAGTATTCCCGCCAACAACGCCGCCAATGTCGTCCACGGCGACCTTATCCACTCGCGGCGGTGCCTATCAAACTCCGGGTAAGACCGGTAATGCAAGAAGGCATCGGCGACAGCGCTCGCGCAACTGTGAAATAAGCGAACAACTTCCCGCCCGTTCCACTCTTGGATATGCAAGAGAAATTGCCACTGGTGCCAAATCTCGGCCAGCTTTTCGCGTTTCCAGTCCGCCCTCATGCTCGGCGGCACAAGATACGCTGCCAAGCTGATGATCAGCCGGCATAACTTTACAACAAACGGCGCTCGAACTTCGTCTGCCATTGCCTTATTACCGCCTGGGCTTGGAATCTATCAACCAGCTAAAGCCCTTCCCTCATTCTCCCACTGCGCCGAAACTAAACCTGTATGAATCCTACACCCGTTGAAGCAAGTGTTCATGCCACAAGTACGGCAACGGCCTTCAAACTTCTCAGGAAGAGTTAATCGGCCCAGCCGACAGGATGAGCGGAAACCCCAAAACGCTTGTTGATGACTCTCGCCAGTAACGCCCAAGGCAACAGCTTTTCCCAGATGGCCTTCCGTCGCACGCCAAAAGTTTTCAGTGTCTTAAATCGAATAATGCCGGCAAATCCAGGAGGAAAAGTTTTATTTTCCGGGCGGAATCCTGTGATCCGTAGCGCCTTGCTCAGTGTTCTCGGTTCGAAGAAGCTGATGTGAATTTCAGGAAGCACATACGGCCACTGCAAAAGTTTGGTCCTATGAGGTTCCGCATTGCCGGTCGTAAAAAACAACAAACCTCCCGGACGGAGCAAAGAACGAATCCGTTTTAGTTCTTTCAAAGGATCGGAAGTATGCTCCAGGACTTCGATAGCCGTGACAACATCGAACGAACCTTGTGCCTTACTCAGTTCAGCTTCTGAAAGGAACGGAATTCCTGTCTTTTCCGCCTTGTCCCTGATCCAGCCTTGCTCGTAACCCCGAATATCGCAACCTGTTTGAGAACGTACATGCCTCACCAATCCTCCATTGCCGCATCCAAAGTCGAGCCACCTTGTTTGAGGCGAAACGACCGTAAGGGAACGAATCACATGGAGGATGCCGTTCCATTCATACTCACGAACAGTTTGGTCCGGGTGCTCCAATTCGAAGACATAATCCACAAGCGGATCTGCGCCTTGTCCGTTGTAATAAGCTTCTGAATAAACTTCTCCGTAATCACGCCAAGGATTACTGATAAAGGAGTGACCACAAGCTGGACAGTAAAATAGTGCAAAGGGTTTTTGCTTAAGCTTTCCTGTTTTCGTGCCGACAAACGTAGCCTGCTGATTGCAGATCTTGCACGGGAAAGCCGCAGGCATCTGATCGTTGTCAACCTGCACCGAAGCTGTTATTGCCCCGCTGCTTTCCCGTTTGACGTGCGCGCCCGTACGATTTTTAGGATTGCTTCTTCTACCTGATCCAAGCTCAGGCCCGTGGTGTCCACCAACTGCGCGTCCGGAGCTTGCACCAAAGGCGCTTCCGCGCGTTTACGGTCCCGTTCATCGCGCTCTTTCATTTGGTCGGCCACGATGTCCGGATCAACGCTTTCCCCTGCTCGCCGCAGCTCGGTCGCGCGGCGGCGCGCTCGTTCCCGCGCGTCGGCATCCAGGAAAATTTTCACCTGCGCGGACGGAAACACGACCGATCCGATATCACGTCCCTCCATCACCACGCTATTTTCTTCCGCGATGACGCGCTGCAATCCCAGCAGCGCTCGCCGCACGCCCGGCTGGGCGGAAACTTTTGAAGCCGCTTCGGAAACCCGCGGCTCCCGCACGGCTTCGGTGACGTCCTCGCCATTCAGCAATACACGATTGCCGCCGGGGGGAAGCTCGATGCGCGCCTCTTTCGCAATCTGTTCCAACCGGTGCATGTCATTCAAGTCCGTGCCGAGACGGAGCGCCCAGAGAGCCACCGCCCGGTACATGGCGCCCGTATTGATGTAAACGTAGCCAAGCTTCTCGGCTACCCTTTTCGCAATCGTGCTCTTGCCCGCGCCCGCCGGGCCGTCGATGGCAACAATAATGCGCTTATCCGCCATAGGTCAGGAAGAACTACCGACCCTGCACCGCCAGCGCCGGTCGCCAATCATCGCGGTAGACCCGCCCGTTTTTCATCACGAACCGCACATGCTGCAGTTGTTGAACATCCGTCAGTGGATCTCCTTCCAGGGCGATGATATCGGCAAATGATCCTGGCTGAACCACGCCGGCTTTACCCTGCAAATTCAGCAACTCCGCCGCGTTCACCGTCGCCGTGCGTATCGCGTCAATCGGCTTTGCGCCCCACTCCACCATCGTCGCGAACTGCCTGGCGTTATCGCCGTGCGGGTATACGCCGCCGTCGGTTCCAAACGCCAGCGGCGCGCCCGCCAGATACGCCTTGCGAAAATTAGCGCGCTGCAACTTGCCGATGGTCTTTTCCTTTTCAATCGACTCCGCCAGCATGCCCGCCTTCGCGCCCTCCTTCAGAATGTAATCGTCATTGTAGATGTCGAAGACCAGAAACGTGTGGCGCTGCTTCGCGAGCGCGATACCCTCGTCATCAATCAAGCTCGAATGCTCAACCGAATCAATCCCGGCGACAATGGCGTCCTTGATGGCCTGCGTTCCGTGAGCATGCGCCGCCACCTTGCGCCCCAATTTATGAGCTTCTTCCGCGATAGCCTTCATCTCCTCGGGCGTGTACTGCTCCGCGCCCGGCAAATCACCTTTCGAAAGCACGCCGCCCGAAGCGCAGATCTTGATCACGTCCGCGCCGTACTTAATCACTTCCCGCACCTTGGCGCGCGCCGCCCACGGCCCGTCCGCCACTCCGCTGCTCACGGATTTATACTCCGGCGCCAGCAGATCGTTATCGCAATGTCCGCCGGTAATGCCAAGCGCCGGACCCGACACGAACAGCCTCGGTCCAGGGATCTCCCCCGCGTTGATGCCGTCCCGCAGAGCCACATCGCTGTAGCCCTCTGCGCCGACATTGCGAACGGTGGTAAAACCCGCCTCCAGGGTAATGCGCGCGTTCTTCGCGCCCGTGATGGTTGATCTCGGCACCGAAATACCGAGCGAAGAGTACCCGGCGTGCGTCGGATCGGCTGTTAAGTGATCGTGAACATCCACCAGGCCGGGAAGGCAGAACCCGCGCGAAGCATCAACAACGGAAGTCCCCTCCGTGGGCGCGTCCTTGGCCTTGGCGTCCGGCTTCACTTCTTTCACGGCTCCGTCCTCAATCACGATCAGAACATCTTTTGACACCGCGCCGCTTTGAGGGTCCAATAACGAACCGCAATGCAGGACGGCTCGCTTGGCGTCTTGCGCCCACAACAACTGACCTGCTAAAAAAATGACCGCGCACAAACGGAGAAAGAACAGTGACACGAGAGTTACTATCGCACAACGAGCGGAAATTCATCTCGCCTGGCTCTCCACTTCACGCAGCCAGTCCGGCTTTTTCAGCACTTCACGCGGCTTGCTTCCGTCCGGCGGACCGATAATGCCCTCGCGCTGCATCATGTCCAGAATGCGCGCCGCGCGTCCATATCCTAAACGCAACCGGCGCTGCAAGGTGGAGGTCGAAGCCTTGCCCATTTCGAGCACCACGCGAACCGCGTCCTGGTACATCGGATCTTCCGCGCCCTCGAAGCCTTCCGGTTCTCCCTCGTCCTCTTCTTCCGAAGGCGGAGCCATCAGGAAGCTTTCATCGTACTCGGGCGCGGCCTGCGCCTTCCAGAAATCAACCACGCTGTTGGTTTCGCCTTCGGTCACGAAAGCGCCATGCACCCGCGTCAACCGCGACGACCCTGGAGGCAGGAACAGCATATCGCCTTTGCCCAGCAAATGCTCGGCGCCCATCGAGTCCAGAACGGTCCGGGAATCCACTCGGGTGGCTACCCGAAAGCTGATGCGTGACGGAAAATTCGCCTTAATCAGACCCGTAATTACGTCCACGCTCGGGCGCTGCGTCGCCAATACCAGATGCATTCCGACCGCGCGCGCCATTTGCGCCAGGCGCGTAATGCACTCTTCGACATTGGCGCGCTCCAGCATCATCAAATCGGCCAACTCGTCAATCAGGATCAACACATAAGGCAGCGGCTTCAGGGGTTCTTCGCCCAGCGCATCTTTGTAAGCGGCATTCTTCGGATCGTTCGCCAACTGCTCTACCTTGTGGTTGAACTGGTCAATGTTCCGAACCCCCTGCGAGGCCAGCAGTTTCAACCGGCGCTCCATCTCCAGCACAGCGTTTCGCAACGCATTCGTCGCTTTTTTCGGCTCCGTAATGACGGGCGTCAGCAGATGAGGAATGCCCTCATAGATGCCCAGTTCCACGCGCTTCGGGTCCACCATAATCATGCGGACCTCATCGGGCGTGGCCTTATATAGAAAGGACATGATCATGGCGTTCAACATCACGCTTTTGCCCGATCCCGTTGATCCCGCAATCAGCAGATGCGGCATGGTTTCAAGCGACGCCACCTTGATCCGCCCATTAATGTCTTTCCCCAGGGCAATGGTCATTTTGGAAGGCGATTCCCGGAATCCATCCGACTCCAGAATCTCGCGCAAGCCAATCACCTCGCGCCTGCTGTTGGGAACTTCAATGCCGACCGTCGGCTTTCCCGGCAGGCGCTCAATCAGCACCGATTCCGCCTGTAAACCAAGGCAAAGATCTTCGCTGAGCGTGGTAATCCGGCTGTACTTCACGCCCGCTTCCGGCTTGAATTCAAAGGTAGTCACGACCGGCCCCGGATTAATCTGCGTCACGGAGCCGCGCACATTGAATTCGTCCAGCTTGGATTTGATGCGGCCGGCGACTTCTTTCAACTCCTGGCTGTCATACCCGCCTCCCGGCGGAATCTCATGCAGAAGCTCCGTGGGAGGCAAACGATAAGAGCGTTTCGGCTTTCCTGAAACTGCCGCCGGAGAGACACCGCTGGTGAAAGGAAAAGCGCTTTCGAACACCGGCGCCGCTTCCTCGACCGTTAATGGGCTCCGGGTTACCGGCTGAGGCTCAAGCGGGCGAATTGGTATTTCCTCCAACTCTTCGTCGGGCGGCGGCTCCTGAAGATCGAACGGAGGAATATCGTCGACCTGATGCGCCGCCGAGGGTTCCAGTGCAGCGGGCTGAATTGTGTCCTGAACTTCCGGTTCCAGAGCGAGAATGCTCTTCTGCGTTCTTTGGGGCCGTGCCGGTTCCGCCGCCTGAGTCATGCTCTTGGGTGCTTGTGCATGATGTCTCGCCATGCGCTCCGCTGCTCGGGCTTTCGCCTGCTCAATCGCTTGTAGACGTTTTGCTTCACGCGCTGCCCGCCATCTTGCCAGGGCAATCCGGCATTTGGCGACAATGGGCCGCAGCCAGCGCAGCAGCGTGGATACTTCAAAAGTTGAAGCGAAATAAAGCGCGAGAATTCCCGCCGCTACCGTAATAATCGCCGCCCCCGCAAAGTTAAACCGGGCCAGCAGGAAATCGGCGAGAACCATTCCGACAATCCCGCTCGGCTGAACAGCGCCATCAATCAGCCAAGGCCGGGACAGCAAGCCGCAAGCTGTTGAAACGCAAAACCACAGCGAAAGACCGCCCAGCACTCGGAACCACGTGCTCTCAATCGAAGAGGAACGCACCCATTTCCAGCCGAGCGCCCAGATATGGATCGGCAGCAGATAAACGCTCACGCCGAACACTTGCAGGAAGAAATCCGCCCACCGGGCTCCAAACAGTCCCAACAGGTTATGCGGGCGCGTGGCGGCGGTTGCTGTATTCCAGGATGGATCAGCCGCCGAGTAGGACACAAGGCTCAACGAAACAGCCAAGCCGAGCAAAAACAATAAAAGTCCAACGGCTTCGTTGAGCCGGGTATGGCGAGACGGAGATAGAAGCGTCATTCGCCGTTACGGAAGAACACTGCCAGAGCGATTACCATTATGCCAAAGATCCCACACTATCAGATAAGTAGTAGGGGAGGAAACCATGCCTGTTTAACGGCGCGGATTTCGCCAGGTTAATGCCGATCGGGAGATCTTTAGTGTTACAAGTACATGAAAAACACCGTCCAATAAAGCAGAACGACACCACATGGCTGAAAATACCCCTAATACTCCCATCAGACCACCGCTCGCCGCTCCCGCAACCGCTCAGGAAACTGACGGTACTTTAAGCAGTAAAGTAGCAACGGTGGCGCTTGTCGGCCTTGGGGCCGCTCTCATTGAAGTGGAACTCGTGCCCGGCATTTTGCTGGGAGTAGCCGCGATGGCTATGCCGAACCTTCTGCCCAAGTTAGGAAAGGCTATACGTCCTTTGCTGAAGGAAACGGTTCGCGCCGGTTATTCGCTCGCCAGCCGCGCGCGCGAGGGCGTTGCTGAGATGGGTGAGCAGCTCCAGGATATGGTTGCCGAAGTGAAGAGCGAACATCATGCAACCGATGTCGCGGTCGGGCATAACGAGCAGCCCCCTTCCACCGTCGCGCCCCAAGTTGGATAACAGGGAGTAAAGAACGAGAGCCTGCTGAATGCCGAATCATCGGGTCCGTACTGCCCACCGCACGCGGGGCAGAATCCGCCTCAGCGTACGGGACTTCAAGAAAAACTCTAAGAGTCTGGAAGATGTAAAACAAGCTATTGCTCCCATGCATGGGGTTTGCCGGGTTGAAGTCAACTCGACTACTGGAAGCGTCACTGTTCACTACGACCCGGCGCTGTACGGCGAATTCCATGACCATCTTGCCGCGCGAGGGGAGGCGAGCGGCGCTTTCCATCTGGACCCGCCCGTGCTCGGAGAAGGCGGCGAACTGATACAAAATGTCGAGGCGGAAGCGGAGTTTCTGTCCCGCCACTCGGAAACAGCACGTACCATCGTCGATTACTTCACTGCCTTTAACCAGGGCGTCAAGCGGGCAACAGACAACAATCTTGATCTGAAAGTTTTGCTGCCCGTAGGCTTGGCCGTTTACAGCTTTCTGGAGATTGGCATTGAAACTTCCACGCCGCTCTGGGTGACGCTGGGAATTTTTTCGTTCAATTCGTTTTTGTCTTTGCACACCCGTCAGGATGATACGGCAAGCGACATGGAAGCTGAACAAGTTGAACCGGCGGCAACGACTCCTCCTGCCCCTGCTCGTCCGAAGGCAAGGAAGGAACGCGTAAACGCCGCTTAATGCAGTATCAAGTGCGGCACTACATGCCGGGGCGTATCCGGATTTACCTTCCCTGTCTCGGGGAAAACCCGGAAACGGGAAAGCAGCTAGAGCAGTTCATTCGGCAACAGCCTGAGGTAACACAAGTTCGCGTCAATCCGGCCTGTGCTTGCGTTGTGATCGAGTTCACGGGTGATGTTGCTCCTTGGCTTTCTCAACTCTCTTTGCTTACGTGGGAGCAGGTTCGTTTGCTCCTTTCGGCATTTATTGCCGAGCCCGCTGATAAGGAAGACAGGAAGGAGCATGGTTCTCCAAAACCAGTGACAGCCCCGCCCGAGCAAAGCGGATCACTGCTTTTGACAAGCGCGTCTTTTGCGCTTTCCTTGCTGCCGTTCACTCCTTTAGCCGCGGCAAGCCTGCCCCTGACGATTTGGAACTCGCTGCCGATTTGGAAACGCGCCCTGTCCGTGCTATCGAATGAGCGCCGCTTGAATGTTGATTTCCTGGATGGGCTGGCAACCGCCATCGCGCTTGGGCAGGCGCAACTCACCACGGCTTCTTTCATCACTTGGCTGATCTCGCTCGGCGACTGGATTCGCAATCGCACGGCGGCGCAGTCCAAGCGCGCCATGACCGGTTTATTGGAGTATCAGAACCGCAGCGCTTGGGTTTTGCGGGACGGAGAGCCTGTCCGGGTATTGGCTACGGAGATTCAGGCCGAAGACACAGTCATGATCTATGCGGGTGACATGATCCCGGTCGATGGTCAAGTGCAGTCCGGCGAGGCAACGGTGGATCAAAAGATGGTCACCGGAGAATCGGTGCCTGTCGTTCGGGAAGAAGGAGACAGCGTTTACGCGGGAACCGTGCTTCGCGAGGGCAAGCTCAAGGTCATCGCGTCGCGCGTGGGCTCGCAGACAGCCGCCGCTCAAATCGTTTCCCTGATTGAATCCGCTCCCGTTACCGAAACGCGCGTGCAGAACTACGCTGAAAAGTTCGCCGACCGTCTGGTTGCTCCGTGGCTAGCTACTTCACTTGGCATCTTCGGCGTGACCCAGAATCTGGACCGCTTGCTGTCCATGATGATTATCGATTACGGCACTGGCATGCGCGTGGCGGCGCCCACGTCGATTCTTGCCTGCATGAGCGCGGCGGCGCGCCAAGGCATTCTGATCAAAGGCGGCAGCCAGATGGAAAAGCTGGCAAGGGCCGATACCCTGGTCTTCGACAAAACCGGCACGCTCACGCGCGGAACTCCCCACGTCGTGGATGTACTGAGCTACAACAAACGCTCGTTTCCGATTCCCAAAGTTCTGCAAATTGCCGCCGCTCTGGAACAGCGGGTCAACCACCCCATCGCGGAAGCCATCGTGGACCACGCCAGGAAATGGAACGTTGATATTCCAGACCGCGATGCCTCGAAGTATCAGGTGGGATTAGGCGTCGAAGCGCAGGTGAACGGTTATTACGTTCATCTGGGCAGTTATCGGTTTCTGCAGGCAAGCGGCGTCAAAATGGACCGCGCCCGCCGCGATGTTCGCCGCTTGGACGAACGCGGCTGCTCCACCGTGGTCATGGCCGTGGATGGCCAACTGGTAGGGGCGGTAGCCTGCGCCGATGAGATTCGGCCGGAAAGCCGCGACGTGATCCGAGCTCTGCATAACAGCGGCATTAAGAACGTAATGATGGTGACGGGCGACACCTCCGCGACGGCCCACACGGTTGCCAAGCAACTTGGCATCGACCGCGTGCTTGCTGAAACCATGCCCGATGAAAAAGCTAACGTCGTGCGGCAACTACAAAGCGAAGGCCGTATTGTTGTGATGGTTGGTGACGGCATCAACGATTCGCCCGCTCTGGCCTACGCGGACGTGGGTATCGCCATGAAAAACGGCACCGACGTGGCCCGCGAATCAGCCGATGTCGTCCTGATGGAAGACAACCTTTGGAAACTGCCCGCCGTCATCGAGTTCTCGCATCAAGCCATGTCGCTGGTCCGGCAAAACTATGGCATCATCGTCGGGTTAAATACGCTTGCTACGGTGCTCGCCATCCCCGGTGGTTTCGTCAGTGCCGGCACCGTCGCCGCGCTCAGTAACGGCTCCGCAATTCTCGCAAGCCTGAATGCGATCCGGCCCTTGCTGGAAGCCGATTAGCCGTTGTGTTGCTTGCGAGGGTTAGGTTCAGCCTTCAATCCATATCCAGCGAGCATCTGACCCGCCTCTAATCGCGAACTTCAACACCACATCGTTTTGGCTGAGGGGGGATATTCCTATAATGAAGTTCTGAGTGGATTACCGAAAGACCATTACCATCGAGCCTGACAAGATGGGGGGCAAGCCTTGTATTCGTGGGCTTCGCATCACCGTCTATGATGTCCTTAGTTACTTGGCTTCCGGCATGACAGAAGCCGAGATTCTGGCTGACTTCCCGGATCTGCGAGCAGAAGATCTCCGCGCCGCTCTGGCGTTTGCAGCCGACCGGGAACGCAGACTTCTATCCATTCCGGCGTGAAATTGCTGCTTGACGAGAACCTCTCGCCTGCACTGGTGGCGCTATTGTCAAAGGTATACCAGGACACCTGCCACGTTCGGGATCTCGGTTTGAAGTCGGCTCCCGATCCACTCGTGTGGGCATACGCTGCAAGAGGCGAAACGCTTCCCCCGCCGGATCGCTTCGCCTCAGACAAAGACCATCATGCATCCCATCACGCCGGTAGCGCTCGCCCCTTGGCAAAACTTCTACGTCATCGGCGGCTCCTCGGCCGGAGTTCTGACAGGTCTTCAATTTGTGGTCATGACGCTGGTCACACAAGCCAGGGCAGTCAATAGCATGCGTGACGTCCGCGCGTTCGGCACGCCCACTGTCCTCCACTTCTGCACCGCGCATTTATGATGGATCTCTATGATAGGGAACGCCAAAACGTCCATGCAACCGGCAATCCAATCTAAACGCTGAATTGGTTCTGTGGCTCACGATAGCTTGGTTCATTCAATGCCACCGACCGAACTATAACCGTGCGGGAATGCAATGAACCTGCTTGCAAAGCGCCACCCTCCTCACAAAATAGCTGCGATCAAAGCTACGGCGGCACGCTCTATTGCTATCTCCATAACGTGCCGTGTGACTGCTGCCGCCATGCGGGTTGCGATCTGCTGGCTTCTGTCATTGCTTGAACTTACTCGGGTAGGCGCCGCTGAACAGAGCATCATCTCCGAAAGCGTAGACACGCTGGCCGTTGCCGGATCGTAATGGACAAGCACGCTGCCCGTCAGCGGACTGGTTTGAACATTCGTAACGCCTTCTTGCGCCCGAAGGCGCTTTTCCAGCGAGCTTGCTTCCGCTAAACTTCCCTTGATGCCGGGCACCCTGACGCGCAACCGCCCTGGGACATGATGAACATATTGGTTCATGCAACGGCCTCCTGCCCCTAAATCGTTCCACAGGATAGGCCGGACAGATGGAGGAGATCAGGGCAGGCAGCGGCCATCCTCATTTGCTACACCA
>JAABUZ0100006648.1_pt1 | contig 14332 bp, 12 predicted proteins | sample 5562091 | NCBI WGS metagenome assembly JAABUZ01 (sample SAMN12813069, study PRJNA571459) | rock metagenome | isolation source: Antarctica rocks | place: Antarctica: Victoria Land, Linnaeus Terrace sud | collected 2015-12-21 | reverse complement strand
GCTACCTCCCTGACGGGCAGCCCGGTGGCCGGCGCCGCCGGGGCGGCTGTCCGAGGGTGAGAGCCTGCACCAAATGAAGGGGAATGCAGAAGGGCGGTGACGGGAAGGCGGATGATGCATGCTGGATGGGGGCTGGCTCGCGCGCGTGCGCCTGCCACGCCTCGCCCACCGGGCCGTTAGCTCAATTGGCAGAGCAGCGGACTTTTAATCCGCGGGTTCGGGGTTCGATCCCCCGACGGCCCACCCGGTCTGACCTGCTGGTATGCATTGGTTAGCTCCCTTTCCTTGATCCTGGAGGATGCGCTCGTGCACCGTTTGTGCACAGATTCTCATTCGCGGTTCTCGAACAGCGCGCCGATCGCATCGGCGGCGTCTCGAGCAACGACTGGTAGGACGTGGCTGTAAAGATCTGCCGTGATGGTTGTCGTGGAGTGCCCAAGCCGGTCGCTGACGACCTTCATCGGGATGCCCGCTGCGAGCGCCAGGCTCGCGCTTGTGTGCCGCAGCCCGTGGAACCGGATCGACGGCAGGCCCGCTCGCAGGGCATCCCGCCGGAACTTCTGCGTCACGTAGTCCGGCTGAAGGACCCGCCCGTCCTGGTAAGTAAAGACATGTCCGGTCTCGTGCCACCCAGCGCCCCATGCCTCGCGCTCGCGCTCCTGTTGCTTCCGGTGTGTCTCCAGCAGGCCGGCGGTCGCCGGGTCAATGGCCACGAGCCGCTGGCCGGACCGCGTCTTCGGCCGGCCGACGTGCAACTTCGTGCCGAGCTGGACCACCTGTTGGGCGACGCGGATGGCTCCCGCCTCGACGTCGATGTCCACCCAGCGGAGACCGACGAGTTCCCCACGCCGAAGGCCGGCAATGACGGCTATCCGATAAAGGGCGGCAAGCCGGTCGTCAGCTTTGGCAGTCAGGAAGCGGTGGACATCCTCGACGGTCCAGACCGCCTCGGCCGCCTGTTCGCGGGATGGCAGTTCGACGTGACTCGCCGGATTATGCGAGATGAGCCGCCGCTTGACTGCTGATGCGAGGGCGGATCGAAGCGTCGCGTGCAGCCTGTGTAGGGAAGCGCTTGACAGTGGCTTGCGGGTCCCCCCGGCCACTTCCACAAAGAATCGATCGATGTGGTGCGGGCGCAGTTCTTGCAGCTTGACGTGGCCGAGCCGCGGTAGCAGGTAAAGGTCGAGGTGACTGCGGTAGGCCTGGCGCGTGCTGGGGCGAAGGCTTCGCTTGGCTTCTAGCCAATCCTCCAAGTAGTTGCCAAGCAGGAGGGTCCGAACATGGTCGTTTCCCTCATCATGTGAGCGCTGGACCTCCTTCATCGCGGCGAGTGCGGCGGTCTTGGTTGGGAAGCCAGCGTGGCTCGCCTGTCGACGACGTCCGTCGTAGCCCCTACCGAGGTCGATGCGGAAGGACCAGCTACCCCGGCATTTGTGCGGAAGCACCCCACCGCCCGATGCTCGCGGGCAGTGGCTGGTGTGCCGCTGATACAGGCTGCCCTCACGCATGGCGCCCTCTGCTGATGTGCCTCACAGCGGCGCCTGGCCGTCGAGCAGCTGAACGAGCGCGGCACTCGGCACCCGGATAAGCCGACCGAGCCGCAGCACCGGCGTGGGCCACTTGCCTGTGCGGACGAGTTCGTACGCCGTTGTCCGACTGATTCCGAGCAGGGCAGCCGCCGCTGGCACGTCCAGGACCGGTGGAAGGCTCTGCAGGTCAGTAAGGGCCACGTCGGTCTCCTTGTGAGGTGAGGCGTCTAGGAGCAGAGCGCCGGGGGTGCGGGTGCGGATTCTCGGCCGTAGGCCGGGCGCGCCAGGTAGCGGAGACGCCAAGGGACAAGGTGTTCTGCGCAAGGTGGCACGGTGGGTCAGCCTCATGCGGAGGTCGCCTCAGGCTTGAGACGGAACCGCACGCGGGCGGGGGGCAGGTTGCCGTAGACCAGCACACCTGCGCCGAGCGGGAGCTGGCGCAGGGCGTCCGTAGGAGCGAGGCGCTCCCGCTGCTGCGAGCGGGACGTCGAGGTGCCGCCACTAGCCTGGTCGGTCACGCTGAACCGGTCGACGTCATGCTCGCCCAGCAGCTGCGACAGGTAGTCCAGCGTTCCGAGGTCCGTGATGCCGGACAGCGCGAGCTTGCCGCGGTGGTTGTTGACTACCGTCGATGCGAGCCGGCCATAGCGATCGGTCAGCTGGGCCAGGTCCTGCCAAACCGTAACTACCTGAACGCCCTGTCCGCGCCCGGTCGACGCGATGGACGGCAGGTCGCGCAGGGGCGCGACGTTGCCTGCCTCGTCGAGCATGAGCAACAGTCCCGGGTCGCACGGCCGCCCGGCCTGGGCACGGTTCTGCGCTTCGCGGACCACGGACATGACCAGCGCTTCGAACAAGGGCCGTAGTCGGTCCTGCGCATGCGTTGGGGCTACCAAGTAGAGCGTCCCGTCGCTGTCGAGCAGGGCGGCAGGGTCGATGTCGCAAGTGTCCGCTGAGGCCGCGACGTCGGGATCGGTGTAGCAGTCGAGCACCGCCTCGACGGTTGCGTACACCGATCCGAGAGTGTCTCCGGGACGCTTGCGGCTCGCGATGAATGCGTTGCTCGCCTCGACGACACCGAGCTCGTCGAGCAGGTCGCTGACCTCCGTGTCCTCCTGGGTGTCGACCCACCTGACGACGTCGCTCATGCCTCGGCCGGTGGCGCCAGCCGCGAACAGCAGCGGGGCGAGCAGCTTGCGCCCGAGCGGTGTCCAGAAGCGCTCGTGCGAGCCGTTGCCGCCGCTGCTCGCGCCTGCGGCTGCGGTCAGCCAGCCGGCCATCTGCGATGCGCCGGTCCAGGTACTGCAGGCCGCAAGCGGTGACCAGGTCGAGCTCGGTCGGCCGGTGCTGCGGGTGGGGTCGAAGAGATAGGCAGGGCCTACCTCCTCCCGCCGTGCCTCCGTCGTGTGCAGCACATCGACCTTCACTGACGTCACGACTGCCGGTCCTGACCAGTCGAGCAGTGTGGGAACAACGACCGAGACGGTCTTGCCCGAGCCGGTGGGGCCGAGCACGCACACCGAGTGCCGAGGTTCGGCTGCGAGCTGCCGGCCGCCGGCGTCGGCGCGGCCGAGGGCGATGCGGCCAGGCCACATGGCTGGGTCGTCGTCGACGACCAGGGGCCGCAGGTCGCCACGCGTCGCCCAGCGAGCCCGACCGGAACTTGGAAAGCGTCGGCGCGGGCGGTACACCGCGAATGCCACGGCGACGATCACTGCGAGTAGGACGGCTGCGACCGCGTAGAAGCCGGCCGGACCCGGCAGGTTGGCGCGCACGTCCGCGGGCCAGGCACGCCGCGGGTCGGCCATGTTCGCTGGCAGATGACGTAGCACCAGCCCCGACCTCGTGAGGCCGCCAGCGGGCCAGCCGCTGCCCAGCAGCAGCCCGGCCAGGCCGGCGGTCAGCCAGACGAACCCTGCGGCGGCCATAAGCGTTGCGATAGCGAACAGCGGCCAGCAGGACGCCCCACCCGGGGTGGCGGCGCGGGCCTCCCGGGTGCTCACGCCGTCATCGCCGAGTCCGAGAAGCACACCGCGCGCTCGGCGGCAGTGGTGACGTGCTGCACCACAGAGACAGCCCCGGCCACGTCCCACACGGCGCAACCTCGCTGCAGCAGCGGGATCGTCTCCACGGCCCACGTGGGTAGCCCCAGCCGGCGGCCGGTCTCCTGCGCCTCACCAGCCTTCTGTTGGTAGATGACCCGCGTCGAGGCCATCTTGAGCAGCGCCTCGCTTTCCACTGATGCTGCCAGGTCGCTGAGGTGATGGATCACCGCCACCATGGACAACCCGAGACCCCGGGCGAACTTGAGGAGCTGTTCGAACAGGGCGCTCATGGACGGGGAGTCGAGCAGGTACCACGCCTCCTCGACGACCAGGACGCGCTTGACACCGTCCGCGCGGAGCCAGGCATGGGTCAGCCAGGTCCCCAGCACCGACATGACGACTGGCAGCGCGGCACTGTTGGCATTGACCCGGGACAGGTCCATGTCGACGCAGGGGGCGGCCAGCAAGCCTGGCAGGCCGCTGTGGCTGCCGCCGGCCAGGACGATCCGGGTAGGGCCGTCGACCATCCCGGCCAGGTCCCCGGCCGGGTCGCACAGCCGGTTGATCGCGAGCGCCACGTCCCGGCCGATTTCGACAAGCTGACGGACCGCGTCCTCCGGTGAATAGTCCGGGAAGGCATAGGCCGCAGCCGCCGTCGTCGGGGTGAGCAATGCCGCTGCCACATCCGGCAGGGTTGCTGCACGCCGGCCGCGGCCGGCGCTGGTCATCGCAGTCTTACGAGCCGCCTGCAGTGCGTACAGGGCCCGCTCGCTCAGTGGCGACGCCGACGCCTCGACCATCGTCCGGATCAGCCACAGCTGCAGGTGCCCCGGGATCGCCGGGTCCAAGGGATTGATCCTCGACCCGCCGCCCCCAGGGCGAAACGTCACGACGACACCGCCAACCGCGCGGGTACCGGCCGCCCACTCGTCCTGCTCGGCCTCGTCGTTCTGACGCTTCGTGGAGAACACCACGACCTGCCGACCGAAGCGCACCTGACGAAAGGCGTAAGACTTCACCAGGGAGCTCTTGCCGTTGCCGGTCTCCCCCTGGACCAGCATGTTCGGGCCCGGAAGCGCGTCACCGTATTGGCAGAAGGGGCAGTATATGTACGCCTTCCCGGAGTAGAGCTCGCGTCCGATGATTACCCCCGAGGTGCCGAGCCCGGGTGCCGCAGCCGGCAGGTAGACCGCCTGCGCGGTGCTGGCTGCGACGTATGCGGGACGCCGGGCCGTCTCCAATCGGCCGCGCAGCAGGTCACCAGGGCTGCGCACCACGGTGGCAAGCAGCCATGCAACGGCGCTCATGCGGCAGTCCCAGCAGCCAGCGGCAGAGTGTTAGCGAAAGCACGGGCCTGCTCCCGGTCGCACCACTCGATCGCCAGGAACGCCGAGCCCGCCTTGGCCTCGACGTCGCGGCGCAGCCGGCGCAACTCGTCCGACGATCGGGCCGAGACGGTCACGTAGCCGACGAGACCGGCGCCAGCCGCTCCAGCGGCCAATTCATCACCGCGGGACGTTGTCTGCGCCCACTGCCGGCTCTCGCGTGGGTCCTCGATGCGCCCGAGCTTCCGTGAGCGGGCAGTGTCAGCCTGGTCGTCGGTGGCGTCAGCCAGCAGTCGGCGCAGCGCTTGATCGTTCGCCTCCAGCGTGAACACGACGCTGACCGTGCGGATCACGTCCGGCATCTGTACCAGCAGCGGTGCCAGGAAGTTGACCCCGACCGGAGTCTGCGGCCACGTGACAACGGCAGCGGTCGCGTGATGCCAAGCAGCACCCTGCGCCATCCAGCAGGCGATCTCGTCCTCTGCTCGGGTGTCGACCTCGTGCGGCCACGCGCGGTTGCGCCGCATGCCGCCCGATGCGTCAAGCGGATGGTCCGGGCTGTAAGCGTTGCGGATCAGCGATGCCAGCGCCGCGGCGCCGACGGGGCCGACGACGGGGAGGCGGGCGTCGGCAAGCCGCAGCGCGAGGGCCTCTAGCTCGCGGCCCACGACGTGGGACAAGCCGCGGTCACCGCCGCCGAACGTCTCCGCCTCCATGGCTACATCCGGTGTGTAGTCCAGCGACAGCACGGCCCAGTAACGGTGCTCTTCGGCAGAGGTCGACAGCTGGCCCTGCAGCTCTTCGTACGACTCGCGCAGCCAATGGACCGCCTGTTCGTCGCCGCGTGCGGCAACATCGCGGGCGTGCGCCTCCGGGTCTGAGTGCAACTGCCGGGCCACCATCTGCAGCCGCTTGCCGTAGCCGGGCCCGTTGCCGGTCGTGTTGAGCACCGAGCGGCCGAACGCGTCCAGCAACGCGACCTGGTCGCCGTAGTCGAGGCGGCCCAGCCCGGACGGTTCAACCTCCAGGGCTGCGGTCAGGCACCTTCGGTCCTGGTGCAGCAGCACGGCTGCTTCACGGTCCTGACCGCCGACGCCGACGCTCGCCGTTAGCCACGAGTGCCGACTGATACCGGGTGGCAGGCCGATCTCCGGCTCGGTGCCGTCAAGGTGGACGCCGGCCTCGCGGGCCGAGGAGCGCCACCGGCCTCCTCCGTTGCGCAGGGTCTGCCGGTAGGTCCGCTGCGGCTCAGCCCACCGATAGAAGGTGCGGCGCGGCGCACGGCTCCCTCGCGGGCGGTAAGGGGCGAATACGACGGCGACAGCCAGCGCGAGTGGTCCGATCAGGCCAAGCAGCTTGAGGACTAGGAAAGGTAGCAGCAGCGGCGTGGCGATAGAGAGCAAGCCGCCTGCACCGAGCACGAGGAGTTCCCCGGTGTCGCGCTTGCCGATCAGTCCGGTGTGCCGGGTGGCGCCGAACGTAAATGTCCTGCGCGGGATGTCGGTGGTCGTGGTCATGCGGTTCCTTCTGAGGTGGCCGGGGCCGGCGCGGGCCGGTTGGAGGGCGGTGTAGGCCGCGGGAATTGCGTGCGTCTCCCCGGCGCGGCTGCCGCCGCCGGCGCGTGCAAGCTGCTCTTGCCGCCGGTTGGACCGCCGGTCAAGGCACGCATGTGTGCAGCAATGCCCTGGTTGATGATTGTCGCCGGTCCGGGTACTGCAGCCGCCAGGCCCCCGTTTTGCACTGCCTTGCGGGCGCCGTGCAGCTGGCCCAGCTCGTCGCCGGCTAGCGGCACCAGTCGGTACACCGCGAAGGACGCGACCACCGACAGCAGCAGCAGCGCGATCGCCGTCAACACGCTCGAGAAGTTGTCGCCGGGGTTGCCGGCGCCAGCAAGCGCGGCTGCCAGGCCGAGCACCACGACTATGACCGGTTTGACCAACGCCAGACTGACGACCAGCCCCAGCCACTTGCGGACATGGCCCCACATCGCCCGATCGACGAGGCCGGCAAACACCAGCGGACCGAACGCCGCGGCGACGTAGAGTGCTGCCGCGGCGAGCAACAGCTCGACCCACAGCAGGATGCCTACGAGCAAGCCGATGGTCGCACCGACGATGAGCACCACTGGTCCGCCGTTGATGGAACCGGACGTGGTCAGCGCCGTTCCGGCCCCGGTCAAGAACCGTGAGGCGTCAAGCGCGAGACCGCTGGCCAGGCCGTCGGTTGCCGCGCCGATGACGCTCAAGAGCAGGACCAGGACCGCCGGTGCCACCGCGGACGCCGCGACCGCCAGGGCGAGGAAGCCGACGCTCTCGCCGGCAGCCCGACCCGCGGGGACGCCACGGATGACGCGTTTCGTTATCGCGACCAGCCACAGCAGCACGACCAGGACGCTGGAGACGGCAAACACCAGCGCGTAGGTGTTGAGGAATCCAGGATTGGTCAGGTCGACTTGCGTCGTTGCGTTGATTGCGGCCCCAAGCTGGCCCCAGATCCACACGGTGGCCTTCGCGCACGCCGCGGCGATGGACCCAAGCGGGTCAACGGCGAAGCTGACAGCAGCGTTCGCGCCGTCTACCGCTTGGCAGCCGCCGGCGAGCATCCCGGGCAGCAACGAGCAGGCGCTAGAGCCCGGCATAAGAGAACCCTCCGAACTGATCGACAGCGTCCGCGATGGCCTGTGGATCGGACGGGGCCTGGGCACCAATGACCGGCGTCGGGCCGGCGGCGAAGCTGCCGGCGACCCATTTCCAATCGCCTGCCGCCCAGCGCAGAGTCACAGTCGTCGTGCCCCACCCCTCCTGTACCGGTCTAGTCGTTCCCGTCCCGGCGAGGCCGACGAGCCCGTCCTCCCAGACCGCGACCACGGCTGTGTCGGGTGTGTAGGCGACTACGCGGGCGCCGACCGGCAGCTCGCGTGCGACGAACTCGACTCCGGCTGTTATTGGCCGCCCCCGCTGGTCAAGGCCGAACTTGTCGGCGGTGGCGCTGTAAAGCGCCGCCTGCTGGACCTGCTGCGCCGCCCGGTCAGCGGGGTCGGTGGTGGTGTCGACGATCGCGTGACGTTGGTCCGGCGCGAACATCGCCGGGCCGCCGTAGACCACGGCGTAGTTCGTCGCCGCGCTGACTGCGCCGGCGCGCGTACGGCTGTAGCCGACGGGGACGCCCGACACAAGCTGCGGGCCACCCGCCCGGGCAGCCGCTCCGGCCGGTTCGCGCCCGGCGGGCGGCACGGTCCCTGCGGGAAGGACCGTGGAACCCCCGCCGTGCCCCCGCCCGATGGCAAAGCCGCCGATCGCGGCCCCGGACAGCGCAGCGGCGCCGGCCCAGGCTGCAAGCGCCCGGCGGGACCGGCCGAGGGGTGTCCCCCGGCCTTGGGCTCTAGTCGATGAGGAATCGTCAAGTCCGATCACGCGAGGTCTCCTTTGTGTGCCTCGTGCATGGGGGCGGCGGCGTGCTCCGGCTCGAGCCGGCAGCCGCACAATGGGCAGGTGGCCGTCGCCAGGACGTGCCAGTAAGCGACTTCCCACCGCCCCCGGTCACGGGCCTCGACTCGGTGGCGATGGCGCTCGAGTACCGCCCACGCGAGGACCGCGACCAGCGCCAGGACGAGCAGCTCGATGTACCGGGCGTCCGGCAGGAGGACCAGGGCCGCCGGATCCGGAACCGGACTCGGTGTCAGCACCGGGGCCTAGACCGACATGCCGTAGATGAGCGTGAACACTGTCGCGAGCGAGCCGACGATGAAGGCCCCCGCCAGACCGCTGATCAGCAGTCCCTTGCCTTCCTCGCTGTGCATGCTGTTGCGCCCGGCGGAGCCGACTCGCTGCTTTGCAGCACCGACGATCGCGACCCCGAAGCAGACAACCAGGACCACGGCCATCGTTAGGTCGATCACTGTCGTGGCGCTCCTGCCGAGCGCCCCGAAGGGGCCCCAACTAGGCGCGACGCCACCTATGACGGTGCCGATGTCGCCGCTGCCGGCCAGTACGACTGCGTCTGCGATGACCACCTTCGTCTCCTTCTGAGCGCCGGCGTGCGGCCACGTCTGTTGCGTGCCTGCTGGTCACGACTGCCCTCGCCGAGGGACAGTACACCGGCATACGACTGCAGCACTTGTAACTGACATACCTTGGTGCGGCAGGAACCGGCAGGAGACAGCCTTCAGCCGTTATTCCCACGAAGGGCAGGCGTGTGGGTGTCCAACTGCGAAGGCGGTGAACCGCTAACCTCACCGCTATGGCGGACTCGCGCTACCTCACGCTGGACGAGGCCGCCGCGTACCTACGGATCAGCCCCCGGTTCCTCCGTAGCGAGACCATCGCGAATCACGTCACGGCCGCGCGGGTGGGTAAGCGACTGCTTTTCGTTGTCGAAGATCTCGACGCCTACGTCCAAGCGCGGCGTCCGGGCCGCGTGGAGGAGCCTCACCAGTCCACTGACTGACGCGGCGGCACTCCTAAGCGATGACCGCCTCGGTTCCTCGTGAAGCGCGTGCTGCTCGCAGCGGGAGCCGGTATCTCGATCGCCGTCATGTCCCCCCTGGCTGTGGCCTTAGCGGGCGCGGCCGTCCAGGAAACTGCTGCCGGAAGCACGGCGCCCAATAACGCCGGTGGCGGATCCTGGGGCAGGCTCGCGGTCGGGACAGTCCCGGCCCAGTGGCAGGCCGCGGTCCAGGCCGCCGGCACCACTTGCAGCAACGTTTCTCCGGCACTCATAGCGGCGCAGATCCAGCAGGAGTCAGGCTGGTCGAGGACTGCCCTCAGCCCAGCCGGCGCCGTGGGACTCAGCCAGTTCATGCCGGCCACGTGGGCCGCTGAAGGCCTCGACGCGAACGGCGACGGCACCGCCGACCCACTCGACCCGCTCGACGCCATTGGTACACAGGGCCGTTACGACTGCCGGCTCGCAGCGGAGTTGACCGGTGTTACTGGCAACGCGCAGGACAACATGCTGGCCGCGTACAACGCAGGGCCCGGCTCTGTCCTCGCCTTTGGCGGAGTGCCCCCGTACGCCGAGACCCGGGGTTACGTGCGCAACATCCGAGCGCTCATGGTTCGCTACACCGACCCGGCACCGCCCGACAGAGCCACTTCCACGATCGCCGCCAGCGGCTGCACCCTGCCCCTTCCCGGATCGAGCATCACCCAGCACTTCGGCGCCACCAACGTCAGGGACTCCGACGGTCACCCCGGAGTTGACCTGTCCATCGGCCGGACTGCCGAGCAGGTCGTCGCGGCCTGCGCCGGAACCGTCGCCTTCGCCGGCCCCGCCTCGGGATACGGCCCAAACTTCGTCCAGATCCTGCACCCGGGCGGCTTCGTTACCACCTACGGCCACATGAATTCGATCTTCGTCGCCGTCGGCGAACAGGTCGCCGCCGGCCAGGCCATCGGCGACGAAGGCTGGCAGGGCGACGTAGTACCCGCCGGACCGGGCGGAATCCATCTGCACTTCGAGGTCCGCCTTGGAGTCTGGGGTCCCGTCCAGAACCCCGAGACCTGGCTCGCAGCCAGACGGGTTCAGCTCCAGTGACGCACCACCATGAGCCGCGCACTCCCTTCCCGCTCAAATGGAATCGGTCATACCGACGAACCGTCAAGCCCACCACCTGCTTGGCACACCCCGCCGCTTGCCAGCCACATGGGCGCCAGGCGCCACCTGCCACGCAGGACCCCGCTGAGCTCATCCACCGTCAGCGCCTCCACGTGATCCAAATAGCAGGCACATTGGGACCTACGGTCGCGGGCGGTGCCCGGACAGTGCCTTGCGGCTCCCCCGCCAGGACCCAAAGAGCATGATCACCGTCTCGTTCATCAAAGCTGGCGATCAGGCCCGGGTTGAGTACTACCTAAGCCGAGCGGCTCTCGACGAGTCCCCGCGGACGCTCGGCGACACAAAGGAAGCGCTGGGCCGTTACTACGGCGGCCACACCGCGAACGGCCCTGGTCGATGGCTCGGTCGCGGCGCCGACACCCTCGGCCTCACCGATCAGCCTGTGACGCCGGAGACCTTCACGCGGGCCGTCCTGGAGGGCTACGTGGACGGGGAGCCACGAGCGCGACCGGCACTGCGCACCCACCCTGAGGGCATGGTCGCCGCCGAGCCTTTCGCAGCGGCGGTCCGGCGGCTGGCCGACCATCGCGCGCTCAGCGCGTCCGACCTGTTCCTCTCCAGCCGAGCCGGGCGGCAGTGGGCCAGCCTCGCACGTAGCGCTGACCGGTTCGCAACCGTGCCAGCGTCGGCTGTCGCAAAGCTGGCCCGCGCGGCCGGCATGATCGACCCGCCGCAGCTGTACGGCGAAGCCGAGTGGGCGCGAGCCGAGACCATGGCCGGCGATGACCACCAGATCGACGGCCGGATGGCCGCGCTGGACGTCGTAATGGCCGCCGACAAGAGCGTGAGCCTGCTCTACGCAACCGCCGACGACCACACACGGACGATAATCGTCAACGAGTTTCACGAGGCTGCCCGCTCGGCACTCGGCTACCTTGATCAGCTGGCCGCTCACGGGGTCCGGGGCTCGGTGTCGCAGGGGACGAAGACAGAAGTCGCCACAGACGGTCTGGTGGCCGTGGGGTTCATCCACGACGAGGCCAGGCCGACCGGGGACTGCGCGTGCGGCGATCCGCACTTGCACGAGCACGTCATCGTCCTCAACACCGCTCGCGGCGTCGAGGACGGCCGCTGGTCCGCGGTGCAGCACGACCGGTTCGCGCCGAACGCAAAGACAGCCGGCCACCTGTTCCAGGCTGAGTTGCGTGAGCGGCTCAGCCACCAGCTCGGCATCTCATGGCGACCCGTCGTCAGGGGGCTTGCCCGGGTCACCGGCATCACAGACGAGCAGCACCGCACGTTCTCCAAGCGGCACAATGAGGTCGAGGCTGAACTGGCCGAGGTCGGTGCGGCCGGCGCCGAGGCGGCTCAGATTGCCGGGAAGAAGACAAGGCGGGCCAAGCGCGCTCAGCTGCCCCTTGGCGAGCGGCTCACGTTCTGGCAAGCCGAGGCCGCCACCGTCGGCCTGAACAGAGACGCGCTCGACCAAATCCTCGACCACGAGCGAGACGATGCAGCGGACATCGACCGGGATAGCCCGGAGTACGCCGCGAACCTGCTGAGCCGGCTGACCCGAGAAGCGTCCTCATTCAGCCGCTCAGACCTCCTTCGGCAACTAGCCGACGATTGCCGGCTGGGCGCAACCCGCGCTGAGCTAGAGGCCCGGGCTGATCGCATCCTGTGCGACCCTGCGGCAGTCGTGGCACTCGGCCGCGGCGAAGGCGGGCTGGTCCGCGGTGATCTGCGGCGGCGAGCCGGCGGCCGGATCTACGGATATGCAGTCACCCAGAAGTGGACGACACCAGAGCAACTCGCGCTTGAGGCAGCGATGGTCGATGCTGCGTTCCGCCGGGTTGCTGAGGGCTGCGCGCGGCTCGACAACGATCTGGTTGAGGAGGTGATCGCCCGGCAGCCATTTGTCCTCTCAGCCGAGCAGTCCGCTGCGGTTCGGGCACTGACCACGTCGGGAGCTGGCGTTGACGTGCTGCACGCCGGGGCCGGCAGCGGCAAGACGAGCGCGGTTCTCGGCAGCGTGCGGCAGGCATACGAAGTGGCGGGCTATCGCGTCGTTGGCGCCGCAACGTCGGCGAAAGCCGCCCGCGTCCTCGCCGAGGACGGCGGTCTGCCGGCGTGGACCATCGCCCGGCTACTACTCGACTTGGAAAGCCCGGAGACCGGCGGAATAGGTCCGCAGACTGTGCTGGTTCTCGACGAGGCGTCGATGATCGGCACTCGCGACCTCGCGGCGGTGCTCCAGCACGCCGAGCAGGCGCGTGCGAAGGTGCTCGTGGTCGGTGACACTCGTCAGCTGGCCCCCGTAGACGCAGGCGGCGGGCTGCGCACGCTGAAGCACAGGCTCGGCGCGGTGACGCTGAGGGTGAATCGGCGCCAGCACGCGCAGTGGGAACGCTCGGCTCTGAGCGAGATCGCTGCGGGTGCACCCGCCCCGGCGTTGCGGGCGTACAGAGCGCATGGGCGGGTCACCGTCTCGGACACAGCCCTGTCCGCGCGGGCCGCTATGGTCGCCGCCTGGTGGGCCGACGTACAGCAGTACGGCCTCGATCAGACGCTCATGGCAGCCGTGCGGAACATCGACCGGCTCGAGCTGAACATGCTGGCGCGCGGAGTCATGCGGGAAGCAGGCCGGCTCGGCGACGACGAGCTGCACGCAGCAGGCCGAACCTTCGCAACCGGGGACCGGGTCATGCTGCTGCGCAACTCCGCAGTCAAACGCCTAGACAACGGCGACACGGGCACCGTTGCCGCCCTCGAAGACGGCCGCCTAGTCGTGCAACTCGACCGAGGGCACTCGGTGACGCTGGAGCGCGCGTATATCGCGGCTGGCCATGTCGAGCACGCCTACGCCACGACTGTGTACAAAGCGCAGGGCAGCACGGTAGCCACCGGGCATGTCCTGGGAACTGGGCTAGGCACCGAGGACGGCTATGTCGCGCTAAGCCGCGGTCGCGCGGCGAACCGGCTGTACCTCGTCGAGGGCTACACATCTCGCGACCCTGAACTGGACCTACCTGATCAGCCGGCGCGCGGGGCGTACGAACAGGCGGCAAAGACGCTCGGCACCTCACGCGCGAAACGGCTGGCATTGGACTGGGCGACGTGGGGGGCGGACGCGGACGAGCTATCTACTCGTCTAGCAGAGACAGTCAAATTACTTCGCCAACGCCCGGCCTCGGACGCTGCCCGTCTGCCGGTCCTGCGCGCGGAGATCAATCGGCTCGAATCTCGAGTGTGCGACGCTGGCCAACGCCTCGACGGCTTACGAGAACGCCAACGTCAGCTACGGCGTCGCGATCCCCAGCGGCAGCTCCTGGGAGACCGAATAGAACGCCAGACCGGCGCTCTCGACCGGCTGGAGGCGCAACTGGCCGGCGTGCGAGGCACCGTGTCGGCAGCCGAGCAACGGACGACCCCCCGGGATACCTGGGAAGCGGTGCAGACTGCAGCCCTGGCACGCGCCGTAGATGCCGGTCGGGAGCTCTCGTGGCGCACCCGTGCCGAAAGACGGGCGGTGCAGGCAGTCGAGCCAGACGCGATCGGCGTGCAGCGACCTTCCCTTACAGCCGAGGCGCCGACCATTGCCCTTCGACGTGAGTGATCAGCGCATCTCGGCGGCGGCCCACCACCGCGTCCACAGAGTGGTGCTGAGGCCTCGGGCCGCAGCCCGTTACAGCCAGCAACCTTGGCTCTTGCGTGCGGACCCGGTGTCGGGTGGCCTACGCGCCCGGCTCGGCCGAACCTTCTGGGTCAATGCGGTTCTTCAAAGTTGAGGGGGAACTGACCCCTTGGCACTGATCGTCCGGCGTGATTGCCGGGTGCAGTGGAACCGTACCCGGCGGCGCTGGTTGTCCAGGTTGCG
>JAABUZ0100006647.1_pt1 | contig 14344 bp, 21 predicted proteins | sample 5562091 | NCBI WGS metagenome assembly JAABUZ01 (sample SAMN12813069, study PRJNA571459) | rock metagenome | isolation source: Antarctica rocks | place: Antarctica: Victoria Land, Linnaeus Terrace sud | collected 2015-12-21 | reverse complement strand
TGATCTTCCGTTGGTTCCGTGGACACCCATGGCATGTTTTGGAGCTGGAGGTGTCGGATGGATCAGCAGGGGACGAAGCCGATCAAGCGGTCATTCACGGAGGAGTACAAGCATCAGGCGGTCGGGCTGGTGCAAGCGGGCAGCCGGTCCGTTGGTGCCGTGGCGGTGGAACTGGGTCTGCACGAGACGGTGCTGCGCAAATGGGTTCGGCAGTTCGGTGGAGCTGCGGTTCCATCCGTGCCTGGGCTGCCAGCCCCGGCAACTCTCCGTCTGCTCCCGGTGGTGTCGGCCGATCATGCGGCCGAGAACGCCCGGCTGCGGCGTGAGAATGAGCGGCTGCGACAGGAGCGCGACATTTTAAAAAAGTCGATCGCGATCTTTGCCGGAGCATCGAGATGAGGTTCTGCTTCGTCGAGGACCATCGAACCGACTATCCCGTCCGTGTCCTTTGTGCCGCCCTCGCTGTCTCTCCATCCGGCTTCTACGCCTGGCGCTCGCGTCCCGAGAGCGTGCGGGCTGCCGAGAACAGGACACTTCTGGAGCAGATCCGGCAGGTGCACGGCGACAACGGCGGCCGCTACGGCAGTCCGCGAGTGCATGCTGTCCTGCGGTCAAGGAGCATACGGGTCGGCCGCGGCCGGGTGGAGCGCCTGATGCGGTACCACGGCGTGCGGGCGCTGGTGGCCCGGCCACGCCGGGTCAGCACGACCGACAGCCGTCACTCCTTCCCGATCGCCCCCAACCTGCTCCAACGCCAGTTCACGGCCACTGCGCCGAACCGGGTCTGGCTGGCCGACATCACCTACCTGCCCACAAGCGAAGGATGGCTGTATCTCGCCGCTGTCATGGACCTGCACACCCGCAAGATTGTCGGCTGGTCCATGCGCGACCACCTACGGGCCGAGGGCGCGCTCGCGGCATTGCATATGGCCGTGCAGTGTCAGAAGCCCGGGCCCGGCCTGATCCAACACTCCGATCGCGGCGTGCAATATGCCTGCGGCGACTACGTGAGTGCACTCGAGAAGGCCGGGATCACGCCGTCCATGAGCCGCCGAGGCAATTGTCTCGACAACGCGCCCATGGAGAGCTTCTTTCACACACTCAAAACCGAGCTCGTCCACCACCGGCACTACGAAACCCACGACCAAGCACGCCGGGACGTGTTCGCCTACATCGAAGGATTCTATAACCGAAAACGGCTGCACTCGGCCCTGGGCTACCGCACGCCGGACGAGATGGCACTCAGGGCCGCTTAACCCGTCCACGAAAGCCAGGGAAGATCACCTCTGCCGAGGCGGGGCGGATCGGCTGATAACCTTACGTGGTCACCCACGCGGCTCGAGTGTTGCGGGTTTAGCTCGAGCCGCCACTCCCCAGTACACCAGGGACCTACCCCGCCCGCAACCCGCAGCCGCCCGCACGTCCGGCTCGTCCCCCTGCCCTGCCCGGTCCGCCAGCTCGACCCACAGCGCGTGAATCGTGACCTCCCGGACCGTCAAGGAAGCTCAACGCCCTCGCCTTCAGTGTTCTTGGGCGGCTGGTAGACCACCCCAGCCTCAAGCACGGCTCCTCCCGGAGCCAACTTGCCCTGGGTGACCCAGAAGCCGCCCGGAGCCGCCTGGGCCGCATCAAGGGCTCGCTGCAGGCCCTTGGCGGTCGGCTCGGCCGTCAGCTCGATGCCATCGGGCGTGCGTATCCGCAGGAGGACACGCGACTTGGCGCTGCCCGGGGCGCCCTTGGGCGGAATGGCGGCGATCGGGAAATCTCCGTCCGCGACCGAGACGCTGACCTTGACGGAACGGGCGATCGCGTCGGCGGGTTTCATCGTGGCACCTGGTCCGGCAGGTGACGCCGGACAACCGGGAGGAAAAGATAGGTCATGCGGCTCAATAAGCGCCTAACGGCCGTCGCGGCAACGGGTCACATCCGGTGCAGTGGCGAGCCACTCCCGGTGCAGTGCCGGGCCAGTGCCGGTGCAGTCAGAGTGCACTGATTGAGGGCAGAAAGTCGGCATACACCATTGCATCTGACGATCCGCCCTGTGAGATCACGATTAGCAACGGAGACGCGACGAGATTTAGGATTGCTCTATCCTGAATACGGAGATACCGCTGCCTACGGCTGATCGGCGCTCTTGGTTGCCCAACCACTGAGCTGACGATAGCCCCGTTCGGCCGCGGCACTCCTTCCCTGCAGTGTCCGCGGCCGGACACATCAGCATCTGTGCGAATGTTGGCAGCGCAGAGAATCGCGATGTTTGGCCTACGAACAAGAAGGCAGGATAGGCATTGTGGCTCCACAATGCGGAACCTTACTCGCAGGCTCGACGTGAAACGGGGAAGGCACCGCCCTCCCCGCTGCATTACTCAGGCCCCCTCTGCGTAGCCTTAGACTTCCGCAAAATCAGACAGCAACGACCACGCCAGCACGTCATGCCGCTGCACCGGGCCGCCAAACGTCCCCGCCATCGCCGCAGGTTCGTCCGCCGCCAGCACCGACACACGTCCGCTTTTGCACGAACACCGCTCATGGTGCGCGCCCGCAGCCCCGCCACCCGCACCACGGTCGCGTGCGCAATCGCCACGGCGGGCTCAAACACCTCGTCGTCGGCCGTGTCGAGCCGGGCAACCTCCTGCTCGGCACGGGTGAAGGCAGCGCAGGCGTCAAGCAGTTCGGCATCCGGGCGCGGCGGGAGCGGCGGTAGTGCAGCGACGGCGGCAGGGGCTCGGCCGACCCACCGCGCGTCCGCAGTGTAGCCCTCCGGGAGCGGTCCATAGTCTGCGGCACACCGGGCCAGGATCGCGGCCCGCGCCGGAGCCACCATGTCGCGCAGCAGCGAGGCCAGCAGCGGCGTGCTGGCGTCACGCTCCGCCTCCACGTCGTCATAGGCCTCGCGCCACCACGCCGCGTAGGCCAGCGCCTTCGCGTGCCACCCGGCCGGCGTGGTGGCAGGCGTGGCTTCGATCCACGCGAGCGTCGTCCAGTCCGGCTCGCGGTCCTGCGCATCGGCCAAGTCATCAGGTGCGGTGACGTAGCGCCACCAGTTCCGCCACTCGGCCTCAGCGAAGTCGTGGCACACCCGGACCAGCTCGGCGTCGGGGCTGGACCCGGGCTTGGCTGAGGCTGCGGCGGTGCCGGCGAGCAGTGCCGCGGCAGAACCATGCAGCATAGCCCGGCGCGTCGGCGCGATGGTCTGTGCCATGTCAGGCCTCCCCAATCAGGTCGCGGACGATCGCCGCCATCAGCACCTCGGCAAAGTCGCCGGGCGCGTCGTTGAGCAGATCCGGCTTCCACAGCGCGAGACTGCGGGCCCGTGCCACTCGGCCGGCGCGGGTGAAGGCCTGCAGCTCGCCCATGCGGTTCACCAACGGGTACTGTGCGGTGCTGATCCGGTCGCGCTCGGCGTCACTGGCCAGATCCTCCGGGCTGCCGCCGATGCACGAGAAGTCGGTGCGCTGGTATGCACGCTCCAGCGCGTCGAAGTCGGCGCAGGCGGCCAACAGCTCGGCATCCAGGCCAAGGGTATCACCACTACGGATATCCTTGGCCAGTCGAGGCGCGGCAGCAGCGGACCCGGCCAGCGCCAGGCCGGCGCCGGTTCCGAACAGGGCACGGCGGGTGACGGCGCCCATGTCACGCCACCGCCGTCATGTCGTTCACCAGCGACCACACCAGGGGGCCGTAGATCCCGGCCTCGTCCCACTTCGTATCGTCCGTGTCTGGCCGGCGCGAGGATGGCTCCATGAGGTGCAGCACGATCCGGGCCTTCGCCTGTATCCCGGCCGGCGTCAGCGCGAGTGTGGCGGCGATCCGCTCAGCCACCACGAACCATTGCCGCAGGGTAGCGTGCTCCTCCGCCCCGTGCAGGTCCTCCGCGGCTTGGTCGAGGCGCATGGCCTCGGCGCACAGAGTGAGCAGGTGGGCGTCCGGGCTCGCCTCCGCGCCATGGCTGGGGTTGGGCAGCACGATCGCGGCGCCGACAGTGGCACCCGTCAGAGCTGCGAGGATGGAGCCGCTGAGGATCTGGCGGCGTGAAGGCGTGGTATGGGTGTGGGTAGCCTTGGGCATGGGAGTGACCTTTGCCTTGGGTTAGGCACGGGCGGGGATTGCCCTCCCCGTCCGTGCTGCTGTTGAGCCTATTACGTTTTTACGTCACTGCGCAACAGATTATCTACATCACTGAACTATGACGTTGCGACGCGGTGGCGTAATAGCGTAACGGTAAGGCATGAAAGTCCTTGGCCTGCTGTCCCGCAAAGGCGGAGTCGGAAAAACGACCCTGGCATTGCACCTAGCCGTCCTGGCGCAGCAGGCGGGGCGACGTGTGTTGCTGGTCGACCTCGACCCGCAAGGCTCGGCCGCAGCGTGGTGGCAGGCCAGGGAGGCGGGCACTCCGCAGCTAGAAGTGACGGAGCCCGACAAACTGGAAGCCCTGCTCGCGAGCGCGCGGACTGCTGGCGTCGACTTGGTAGTAGTGGACACTCGCCCTTCAGTCGAAGCCGACGCCGTGCAGGTCGCAACCCTATCCGACTACCTCTTAGTCCCGACCAGGCCGGCTATCATGGATCTGCGCGCCATCCTCGGTACGCTGGACATCGTGAAGGGCGGGCGACACCGCGCCAGCATTGTCTTGAATGCCTGCCCAGCGGCGCGAGTGGGGACGGGTGAGGCGGCAGCGACCAGTGACGCCCGGAAGGCCCTGAAGGCGTTTGGCGTGCCCGTCGCGCCCGTGTCGATCGTGCAGCGTGCAGCAATGTCCCACGCCCTGCTAGGCGGGCAGGCGGTGTCCGAGACAGAACCCACAAGCAAGGCCAGCAAAGAGGTTCACGCCCTCTGGCGCTACGTCGAGAAGGAGATAGGCAAGTGAAGAAGAAGCCCACGTTTTCGGACGCCTTGGCCAACGAGGGAACATCCCCGCCTGCGGCGGAGCCGGTCGCAGCCAAGCCTAAGGATGACCGGATTAACACCACGATCCGTATCAGCCCGGCCGGGCTTGAAGCCTTGAAGAACGTGGCGGCTGCCAAGCGTGTCCGGGTCAACGACCTTCTTCTAGAAGGCGCTGAGCACATCCTCGCCCTTCATGGCCGAAAAATGCAATTGCGTAAGTGAGTAGAAATGCAGTGGAGTAAGTGCGTAAACGATCAGATTCCTTGCATCTACTGCGGGCACCCGTGGGAAGCAGTGGATCACATCCAGCCCCGTAGCCACGGTGGCACTGACACAAAATCTAACCTCGCGCCGGCCTGTAAAAGCTGCAACAGCGCCAAAGGTGATAGGCCAGTAAGTTATTTCCTACGCGAACACCCGAATATTCTAGCTCGGGTGCACGCACATCAAAGCGGCGAAGACGTGCTTTCGCGTCTCACCCCAGACCAAAAGCCTCAAGCAAAGGACACCCGGAAAGGGCAGACGCTGCGCCTGTCGGCGGCGGCGTGGCGCCAGCTCAAGGTGCTGGCCATGGACGAGGGCGCGACCGTGCATCAGATCCTTGTCGACGCCGTGGACGAGGCATTCCGAAAGCGAGGGAAGCCAACGATCGCGCAGGATGGGCAGCCGGAGCGGAAGAAGGCTTAGCCGGTTTCCGATACCTCCATTTCGTCATCAGGGGCGTCACAATCGACTACAGCGATCCGCGTCCGAGAGTCCCCCTTACGTCCATAGTTCTCCATGCACAGCCGCTTCTGTGCGAACAGCGAGGCCATCGCCGCCTCAAACTCCTTTTTCGTGGAGCCCTGCCGGTCTGGCCGCTTGGCGAACCAAGTGGGCGCGTAGTTCGTAGCGTTCTTCGACATGCTCAAATTGACGTTGCTGGTGCGACAGGCCGCCAGCAACGCGAGGAACAACTCCTCCACCTCCAGCAGCCTATTTGCGGCGGTGAACGGTGATGCTCCCGGCCGAGCCTCAGGCATCAGGGCGCCACGGGTCCACCGGAGTTTAACCTGGTCCCCGATGCGGGCGTGGTTCGCTTTCCTGCGCGTGAGCAGGCGCACGTCCTCATCAACTGCAGCGCCTTCCTCAGCCTCGGGACGGGTCAGAGACCAGCGGCTGCGGGCGCTGTTGCTCCATCCCGTGCTGCCGCCGTCCAAGTCGCCGGACGAGCTCATACCGGAGCGGGAGGGATGCGCATTCAACAGCACGGCGCCGTTGATCTCCTGCGCAATCCGGCTCAGCGCATGGCCGATGAACTGGCGGACCTGCTGCCTGTCGTTCTCATTGCCACCGAAGGTGTCAGCCGCGGTGTCAATCACCACAAGGCGGGCACCGAACTCCTTGGCTTGACGGATCAGATCAAAATAGCGATCCGTCAGCACCGGCTCGCCGGCCGCCTCAAACCGGACCAATGCGTTGTCTTGGCCGACCGGGCATACCCAACGCATATCGCCGAGCTCGCCAAAATGGACGTCCATCGCCGCGTTGATGTCGTGCTGGCGACGGTGCATCTCGCCTTGGTCATCCTCGCAGAACAACGCGAACACCCGGCACCGTGCCACCGCAAGCCCGCACCAGGGGCGGCCCGTCGCGCAGGCAGTGGCGAGTTGCTGGGCGAGCAACGTCTTACCCGTGCCGCCATCAGCATACAGGATTGTCGTGTACCCGACCGGCAACCAGTCCTCGACGATCCACTCGCGGCGCGGAACCGCGACCCCAAACAAGGTGGTCGGGTCGACCGGCATCAGGAGCGCAGCCGGCGGCCTTTCCTTCTTCGGCTTATCCTCCCAAGGCGATCCAGGCCGCTCGTTCGGCTTGGCCTGCTTCCACCCAAAGTCAGCCGGCGCCCTGCCCAGCTTCTCGCAAATCCAGAACGCCGCAGCCTTCGCATCGGGAGCGCCACCGTGCTCCAGGACGATGTCGACCGGACTGCGGCCCTGCCCCGTGCCGAAATCTTGGCCGCCGCCCGGGTGGACACTCAGATCCTCTTCGAGGTCGCGGCCGAGCTTGTCGGAGGACACGCGCCAAGCGCCCGTGCCCGGCTGCTCCTTCGCGCTCGGGAAGATCACCGGGAGCCACGCGCCGATGCTACGGAGGGCGGCGGCGTTGACGCTGGTGAAGAACTCGCCCCCGCTCGCGGCGGCCGGCTTCGCCTCGGACTGCCGAGGCGGCACATTGTCTGCACCCGGCTTGGTTTTCTCCTTGCCGCCAGCGGCGCGCAGAACAGCCTCGGAAGCCGCCACAAAGGCACGCAGCGCCGTTTCCGTAATGGCGGGCAGCTCATCGAACGTGACGCTTTGCGGCCCGCTCTCCGGCCATGCGTAGGGCTGGCGCGTATCGGGGTGGATCCCATGGGCGACGAATTGCTGGCCCTGGCCCAAGGCCTCGACCTGCATCTTCGTGCCATCCGGTAGGAACAGCTCGGGTGTCTCAATCTTGGTGAGCGGCGCCTCGACCCGGTAGCAACGCAGCCACTTCGGCGCCTGGCCGATCCGCAACAACGGCGTCCAGCCGAGCAATGCCTCGGCAAGCCGCGCCACTTGGTCGGCCAGCTCGGGGACGGGGATGTCGCCGTCGACCCCGATCAGCGTCCCGCACAACAACCCGGTGTTCGTGGAACCCGGCTCGCTGTTTTGCCAGGACTGCACCACGGCGTCGTCTGCGCCGGCGCAGACCGTGCGCCAGTCCGACATCAGGGGGCGCTTGCCGGCGGCTTTCACCCCCATGTCCGGGGAGCTGATCGGAACAGGCTGGTATCCGTTTGCCCGAAGGCAAAGGCGCAAAGTGGTCAGCATCGTGTGGCTGGCAGGCGGCATGGCGTTCATGCGCGGCCTAGTGCCCATCGCCAGTCGGCCGGGTTCAATGAACCGCCCCTGGCTTGATCGGGTGGACACCCTTGGACGGCCGGAACCCAATCCGGGGAAGCGGTGACAGGAACGTGCCCCAGGCGTCGACCAAGGCCGAGGTCGTTTCCACCATCAGTACGCGTTGCATCAGTTCGGCCATGGCGAGGGCGCCGATGTAGTGTTCTCGCTCACCGGCACCGCCGTGAACAATCGCCGACGCGGCCCAGCTCTTGGCCTTGCTCGCGCAGCGCCACCGGACAGGTCCGAACGATGCCTCGCCGTAGCCTGGATCGCCGGCCAGCAGCACAACGGCAGGCCGGGTCAGCCGCGCGACGGTCTGCGCTGGCCAGGGGCTGTCGGGTGTCGGGACGTAGACCACCGCGATCTTGCCGGCGGCGGCGGCGGCGAACAGGACTGCCTGCGGTGCGCCAGCCTGCGCCATCCGCGCGGCGAGCTTTTGCAGCTCGGTGCGGCTGCGAACGGCGAGATCCGCGGTCATGCGGCGGCGCTCCGCAGCTCGGCGGCAGTGCGTACCAGACGCTCCGCAATGGCGATGTGCCCCAAAACCAATTCGGCGTCGGCCTGCCGCTCCAGCGTAAGCGCACGATTGGCATGTGTCTGCTGGCTGACCGTTAGGGTCGTCTCAGCCCGGATTATTTGGACGGAATGCTGCAGGTCAGCTCGCATCGCGGATCAGCCCCAGCGAAGCAGCAATAGCCTCAACATCGGCGGCCCGGATGCGATATCGGTTGTTCGCCAGCTCCGCCGGGATCTTCCCCGAAGCTGTCAACAACCAGACCTTCCGATAATTTGGCGCCGGGACCCCCGAGCCTTTTTCTCCGGACGCGATGCGGTCTAGGGCACCGCAGAAGGCAGGTAAACCCAAGTACTCGGCCATGATGAACCTCTGAAAGTGAAGGGATCACCAGCCGACAGAGGAGCGTCGCGATTGAATTTTGACGCGATGCGCGGTAGGAGGGCGGTGCTGGGAAGCACACCATCCGACCTTGCCGTCGTGGGCTGGTTTAGGCTCGGGCGTGGAAAGTCGGTCGCGTAGGCCCGCCGCATCACAGCCCTGCCAGGGGCTGAAGTGCGGCGGCGTCGCTTCTAGCGTCTACCTCGTCGAACGCACTCGCAGACTGGTCGCGATTAAGGCTCTCCAAGGCTTCGGCATCATCCAAAACAATGCCTGCCTTGGCAGCAGCATACCGACTGCGAGCCACTATCTCGCCTAGTTCAAGAATAATTTCAGCGCCGGCGAGAGAAAGCGCACTGACCGGAGCTTTATATTCTGAATGTGGCTTTGAGTCGTAAGGAGCAAAGTGTTGTGTAAATGCCTGTTTGTTTTTATCGAGACGAGAAACAGAGACATGAGGCCTAATATGAGCAACATGAATGGTGGTGAATAACTTTGATACTTGCGGTCGCGACACAGACTTTGTCGCTAATTCCACGACACCAGTTAACCAAGACCCAAACCAAAGCGTATCCGATGAAGCCACAGAATTACACGTCCCGTTTTGGGCATCTTCCATCCAAGTTGAGGGGAGCAAGGGTAGGCTCCAAACCTGCCTAATTGCTTCGGCAGTTCGTATCTGCGGCCCACCAACCATCCCGCACAGCAACATCACACAAGCATGGGTCACGTCGACTTGCGGAATCGGCGTTCTTCCGAGACGAGCACCAGGTCGTGCATGAGGCAGAAGGAGGCCCGCTCTCGCGTAACGGACGCGCAGGCGCTGGTCGACCGGGTCGGCACCGCTCAAAGCGATGTAGAGGTCGGTCAACCCTGCAATGTCGGTCATCGAGCGCGCCTCCGACTCTAAGTCGTTGCACCTTAACGGCTCTCTCTTTTCCGTGCAAGCATTGCTACGAGGTTCGTACGATTACCGACGCCTCACGAATTGGACCTGCGACAGTTGCGGCGGTCTGCGGCGGTTGTCTGTAACCCATTGATATCATTGATGCGGCGGTGTTTGCGGCGGTTTGTGCGGCGGTCTGCGGCGGTTCATCGAAACCTCCCGTAAACATTGATGCGGTGGTTCTGCGGCGGTCCTGAAAAAGGGGGGGTGGTGTGTGCCTACTACTACGTAGTAGGGCGAGCGCCCCTCCCTTGGAGGTCTGGGGCGTTCGCCTAAGAGGAAGGGCAGCCGCGCGATGTCCGATGGACAGAAATCGAGGCGGTATGACTGTTCCAACATCCGGGGATGATCCGGGGACATCCATCCCCCCGTATGGTCCCTGGACCCTATAGGGAAAAAGATCATACGGGGTGATCTTTATTCCCCCTTCAGGTCCGGGAATGTTCCGGGGGAATCCGGGGATTGAGTAGGTCAGCCGACGCCGTGTTGCTCCTTATGGCCAGCCGCTTTTACGTGTTCGGTAACGATGCACTAGCGGATATACCGATTAGGGCTGAAACCCCCTGCCGAGACATCGCCGCCCGCCCGCGCCGAATGCTTCCGCTATCTGCCCCAGGCGCGCTGGCCACCATCGGCACCAAAACTGGCTCATGTTGAGCCACTTTCTGACTGCGCCTGAATTGCCTTGCCCCCCCCCCCGCCCCATCCCGTGTAGTTTCCCTCAACGCTCGTCGAGGGAAAGCACACAGCATGCCCGGCCAACTCGTCAGCTACCTCCGCGTCTCCACCGAACGGCAGGGCCGCTCCGGGCTTGGTCTAGAGGCGCAGCGCGACGCGGTGGCCCGGTTCTGTGTCGCAGAGGGGTTCACGCTCGCGGCCGAACTGGTCGAGGTCGAAACGGCAAAGGGCAGTGACGCCCTGGACCGCCGCCCCCAACTCGCCGCTGCCCTTGCGCAGGCGAAGCGGCTGGGCTGTGCCGTGGTGGTGGCAAAGCTTGATCGTCTGTCCCGCGACGTGGCGTTCATTGCCTCCCTCATGGCTCAGCGTGTGCCCTTCCTGGTCTGCGACCTTGGACCGAATGCCGATCCGTTCATGCTCCACGTCTACGCTGCTCTCGCCGAGCAGGAGCGCCGGATGATCTCCACCCGCACCACTGCCGCGCTGGCTGCCGCCAAGGCCCGTGGCGTGGTGCTGGGCGGCTATCGAGGCGCACCCCCGCCGGATGGCGCCAAGGGCCTCAGGGTCCGCCAGGACAAGGCCGCAGCCTATGTCCGCGAGGTGGGGCCGATCGCTGCTGACCTTCGTGCTGAAGGCGCCAGCCTGCGCCAGGTCGCTGCTGTGCTCACGAAGCGGGGCATTCAGACTCCGCGAGGCAAAGCCTGGACAGCAACAGGGGTGCGGACGCTACTGGGCTCTACTGCTATCTAGTCCCAATTTCGATATAGCGACAGGACGACTGGCATGAATGGAAAAATCCGTATTGAGCGCGAGCTAGGTATAATTGACGTCACAAACGGAAAGCAGATTTACATACCAATAGGTGCTAAGTTTAGAGCAGCTAATGAATCAAAAGTAATTGTAACCGTCACCACTTCTCAGGCTGGGCTTATACAAGCAGATCAGAACGAGATTATTCTTGACGCCAGCGGCTCCAATGATTTTTCTGGCATAGTGATAGGTGCCACAGACCATACTTATCGGCAATCATACTGCAGCAGCGATCTGTCTCCCGGCAAGCCTGATGGGATGTACGACTGGAAGCAGGCTTGTCTGATAGCAACGCCTGTAGCTCCGTTCACCGATTAAGATGCTCTCGTCTTATCAAGGTGTATAACATACACGTTGATAAGGTCGGGGCGTGGTCAAGTTGGATAATATACAACTTGACCACATAGGGCGTAGGCCCTGAGTAATAGCAGCAAGCGGAAGAAAGAGAAAGCATCACGATTGATACCTAACGCTTGCTTTCTCTGGAATGTGCGTCTCGCACGAATTACACCGAAGATATGGAGCAAGTATCCACCCGGTCCGACGCGATCCCCGCCCCGACCTACACGCCTTCTGACCTGAGTGCGCGACGATCCTATTGGACCCGATCCGCGATCCTCCACGCGATCGGTGATGAACCGGGTTTCGAGCTGTCGCCGCTCCGCCTCGCGCTTGTCTCAACCGCCGTCAAAGCCGCCGAAACCCTGGCCAGCCTCGACGCCATGCCGGACTACGCCGGTTCCGAGCCCCCGCACCTGGCGCCCCTGCGGCAGCGCACGCTCAACCGCATGTGCCGTGTGCTGGACATGCTGGGCCTGGACCATGCTCCCCCTGCCCTGCCCCGGTTCGCCCCGTGATGGCCAGCAAGCGCCGCGCCCCCGTGCTGAAGGCAAAGGACCGCCGCTCCACCGACCAGCGCCGTGTCGACCGCGATCTGCGGATTGCCCGCGCGCAGTCCCGTGCCCGCCTCGCCGCCGCCGGCCGGGATGCGCAACCCGAGCCGGGAGCTTAGCCATGTCGGGCACCGCAGACACCTCCACCCCGGCCCAGCGCGTCGCGTTCGTCCAGCTTGTGGAGGGCACCGGCGGCGGTGCCGCGCTGCCGGGTCTCGCTGCCGCCGTGGCGCAGTCCAGCGTGCCTGTCCCCGTCACCACGGCCCATCTGCTGGGTCTCCCGGACGGCGCCACCTTCGCGCAGGCTGCGGCCCGGTTGCAGTCGCGATGGGTAGCGGGACTGGCCGGGCTGTGACTCTGCGCCCCGCCTTCCCCAGCCTGGCGTTCGACCGTTCGGTGCGGACCTACGATCGCGACGGCCGGCTTCACGTCGAGGTGGCGCTGCTGACCCGCGCCGAGGTGTCGAACTATCTCGGCTCAGAGATCCCGAATTGGCAGAGCCTCGGCCTGGAGCCGAATCGCCTCTACCAAATGTTGCGCGATCCCGCCGCCCTGGTGAAGGCCGTGGCATCGTTCAACAACCAGCCGATCCTGTCCGTCCATCGGCTGCACTCGACGGCCGCGCACGACCCCGAGATTGTCGTCGGCTCGACCGGCACGGATGCCGTGTTCAACGACCCGGACCTGACCTGTTCGCTGGTGATCTGGGACCCCGTGGCCATCGCCGGCATCCAGACCAGTGAGCAGCGCGACCTGAGCTGCGGATACCACTACGTCCCCGACATGCGAGGCGGCAGCTACCGTGGTGTTCGCTTCGACGGGCGGATGACGTCGATCGCAGTCAATCACATTGCCGTCGTGGATTCCGGTCGCGTGCTTGGCGCGATGGTCGGGGACGCCCGGCCCGACTTTCCCACCATCACAGGAGACACACCCATGCAGGACGAGACGGCCGAGAAGCTGATGGCCTTCCTGAAGGACCGGCTGACCCCCGAGGACTTTCAGAGGGCACAGGACATCGTGGCCGCCAGCGAGGGAGACCCTGCCGCCGGCATGGCGGCCGACCGCATGCGCCAGCGCAGCGCACAGGCCAAGCTCGCGGAGATGCAGGCGGACGAAACCCGCCGGCGCAAGATGTTCCCGCACTACGATCGCCTGATGCGTGGGGTCTGAGATGCCCTCACTGCTGAGCGCCAAGCGGTCTCCGCAGCGCAGCCCGGAGCGCCAGGCGTTGGCGGACGCCATTATCGGCTCGCGGCAGATTGAGATCAGGCTCACGACGGCCGCAGCGGACAAGGCCTCTGCCTTCACGGCGAAGGTTGATGCCCAGGGTTGCTTTGAAGCCGCGCAGGCGGCCTTTGAACAGGCCAAGCTCGACACCGGCCTGTATCTCCTTGCTGTTGCGAGCGGGAACGCTGGCGCCCCGCCTCCGACCATCCGCGAAGCCCGCGAAGCCATCACGGACGCGCAGGACCAGCTCGACGCCGCTGCGGGGATTTACGAGGCCGCCACGGCGGAGCATGAGGCGGTGGCCGCTGCTGCCTCGAATCACTTTGTTGCCGAGCGGCTGCGCGATCTGGCGATGAGCGTCATGCGTGCGGAAGGCCGTGCGGCGGCCGATGCCGTGGCTGCCCAGGTGCGGCAGGCGTACGACGATCTGCTGCTGCACGGCTCGACCCTGGAGTGGCTTGCCGGTGCGCGCATGTTCGCCGTGGTGACGGACGTGGGCAGCCTCCACGGGCGGCCGGCGGACGAGACGCTGCGCCGGGCCTTGCAGGCTGTGACGAACATCCGGGCTGGCAACGCATACATCAAATACCCGGACGGCAGCGGCGCCTGGGGCGCGGCCCTCGCCGCTCTGCTGACCGATGCGGACGCGCCGCTGCCCGTGGTGCCGGCGCGATGAGGCGCAGCATCGCCGTCCCCATCGGCCCCGATGGCCAGCGCCACGCCGGGCATCGTCTGAGTGTAGGGAACCGCACACATGACCAGCAACGTCAGTCCCTACACGTCCCCCGCCACCTTGGCTCGCCTGGACGGCCGGACCCGCGAGGGCCGGCTGATGCGCCGGGTGCGTTCCGACCTGATCGCCCATGTCGGCGGCAAGCCGTCCGCGACGCAACGGATGCTCGTTGAACGCGCCGTCACGCTGTCCCTCTACGTCTCGAAGCTGGACGCCAAACTGCTCAAGAACGGCTCCATGACGGAGCACGACTCCCGGACCTACCTTGCATGGAGCAACAGCCTGACCCGCACGCTGCGCGAGCTGGGCCTGCAGACTCCCGATCTAGCCGACCCGGTGAACCGGCTGCAGCAGCACCTGGCC
>JAABUZ0100006646.1_pt1 | contig 14345 bp, 18 predicted proteins | sample 5562091 | NCBI WGS metagenome assembly JAABUZ01 (sample SAMN12813069, study PRJNA571459) | rock metagenome | isolation source: Antarctica rocks | place: Antarctica: Victoria Land, Linnaeus Terrace sud | collected 2015-12-21 | reverse complement strand
CGACGAGCTCGGCTCGCGACTTGTTGCCGGCCGCCTTGTACGCGAGGTGATGCGGCTCGCCTTTCTCATGGAGCGCCAATACGCCCCGTACGCCAAGTGGTTTGGCACGGCGTTCTCCCGCCTCGCCTCTGCTGCCAGACTCGCGCCCGTTCTAGAAGGCGTAGTCGCCGCGTCCTCCTGGCAGCAGCGCGAAGGTCTCCTGGGGCGCGCCTACGAACGCGTCGCGGAGATGCACAACGACCTCAAAATTACCGAGCCCGTGCCCCCAAGGGCCACACATTACTTCAGCCGCCACTATCTGGTGATTGGTGCTGACCGCTTCTCAGATGCCATCCGAGCCGTCATCCAGGATCCCGCAGTGCGGTCCCTGCCCGCCCACCTGGGCTCGACAACCCAATGGGCCGATTCAACCGACCTGTTGGCCAAGCCCGACGGGCCCGAGCGGCTGCGCACGCTGTACGCGGTGAAGCACGATGGGTAGAGACTCAGAAGGAGCCTGGCTGCTCAGCGGAGAGTCCTCGTGCACGCACGGCGCGAGACCCTCTCCTTACCCTGTGTCCCCTCTGGCTGTCACCGACAGTCTGCCATGGCATGTAGCCTTGATGGCCGAACGTTCACGTTGTGGTCCGACGCCACGCTCGAGCTCTTCGCCAGCGATGTCCTGCCGCGTGTGCGAGCCAGTGGACTGCTACAGGCGCGGCCAGCCCATTCGCATGATCGCGAGCACGTCCTGTGAGCACTGGCCGGATCGGTGCGATCCTCACCTGGATCGACGTCAGGAGCGGATAGACCGTGATACCTGAGGACGCCTTTCCGCTACAGACGCAGCGGCTTTTCCTTCGCCCGGTTACTGTCAGCGACACGGGTGCACTGTACGAGCTGTACGCCGACTGGGAAGTGGCCAGGTGGCTGTCTCGACTGCCCTGGCCCTTCACGCGCTCGGCGGCACAATCCCTTGTCGTCGACGCCACGGATCAGTTCACGCGCGGGTCGGGCTGTTTGCTGGCAATGGTCGAGCACGAGACCAGCGCTTTTGTTGGGTTGTCAGTCTGCGCATACCCGCGATGGAACCGCATGCGTGGACAACCGATCCGGAGCTCGGGATTCTGGGCTACTCGGTTGTGCGACACCGTTGGGGCAGTGGCTTTGCCGGCGAAGGCACAGCATGTGCAACGGCATTCGCGTTCTGCGACGTGGGCCTGGCACGACTCCGGGCAACAGCCTTGCGCGCGAATCTCGCCTCGCGTCGAGCCTTGGAGCGACTGGGCTTCACCATCGCGGAGTTCGGTGTCGAAGAGATGCCCGCCTATGGTGGGCCGCCTCGTCTCGGCGATGTCTACATGCTAGAACGACCAGATTGGCTGGCCACGCGTCCCGGTGGGAGCAGCCAACACGACAGCAGGGCGCTCCGCGAACCGATTGCCCAGCAGCACGAGGCGACACTGATTGGGCGAGCGGAGGAGGCACAGGGGAGCCCAGCGAGTCAGTAAGGTGGCTGCGGCTAACCCACGACTGGCGGGAGTGAGGCGTGATGGCAGCGTTCTCATCCACATCGTCGACACGATCCCCGATCACCTCGCTGAAAGAGTCGGGACACTTCTGTGCCGATGCTTCCACGACCGGCCAACGACGGAGGAGCAGGAACAAGAGCACGACGACCGCTTCTGTAGCCAGGCGGATGCTTTCGCGTATGCCCGCGCTCTCGACGGGGAGGAGGTCATTGGCTTTGCCGCGGCCTACCGCCGGACCATCACCTATCGCTGCACAGGACGTGCGTGAACGATTCGTCCGGGAACAGGAGATTCTCGGCATCCATCAGGTGCACGTCTGCCTGGGGGAGCCCCTTTTCGGAGATCGCCGCCCGCGTGTGCTCGACCATGCCGAGTGCGACGTCGATGCCAACCACGCGACCACTGCGCCCGGCGCGCTCCGCCGCTGGAAAGAGAACTGCGCCGCGACCAGTTCCTATATCAAGCACCGTGTCGCCGACGCCGACGCACGCTATCTCGACCAATCGCCGGCCGGCATAGGCGAAGCGGGGAGGGCCCTGTTCGACGTAGGCGCTGGCGACGCGGGTGTACAGCGTCGTCAGTTGCTGCCTCGGATGTTCAGACTGGGACCCCGCGCCCGGCGCTGGTCGACTGTGGTGTTTGGAGGTCATGGAGTGGGGGAGCAGGAACGGGACAAGCCGCGTGCTAGCGAGCGGCTACCACCCCGTTCCGTTCGCCGACTGTCACTCGCGATTGCCATAATCCCCCTGGTTCGATCTATTCAAAGCTTCGATAAGGATGGCCGCGCCTAGGAGCGCTGGGGGGAAATCCTGACGCGCCACGCCATGTGGCCCTACGACTGTTGCGACAAAGCGTACTGATTACGAGACTGCCTGAGCAATATCATCGCAATCCTAGACGAGCTGAGCCCGAGTTCTGTCAGAAGACACATTTCTACCACGATGCGCAGCTTTTCCACTAGCCAGTGTAGCCGAACACCTTCGGCTGCGTTCTTTCGCGAACGCTCATCGTAGTGTGTAAGGTAGTTTCGGGTATCAACTACCCGATTCACGAACGAGGCACCACGCAACGCCTTGCGGAGAGCAGGATGAGGTTGAAGCAGCGCTTTGAGCCGGCTTCGTAGATTTGGCTCATTGCTATAGGCGAGCTTCTGCGCAAGCCACTTGCGGTGTTCCACAGGCACGGCCGCCAATACAGCCGCAACTCTGGACTCATGTTCCTCAGCAGACACTTCTCCGATTGGAAACCTGCGTCTGTGGAAAGACTCCGCAGCTTGCGCCAAGCTGAGAAACTGATTCTCCGCGTAGATGAACGGAATGGATAGGGTACTGAAGTACAAATCGAATGTGGGTTTGACCAGATCGGCCGCCGCAAACCACCGTTCGAGTGCATCTCCAATATCAGGTTCGAGGTCGGACAAGGTGAAGAGCGACGTGATGTCTGTGTCATCGTCGCCCTCAGCGGGGCGGGGCACGAATACTACCTGCGTGCTTCGCCGTCGTTCCCACTCTGATGACTGCTCAGGTAAACCATTAATTTGGAGAGGAGTCGCAAACTTGCCAGCAGCAAGGCCAACTAGGTTCTGGACGTGCCCAAGCTGTACCAGCAGATCGTCCAAGTTGGCTGCTGCTGTACGCTCAGCCGTCACCCACGTCGTCTGCTCGATTCGTGCTGCGAAGGGACTCGGAACAAGGTGAAAGCTGAAACCAAAGCGAACGCGTAAACTCGCATCAACTTCCAGTTCTCGGCCGTCAGGCTGCCTAAAGGAAATTTGCGTCGAAGTCAGTTCTGAACGTTCTAAGGACAAGCCCGTCACACCTACAAACTGGTCCAGATACGCGTAAGAGCCGGAGAGCCATTTGAAGCGAACACTGTCATCTGTGGGGAAGTGAGACCCGAAAATCGCCCAAGTGGCACGAAATGACGATTGCGGGATACCTCCTTTTCCGATGCTTAGATTCAATTGAACGCATTCCCTCAGAGTTACAGGAGTCCCATTTGTGGTGACCCCGAGGATGATGTCCCAATGGGCACGGCCGAGTGGCTGTTCCTCGGTGATGGCAGGTGCACCGAATAGGTCCAGCTGAATCTCCTCACCGGGGCGATAGCGCAGGGTGCCTGGAAGCCATTGTTCAGTGTCCGGCAAGCGCCACGCGCCTTGTGCTTCGAAAGCTTGCGCGAGAATCCACTCCGTCATTCGCCAACCGCCGCAAGCATGATACATCGCACATATCTTGGCGGTGTACAAGACGACATATGAGGAATGTCTGTGGGAGAATTGCTCGGGCGAACGCCACCAGGGGCAGCGCCGGTGCTATGCGAGTCCTGCGCCTTGCCTGATTGGGGCCTCGGCCATTCGGTGACGCCGTGTGTCCCTGTTGACGTCTCGATGGCAGTCTTGGCGTAGTGCGTCGCCCCCCCTCCCTAGGCGATTGATGTGCGCCCGCGACCGCACGCCAGCGGCCCGCATTGACGTCGGCCATGAACGTGAACGTCGATGGCCGAAGGACCGGTACTCCGCCAGGCTCAGGGATTCTCCCTCGAAGCGGCCAATACCGAGGTCGAGTCGCCGGCCACCGTCGACCTCCTCAAGCCTGACAACCCAGCGCTGCTGCGGGAGCGGCTGCCCTTCGCGGTTCGGCTACCGCAGCATGTCATGGACGCGTGTGTGAATCAGTTGCTGCTCGGCCTCCACCGTCTCGTCCTGCTCCAACTCCGCGCTCAAGCGCTGCTTGAGGGTCTTCCAAGCCTTCGCAGGCGTGGCTTGACCGCGCTGGCGCGTACTCATAGGCTCGCCGCGACTTCTGCCCGGCGCAGGGCTCGTTCCGCCCGGTCGAGTGTCTCGGCTCGACGGTCGCTTGTAGATGACGTGCGTATTGGCACGCACATGACCAGCCAGCAGCGGATCGTCGATGTGCCTGTCACGCACGAGAGGTCACCATTGAGCGGCACGCCGTCGATCGGCTGTCTGCTGCACCCATGCGCGAAGCCGGCGAGGCGATCCGTGCTCCGCTCCACGCGGAGCATGCGTCGGTCGAGAAGCGGGCGGTCGTCTATGAGGAAGTCGCGTTCGGCAAGCGGAGTGCGGCGATCGAGGTGCTCTCGATCGTCGCCTACGAGCAGCACGTCACGCGCGCCGACATCAGCCACATCTAGGGTACCGACAGCAGCGGTGCCGTCGACACGCTGCTCGCCCGCGGCTTGGTCACCGACGATCCGCACTTTGGCGGGCCGCGAGCTCACGGTGCGCGTGCGGTGGATAGCGGAAGGTGTTGATCGCCGGCAGGACCAGGGCACCGGCCCGTTGCAGCGGCTCCACTTGCTCGTCCGGCAGGTCCTCCGTCAGGTCGAACCAGAACTGGCCGGCAAGCGCTCTCGACGCTAGGTCGACCGCCCGCTGGGAGTCCTCGGGCTGGACTCGCACGAGTGCCCGCCCAGTGAGTGCCGCACGCCCGCCCGCGTCGTAGGAATAGGAAATGGTGACGGCCGCCCGCGTCATCCCATGCGCGTCCAGCAGCGCAACGACGCGCGCCAGCAGATGGTCAGGCGCCGGCTCCGTCTTGAACTCCAACATGATGCCGAGGCGCAGCTCCGCGCCGAGGGCAAGCGCCTCGTCTAGCCCGGCAATGTGCTCGTCGGTGGCCCAGTACCGGATGGCCCGCAACTTGTCCAGCGTCAGCTCGTGCACGGGGTGTCCAGCGCGCAGCTCGCCTTGAGCGTGCCGCTCCAGTCGTCGTGGAACAGCACGGGCTGGCTGTCGGCCGACGCCAGCACGTCCACCTCGACCATGTCGAAGCCCTGGGTCGCCATAGAACATCCGTTCTTATTCAGGGTATACTGTGGTGGTCAGTAACTACCGGCGTCAGGGTCACGATCCTGAGACCTAGCCGATCAAGGGGGCGCCGGACTGCTACGCTCACGGACTAATCCAGAGCGGCGAGAGGAGACAGTCATGGTCGCCCGCGCAGCCATGTCGCTGCCTCTGTTTCCGGAACGGGGGGGCACCGACGCAGACGCTCTGGGTGTCGGTGGTCCGGCGCGCCGACGCCGTATTCCGAGACGAGCGGCTCCAGCCGTCGCACCTGCCCCAGCCCGCGACGTAGACGCCTTTGTTGCCCGACGTCGTGGCGTGGCCGTCGATGTCGAGGACTTCGACGTTCACCTACTGGCGTTCGGCCGGGTCAAGGGTATTGGCGTGCAGGCGCTTCGCGCACTGATCGATACATTCGACGGAGACCTCGCGCGGGTTTGGCGGGAAGATACCCCGACAGTGGGAGACGTCCTAGCTCGTGCTCGGGTGAAGGACCCTCGAAGGGTCGCGACGGAGATCGCCAACAGACGCGACGAGCTGCTCAAGGAGGCAAAGGCTGAGCGCTCTGCACTCGCTTCTGTGCGTGTACAGGTACTGGGAATGCACCAGTCAACCTTCCCGCATCGGCTCGCCGAGATGCCAGGCGGACCATACTGGCTGTTCATCCAAGGCGACCCGAAGGCACTCACGGCCGCAGCACATGTGGCAATAGTTGGTACGCGCGACTCGACACCGGTAGGAGCAAAAACGGCCGAGCGGCTGGCATACTTCGTCGTAATGGAAGGACTCGGCATCGTCTCGGGCTTGGCTGAAGGTATCGACACCGCTGCGCATCGTGTAGCTGCCTACTATGATGTTCCACAGGTAGCAGTATTGGGAACTGGGATTCGCCACGTTTTTCCAAGATCTACCGGCGGGCTCCGCAACCGGATCGTAGCGGCGGGCGGCGCGGTCGTTACCGAGTACCTGCCCGACGAGAGCTACGGGAAGTCCAATTTCGTCCAGCGCAATCGCATTCAGGCTGGGCTCGCGTCCGCTGTCTGCCCGGTAGAAGGGCGGCTGAAAGGTGGCACCGCGCACACGGTCGCCTTCGCTGAGCGGTATGGTCGGGACCTGTTTGGCGTGTATCGTGGTGAACTACCGCCATCTAACGAGCTGCTGCTTCAACTCCGGGAGCAGCAGCGGCCTGTGTTCGACCTCGAGACAGACAGCGGTGTCGAGGCGCTTCGGAGCTTTCTCCACCGAATTGAGCCGCCGCGAGCCGCTATTCCATCCCGGCCAGCCCGCGAGGATGTTTTTCGCGATGTGCTTCGCGCGCTGGACGAGTTGGCGGCTGACGTGGCAATTACGGCCTTCGATGCCCGATGGCTGATGCGACGCATTGCGGCCCGATTCGGCCTTCCTGAGCCGGATGCGGGCAATACGCCCGATGGCCATGGCCATTGAGGCGCTGGTCTGTGACGCTAGCGGCACGCTGCTAGACGCGCGCCTGAACCCGCAGCTGGGCGTGATCAACATGCTGGCGCGTCTCACTGCTCTGGGCGTGCGAGTAGTGGTCGCGGCCAATCACACCGAAGGTGAAACGCGGCGACAACTGCAACATGCGGGCCTGCTCGCTTTCGTGGACCATATCATCGCCCGGGAGCACGTCTCAAAGGACAAGGGTAGCCCGGTGTGGGTAGATAAGTTCCAAGAGTTGACGGGGCTGCAGGCAAACCAATTCTTCTATCTCGGCAACAGCCTGTACGACATGATCACCGCCACACGCGGCCCTATGGTCTACGCCCACTCAGCGTGGTCTGGAGCTGCGCCTTACCGGTATGGGCTCGTAGCCCCGACGCCCGGTTGGGTTGCCGCGGTCATCCAACACATTTTCCGCAAGCACCACAACTGGTACTGGACCATGCGGGGCACCGACCCCTCAGGACGAGATCTTCATGCCGTCACCATGATCGACGCCAATGGTGCAGGTGGTGACCAGCATCTGCGTAGAGCCTTGCTCGACCTGTTGAAGGAGGACCAAGACTCGACTCTAGGCCCCATAAACCTGAAAGAGTTCGTGATGCTGCACATGCTGGCGAGCCTTAACAACGACGGTGCCTTCGCGGACGCCCAGCTCTGGGTGACCTATCCCGGCCATCTGGGCGGACCCAACCACATCATGGGGGACTTTCTCGCCGTCGCCGCAAAGCTCGCTCGTAACAAGTACAAACCCGACTTGCTGTATCGCCACTCTCACGCAGAGAGGTCGAATGCGGCGTTCAGACATGATGGCATTGTGGGAGCACTGCGGAACCAGCTCGAGACCATGTGCGTCGGAGCCGATTTCCGTAAGACCCTGAGAGATAAACGTGTCCTGCTCCTGGACAACTTCCTTACGTGGGGTTCGACGACCGAGACGGGCCGCAACCTGCTCCTGACCGCAGGTGCGGCAACAGTGAAGGTCGCGTGTGTGGGAAAGTACGGCGCGCGCATGTATGCGGTTGGGGCACCTGCCGAGGCATGGGACCCCTTCGGCACCAGGCCCCCTCCGGTCTCGACCTTCCGGTACGAAGAGCGAAGCGGCTCCACGGATGCCGCAGCGCTACGAGAGTTTGCAGCTTCGTACGCTGGTATGGCCGGGGAGCGTTGGTGATTTGAGCTGTCTGGCGTACGTGGTCGTGAATGCCAGGCAGCGTCGACGGCATGTTTGAGCGCGGGACCGCAGGTGTAGAAGCTGGTCGAGTGGTTCCACCTGGCGCGGTTGGCGACGTGGCGTTCAGGGAAGGATTCTGCCAGCATGGATCGTCCTGGGTGCCCGGTAGCGTACTGGGTAGCCGCGGGATATCAGATGCGGCGTTGCGGCTATTGTTCTACCCTCGATCGTCGCCCGACTGCAGCGGCAGTGCCACCAGCGGCGGCAAGTCTGCGAGCGAGCTCAGCCCGAACTGGCGCAGGAACGCCGCGGTGGTCATCAGCGGCACCGGCCCACCGCGCACGCCGAAGCGGCGCTCTTCGGCCACCAGCCCTTTGGCCAGCACTGACTCGATCACGCCGCCGCTCTCGACGCCGCGGATCCGCTCGATGTCTGCCCTGGTGACAGGCTGCTCGTAGGCGACGATGGCGAGGACCTGGTGGGCGGCCGAGGACAGTGGCTCTGGCGGGGCCACAGCCAGAGCGCGCTCGATCACGGCGGCGCAGTCGCCGGCTGAGGCCAACTCCAGCGTGTCGGCATGCTCGACCAGCGCCAGGCCGAGCGGAGGCAGGGCTGTCCGCACGAAGGCGCATACCCGCGCGAGCCGGCCCATGCCGATGTGGAGCTGGTGCGTGATCTCGCCGCGTTGCAGCGTCGTGCCGGCCACGAACAGCAACGCCACCAGTTGGCGGGCATCCTGGGCGACACGATCGTCCCACGGCTCGTCCCTCGTTCGTGCGGGGCGGGATGGTGCCGGCAGGTCCGAGCTCGTCGACACCAGCGGCGGCAGCGGTGGCTTGCGCACCGGGCGCGGCCGCCAGCTTGGCACACACGCCGGGGCGAGCTCCGCGAGGCGCTGATGTCCCATCCCACGCAGAGGCAGCTCGGCGGCCTCTGCCAGATCAAGAGCCACGACGACCGAGGGTGCCACGCGCCAGTGTGGCGGAAAGGGCCAGGGCTCCTGGACGGCGCGCAGCACGACCGCACCGGCAGGGTCATGCTCGAGCTCATACCGGTCGATCAACTCGGCGAGCCCCAGCTCGCCGATGTAGCCGTCGACGACTGACCCGTGCGCCGCGTCGGGATCGGGCAAAGTCCAGTCGAGCACGCGGGCGGCTGAGACCCCGGTCAGGACAACATGCGGATCAGCGCCAAGCGCGGCGGCACTGTCGGCGCCCCCGGTCGCCCCGAACCGACTGACGCTTGCCCGCGGGCCCAGTCGGTTCACCAGCTCGAGCAGCCCGTGTTGCCGTAGGCGGTGCAAAGCACGCGACCGGTCGGGCGCCGTCAGGTTGCCGGCGCCGTGCTCCAGCAAGGCCGGCTCACCCGACGCCAGGGCTAGAACTGCCCAGGCTCCCACCGACGACAGCGGCGCCCCCGTCGGGGCCTGCTGCGCGCCGCGTCGCGCGACGCTGGCAGCCGTGATGCGAAGCGCTCCGCCAGCCACCACGCCGATGAGAGCACCGTCGTTGGCGAGAGCGTAGACACGCGCCCGGCTCACGCCCAATCGGCGCGCCGCCTCGGCGATCGAGATCAGCGCATCGCCGTCACCATCGTCTTCCGCGACGACAGACTCACCCAGACCAGACGACGACTCAAACCCCATTGCGACAAGTATGACAGAGTTGCAGGAGTGTGACACGCCGGAAACACCTATTTCTGACCAATGAAAAGCTATATTTTCAGTAGCCAGCGGTGGTGTGGTAGGCTTGGCCGGCCGTGTCCCTGGTCGTTGCTCCCGCTGAGGGCCCTGGAGAGGCCGTTGACGCTTCGGTGGAGCCCGAGGTTGTGCCGCACGCTCTGGCGCTGCTGTCCGGGGAGCCGCTCTCCCGCCATCCGGCCGCGGTCTACCTGGCCCGCCTGGGGCTCAGCTCGCGGCGCGTCATGCGTGGGGCGTTGGACGCCATCGCCGGCTTGCTCACCGACGGCCGCTGCGACGCCTTCAGTCTGGACTGGGCGGCGCTCCGCTATCCGCACACGACGGCTGTCCGCTCACGGCTCGCCGACGGCCGCTACGCGCCGGCCACGGCCAATCGCCACCTGGCTGCCCTGCGCGGGGTCTTGAAGGAGTGCTGGCGGCTGGGGTACGTGACGGCCGACGATTTCCGTCGCGCCGCCGACCTGGAGGCGATCCGCGGCTCGCGGCTGCCACGGGGTCGGGCGTTGAAGGGCGGCGAACTGCGGGCGCTGTTCGACAGCTGCGTCCAGACGGCGAAGTCAGCGCAGGCCACGATCGCCGTCCGGGACGCCGCCTTGCTGGCCATCCTGTACGGGTCGGGTTTGCGCCGTGCTGAGGTGGTGGCGCTGGATCTTGAGCATGTTGATCGCGAGCACGGCACCATCACCGTCCGCGGCAAGGGCAACAAGGAGCGGCTGGGCTACATCACCGGTGGCGGATTGGCGGCTCTCCACGACTGGCTCCTGATTCGCGGTGAAGCACCGGGGCCGCTGTTCTGGCCGGTGCATCGCTCTGGGCGGCTGGGGCCGCCGCGCCGGCTGACGGCCCAGGCACTGCGCGAGCTCACCCGCCGGCGTGGGCAGTTGGCCCAGGTGTCCGCCTTCTCGCCCCACGATCTACGCCGCACCTTCATCGGCGACCTGCTCGACGCCGGCGCCGATCTCAGCGTGGTCCAGCAGCTCGCCGGCCACGCCCAGGTCCAAACGACAGCTCGCTATGACCGCCGCGGCGAGGTCGCCAAGAAGAAGGCGGCCCATTTGGTGCATGTCCCCTACAGCAGCTATAACCGACCGGATGCTTGAGGCCACCAACACATCGCGACAGGCGCTGAGCACCCAGTGGACCATCAAGCCAGAACCGCCGAAACCACCGCACCTCGGGGAAAGTAGCAACGCCTGTCAGGAACCCGGTGAAGCACCGCTGACGCTCCACTAGGCCGCTGTCACCATTCTCTCACCTTGCTCCATGAGCCTTGAAACCCAACCGCAGAACGCCGCCCTCCTTGTCGATCTCGTCACATTGCCACGTTCAGGTAGAGATGATGGCCCAAGCTCGTAATGTTACAGCGCGTGCGTTTCTCTTGAACCTTGCCAGATTACATTGTGTGCGATTCACTGTCGAGGCCCACATTAGCCTAGACGCGGCGCAACTCGAACTACTACGACAGGGCCTATTGGAGGCCGGCCAAGATGACGAATGGCCATGGATCTTCGCTTCAACCTACACAATCTCTCGTGTACCGCACGGAGTCCAAGCATGGATAGACGAAGGAGAGGGCTCTCGCTACCATCTCGACCTAAGCTACCGAGTGAGAGCGGAGCCTGGTTTCCCGAGCGCCGCACCGATCGATGCGCTGTTGCCAAGTCTCTCGGATCAGAAGGGTGAAACAGACGCGATCCGCGGCACAGCCCAGTTCAGTTATTCCCCAGACGAAGGCCACTCCAACATTCAATTACCGCAGAAGATCCCAATTGAGCTTGCAGACTCCCGAGCAGAGGTTCGCGGATTTAGGCTCGCCTTAATCGAAAAGGCAGACGACAGCGAGAGATTGCACGAGGTGATAGTCGATCGACCAGGCAACGGGCCATTCATACACACTATGGCGGTCGAGGTTACGGGGGTATGGCATCCTCACGTTCCACAGCTGTTCCTAGATTCGACTGCACGACTATCAGGGCGACTCTTTCAGGTACATGAGCCGACTAGAAGGAAGCGACCGCATGGGAACAAAGACTAGTCCGAAGTACACCGAGCAAATTGGTGATGTCCGCGCCTGGCCGCTGCTTGGTGGTCTGCCGCCAGAACGCGAACATACGTCAAAAAAGACTGCCCGAGTGCTCGGTCACGAGGGGCTCCACTACGCAACAGGTCCTCACACTTTGCTGACCGAGCCTCTATTGCGGCAGCTCGCCGACACCATCCTGCCCACTTCCCCAGTCACCAGCAGTACTCTTTTAGAACAGTCCAAGGATCTCAGCGAGCTACAAAATGAGGTTGCGCAGTTACGTGAGGAAGTTAGCGAACTAAGCGCACTCAAACGCGAGTTAGAGGAAGTGAAGCGTGCTATCGCGAGTTGGTCGGACCTGCAGCGCTCGGCGCCAACCCGACTGGAACGTGACGCGAGCTGGTTCAGGACGAACCACGAACGACTACAAGAACAGTATACGGACAAGACTGTAGCGATCTTTGACGGCAAGGTCGTTGCTTCCGGACCTGATTTGAGGACTGTTAGGGAGCTCGCCCGGATGTTTCCGAAGGCATTGTTTACCACTATTCCGCCGAGGCGACGGTATTTTAGGGTATAAAACAGCAAGATGATTGTGCCGTTCTCATTTATGTACAGGTACTCGGGTAGTGAACCGGAGGAGCCAAGTCGCCCCGTGATACCCGTTGAACTGTCATATGCCGGCGAGAGCATAGCGATTTGGGCGTTGGTCGATTCTGGTGCCGACATCAGTGTGTTCCATCCACAAGTGGCGGAGGCGCTCGGCATATCATTTCAAGATGCTCCTGTTATGCAGCTGGAGCGATTCGGTGCGGATGCGGCCCAAGCAAGCCTCATCGAGGTCTATGTGAGGATCGGGGAGGTTCGCGTGGCGGCGACGATTGGCTTTTCGGAGCACGTTCCATACGCCGAAGGGTTGTTGGGTCGTCATCGGGTGTTTGATCAGATCAGATTTGGCTTTCTACAGGCAGGCGAGATGCTCCTTTACACGCCAGAGATCGGCGCCGTTCAGTAGCACCGAGGCGTGACATAGAGTCGAATTGCGGCGGGCGGTCGCCTCCTACTACAGTGTGAGAGTGCCTACCCCAAACACGAACCCGCATCTCGTGCGCCTGATGCGAGAGTGAACAGGACTGGGGGAGGCTACCGGGCGGCGGCTGAAGGGGCCATGATGGCGGGATGCTTGAGCCTCCTGCGTCCTCGGTGCCCGTCGTCTGCCAGCTGCGCATCACCTTGCGGCACATCAGCCCACTGATCTGGCGCCGGCTGCTCGTCCACGGCGACAGCACCATCGCCGACCTCCATGCCGTAGTGCAGACGGCCTTCGACTGGAGCGATGTGTAACCTTCGCCGAATTGCGTCGTAGTTCTTGAGCGATTGTTGACGTAGCGAGGGCGCGGTGCGTACGCTCGGTAGGGCGTGGGCAGAATGCTTCAAGGGCGCACAGAGGCCGCGCGTCGGCGGGCAGGGTCCTCGACCGGTGGGGGCGAGGCGGCGCCGCACACGGCTGCTAGCCCGGCGCTCACGGTTCTGTCCGAGCCGGCTCGTCAGCTGGCTCTAGAGCGCTTCGGGTTGTTGCGCCCGTGCCTGGAAGACGGTGTGCCGTTGGCGCACGTGGCGCGACAGCGCGGCTTGCAGCTGCGGACCCTGCAGCGCTGGCTGCGGGCGTATCGGCAGCACGGCTTGACCGGCCTGGTCCGCAAGCCGTATCGGAATCGCGGACGCCGCCACCTGGCGACCGAGCTCGCACAGCTGATTGAAGGACTGGCTTTGCGTCGACCACGCCTGAGCTGTGCGGCGGTGCATCGCGAGGTGCTCGCCGTCGCAACCACGCGCGGCTGGGCAGAGCCGAGCTATGCCACCGTCTACAGCATCCTGCGCGGCCTGGCACCTGACCTCATGACGTTGGCTCACCAGGGGACGCAGGTCTACGCCGACCGCTTCGATCTGCTCTTCCGGCGCGAGGCCAGCCGACCCAACGAGATGTGGCAAGCCGACCACACGCCCCTGGACCTGTGGGTGCTCGACGAACGTGCTCGTCCAGCGCGCCCGTGGTTGACCATCATCCTCGACGATCACAGCCGCGCGGTGGCCGGCTACGCGCTCAGTCTGCACGCCCCCTCGAGCATCCAGACCGCCCTGGCACTGCGGCAAGCGATCTGGCGCAAGGGCGACCCGCACTGGGCGGTCTGCGGCATCCCCGAGACGTTCTATACCGACCATGGCAGCGACTTCACCTCGCACCACCTCGAGCAGGTCGCGGCCGACCTGCCCATGGCGCTAGTGTTCTCGACCGCGGGCAAACCGCGCGGCCGCGGCAAGATCGAGCGCATCTTTGAGACGGTCAACCAACGCTTCCTCGACCACCAGCCCGGCTACACCCCGGCTGGCTCGGCTCCCGCCAAAGCCGTGCTCACCCTGCCCGAGCTCGACGTCCGCCTGCGGGCGTACTTGGGTCGCCAGTAGCAGCGGAACGGAAAGTCGGTCTAGCGTGCGCTCCTGCTGGTCAGGGGCTTTCAGCGTAGCTGTTGCCCTCGGCGAGCAAGTCCAAGAGGGCTCCCTCACCATTATCGGTGGAACAGAGGAAGGCTTGGGGCGGGTCGGCTGAACTGGGCAGGTCCTGCTGAGGGTACTCTGTTGGGCCGCTATAGCCTGATATCGGTCGA
>JAABUZ0100006645.1_pt1 | contig 14345 bp, 11 predicted proteins | sample 5562091 | NCBI WGS metagenome assembly JAABUZ01 (sample SAMN12813069, study PRJNA571459) | rock metagenome | isolation source: Antarctica rocks | place: Antarctica: Victoria Land, Linnaeus Terrace sud | collected 2015-12-21 | reverse complement strand
CCCGCCCGATCCTTTTCGCCTCCACCGCAAGATAAATCCGCCACTGCCGCTCATTGAGGACAGTGCGCATGAGCTCACATGCGGCCGACATCTCGTGCTTCTCCATCACCTGAGTGTCGCAGATCACTCCCCAAAATGGTCGCGTTATTTAGGAGGGGCTCCTTAGTGTTCATTTCCCCTCCAGCCGGGTCGCGACTTCATGTATGGTACCAAAGTAGTGGCAGCAACAGTTGCCTTGGGCGGATCGTTTCGGTAGCAGGCAGAATTGAGCTAATGTTGAAGGTGGAGCGGTCTCTGTATAGTGGTCCCAAGGATCTGGACAGTGAGAGGGGACTGAAAACGTAAAGCCGTAGACTCAAGAATATGGGAAAGCATCATGCGGCGCAGTTCAAGGCGCAGGTAGTCCGGGCGGCGCTCCGTGAGGAGAAGACGCTCGCGCAGCTCGCCAGCGAGTATGGGGTCCACCCGACGCAGATCAGTACGTGAAAGACGACGGCGTTGGCTGCAAGATACCTGAAACGCGAGCGCGGTAACGCCTTCCAGTATAGTGCGCTGTATCCAGCTACGACGCTTGTGCGTGCAACGATCGGAATAGGTCTATAGACTGCGCCGCCACCAGGGAGGGCGAGTGTCGTTGCAGCGCGGCGTCATGCGCGGCCATACGCATCGCTGGCAGGGCATCGCTGGACAACAGCGCGTACATGCCGCGCGCCAGATCATCGCTGTCCTTGTAGTCCGCGACGTACCCGTTCTGCATCGTCGTAATCCAGTCGGGCGCGCCGCCGGAGTTGAACGCCACGACCGGCGTCCCGCAGAGCATCGCCTCGTTGATCATCATCGGACCCGCGTCTTGTATCGAGGGACAGGCGAATACATCCGCCGCCTGATAGGCCAGGGCTAGGGTAATGTCGTCTCTGAGGTACCCGAGCTGTGCGCACGGGAAGGGCAGTGACTCCGCAAGCTCCTTGGTCCGGTGGCCGGCTAATAATAGGAACACATCCTCGTCGCGCGCAAGGCCCTGGTTGTCGTCGCCTAGGAGCAATACCAGTCGGTGCAACGCCTCGATAAGATATGCCATCCCTTTGCGCGCTTCATTGACATAGTTGGATCCCGCGAAAATAACCTTCTTATCGTGGGGGACGTGGAGCAAATCGCGCGCGGCGTGCTGGTCGAATGGACGAAAGACGGTCAGGTCGAGCGGCAGCCACAACTTAACGATCGAATGCTTGCCGAATAGCGAGCTCCGTTGAATCCGATCCATCAGCCAACTGGTGCTGGCGACAAACGTGATGGGGAGGCCGCGCAAATGGTCGGATTTGCGCAGCCACACGGTCCTCGAACGATCGTCCTCACGTTTGGAGGGCAGGATAGGGCAGCAACCGCACCGTCTCGTGTAGCCGGTACACTCCCAGGCATACTGACAGCCACCGGTATAGGGCTTCTCATCCATCAGAAACCACACCATGGGGCGGCGGTAGTAGTCGTATATCCGCTTGATCGATTGGATGTCGAGAAACCTTCCCACGTCGTGGAGGCAGATGACATCGACATCCTGCGGGTCGTGGGAAAAGAGCGCCGCGCTATCGACATCTGTTTTTGTGTCATAGTTGAACGGGTACGGCAATGAGGACAACGACTCTTCGAAAAGGGGGATACGTTGCTTCACCTTCATCACCCTACCTTGCCAGAGAGGTAGCGGCCACACCGCTTGCACGTCGTCGTCATCGGACATTTTGTGCTGGACAACCATCTTGGAGGATAGCCCAGCGTCCCGTAACGCCTGATGCAAGCGGTACGAGGCCTTAGCGGCACCGTCGCCGAGATCACCGTTGGAGTAGTGCAAGACTTTCATGGCCGGTATGCATTCCTCTGTATCTATTGTTTATATCTATGTCGGACATCGTCACGGTTGGATGTCGTCACGGCCAGGATTTTCGGCCTGTACTCCCTTCCGCCACACCGAGCGGTTCCCGAGTCAGTCACGAGCCCTGCGTCAGCAGGCTCTTCACGGCGTGCCACGGCGACATGTTGAAGGCGGTGCTGCGCAATCGCGCGGCGAGCGTCTCCTCACGCGCCTCGCGCGCCTCGCGCGCCGCCTGCATGACCCGGTGGGTGTACCAGCCGCGATAGTGCCGATAGACCCCTTGCCGCCGCCGCCAGGAGGGGCGCCAGGGGGCGCCAGGGGCGAAGGAACGCCGCAGGACGGCCATCGTCTCGCGGTACGACCGATAGAGAATCCTACCGTCCTGCCGCTCGCGCTCGCGGTAGAGTACCAACGGCTCGTCGATCGAGGCGCAGCGCACGCCCGACGAGGCGATGCGCAGCCACAGGTCGAAGTCGTCCGCGCGCGACAGGGCGGGGTCGAAGAGGCCGACAGCGTCCAGCACGTCGCGGTGTATCAGGACCACGGACGGGGAGACGGGGACGGTGAGGAACGCGTCGTAGGCGCTCCTGCCGCCGCTCAGGTCCGGCCCGCGCCATAGACCGCCGGCCGGCCGCAACTCGTGGTCGCAGATGGTGGCGGCCGAGAAGATGAAGCGCGCCTCCGGCTGCTCGCGCATGACGCGGGTACACACCCTGAGCTTCCAGGGCAGCCAGGCGTCGTCGTCGTCGAGGAAGGCGATCCACTCCCCCAACGCCCGCGCGATGCCCACCTCGCGACTGCCCGACGCCCTGCCCTGCTTGGTGCGCAGGTAGAGGGCGGAGGGATAGGAGGCGACGACCGCCGGGGTGTCGTCGCTCGAGTCGTCGTCGACGACGATGAGTTCGACGTCGGCGCCGCACGGCTCCTGCGCCAGCACGCTCTCGATAGCCTGCCGCAGCCAGCCGGAGCGGTTGTGTGTGGTGATGATCGTCGTGATTTTCATTGTTTTATATGTCCCTTGTAATCGCCCGTCATGATAACGGCCCAGATTTTCATGACGCTACCTGCTCTTGTACCGCGGTCTTCCGCATCGCCGTCTCCACCACCTGGGCCAACCGGCTCAGTCCCATGTCTTTAAGGAAGCGGCTGTAGACGCGGTCCCGTCCGGCCGCGCCCATAGCCGCCGCGCGCGCCGGATTGTTCAGCAGCGCGCGCAACGCCTCGACGGTCTCTCCGACGGATGTCGGATCGACGATGAGCCCCGTCACGCCATCCTCGACAGCGTCGGGACACCCCCCTTGCGACCCGGCGACGCAGGGCTTTCCGGCCGCGGCCGCTTCCAGGTAGACGATGCCGAAGCCCTCGACGTAGTGCGCGGCCGGGTCCCAACGGCTCACCATGACATAGACATCGCACAGATGGTAGAGCGCGGGTAGCTCCTCGTCCGATAGGTAGTCGGTGAAGGTGACTATGTCGCCGACACCTTCGGACGTGGCAAGCGTCCGCAAACGGCTTTGATCGCCTTTGCCCGCGATGACGTAGTGCAGGTTCGGTACGCTCTCCCGTAATGAGCGCAGCGCGCGAATAACCGTATCCTGACCCTTGCGCGCATCGAGGTGCGCCACGGTCAGGATGGCGCGCTTGCCTTCCAGCCCTAGCCGGTCGCGCAAGGCTTCGACGGTTCTCGGGGCGACGGCTTCGATCCGCGCCGGGTCAACCCAAGGCGGAACGAGCGACACTTTCGACCGTAGAGCGCCAAATATCTCGGCTTGACAGCGCGTATATGTGCTGTTGGCCATGATGATGCGGGCGCCACGCAGAGCCCGCGCAAGCAAAGCGCGCTTGGCTTGTGAGCCTTCGACCATCGTGATATCCTCGCCGTGCGAGTAGATTGCATAAGGGCGGCCCGTCACGTTCTTGGTTAGATACACCAGGACGGCGCTTGGGTAAGCCACGCCGCACAGGATGAGGTCATAGCGCTGCTTGATACCGAGGGCGATGAGATGTTTGAGCATGGCGAGAGACGACAGGCCAGGGAGACCGCGCGGCAACACGGCGTGCAACAAATATCCATGCGTGTCGTCGATTTTCACTCGCCCTCGTTCGATGGCGGGAGCGTAAGTCAAAACCTCTAGTTGATGCCCGCGCCTACTCAAATACTCCACCATATCTCGTAGCAGACGGCTACTTCCGTAGGTGCCACGAGGAGAAAGCGAACTGACGAGTAGAATTTTCATACCGCCCTATCGGTGAGCCTCCATCTACCACTGGTGGTAGCATAGCTATATGTAGGCTGCTTCTATCATATCGTAGCGGAAGCTATAGACGGTGCCCCACGCGTACCCCAACGTGCGTCCCAACCCGATAAACTGCCAGCGCCCCGTCAGGAGGCGCCGCCAGGCGATGAGCGGAAAGACTCCATCAGGGCGTTGGTCCGTCCGGCGCGCAGATCGCCGCCCTGCGGCAGCAACACGTCGATGCCGGCCGCCGCGTGGCCGTCTTCCCATGGGGCGGCCACGCTCTCGAGCAGCGCGCGCAAGACGCTGGTCTCCGGGGTGGGCAAGCTCGTCGTCTGGACGGCCAGGAGACGCAGCCGTGCCCGTCCCGGCGCCGCCTCCCGCGCATCGGCGGCAAGGCTCATGGCCCCGCCTCCCCGAGCAGGCGGCGCGCGACCGCGGGCGCGTCCCCCTCGCGCAGCAGCCGCGCGAGGGCTCGCCGGCCGCCCAAAGCGGCGCCGAGCCCGTCGTAGTAGCGCAGGTTGAAGATGAGGCTGCAACTCGCGTCCGCCAGCCGCGCCGGGCCGAGGAGGCCGGACGCGCGGGCCAACAGGCCGAGGGCCGCGCCCGCGGGGCGCGCCAGCGCGGGCCGGCCGGCGCAGAGCAGGGTGAGGCGGCGCACCGCCTCGCTGCGATTGCCGCGGAAGTCCTGGCACACATCCTCCAGCAGCTCCGGGCGGCCGGCCCGCGCCATCGCCACATCGGCCGCGCCATAGGCCGTGGGCATGCGCAGCCAGGAGGCGAACGAGCGGCGGACGTAATGCCAGCCGCGCGCGTGGGGCAGGAACACGAAACCCAGGCCGCGGTCGCGCAGGCGCAGGGCAAGCTCGACATCCTCCGCCCGCCGGAACGCGGGGTCGAAGCCGCCAGCGGCTTCGATGTGGCGCTTGAGGACAGCGGCGTTGCCGGTGTAGAATTGGCGAAAGCTAGGGGACCAATACCCCCCGTTCATGGCGTCGTACTGGCGGCAGAGCGTCCGCTCCTCCCAGGCGCCCCAGGCGTTCAGGCGCGCGTCGGGCGGGGGCAACAACGGACCGATCGTCACGCACGACTCCTGGCCTTCCTGGGCCTCCAGGTGCGCGGCGATCAGGCCCTCGTCGGGCACGACGTCGTCGTCGAGGAAGACGATCAGCGGCCCCCACGCCACGGCCACGCCGCGGTTGCGCGCGGCGGCCGGCCCCCCGTTCGGCTGATCGAGTACGCGCAGGTGGTACGGCAGCCGCGGGGCGAGGGCGCGGCAGGCCGCGGCCGAGCCATCTATGTCGCCGTCGCAGACCACCACGACCTCGAAGAGGGCGGCGGGCGTCGTCTGGCGGCCGAGCGCGCGCAGCACGCGTAGCAGCGATGCGCGCCGGCCGTGCGTCGGCATGACCACGCTCACGCACGGCGCGGGCGCGCCCGCGTCCACGTCCGCCGCCAGGTCCTCGTCGCCGCGATCGATCTCGCTCACCATGCCGTCCATCACACCACCGATCGGTCTGCTACAGGTCAGGGGCGCCGGCGCTGGAACTCCCATCAAGTAGTATATCGAACGCCCCCCGCGCCTTGAACAGTCGACCTGATCGTGGCCGTCCCGCGCGGGCGCTCCAGAACGCCCCCGCGCCCTGGACAGCCGTCCAGTGAGCCCACACGGTCTTTGTGCGACTAGCAGGGCGACTATGCGGGGGGGAAGGCCGGTGCGCCCTGGTAAGGTGAGGCCGTGCGGTTCAAGACCGGGGCATGCCGGTACGCTACCACCGGGAACGTTAGTTGTTGCTACAGTAAAGCTAGATGAACAATACGAACAAGCGCCGCATCGCGTCGAACCTGCTGTTCCTGACCACCGGACAGATCGTCACCTGGCTGGTCAGCACGCTGCACCTGGTGCTCGTCAGCCGCTACCTCGGCGTCGACCTCACGGGCAAGCTGGGCCAGGCCGGGCTCGTCGTGTCCATGCTTGGTCTGGTGACCAGCCTGGGCATGGAGGGCTACATCGGGCGCACCGTAGCCCGCGCGCCCGAGCGCGGCGATGCGCTGACGAGCGCCGCGCTCCTGATACGGGCGGCGTTGACGCTGCCCGCCGTCGCCATCCTCATCCTCTACATCCACACGGCGCCGCACTTCGACGACGAAACGCGCATAGCCACCTACGTCTTCGTGGCCGGCCTGCTGATCGGGCAATTCGGCGGCCCGTTCGGCGCGACGTTCGGGGGCCGTGAGCGCATGGGCATCGGGGCCGCCGGGGCCATCGTGGGCAACGTGCTCGACCTCGCACTGGTCCTGATCATCATGCGGCTGCTGCACGGCGGTGTGGTCGCCTTTGCCTCCATCGGCGTTATCCTCTCGGTTGTCGGACTCGGCCTCACGCTGCACTGGGCGCGCGGGTACGTGCGCCTGACCTGGCGCGTTTCTCGCGCGGACGTGCGCGAGCTCCTGTCCGGCAGTCTGCCCTTCTGGCTGGGCGGCGTGGCTATCACCTTCTACTCGATCATCGACGGGGTGGTCCTGGGCAATATTGCCGGGGACCATGCCGTGGGCCTCTACCAGACGGCGCAGCGCATGTGCGCGGCGGCCTTTTTCTTCCCCGGCATCGTCGGCGGGGTGACGTACCCGCTGCTCGCGCGGCTGGGCCTCGATCCGGGCAAAGACTACCTCCGTGTGGGCAACAAGACGCTCTCACTGCTCATCGGCAGCGCGGTCCCGCTCACGATCGGGCTGGCCACGTTCGCGTTGCCGCTCATCTCGACCGTCTTCGGCCACAAGTACGATGGGGCGATACCCGTGCTCGTCGTGCTCTGCCTCGGCATCCCCTTCAGCTTTCTCGACATGCAGTTCAGTCAGATGCTCTCGGCGCGCAACCGGCAGGGGCGCTGGTCCGCGATTCTGGCCGCGAGTTGCGTGATCAACCCGCTGCTCAACTTCGTCACGATCCCCTACGCGATGACGCACGGCGACCACGACGGCGCCATGGGCGCGGCGGTGGCCGTGGTGGTCACCGAGGCCCTGATGGCGGTCTACGGCGTCGCGCTGCTGCGCGGCTTCGTCTTGAATCGCGTCGTGGGCCGTGTCACGGCGGGCGCGCTCGTCGCGGGGGCCGTGCAGGGCGCGATCGTGTGGGCGGCCTCCGCCCTATCCCTGTGGCCTCCCCTGGCGCAAGCGGTGGGCCTCGCGGCCTACATCGCGCTGGCCCTCGCCCTCGGCGTGCTGGCGCGCGCGGACGCGGTTTACCTCTGGGAGACGGCGGTGGGCGGCCTGCGCACCTTCCGCGCGCGGTTACCGCGCGCCGCCTGATCGCACACCCTCACGCCGACAATTCCGATGCGGCGCGGGTACTTACCGCGTCTCGACGCATCGCCGCATATGATGCCCGATGCCGAAGGCCGAGATAAATCGCGGCCAGGAGCAGCAAGCATCCCGCGGTGATGCGGAGCATCCCGAGATTGAATCCTTGCGGGATGACATAGGACCAGTACCAAACGTCGGGTCCACCGATGCAGTACATACCGATCCAGGTAAGCCAGGGGCGCAACCCGGACCTCCGGTTAAGCATCCAAACCAGGAGTGGAAGCAGATAGAGGGGGTAATAGGACCAACTGAAAGAGAAGTCGAGAAAGGTAGCCAGCAGGATGAGACCGCTTAGCTCGACCAGACGGCCCGTTTCATCGCCCTTCGCCCGCCAGCGCCACCACAAGCACAACGATGCGACGCCTAGCACCAGCAGGCGAACCGGCAGGGCTAGGGCGGCCGGAAGTTCGAGTCTCGTCGCGACTCCAGCCAGCGACACGTTAATGAGTTGGAGATCGGACGCGTTGCCATTCAACAAGAATGGGACGGTATGGGTGAAGAACTGGCCGCCACCGACGATTAGTGGGAAGGCCGCGGCGGAAAGGACGGCCGGTATGGCTACCGCGACGCCGAATGCCGTCCATCTGCGATAGAGGAGCGGGAGCAGGAGCAACGGCGCCAGGACCGGTTTCACGGCCAGGGTACATCCCAGCAAGACACCCGCGAAAAGCCAGCGGTTGCGGGAGGCCGCCAGCAGCGCCCCCGTTTCTCCGACCAGTATCAGCCCATTGACGTTGTCTGTGACGAGCGTATCGCGGACAGGCAGGAAAAGGGCCAAGGCAAGGAGCATCGCCGCCCCGGCGGTCGAGCGCACGCGTAGCTTGAAGAGGCGCAGGCACAGGCCGCCCGCGACAACCATGGCCGCGGCGTCGATTATCAGGAAAACCAATCTGGCCTTGTCAAACCCAACTAACTCCAGCGGGCTAGCCAGCAAGAGCAAGCTGGGCGGATACACGAAGAGGCGCACCGTGTAGGGCGTCTGGTGGTGAAGAAACGCATGGACGGCGGTCCACACCGGGAACAAATCTCGTCCCTGCGCCGGATGCCTTCCAATAACGAACAGCGAGAGGCCATAGCTAAAGATTGCCACGGCCCAAAGCAACGGGGGCGGAATGCCTTTAACTGTGCGCCGGATTAGCGCGCCGATGTCACCAAGCATGGGTAGACTCCAGGATACTCTCTAAACGATTGTGGTCAAACTCTCGACGGCTTGCGGACTTGCGCAAGGTGAAATGAACTATCGCGTCATCTCCTCTACAACGCTGGCCGCGGCCATGATGCGCTCGAGACGCGTCGCGTAATCGTCCAGGTTGAAGTCGCGCTCGACCATGCGCCGCCCGGTCTGACCCAGCCGCGCTGCCTCGTCGTCGTGATCGAGCAGGTAGAGAATCTTGCCGCGCAGGGCGTCGACGTCGTAGGGCTCGACGAAGAGGCCGTTCTCACCGTCGACGACGTAGTCGAGGAGCCCGGTGATGCGTGTCGCCACGGCGGCCTTGCGCATGGCCCAGCCCTCCGTGAGCACGCTGATGCCGCAGGCATTGAGCGTGGGCTTGAGCGGCACGACGATGAACTGGGCGCCGGCGAAGGCGTCGCGCAGCCGGGGCGGCGAGAACGTCGCGACGCGGACGTTGGACGGTAGGGGCGCGCCGCCCGATCCCTCGTACGCGAAATGCGAGTACGGGCTATAGGCGCTGATGACGAGATTGACGGGCAGGCCGCGCACGGCCTCGACGAGCGTGTGGTAGTCCCGCAACTCCAGCCCGGCACTAAAGATGTAGGGCTGGTGGAGAAACTTCGCCAGGCCGTCCGGCGCGTCGTCGCCGACCCCCGCGTTAGCCCTGGCTTTCTCTAGGCTGAAGAATGTGGCGTCGGTCATATGCGGGACAAAGACCAGCTTCGAGATCGGCACGCCGCCGTCGTCGTGCGCGTGTTGGAGTTGCGCCGTGGTGCTGCACGAGACCGTATCGATGCGCGGCAGCGCGTAGTCGCGATAGGCGTCGTAAGTTGCCCTGCGCGCGCGCGTCCTGCCCTTATCCCAACTATGCAGGCGCACGACCAGGCGCGGGCGCCGCACGCCGTAGGCGCGCATCAGCACGGCCAGCGGGTAGCCGATATCTTCGCCCGTGGCGTAGACCACGTCGTCGTCCGCGACGTGGGCCATAGTGTCGTAGGCCAGCGCGAGGCTATGCTGTTTCGTGAGCCGCCTGATCGTGTCGGCGCGCATCGCCCTCGGGTCGCGACGCGCCGAGAGGCGGCCAAAGTCGTAGACTGTCGCCCCGAGCGCCGACTCCAACTCCAGCACGTCCATGCGCGGGCGTCGCCCGCCCTGGATCTCATCGCGTATGTGCTCCCCGATATGCGCGCCGACGACGACGGATACGCGCCCGAGGGACGGGAGCGGGCGATCCGTGAGGCCCGATTCCACGCCCGACGGCGCGCGTTCGACAGACATGATGTGGTGCTCCCTCCTACTGGCGTCGGCGCCGTTACATAGCCTAGTGTAACAACGCCGCGACTAGACTTCTACGCTATGCATGTGACGCCGCGCGCTTGCTATGCTTGTAGCTGAACCGGCCGGACCGTGGGGCAGGGCGCGCCGCCGCCAGGCTGTCGTCAATTATGGGGGTGGTTGCATGTCCATCGAATCCCAGTACGCCGTTCCCCCTGCCAAGCAGGGCGCGCGGGCCCGAACGGCGGGCGCGGGGCTCGCCGCCGGCGTCCGGCTCGACTGGGCGCTGGCCCTGCTGGTGGGGTTAGCCGCATTCGCGCTGCAGGCAATCGAGTTGCGCGGCGTCGGTCTGTGGGAGGACGAGGCGTTCTCCGCCGGGATAGCGCGCCAGCCGCTCGGCACGCAGCTGCACTATATCTGGAGCAAAGAGGTCAACATGACCCTCTACTACCTGATCCTGCGCGCGTGGCTCGGCCTCACCGGGCTGCTCGGCATCCCGGCGAGCGAGTTCGTCGTGCGCCTGCCCTCGACCCTGTTCGCCGCGCTCGCCGCCGTGGCCGTCTTCGCGCTGGGGCGGCGCTTCTGGGGCCGCACGGCCGGCCTCGTGGGCGCCGCGCTCTACCTGCTGAACTATCTGCAGCTGATGATGGCCGGCCAGGCGCGCGGCTACGGGCTGCAACTCCTGCTGCTCACCCTGTCCTGGTACGCCCTGCTGGCGGGTCTCACGGCGGGCGCGCGCGCGGGTCGCGCGGGTCGATGGTACGCACTCTACGTCGGGGCGATGGTTCTGGCCCTCTGCGCCCACCTGGAGAGCGTCCTCGCGCTGCTCTCCCAGGTGGCCGCGCTCGCGGCCCTGCTCGTGATTCCGGGGCCGTGGCGCGAGGCCGTGCGACGCTCTTCTCTCGGGCTGGGCATGGCCTTCGGCGTCGTCGTCCTCTTCCTGATACCCATCGCGCTCGACGTCAAGGTACACGGCTCGTCGAACAACCAGCTTGGCCCCCCGTCACTCACAGACCTCCTGCGTCTCGGCTGGCACATCGGCGGTCAGAACCCGGTCTACGTCCTGCTGCTCGCCACCGCGTGCGCGATCGGCGTGATCGCGACCCTGCGCCGCCCCTCGGGAATGCGCTCCGGCGAGCCTGGCCGCGCGACGGATGGCGGTGGGGCGCGCGGCGTGACGGCCTTGGGGTGGGGGGCAGGGACACCGGGGCCGGCGGGGTATCCGGGGCTGACCCTGGCGCTGCTGAGTTGGCTGCTCGTGCCGATCGTCCTGGCCTACATCCTGTCGCAGCGGCGATTCAACCTGCACCTGTTCGCCGATTACCTCGTGATCGTCGTGCCCGCCCTGTGCCTGCTGGGCGGGATCGGGGTCGCCGCCTTACCGGGTTTGCCGCGCGCGCGGCTATCGGGGGGCGTGAGAGGCGCGCGCGCGGCGTGGGCGGCGGGGCTGGTCCTGGTTCTCGTCGCCTTACCGGTGATCCGTCTGTACCACACGGACGCGCGCAGGCAAGATTTCCGCGGCGCCGCGCGCTGGATGCGGGGCCAGTACCGTCCGGGCGACGGTATGGTCTTCCTCTCCACCTCGTCGGCGCTGGTAATGTCGTACTATCTGGACAGCTATCTGGGCCAGGGCCGCCTCGCGGCCACGTCCCCAGGCGCCTGGTCGTGGGCGAAAGACGATCCCACGCCGTTCGATACCGCTGCCCTGGACGCCTATAGCCGGCGGCACGGCCGGCTCTTCCTCGTCGATGCGAGTCAGGACGGGCAAGCGCCGCTGGCCCAAAGCGAGAATACCCTGACGCGGCGCTGGCTCGCCGCCAACCGCTATCGCTACCTCTCGGGCTCCCAGACCTCGGCGTACTACGGCTCCGTCACCGTGCGGCTATACGCGCCGGTCCGGTAAGCAATGCGGTCGGAGGCAACCCTTCATTCTCAAGGTGTACGCGTCAGCGCCACCGTCGGCGTCAACGGCGTCGTTGGCGTCAACGACGCCGTTGGCGCCAACGACGCCGTTGGCGTCAACGATACCGTCGGCGTCAACGGCAGGGCGCCCTTGGGTTCCAGGATCAGGACGGTCATCGTGTACGGGGGCAGGGTGTACGACGGCGACACCGCGTGGATCGCCAGGGCGCCCCGTTGAACCCGCGCGGACTCCTTGTCGAGGGGCGCCGGGCCTTGCGCTTCTTGGGGCGGCCCGTAGCTATACGCCGTGGCCTGGCCGGAAGAAGCGAAGCCGCCGAGGTCCAGCGGCACGGTCGCCGTTACCGTGGGCGACTTGTTGATGAGCAGGAGGCGCAGCCGGCCGTCCGCGCCGATCGTCGCGTGCGCCGAAACTCCGGGAACGGTCGACGACACGGCAACCATCCTGGCGCCGGGCTGCAACAGCAAGCCTGCCTCCCACAAGCCGTAGTACACCGGGAACGGCCAGCCGCTGCCGTACGACTCCGCGCCGGCGCCGTTCGACATGATGCCCCAATCACCATAGGTCAGATGGCCGTATAGCGAGCGCCCGGTCGCGGCGTCCGTCGCCGCCGTGGAAACGGGCGCGGAACCGTTGTGAATATTCCACCACATCGACGACGACACGCCGTCCTCGGTGAGCGAGGGCACGATATCGGCGGCGTAGAGGCCATTGACCAGCGAGAGACTTTGCTTGCCCGGTCGCACGCCGTCGTTGGACAACTCCCCCGCGACGAGTTCGATCCTGTTCGCGCGCGCGGGGCACGCGTTGCGTATCCACTGCCTGATGTCGCGCACGAACCCAGCTACCCGTTGTTGGGAGTCGCCGAGCAGCGTCGCGTCGCTCTCGTCCTTGTTGGTCCCGTCCCTGTTCGCGCCGTTCTGTAGATAGGGGTGGAAGTCGACGAACGAAAGCCAGGGGCACGTCGACCTGATGACGTTCTGGTCGAAGCTTTGCCAATTTTCCCAGACGTCGACGCCGATCTTGATGCTCCTGCCCCGCGCTTTAGCGGCGGCGGACATGGCCTGCGCGAAGGCCGGCGCGTGGGCGGCGTACGAGGTGTCGTTGGGCGCCTTGTAGCCGTCGGCGCAGCCGTTGTTGTCCGGCCATAGGTTGGCCGAGCCGCCCGTGTTGCAGGCGAAATACTGCTCGTTGCCGATCTCCCAGTACGGGATGTCGTACCCCTTGGTGATGGCGTACGTCACCCAATCGGCCGCCTCCCGCGGGTCGCCCGGTCCGGTGTTCGTCAGGTTCGTCCCATAATTGACGGTGATGAGCGCCCTGGCGCCCATCCCGCGGACCATCGTCATGAAATTATCGAAAGTGTTGAGATCCTGCCCCCCCTGGTTCGGCTGAGGGCCGCTGCACGCGGGGTTGGCGCTGTAGCAGTGCCGCAGCCAGTGGTAGGTGTCGGCCGTCTTGCCGCCGGGATAGCGGACCAGCCGGAAGGGGACCGCGGAGAGCGCGCGAGCCGTTTGGGGCGTCGAGAGCAGTTGACCGTCCCAGACGGCGGCATTGACGCCCAGGGCTGTCGGAGGGACGGCGCCGAGAGTTTGTCCTAAGAGGACGCGCACGGCAGGGGTGGAGGGCGCATGTGGGCTGGGCGTGGGCGTGCCTTGTCGGGATGGATGGGCCGTTAGCGGGCCGGTCGTCCGCGTGAGTGTCGAGATGTCGATGTACAGAACGACGGCGACAAGCGCGAGGGTCAGCGACAACACCACGAGCGCCGCCGGACGTGGGCGCCGCGCGATGACCCACAGCAGGAGGAGGCCGCCCGCGACTAGAAAGGCCGCGACAATTAGGGATAGTGCTGTTGTGTGTGAAAACACGGCCTACTTATCGTTTTTGACGGATACGCGTATAACTGTCATGGAGTGAGATTGTACGGGGCCGCCGGGGCTGTCGTGACCCGGAGAAAGAGGTTCGACTGGCTCCCCTCGCTGGGCGTCGCCATCGTCATGTTCCCGTCACGGTGGGCGTGGCGGTCTCGGAGAGCGATCCAGGCCCGCGGTCCTGCCCCTCGGGTCGGCCCGAGATGCGCATCATAATCGCCAGGATGCGGCGGGCGTTGACGGCGCTGTCGTAGTCTCGCTCGACTATGGAGCGCCCCCGTAAGCCCATGGAAACGCGGCGCGCGGGATCGCCGACAAGCTCCTTGAGCGCGGCCGCCAAGGCGGCGCCATCGCCCGGTGGGACCAGCAGCCCGGTCTCCCCGTCGCGCACGATCTCGGGGATGCCCCCGACAGGGCAGGTGATGACGGGCAGCCCGCAGGCCATGGCCTCGATCGAGGCGTGCGAATAGCAGTCGGCCAGCGTGGGCAACGCGAAAATGTCGGCGTCCGCGTACAGCCGCCTCAAGAGGTCGCTGTTCGGCGCCACGCCCTGGTAGACGTGGATGTTAGGGGCTGGCGGTACGGACTCTCTCGTCACCAGGTGCAACTCGCACTGCTCATGTAAGCCCGCGCGAAAGGC
>JAABUZ0100006643.1_pt1 | contig 14356 bp, 15 predicted proteins | sample 5562091 | NCBI WGS metagenome assembly JAABUZ01 (sample SAMN12813069, study PRJNA571459) | rock metagenome | isolation source: Antarctica rocks | place: Antarctica: Victoria Land, Linnaeus Terrace sud | collected 2015-12-21 | reverse complement strand
GGCGCCGCGTCCTCCGTGTAGAAGGGTTGTAGGGGAATGCCGGACGGGTTCAACAGCGGATCGTCGGATGGTATGGTCATGGGTCCTTCTCCTCGTTTGCGCGCACATACAAGTATCTATACTTCTACTGTAACCCTTCGTCTACTACAACTCTTCGTCCTCTAAAGCGCTAAGACATGGTTCAAACCGACGTGACAATGTGAGCCTTCAGCAGACGCGGCACTCTCAAGTTTCACCGCGCGCGCTGAACCATGTCTAAACTGTTAATGTATAGATAGATAGATAGATAGAAGGACTGTCCATGGATTTGCCGCACGATCTTCGTCTGGCCCTCTCAACCGAACTCGCCGCGGCAACGCCAAAGGCGCTGGCCGGTCGGGTGAGTGAGTTGTCGGCGCGCTACCGCGCTCTGGGCGTTGAGCCTGACCGGCCGTTTGTACGTTCGGATGGTGATGCCGCCGCATACGCCGCTTATCGCATGCCAGCGACGTTCGCCGCCGTTCGCGCGGCCCTGGCGGCGCTCCAAAAGGAGGCGCCGGACCTACGCCCGTCATCGCTCCTCGACATCGGCGCCGGGGCCGGCGCGGCGTCGTGGGCCGCTACCCAGGTGTGGCCGAACGTGAGCCGGGCGACACTCATCGAGCGCGACGAGCGCATGATTGTCGTGGGACGGAACCTGGCGCGCCACGCGACATCACGCGCGGTACGGGATGCGGCGTGGCGTCGCGTGGACATCGTAGGCGGAACATGGGACACCGAGACGAGCGATCTAGTCGTAGCGGCCTACGTGCTCGGCGAATTATCGGAGTCTGAGCGCGACGGCTTTGTGACTCGCTTATGGGCGCATGCAACCGGCGCCGTCATCATCGTCGAACCCGGCACGCCGCGCGGATTCGCCGTCATCCGTCGAGCGCGCGCAAGGCTGATCGCGGATGGCGCGACGATCGCGGCGCCGTGCCCGCACGACGGAGCATGCCCGATGCCCGAGGGAGACTGGTGTCACTTCGCACAACGGATTGCCCGCACACCGTTGCATCGCAAGGTCAAGGCGGCCACGCTATCGTACGAGGACGAGAAGTTTTCCTATGTCGCCGCCACGCGTTTTGCCGTACAGGCGCGCGCGCCCCGCGTGCTCCGGCATCCTCAAACACGCAAGGGCCACGTCATGCTCGCATTGTGCGCGCCGTCGGGCTTGCAACACCGGACGGTGTCACGAAAGGATGGGCCGATATATCGGCGAGCGCGAGACGTGGAATGGGGGTCAACGCTGGCAGTCGCCACTGACGACGGGGACGATGGCTGTTATGCCGGCTACTAATCAACCGTCGCCCTCGTTCGGGGCCCTATGGGACCTCGACGGGACGCTCGTCGACACGGAAGCCAACCACTACGCCGCGTGGCGTGCGCTCGTGCGCGAGCATGGGCGCGACCTCTCCTATGAGGAGTTCCGCCCGACCTTCGGCCTGCGCAACGACGACGTCCTGACGCGCTACCTCGGCTTCGCGGGCGACACCGCGGCGCTTGCCGCGTTGAGTGAGCGTAAAGAGGAGTTGTTCCGCGCCTCCTTGCGGCGCGATGGGGTGCGGACCCAGCCGGGCGCGCTCGACCTGATCGCGCATCTGCGCGCGCTCGGCGCGCGTCAGGCCGTCGCTTCCTCGGCGCCGCCCGCGAACATCACGTTGATCGTGCGCCTGCTGGGCCTGGAGGACACGTTCGACGCCGTCGTTTCAGGCGAGGAGGTAGCGCGCGGCAAGCCCGCGCCGGACATCTTCCTGCGCGCGGCCGCGCGGATCGGGCTGGAGCCGGGGCGCGCAGTCGTGCTGGAGGACGCCCCAGCGGGGGTCGCCGCGGGCAAGGCAGCCGGCTGTGCAGTGATCGCCCTCGTCGCCGGTTTCCCGGCCGCAGCCCTCTCCTCCGCCGACCTCGTCGTGCGCACATTCGCGGACACGCTCTGGGTCGCCGACCGCTGGGAGCGGTTTCTGACGGCCTGATGCGCCTCTACGGGGAGCGCCAGCGTCCCCCTACGCTGGGACTCCCTGTATCAAAGCCTACGAACGCCTACGGGCCGTAGCGCGTCGCGGGCGAAGGTGAGGAAGGCCGCCGCGGCGGCGGAGTGATAGCGCGCGGGTGACCATGCCAGGGCCACGGTGCGCGTGAGCGCGGCGTCCAGCGGCACGACGGCCACGGGCGGCCCCTCGGCCAGCGCGTCGGAGCGCGGCAACATGGCCACGCCCAGGCCCGCCGCGGCCAGCGCGCGCACCGTGGCCGTCCCGCCGCTCTCGAAGGCGATGCGCGGCGCGATACCCTCTGCCGCACAGGCGTCGAGCACGGTGCGCCGGATGGCCGACCCCGGCTTGGAAGCGATGAAAGGTTCCTCGCCCAACTCGCGCAGCGACAGGCGTTCGTACGCGGCGAAGCGATGCGCGGGCGCGACGATCGCGACGAGTTCCTCGGTGAAGAGCGGCTCAAGCGCGATATCAGCCGGCGTCGCCTCGGCGCCGTCGCGATGCAGCAGCGCCACGTCCGCTTCGCCCGCCCGCACCAGCGCCAGCAGCTCCGTCGTCGTCTCCTCGCGTAAGAAAAGCTCGATACCGGGGTGGAGGGCGTGGAAGGGTGCCAACAGCGCGGGCAGTTGCCTCTCCGCCAGGGAAGGCAGGCTGCCGATGACAACACGGCCGCGCGCCAATCCGGCGAACTCAGCCATCTCGGCCCGCGCGCTGTCCGCTTCGGCCAGCAGACGCTCGGCGCGCGCGAGGAACGCCTCACCGGCGGCGGTTGGGCGCACACGATGGCCGCTACGGTCGAAGAGCGCGACCCCCAACTCACGCTCAAGCAGCTTGACCTGCTGAGAGAGGGCCGGCTGCGCCACATGCAGGTCGGCCGCCGCCGCGGTGAAGTGGCGGCGGCGCGCCACGGCTACGGCGTAGCGCAACTGACGCAATTCCATCCGCCCACCCCTCTTCCTCCTGAATAACGATAGCTTATCACCACAAGAATAAACGCGTCTTGGACATATCGCCGCTAAACCGTCACAGTGAAGGTGGAAGGATGGTGATGAGCATGCTACCCACATGCAGGAGCGCGGGAGCGACGCGGCCATGACCAACTCTCGTGACACGTACACGCTCGGGTATAACTCGGCCGAACAGGAGCGGATGGGACACCGCACCGCGACGCGTTCGGTCGGCTTTCTGCTGCCGCACCTGCGTCCGGGCATGCGCGTGCTCGATGCCGGCTGCGGCCCCGGCTCGATCACGGTCGGACTGGCCGCGGCGGTCGCGCTCGGCGAGGTCATAGGCCTCGACCGTGCGGAGCGGCAACTCATGGTCGCATGTGAGCGGGCGGTGGAAGCGGGGGTGGGCAACGTCCGCTTCGTGCGCGGCGACGTGTACGCGCTGCCCTTCCCCGACGGCGCGTTCGACGCGGTCCTAGCGCACGCGCTGCTCAAGCACCTGCGTGACCCGCTCACGGCGCTCAAAGAGTTCCACCGCGTGCTCGCGCTGGACGGCATAGTCGGGATCGCCGACCTCGACTGGGGCACTCTGCTGTCACCTACCCCATGGCTACAGCCAGGGGCTTGCCCTCACTTATCGCCCCAGCGGCGACTTTCGGGCTTCCACGCTGGCCGCCTCAGCGGACGACGCCGACGTGTGCCGCTCACGCGACAGGGCCGGCGGGGTCCCCACGGAGTGGGGAGCTGATGTCCAGTCGCCCATCACGAGGATCGGCTTCCGCTGCTCTGGACCGGCCCGTCCGGAGTCACCCGGACATAGCGCCAACAGGCGTCACCCCGTTGACCGCTGCGCTGCAGCCGTTTCACGCGAACGTGTGCCTTAACGCGCCCCCCTCAGTCTACCATGTCCAGGGTGGCGGCCGCGCTCACACGATGGTGCTCCGTGCCGCTCGCCTCAGCGGAGGCGCGGCCCTGCGCGGCGCTCGGTTGGGTCGACGGGGATACGGGGTCGAGAACGTCGTGACAAGCGGAAGGGAGATGGCGATGGAACCGCGCATCCATCACGTCATGGTAGCCATGCCCGCCAACAGAGAGGAACAAGCACGCCGGTTTTATGGCGCCTTGCTGGGACTAGAGGAGAGCGAGAAGCCGGCCAACTTGCGGGGGCGTGGCGGCGTGTGGTTCATGACCGGCGCCCTACAACTGCACCTCGGCGTCGACCCCGACTTCCGCACGGCGGAGAAGGCGCACGTCGCGTTCGAGGTCGTCGACCTCGCCGGAGTGCGGAGTCGATTGGCCGCCGCGGGGTACGATGCGACCGATGACGAGCCGCTGGCCGGCTTCGACCGCTGCTACGTCAAGGATCCGTTCGGCAACCGCGTGGAGTTACTGGAGTCACGGCCGTAGTTCGTCTCTACTGGGAGCGCCGGCTTCCAGCCGGCCCACAGCCGCAGGTACGACACTGCCTATCACCGACATGCTCGACAGCAAAGATTTGCCGGCTGGAAGCCGGCGCTCCCAGTAAATACGTCGTCTGATACGACGATCGCTAGCCACCGATAGCGTGCGCATAGTGAAGGAGACTAATGATGCAAAGCACTTGGGACCCCGCGCAGTACGAGCGCTTCCGCGACGAGCGCGACCGCCCATTCTACGACCTGCTGGCGCTGGTACAGCCAAAACCCGACGTGCGCGCGGTCGACCTCGGCTGCGGGACGGGCGAGTTGACGCGCGCGCTGCACCACGCGCTCGGCGCCCGCGAAACGTTGGGCATCGACAACGCGGAGACGATGCTGCGCAAGAGCGACGCTTTCGCCGGCGACGGCCTGCGCTTCGCGCTGGCGGACATCGCGACGTTTGCCGCCGACCGGGCCAACGATGGGGCCTTCGATCTCGTCTTCTCCAACGCGGCGCTACAGTGGGTATCCGACCACGAGGCGTTGCTGCGCCGCCTGACGGAGTCGCTGGCCGATGGAGGCCAGCTGGCGGTACACGTCCCCGCCAACTACGACCACCCCGCCCATGTCGTCGCGGCCGAGGCGGCGGCCGAAGAGCCGTTCCGCGCGGCGCTCGGCGGGTCGCCCGGCATCGCTGGCGCACGGCCGGTGCTGCCGCCCGAGGGCTACGCCGACCTGCTCGACCGGCTGGGCTACCGCGAACAGCATGTACGCTTGCAGGTCTACGGCCACCACATGAACTCATGGGAAGACGTGGTGGAGTGGGTCAAAGGCTCGCTGCTGACGGACTATCGGCGGCGCCTGCCGCCTGAGCTATACCCGCGCTTCCTGGAGCGCTATCGTGAGCTGCTAGGGGCGCGCCTCGGCTACGCGCGCCCCTACTTCTACCCTTTCAAGCGCATCCTGTTCTGGGGCCAACACTAACGTATCCATTAAGGCTCCTCCTCGACGTCGCCCGCCTGATTGCCGCGGCGTGCGATGAAGAAGGCGCCGAGCTCAGCCATCGTCGCCGCCTCCTCAGGGCCGAGCATCTGAACCATGCGCCGCACCGTGGCGTGCGGCGCGGCCTTTTGACCGGGCAGTGTAAAGCCGATCGCCTGCGTCGCGCGCGCCGAATCGGCGTCCGCGCCACGTAGCGTGTCGGCGACCACCTCGAGCAGGTCGGCGACGGTCAGACCCAGCGCCTCGGCCAACCGCTCCAACACCAGCGCCGAGGGGTACTTCTTGCCGCGTTCGACCTCACCCAGATAGACCACCGAGAGGGCCGAGCGCGCCGCCAATTCCTTGAGCGTGAGCCCCTGCGCGCGCCGCTCCCGCCGCACCGCCAGCCCCATCGTCTCCTGCAGATCCGCCATTCCCTGCCCCTTCACATATGCTTACGGCATACTTTCAGCGCCATTACGCTAATAGCATATATTTTACCCTTTTATAATACACCAATAGTATGTATCGTGGAAGGAGTGCCGGACATCACGTACGTTGGACAGAAGGATTAAGCCAGCGCGACGGAGCGGGAAGTCGGCGTCCGATGCCGATCCGAGCCACAATAAACATGCTGTAAGCATGTATCACGTCGAGCAACACTATACGTGAAAAGAAAGGGGAGCACACATGAGTTTGGTTCCAATGGTGGTGGAAACGACGAGCCGCGGTGAGCGCGCCTACGATATCTACTCGCGGCTGCTCAAAGATCGCCTCATCTTCATCACGACGCCGGTCGAGGATACGATGGCCAACCTGATCGTCGCGCAGCTGCTGTTCCTGCAAGGTGAAGATCCTGAACAGGACATCAAGATGTATATCAACAGTCCTGGCGGCGTGGTGACGGCGGGACTGGCTATCTACGATACGATGCAGCACATCAAGCCGGACATCCAGACGGTCTGCGTCGGCATGTGCGCGAGCATGGCCTCGGTGCTGCTGGCGGCGGGCACGTCCGGTAAGCGCTTCGCCCTGCCCAACGCCGACGTCATGATCCACCAGGGCTCGGGCGGCTTCCAGGGCGCCACGCCCGACGTCGAGGTCCAGGCGCGCCAACTGCTGCGCACCATCCGCCGCCTCAACACCATCCTGGCGACGCACACCGGGCAATCCTATGAGAAGGTCGAGCGCGACACGCAGCGCGACTACTACATGAGCGCCGAGGAGGCGCGCGACTATGGCATCGTCGACGCGGTGATCACGGCCGAGCAGTTAGCCGATAGTCGACTCTAAGGAGGAACACATGTACGCGGCAATCAGCGCTTATCCACGCGTTTCGGAGTGGTTGTATATCGGCGGTACGGCGATCAATCTGGCGCAGGTCACCTCGATTGAGTTCGGCGGCGGGAGCAACGGGGCCACGGCCATCGTACGCCTGTCATCGTATACGCTAGAGTATGAAGCGGATGGACTCGGCAAGACGTGGTTCACGGTGCGCGACGCGGCGACGATCCGCGCGCTGCGAGCGTACGTCGACGGGCTACGGGCATAATGGCTAGCGCCAGGCGCCTCCCGACTTCTGACTAGTGAGTAAAGGAGCGCGAATTCATGAAGCTACTTATCCTAGGCGGGACCGTGTTCGTCGGCCGCCACCTCGTCGAGGCGGCGCTGGACCGCAATCACGACGTGACGCTGTTCAATCGTGGACAGCACAACACTGGCATCTTCCCCGACGTGGAGACGCTGCACGGCGATAGGGACGGCGGCCTCGACCCGCTCAAAGGCCGCCGCTGGGACGCGGTCGTCGACACCTGCGGCTACGTACCGCGGGTCGTGCGCGCCTCGTCCGACCTGCTATCCGAGGCCGTCGACCACTATACGTTCATCTCCTCGATCTCGGTCTACCGCGACGTCAGCAGGCCGGGCGTAGACGAGAGCGGGGCGGTGGGGACGCTGGAGGACACGACGACAGAGGAGGTCACCGGCGACACGTACGGTCCCCTCAAGGCTCTGTGTGAGCAGGCGGTCGAGGACGCTATGCCCGGCCGGACGCTGGTGGTGCGGCCCGGACTCATCGTCGGCCCCCACGACCCCACCGACCGCCCCACCGACCGCTTCACCTACTGGCCGCATCGCGTGGCGCGCGGAGGCGACGTGCTGGCGCCAGGGCGGCCGGATCAGCCCGTCCAGTTTATCGACGCGCGTGACCTCGCCGCCTGGACCCTTAGCATGGTCGAAGCGCATCATACGGGGACCTACAACGCGACGGGACCGGGCAATCCGCTCACCATGGGCGACCTGCTCGACGTGTGCAACCGCGAACTCGGCGGCACGGCCCGCTTCGTGTGGGTCGACGAGCCCTTCTTGCTGCGCGAAGAGGTGGGGCCGTGGATCGAACTGCCGCTGTGGATCCCCAACGAGATGGACATGCGTGGCCAAGGCGCCATCGACTGCCGCAAGGCCATCGCCGCCGGGTTGACCTTCCGTCCTCTGGCCGAAACGGTGCGCGACACGCTGGACTGGGACGCCACGCGGCCGGCCGATACCGCGCGCGCCGCCGGCCTGCGTCCCGAACGCGAGGCCGAGTTGCTGGACAAGTGGCGTGCGCAAACGTAGCCATATGTGAACGCAAATGTTTGGATGAGAGGAAATTTTATGAGCGCAACCGCTAAGACCAAAGAAATCGCAGCACGCCCCGAGGGCTATCCAGAGCGAGTTCCAGCATTCGCCACTGAGCAAGAGGAGCGTGAGTTCTGGGACACACACGACAGTACGTACTACCTCGACGATACCGAGAACGTGACCCATAACCCACCGCCAGAATTAGGACGCGGGCCGGGGCGCGCGGGGTCACGGGCACGCAAGCGTCCCGATAGAGAACGCATGGATATGGTTCAATTATTGTTGCACGACGACGCAATCGCCGCCATCAAAGATATTGCCACGCAACGACGCACGTCTCCCCAGGCTCTTTTGAGCGCATGGATTACCGCACAACTGGAGCATGAGAAGCGCGCCTGAAAACGGAATTTATCAAGCACCCGATACCCCAGTCAGTAGCCGTGCGGCGGCAAAAACTTCATCCACGCCCACTTCGGTGGTGCTCTCGCCGTGCGGGCCGCGCAGCGCGACAATGCGCGGGCTGAAGGGCGTGTAGACGGCCGGGTCGGTGGGGCCGAAGATAGCGACGACGGGGGCACCGACGGCGGCGGCAAGGTGCATCGGGCCGGAGTCATTGCCCACGAACAGGGCGCAGCGCGCGAAGAGGGCCCCGAGGGCACCGAACCCGCCTGTTTTCCCCGCCAGGTCTACTACCGGCGCGCGCGTCAAGCGCCGCACCTCGGCCGTGACCACCACGTCATCTGTGGAGCCGGCCAGGACGACGCGCAGGCCATGCTCCTCGTGTAGGTGATCGGCTAACGCGGCATAGCGCGCCGGAGGCCAGCGCTTGGCATGAAACGTCATACCAGGGTTCTGGCCGCCCCCCGGCGCGAGAGCGGCCACGCGCTCCCCGTCCAGGCCGGCCGCGTTCCACAGGCGCGCGACGCTGGCGTTCTCCTCAGGCGTTGGCGCGAAGATGAGGTGGGCGCCCTCTATCGGCGCGCCGAGGGCCTGCCCCACGCGCAGGAACAGCGCGGCCTCCTGCTCCACCGCCGTCCAGGGGATGCGGACGTTGAGTGGGAAGCCACGCCCCGCGCTATCGATGCCGGCGCGCACAGGGATGCCAGCCAGGAGCGGCAGCATCGTCAGCAGCGGCGTTCGGTCGAGCACGAGCGCCACGTCGAAGTGTCCAGCGCGCAGCCGCCGCACGACCCGTGTGTAGGCCGCGGCGTGGGGCCGCCCGACCCCGATGTCTTCGAGGTCAAGCAGGCCATCGAGGTCGGGGTTGTTGCAGAGCGCGGGCCGCGACCAGCGGCCGACGCCGGCGACGAGCCTCGCGTCGGGGTAGGCGCGGCGCAAGGCGCCGATGAGGGGCGTCGCCTCCAGCGCGTCGCCGAGGCAGCAACTCTTGAGCACGACTAACCGGCGTGGAGCGACGGGCAGCGGTGGAGGCGCCTGCACGGCGTCGGCCACCCTCTCGACGGCCAGCAGCGCGCACGACAGGGCGCGGTCGCGCCCTTTGGGCGCGAGCGGTGTAGGATGCGTGACAGGCATTATCCTCAGGATATCAGCGAGCAAAGGCATGTGCTATACTAGCACAAGTTATTAATGTCTCATTCATACTCCTACTGATCGTGCAAAATTACCACAGTTCTGTGTATCCCGCCACGCTCGGTAGCCGCATGCTGCCGCGCGGCCTGACCATCACCCTGGTCCCGAGCGCGCGATTGGCCCTGGGGCTCATCTTGTTGTTGGCCCTGGGCCTGCGTCTGTGGGGGCTCGCCTTTGGCTTACCCTACGTCATCCAGCCCGACGAGCCGTCGGTCGAGGATCGCGCGCTGCATATGTGGCTGGCGGGCGATCCAAACCCCGGCTACTTCGTCTACCCGTCGCTCTACTATGACCTACAAGCGCTGTGGGCCTTCGCCACGGGCCACGTCGCCGGTCTGTTCTATCCCGACGTCTTGCGGCATCCCCTCATGCACAAGCCGCTTTTCTACCTGTCGGGACGCCTCCTGACGGCCCTCCTGGGCGCCCTCACCGTTTTCGTGACGTACCTCACCGGCCGTGTGTTGAGCGTACGGCTCGGCCTCATGGCGGCGCTCTTTCTGGCGGTCGCCGCGCAACACATCCAGCAGTCGCACTACATCACGGTCGACGCCCCCACCGCGCTCTTCACCGCCCTGGCCGCGCTCTTCGCCCTGCGCGCCCTACACGTCATGCGCGCTGTCCAGCCTGAGGCGACGGCGCGGCCGGAGCGCCAAACGCGGGCCTACCTGTTGGCGGCCGGCGTCGCGGCCGGCCTCGCGGCTGGGACGAAGTATAACGCGGGCGTCGCTCTGCTGCTGCCGCTGGCGGCGATCGCGCTCGGGGACGCGGGCTCGTGGACACGGCGGATGGCGGCCGCGGCCAGTGTGATCGCCGTCTGTGCCGTGACATTCCTGCTAACGTCGCCCTTCATCCTGCTTGATCCAACGCCGTTCCTCACCTCGCTCCACGTCGTGACGCAACACTACGCGACCGGACATCCCGGCGCCGAGGGCAGTGATAATGCCTTGTGGTACCTGCTCTATCTCGCTCAGCAAGGCTTCCTGCCCCCGCTGACCGTGCTGGCTGTCGCCGGTATCGCCGTCGTGGTGGCGCGCTACCGGCGCGCGGGCCTCGTGCTGCTGGCCTTCACGCTGCCCTACTACGCCCTCCTGTGCAGCACCTATGTCCGCTTCGACCGCAACCTGTTACCGCTGCTGCCTTTCGTCGCTCTGCTCGCCGCCGCCGGCGCCGAACCGCTGATCGCGCGCGTCGCTTTGCTACTGCGCAACCATGGCGCCGCCTACGGACTGATCCTTGGGCTGGTCGTCGCGCCCTCAGCGGCCGTCGCCGCGCGGGCGGACAACGGGATCACGCACCCCTTTAGCGAGCAGGTCGCGGTAGCGTGGGCCACCGCGCATCTACCGCGTGGGGCGCGCCTGGCGACAGAGAACTGGGAGGGACGTCCCTTCGAGCTCTCACCTAAAAACTTCGCTATCACCCATGTCGGGGCGCTTGGGACGCCATCGTACGACGATCTCCGCAAGCTCGGCGTACGGTACGTGGTGACCGACGACTGGACCGACGGGGCCTACCTGCGCGACCCGCGCCGCTACCCCGTCGAGGCCGCGCACTATCGGGAACTCTATCGTCGCGGGCTGCTGCTCACGCGCATCCCCGGCGACTTGCCCCAACGTCAGGGTCCAACAATGAGTGTCTACGAGTTGCGCCCGTGACCCCATCGGACCCGGCGGCAGTCACATCCCTTGCCCCTACTCCCGCCACGCCCGCTATACCCGCTATGCCCGTCAGCTGCCTCGATGCGTCGTCCGTCGAGCCTGACGCGGCGGCGCTGCGCACGCGCGTGGCCTTGCTGGAGGAAGAGTTGGCGCTCACGCGCGACAAGTTGCGCCATATGGAAGAGATTGATCGCATCCATGCCGACTTCGCCTTCGCCATCTCGCATGAACTGCGCACACCCCTCACTCTCATCTCAGGGTACGCGCAGAAGCTGTTGATGCGCTGGAGTCTGACCGACGACGAGCGGCGGCGCGGCATGGTCGAGAAGATCAACGTGTCCAGCCATCGCCTCACGCGGCTGATCGAAGACATGCTCCTGGTCACCGATGTCGAGCGCGGCGAGTTGCCGATGCACATCAGGAGCGTGGCCGTCCCGACAGTGGTGGACCAGGCGCTGACCGACCTGCATGATCGCTACCAGGAGCGGCTGCCGGATATCGCGGTGTCCGGAGAGCCTTTGCACGCGCTCGCCGACGGCTTCCGGCTTGAGCAGGTGCTGATCTGCCTGCTGGATAACGCCGTGAAGCATGCCCCCATCGACTCAACAGTGACCGTCGAGTGGCATGAGGCGAATGGGCGCGTCGGGATCGCTGTCTCCGACGAGGGCAAGGGCATCGACGCCGTCGACCTGCCGCGCCTCTTCACGCGTTTCGGCCGGCTGGAGCGCGTCCTGGGTCAAAGCCACGGCGGCATTGGCCTTGGGCTCTACATCGCGCGCCGCCTCATCGAAGCCATGGGCGGCGTCATCACAGTCGATAGCGCACCCGGTGAGGGCAGCACGTTTCAGGTGACGCTGCCGAGCAACTGATGGGCCTGCGACTGCGGTCGCATGGCAGCGTACGGGCGCCGTAGCGGCAAGAATTTTCGTAGGGGCGTATTGCATACGCCCTGAGCGCAACCGAGGGCGTATGCAATACGCCCCTACGAACGCCGCCCGACCACAGTCGGCGTTGGTTTGCCATACGACCGCAGTCGCAGGTATTTAGGAGAACTCATGACAACAGAACGCGCCTACCTGCTCGGTATCGACCTAGGGACGACCGGAGTCAAGAGCCTCCTCCTCGACAGCGATGGAACCGTCGTGGGTACGGCGACGGCCGCACTCTCGCTGTCCACGCCACGGCCCGGCTGGAGCGAACAAAACCCGGCGGATTGGTGGGAGGCCACGCGCGCCAGTGTCCGCGCCGTGTTGGACCGCACAGGTGTGGCGCCGGCGTCGATCACCGGCATTGGCATCTCGGGACAGATGCACGGCGCGGTCCTGCTCGATGACGCGGGCGAACCCGTGCGGCCATGCATCCTCTGGAACGACCAGCGCTCCGCCGCGCAGTGCGATGAGATCACACGGCGCGCCGGAGGACGCACGCGGCTGCTCGACCTCGTCGCTAATCCCGCGCTGGCCGGCTTCACCGCCCCCAAGCTCCTATGGGTGCGCGAGCACGAACCGGAGGTGTGGGCGCGCGTGGCAACGGTGCTGCTGCCCAAAGATTACCTCGTCTACCGCCTGACCGGCGAGCTCGGCACGGAGGTGTCGGATGCGGCGGGGACGCTCCTGCTCGACGTGCGCCGCCGCGTGTGGAGCGACGAGATGACACGGTTGCTGGAGCTCTCGCCCGCGCTGCTGCCGGTCTGCCGTGAGTCGAGTGACATCGTCGGGCCGGTCACGGCCCTGGCGTCCGCCGCGACGGGACTGGCCGCGGGCACGCCCGTCGTGGCCGGCGGCGCCGACAACGCCTGCGCGGCTATCGGAACCGGCGTGATCGCGCCGGGCCGCCTCATGAGTTCGCTCGGCACGTCCGGCACTATGGTCGCCCCGACCGCTACGCCGGAGGTCGATCCCGAAGGGCGCGCGCACACGTTCTGCCACGCCGTCCCCAACACCTGGTATGTCATGGGCGTGATGCTCGCGGCCGGCGGCGCGTTGCGCTGGCTGCGTGACACGGTCTACGAGGACACGATAGCGGACGAGCGCGACATCTATGATGTGATGATGGATGGGGCTGCGAGGGTAGCCGCCGGGGCCGAAGGGCTGCTTTTCCTGCCGTACCTATCGGGCGAGCGCACGCCGCACGGCGACCCCAACGCGCGCGGCGTCTTCTGTGGCCTGACGCTGCGTCACCGCCGAGATCATCTCGTGCGCGCGGTCGTCGAGGGTGTCACCTTCGGGCTGCGCGACTCACTGGAGATCATACGCGCGCTGGGCCTGCCGGCCGGCCGCGTCTACGCGACGGGCGGGGGCGCGCGCAGCCCGTTGTGGCGGCAGATCCAGGCCGATGTCTTCGCCGTCCCGGTCATCGCCGAGTTGGCCGGCGAAGGGCCGGCGCTCGGCGCGGCGCTCCTGGCCGGCGCGGGAGTTGGAGCCTTCACGCTAGAAGATGGCGCTGCGCGCGCCATCCGCCAGGGCGATACCGCGGAACCCCAACCCGCACAGGTAGCGACGTACGAGCGCGCCTACACGCTCTACGACACACTCTACCCGGCCCTCAAGGACGTGTTCCCGCTGCTCGCCAGTATATAGGCGGCAGGCGGCAGGCGGCAGGCGGCAGTTAGCGTACGTCGTTTCGTTGCATCATGCGCGAGATCGGTACGGCTACACCGCGCACCGCTGCACTACGAACTGACGCCTGACGCCTACCCTGTCAGGCCGCGCATCCCGCGCACTTGGCGTCTCTGACGACGAGGCGCGCCACTCCGATGCGGCTATCGGCCATGCCGTAGTAGACGTCGAGGCAGTCGCCGTGCTGGTCGACCGCCGTGGGGAACACCACGTTGGACACGATGCCCACACGCTCCTCAGCCGTCTCAGGGCCGAAGACCGGCTCAACCGAACGCGCCAGGATGATGCGCGGGTCATCGCGGTCAAGCAGCAGCGCGCCCGTGCGGTAACAGCGGCCGCCGTTGGCATACAACTCGACGCCATGGTAGAACGTGAGCCAGCCCTTGGGCGTGCTCACAGGGACTGTCCCGCCACCGATGCGGTAGGCCTCCCACTCGCCCTGTGGCGTCGCCAGCAACGTGTGTTGGGTAACGTGCGGGGAACCCTGCCCATCGAGCCAGCCCAAGGCATCGAGCGGACAATAGGAGATCCACATACTGG
>JAABUZ0100006642.1_pt1 | contig 14359 bp, 12 predicted proteins | sample 5562091 | NCBI WGS metagenome assembly JAABUZ01 (sample SAMN12813069, study PRJNA571459) | rock metagenome | isolation source: Antarctica rocks | place: Antarctica: Victoria Land, Linnaeus Terrace sud | collected 2015-12-21 | reverse complement strand
TCGCCCGGCGACTCCGGGCAGCACCGGCTCCAGAAGGGCCCACAACTCGTCAGAGATCACATCAGCTCGCACCATCAGTCCAGAGTGGAGCATCAAGGCCCTATGGGTTAGCAGACACGCTCTAGACCGTCCGCGGCGGACGGTCAGACCTCGCTGGTCGACCTGGGTGAGGCCGACTTCCAGGGTGTCACCCTGGACGAGGGTGTTGGTGGCGATGTAGCCGAGCTGGCCTCGATCGGAGAGCAGTCGCTCAGCGCGAAGCACGAACCGGGCGGCGAGGTCGGCGCTGCCCTTGACCTCTTTCCCGTCCCACCGCTGCAGCGCAGCCGCGTAGTTGATGCCAAATGCTCCGGTGAGCTTCTGACCGCCGAGGAAGGGCGGGTTGCCGATGATGGCGTCGAAGCCGCGGTCCGTGGTATCGGCGAACACCTCGGGGAAGGCCAGCGGCCAATGCAAAGGATCGCGGGGAACGACCCCAGCGGGGCGGCCTGCCTGTACGGCGTCGACCTGATCGGCGAGCCCAGCAATGTAGTCCGGGGCGACCCGCTCCACGGTCATGGCAAGTGCGGCGAAGGCGACGTCGATCTTTCGGCCCTTCAGCTCGCCGGCACGCAAACCCACGCCGACGAGGGCATCGGCCACGGACTCAAGCCCGGTGGTCGCCTCCCGGGCCTGGGCGAGCAGGCGGGACTTGTAGGCGACGTCGCGCCCGGTGACGACGGGGTGGGCGGTGATGCGGCGGCGCAGATCAGCTGCCTCGGCCAGCTCGTCGTTGCGCAGCACCTCGTCGAAGGTGCCGGCGGTGCTCTGCGGCGCCATGTGTAGGTGCTCGAGCTGCTCGAGTGAGGTCAGGCCGAGGAGGCTGTCGCCGACGACGAGCCGGTCATCGAGGAACCCGAAGGGGCGTTCCCGGTCCATCGTGACCAGCCACAGCGACAGCTTGGCCATCTCCACCGCCAGGGGGTTGATGTCGACGCCGTAGAGACAGTGCTCGGCGATCAAACGGCGGGCGTCCAGCGCCACCAGGTCGACCTCGGCATCCGCCGCGAGGGTCCGCTGCTGGGTGTGTCGGACGGCGAGGACGGTGGCGGGTTGGCCTTCTGCCTGCCAGGCCTCGATGAGGCGGTCGGCGAGGTAGCGGCAGGCGGCGACGAGGAATGCCCCGGAGCCCATGGCGATGTCGGCGACCCGCAGGTCGAGGATCTCGGTGGAGGGTCGGATGACCCAGTCGCCGCGGTTGGTGGTCTCCAGGGGGCCGGGTCGGTAGCAGAGGGGTTCCAGGGCGTTGCCGGCGACGTCTTCGGCCAGCGAGCGGGGGGTGTAGTGGGTGCCGGTGCTGGCCCGGCGGGTGGACGGGGCGATGCAGCGGCGCCCGGGCACGGTGATCGCCGGTCGGCCCAACGCGTCCCACCGCAGGACCGGGGCCAGCGGCAGCAGCTGCTCGGCGAGGTCAGGCCCGACATGCAGGCGTAGGGCGTCGAGCTCGTGCTGGGCGAGGATGCGGGTGAGGTCGCGCTCGAGGCGGCTTTCGGTGCGACCGGTACGTGCCTTGAGCCGTGATGCCAGCCTCGGTGGAACCTCCGCAAGCCAGCCTTCGGCGAGGGAGAGGGGCAGCTCGCTGGGCTCCTTGCCCTTGGGCCAGTCCTTGGGTCGGGTCAGGGACAGTGTCGCCTCGGTGGCGGTGCGAACCTCGAGCTCGAGCAGGCCCTCGTAGACGTAGCCGATCTGCTCGACGTCCAGGGCGCGGAAGGTGAGTTTTCGGCGCTCCCCGCCGACCTCGACGTACTGCACGGCGCGCAGCAGCCGCAGCACGGTGGCGTCGTCGACGGCGGGCGGTCGGGTGCTGGCGTCCTCGCCGGCGGTGCGGCCCTCCAGCCACGGGAACCGGTCGGGGTCGAACAGCCCCCCGCCGTAGGGGGGCAGGCGGAGGTCCTCGTGGGCGACCCCGGAGTGCAGGGCGCGGCTGGTGGCGAGCAGCCGGTGCCAGGCCCCGGTGCGGTACTCCAGCGCCTGCGGTCCACCCAGCGCCTCCGCCACCTCGAGTTGCTCGACGAGCCGGCCGATGCTGTAGGCGGCGACGTAGATGTCGTCGTCGCTGGGCAGCAGGCGGCGTTCCTCGGCGAAGAGCAGGAACACGACGCGCATCATCAGGGTGACGACGCCGTCGTAGAGGTCGTCGTCGGTGACCTCGCCCAGGAACCCGCTCTCGGCGTCGAGGCGGTCGAGGGTTTCCAGCAGCAGTTCCACGGCGTCGCGGACCTGCAGCCCGAGGGTCTCGGTGACCTCTTCCTGGGCGTTCAGGCTTTCCGCGAGCAGGGCGGGCAGAGTGTTGTCGGCCTCGACGGCCAGGAACCGGGAGCGCTGGAGTAGGGCGACGAACGCCCGGAAGGACTCCGGTTCCTCTCCCCACAGGCTCGCGTCCCACACGGCGGCGCCTGTGGTGCCGCCGACCGGTGCCCACACCACCGCCCACCAGCGGCCGTCGGTGACCACTCCGGTGGGGACGTTGCGGGCGCGCAGCAGCACCGCCAGGCGTTCGACGGGGCTGGCGGCCCAGCCGCCGGTGGTGGTGCGGGCCAGGGGGTGGGTGCCCCAGTCGGTGATCATGCCGAGCATCCGCCACGGGCTCGTCGTCGCGAGGGCTGGAACGGAATCGCCCTCCTCGTCGTCGTTCAGGTCCTCGTCGGGGGGCGCAGGCTCGGCAGCCTCGATGTGCGGCTCGGCGAAGAAGCCGATCTCCGGGGTGAGCACCAGACCGTGCTCGGCGACGGGTTCCCCGAGCGCGGCCGGCAGATCAGTGCCCCAGCGCAGGTGCTGCCCCCAGTCGAGGCCCTGGCACAGCACGGTGCGGATGGCGTCATAGCGGGTGGCGCCCCGGGACTCCAGGGCGCCGGTAACGGCGGCGCGGACCGTGCGACGCGGCTCGCGGGACACCTCGGGCAGCCCGTTCGGCCACACCCGGTCCACCACGGGCAGGGTCAGGAAGGGCCCGGAGGTATGGACGAGCTCAAGCCAGCTGTGCCGGCGGCGAGCGGCCTCACCGGCGCTGTAGGTGCGTCTCCGGCGGCGGACCATCAACCCACCTCTGGGACGGCCAGGACCACGGCGAAGGGGAACACCAGCTCACGGACCTGACCGTAACGGCGGCCGAGGAGCTCGATCTCACGGTCGCGGGTCTCCTCCAAGGCATCGAGGCGGTCCTGCCACGCCCGCCGATCTCGGTCGAACTGCTGGCGCTCGGCCCGGTCGAGGTCGGCGAAACTCAGCTGCACGGCACCGTCGTCGGCCAACGCCCCGCGCAGGGTGGCGCGGAGCTGGTCGAAGACGGCGTCGGTGTGGGTTCTGGCGCGCTGCAGCTGCTGGGCGAGGTCGGCGGCGCGGGCATCCTTCTGCGCGGTCGCGCGGAGGCCGAGATCCTCCACCAGACGCGGCGTCAGCTCGTCCCAGCGTTCGGCCAGGCGGTGCTTGGCTTGCTGTGTGGCCGGGATGCAGGTATTGGGCTCGAGGGCTGCTTCCACAGCGTCACGCAGGGCGCCGTAGCTGGATGTCTGCAGGTCCATCCGCTTGGTCGGTCCTCGCTCGGGCAGCTCGCGGCCGGCCAGGACGATCTCCTCATGCAGGCGGCCGCCGTCAGCACCGACGATGACGAGCCGGGCCACCACCATCACCACGGGGCCCCGCAGCGCCAGCTCCGGGGGCGGGGTGAAGCGGACGGCGGTGACCCGGTGCAGGTCGGTGCGCCCACCCCACACTGCACTGCGCAACAGCCGGGTGGACTGCGCGACCAGGGGATGACCGAGGTGTCCCAGCACGACATCATCACGCCCACGGGACACCTCCGGGTCGAACGTCAGAGGCCGAAGCTCACCGGAAAGGGGGTCGGCGAGACCGGTGAGGGTCCGTTCCCAGCCGCTGCGCAGCTCGGGTGGCGCGATCTCCCCCGAGCTGCCCTCGATCAGTCGCGGTTGCTGGGCGAGGGCGAGGGCAACATCGACGACGCGGCGGACGTTGGCCGGCGCAACGTGCAACCGCCGGATGGAAGTGTTGAGCTGCGTGCGCAGTCGCTGGGCCTGCTCTCGCAGGTTCTGCTCGGCCCGCAGCAAGGTGGTCGAGGGCTTGGCCCGCACCGCGAGGGGGTCGATCAGCAGCGGCCGACCGAGCATCTGAGCCTCCACCGCACCGGCCAGGACGGGGTTCACACTGCCGAGGTCACGGCGTTCCGCGGCGACCTTGCGGGCCACGCGGGACAGGAACTCGAGGTCCGCGTCGTAGGACCCAGCCGCAGCGGACTGCCACCCGGCGCCCACGAAGTGGGCAACGTCGACCTCGGTGTCTTGGCCGTAGCGGTCGACCCGGCCGATGCGCTGCTCCAACCGGTTGGGGTTGAACGGGATGTCGTAATGGATGACCGTATGACAGTGGCGTTGCAGATCGATGCCCTCGCTGGCGGCATCGGTCGCCAGCAAAACCCGGAGGGGATCCCGGTCGGGTGCAGCCTGGAACGCATCCTTGAGGTGCTCACGGTGGGCGGTGTCCATCCCCCCGTGCAGCAACCCGAGACGCTCACCGCCCAACCCACGGGCGGCCAAGATGTCGGCGAGCCACACCTGCGTGTCCCGGTACTCGGTGAACACGATGACCCGGGTCTCACTCCCGGCCGGGCAGAGCCGGATCAGCTCGGTGACGAGGGCGTCGGCCTTGCTGTCCGCGGGTTCGGCCCGCCGGGCCGCCCACGCGTCGAGCTGAGCCAAGATCGCGGCCTGGGTATCGCTCAGGGAGCCCGTCGCGGTACCGGCGCGTTCCAGGACGTCGGCCTCGGCCTCTTCCGCGTCCGGCTCGTCCTCCCAGGCGAGGGCGTCGGTGAGCCACTCGGGGACGTCGTCGTCCACGATCGGCGCTGCGGCGCGGGCGAGGGTGGCCTGGTGGGCGGAGAGGGTCCGGGCGAACGCGGCGGGGGAGGAGAACAACCGCTTCTTCAGCAGCAGGCTGATGAGGTCCCCGGCGCGGACAGCGGCGGCGCCGGGGGCGGTCTGGCGGGAGTGGGTGTACCGGGTGAGCAGGTCGTGACCTGCCCGCTCATCGTCGGTGTAGGTCACCTCGATGGCACGGGCGTGGCGGCCGGGGAAACGTGCGCTGCCATCGGGCAGGGTCAGCTCGTCCTTGAGGCGGCGCACCATCACCTGCTGCACAACCACCGGGTCTGGTTCGACGCCCCTCGCGAACCGCTGGGGGTCCAACATCTCCAGCAGCGCCTGCCACGACTCGGGGTAGCCGTTGTGCGGAGTGGCGGACAGGAACAACCGGTGCTGGGAGAAGTCCCCCACCCGCCGCACCGCCTGGGTCTGCAGGCTGTCGAGGGCGTACCGCTTGCCGCCGGCCGGAGCGGGTGGGGCGCAATGGTGGGCCTCGTCCACGACGAGGATGTCGAAGAAGCCGGGATGACGGGCCTCAAGGACGAGGACCTCGTCGAGCAGCCGCTGCACCCGGGGTGTCCGTAGCCACGGCAGGCTGACGATGGTCCGGGGGAACACCGAGAACGGGTTGGCCTCCAGGCCGTGCGTGCGGCGCAGCGCCTTGAGGGCCGGGGCGTCGAGAATGGTGAACTCGAGGCCGAACTTCTCGGCCAGCTCGTCACGCCACTTACCGATCAGCGGGGCCGGGCACACCACGAGCACACGCCGAGCCCGGTTCCGCAACAACATCTCCTGAACGACCAGTCCGGCTTCGATGGTCTTGCCCAGGCCGACGTCGTCGGCGATGAGTAGGTTCACCCGCGGCATCCCCAGTGCCTTCGCGACCGGTTCGAGCTGGTAGTCCTCGATGGTGATGCCCGCGCGGAACGGTGCCTGCAACGTGTGATCGTCGGCGCTGGCCACCGTCCCCCACCGGACGGCGTCAAGAAATGCACCGAGGGTCTGCGGGTCGTCCCACCCGGACTCGCTCACCGCCGGCAGCCTCGTCGCGGGCAACACTTCGCGGCCCGGCTCGATCTCCCACGCCACGGTCAACTCGTCGCCCAGGTCGTCGTCACTGACCGAGGTAAGCGTGACCAGCGTCCTACCCGGAAGTTCCGCGGCCAGCTCGTCGCGGGGCTGTGTGCTCACGCTGCGCCGGTTGACCACCCACTGCTGACCCCGGACACGAACCAGCTGCCCGACATCCGGTGCCGTGTCCGAGTCCGTCATCCCCCCAAGCATTCGTCGACTGTAGTCACGGACCGCCGGGCTCCTTCCGAGCGCTGCGGGCCCGAACTGGGGCATCCAGGCGAGAGGAGTACTGGTACCTCGCCATCCTCGCCACCGGTGTCGAGACCAACAAGGTCACTGGCGGCCATCCTCGGAAACGCCTAAAGGCGGGGCCTGCTCCTACGGGGGCCGTCTTCCCCTGGTGCACTCGGGGAGGCTTCGTTCCATCGCGCTTCACCTCCCGCACCAGGGCGCGCAGCCTCTGTGTCGGCGCGTCGTGCGGAGAAAATACGACGGCTGCCAGGAACAGCAGCACGAGGACACTATCCATGAGGGCATCGCTATCGTGTACCCACAGTGAACCCGGACGAACCGCCCTGAGTCTCCCGGAGGGTGCTGATCTAGCCCAGGGTTAACTCCCGCAGCTGCGGGTCGCTGAGCCGGGTGGCGGAAAGTGATCGTCTCCTTGACGTCAAGGCGCTCCGGTTGCCGTTCGCGACGGAAACCCACGTCGACGCGACCCCATCCACCTGGCCGAACAGTTCCCGACACGAGTTACAGACACCACCCGATGTGTAAGTAAAACGGGGCCGAAGCGGGCCTTCTAGCCCCCGCATGGGGATCGGCGATCGGGACGAGGCCTGCGGCTGCAGACCTCCAGTTGCGCAACAAGGATGGACGAATGGAGAACTCGTAGCTCAGCGGACTGAGCGTCTACGCCTCCGGCACGTTCCCCGTCGAGATCTCGGTCGGAAAACGCATCAGCGGCCGTCACCGGGTACCGCTGCGAGCTTCGGTGGACGTCTCCACGGGTGAGGTCCGCTTCCAGGTTGATCCTGAGGGGATCGAGATCCTCCAGAACGACGCTGGCGGTCGCTGACCGTTGCCAGCCATCGGGCAGGTGGTCGCAGGCCGATCCTCGACCGAGACGGCCCGGTGAGACTTGTTGAACCGCAAGTCGTCGACCGGTCGGGCTTATTCGGGCATCAGGTCGAGTTCGAAGGCGTCGCTGATCGCGCGGGCCAGTGCGGGTTCCTGGTCGTCGAACAGCAGGCCGATCGTGTCGCCGACGGCACTCATTCGCACCGTGGTGATGTTGTCGCAGCTGACGACGCTGTCGTGGTCCAGCCCGTTTCGTGGCCCGACCGGAACCTCGCTGGTGATCCCCCGGATCGTGCTGGTGATCGGCGCCACGGTCAACCAGGTCAGCAGATGGAGCTTGGACCGCCGTGTCAAGATCAGTGCTGGTCGACGCTTGTCCAGTTGTACCGACGCGATGGTGCGCATCAGTCCAACGCGGGATGCGGCAGGTCGAGCACACCGTCGAGATCTGGATAGATCGGCTCGCCCCGCCGGGCTAGGTCGATGAGGATGGCCTCTTCCCCGCGATAACGCTGATCTCGCTGGAGGCGGGCGATCCCGTGACGGACGGCCTCGGAGCGGTTAGCAGCACGGCCGTCGGCGACCTCAGCATCGAGGGCCGCGAGCTCGCGGTCGTCGAGACGGATGGCGATCTGTGTGGTCATGCCCGCAGTCTACCTCGCGATGTAAACCGTTTGGTATGCAGAATCGGATGTGCTTGGGGCTCCCCGCTGGGCGATCCCTCGATTGCCAGTCAGGATCGATGACCGGGACGCGGTGCCCAGAATGGGGACGGCGTCGGCGTAGCGTGCAAGCCGTGTCTGGGATCGTCTTACTCGCGGGGATGGGCCTCCAGTTTCCTGAAGGCAGCATCGTTCTTACGGTCGGCGCTGACGGTTCCCCTTCGATCGAGGTTCGGGAGACCAAGATCCGACTGGACCTGTGGCCGACATGGCTTGAGGTCGGTTGTGTCCACGCCGAACAAGCGCGCGCCGCGAACGCGCTCCTCGAGCCTGGTCTCCCGGATGCGGATATGCATTCGGTGCTGACGTCTGAACTCCAAGCTGGCGTCGTGGCGATCACGTCCTTCGCGTTCGCCTTCGATGGGTTCTATGACACCGTGCGCCATGAATTTGGTGATCATCCAGACAAATTGACTTGGAAGGAGAACCGCTTGAGCCGCGAGGCTCAGGTTGCGGAGACTCTCCGCTACCGCCTCAAGCTGGGTCCAAAGTTTTCGTCCGACCTGCGCGCCATCCTCGGGGAGCTCTTTGAATTCCGAAGCCGGGCAGTGCATCCGAGCAGCAAGTTCGTCGCCCCTAACTATCGACCCCAGATCGACAGCGGGGTTCATCCGCACCTCCTCACATTCTCGGGACCACATTCCGTACAGTGCCGGGCCCTTGCCCTGGGGTTGCTAGACCGACTACTTGAGGGGGCCCGCGCTGTCGCCAGGAAGGACGCGGATACCGCGTGGATCAAACGCGGGCGCTTGGAGGTCGATCGTCTCTCGGCAGAGCATCGAATCGCGGGTGATGACCAGCTGGCCTTCCCGCCGGGGGTACCATCAATTCCCTCACAATGATTCGCAACGCAGGACCCGACGACGCAGGTCTGCTTGCTCGTCTTACCTGCCAATCCCAAGTCGGGGATCGGCTACCGTGACCGCATGGCCCACCGTGGCCTCAAATACTGCCCTGTGCGAGGTTGCTCGGGTCCTGAAGAAGCAATCGTGACACCCGGTCTGCTATCGGTAGCATCGGCGAGTGCGTCGTTACCAAGGCGATCACGGCCTGTCGCAGCCACTCGGTCAGCTCGTCCGCGGCCTTCTCGACCTCCTGGGCTTTGGTGCGCCCGCCGTGCACGAGCTTCGAGCGCAGCCCGTAGATCTTCTTGGCCCGGCGAAAGAGGCGTTCACGCTCGGCGTGGTCATCCGGTGCGAGCAGCCAGGCGACGCTGAGAGCGAGCTGAAGGGACAACTGATCGCGCTCCTGCGAGCCAAACAAGGCCTCCCAGGCGACCGCGGCGTCGACTAGGCGATCTTCGGGCGACTTGTCGTACACGGAACCGGCGGACACCAAGCGATGCACGGCCACTCGGAGTGCCGGCGCCGGTACTTGCGCGAGCGACGGGAGCAGCCTGCGGGCCTCCTCCGAGACCGCGAGCGTCACGACCCCGTCGAAGAAGTCCGAGGTGCGCCACTGCAGGTTCGGGTTGTCGCCACCGCTTAGATCGCCTCCCATGAAGAAGTAGGGCGACTTGCGGCTCCAGACGACTTGCGGAGTCCGAAGGCGCCCACGCCTGTTTCGCGTCCCAGCCAGCAGCATCAGAGCGGGGAACAACTCCAGTCTCGACAGGGTCCCTGGGTGGCCGAACCCGCTCAACTTGGGCGCCGCGTCCATGACGCTCCACGTGGCCTCGCTCTCCAGCACGAGGCACAGCTCGTCTCCGCGCGGCGCCCGAACGTCGTCTACGACGGACTCAAACGACCGAACCTCTCCCGGGTCCAGCCGTCGTAGTACACCAATCCCGACATCCGCGTCGTCCGCATCGTCAAGCGACATCCCTCGAAGCCCTAGGTAGCTGGTGGTGGGGCACCTGCCGCTCGCGAGGGCGTTAAGCACGCCGTCCAGCGCCCGACCGAGGCCCCTGTACACGGGCTCACTGCCCGTCTGTCCCTGCGCTCCTGCCAGCCTCGCTCCGTCGTCGAGCAGCCGAGCGGTGACCCAGGCCCCGTCCGGGTTGGTGACGCAGTAGCCCCCCAGCTCGTGCGCGACGTGGAGCGTCGCCCCCGCCATCAGCCTGCCCAGTTCGGGGCTCTCAGCGGCCGCAGCCTCGGCGAACGCCGAGTACGAGCCGCTCGCCCGGATCGCAGCGTGAGATTCACCGGGCCACGGCGATTTCGCCGCCGCCGCCGCAACTCCCTCGTCGCTCAGCGCAAGGAGTGGCCGCAGCAGAGCCTCCGCTGGCACAACTATCTCCTTTCCTGCGAGGACAGGTCTAGACCACCGCCATGCGCTCAGTGGCTCGAGCAGCCGATGACGGAGCGGCCCCTAGCAGGGGGCTAGCCGATCGTTCTTCGTCACGGTAACCGAACGGCATCCAGGGTCGGGGCGGTCGGGCTGGTCTGCGCAGCTCCGGGGGGGCGCGTCCCGGAAGACCCGTCCGGTGCTCGTTCCCGCGGACCTACCGCATGCGGCACGGCCGAAGCCGGACCGTACGGGTTGTCCGAACCCACCAACTGCGTGGTGGCTGTCGGATGTGGATCGTTTCGATGACGCCAACCACCACTCGACGACACGCCGCGCCGTGGCCTGTCGGAAACTCGGGTCGGCAACAGGGCGACGCGAGTTGGCGCGGGGACGGGTTTCCTTTCAGCGCGGCGTGCGTAGGCAGCCCAGGCCACCGCCGGGGCCGCTTCCCGAGGGGCGACGGCGAACCGGCAACACTCGGTGAGATCGAAGCCATCCGGAATGCCTGGGGCGTGGACGTGTGCGAGGACCCGGTGGACGTCGAGCGGTGGTCACCGCTGAACCCTTCGCGGGGTCAGTGTGGGCCGACTGCCCTGGTGGTCCACGACCTGCTCGGCGGGTGGCTGTGCGTCGCAAAGGTGCGGCTCGAGGACGGTTCGTACCAGGGCTACCACTGGTGGAACCGGTACCCGGAGGCGTCGACATCGACCTCACTCGTGATCAGTTCGCGGCCGGCGAGTCCCTTGAGGAGCCACGGGTCTTCGAGCGCCCTCCCAAGATCAGACGCGGGGAACCTCAGTACCTGTTGCTCCGCGCACGTGTCTTCGAGTCGCTCACCCCTCACACACCTGCACCCTGACCACGACGGTGGGCAGGTGGAGCGGAAGCGCCACAGATCGTTCGCAAGACACTCTTCGGCCGATGACGTCCGCGCAGGCGTATGTGTACGCGTGCCGTGTTCTCGCCTACGTTGCGCGCAGAGACTAGACCCACGGCTTGGCGAGCTCGCCCGGGTGTGTCATCAAACAGGCATGGGGGCGAGCGGGCGCGCTGCAGCAGCGCCAGGCTTGCGTGTTGACCGAGAGTGTCACCATGGCGTGGGCGTCCATTGTGTCGGCGGCGCGTGTAATGGTGGAAACATGCGCCGAGTTTCTCTCGGCGCGAAGGAATAGGAGACGTCGTTATGCCGAAAGAGCCGGAACGTCCTCAGCATCCCGAACACCCTCCCGGTCCTCCGCCCGATCGACCGCCTGGTCCTCCGGACGGCCCTCCCGGTCCTCCGCCCGATCGACCGCCTGGTCCTCCGGACGGCCCTCCCGGTCCTCCGCCCGATCGACCGCCTGGTCCTCCGGACGGCCCTCCCGGTCCTCCGCCCGATCGACCGCCTGGTCCGCCTGAGCCACCGAAGCCACCTAACCACCGACCGGTTGGCTGAGAGTGGGAACACCTTGGTGGGTTCGCCACCCCGGTCTTCTCGAAGTTGAACTTGCTCGACTTGAGGAAGCCGGGGTGGCGTACACGGTCGACGAGGTTGCGCAGTCGCGCGGCGTCCTCCGACTCAGTTTATGTGTCGACGTGGCTGGCAGCGGCCCGGTCGACTTGACGGCGACTTACCCCGATCTGTATCCGTATGTTCGCCCCGAGGTGTCAGCACCTCACCTGCAGCTGTCGCATCACCAGAACCCATTCGTCAAGACGTTATGTCTCATAGGCCGGTCGAGTCGCAACTGGGGCACCCAAGACAAGCTTGCATGGTTACTGACGAAGAAGTTGCCGGTAGCCCTCAGTGCCGGTGGTACCGAACCTGGACCTGGACCTGATCGAGATGCGCTAGACGAGGAACGACAGGCCGAGCCGTTCAGCGACTACTACACCAAGGCGCCTCGGCCATGGTCCTTATTGATGGTTCGTGGTCCCTGCCGGTCAATCAGACATGCGGCAACCTCCTGATTGCCGTAGGAGGGGCGCTGCCGCCCGCCGATGATGGCCAGCCACATACGTTCGGAGCCGTCCTGGAAGTTCAAGGCCATGACGGTTCGGCTATCGCTGCTGCAGATGAGCGCCTGCACCGCCGGTTCCCGCTTCCGGTCAGCGCACGATGGTCCCGTCTGGACGCACCCGTCTCGGTGGATGACCCCAAAGCAATCTGGGAGGCCGCCGAAGCGGCCGACAAATACCCGAGCGCGCTGCGCACGGCGAACGCCGAGATTCGGGCCGTCGTGTTCCCCGAGGAGGTGGCCTGGCGGAACTCGGCGGACGGCTGGTTGTTCGTGGTACGCCAGCCCGGCATGACGTCCGCTCCACCACAGTCGAAGAAGGGAAAAGGAAAGGGACGCGGACGGCAGCGCCAGCAAAGCACGCCGACACGGTACTGGGCCGTGCGGGCAGGCCGGGCAGGCCCACAAGATCTAGCGGCCCGCGTGCCCGAGTTGTCCGGACTTCCGAGCACACCGTGCTCATCGTCGGCGTGGGGGCACTCGGGAGTAGCGTCGCTGACCAGCTGGCTCGCGCCAGCGTGGGCCAGCTCCGGCTGGTAGACCGTGACGTTCTTGAGCCGGGAAACCTGGTTCGCCACGGCGGCTCCTTTGGGCAGTCCGGCATGCCTAAGGCCATAGCAGTAGCCAACCTGGTCCACGATCGGTCCCCCTACGTGGAAGCCGAGGTGACCGTCATAAACCTCGGTGGGATACGACCACCCCACAGCGACGCGCTGAACGACGCAGACACGCTCGACTCACTGGTTGCTGGTGCCGACTTACTCGTCGACGCGACTGCCGAGCTGGGGCTGCAGCACCTACTTGCCGACACGGCAGCGGACGCCGGCATTGGATATGTGGCGGTGTCAGCAACGAACGGCGGCTGGGGCGGAATGGTGACTCGTATCCGTTCGGACAGCGAGGGTTGCTACACATGTCTCAGCTACTGGCTGAGCGACAGAACCATCGCCCTGCCGCCGGAGTCGCCGACCACTTACGTGCAGCCGCCCGGCTGCGCGGACCCGACATTCACCGGTAGCGGATTCGATCTCGACCAGGTGGCGATGCAGGCTGTGCGCACTATCGTTGGCGAACTGGCCTGTGGCGAGCGGCCTTACCCTCCAGCTCCCCACGATGTGGCGGTCCTGGCGCTGCGCAAACCTGACGGCACGCCCATCCTGCCTACTTGGTCCGGGTATTCACTCAACCGGCACCCGTCGTGCCTAGCGCACTGAACTCAGCGGTCGCCTGGATCGAAGACATGGTCGCGGACGATTTGGAAAGGGAAGCCGATCGCGCGTTTCCTGACGAGACCGGTGGGCTCCTGCTCGGTTACCGGGCCGCCCAGGGTGACGTCATCGTGACTCAAATGACAGGACCCGGTCCGCAAGCACTGCATCGTCCAAAGAGTTTCGTACCCGACGCGCCATGGCAGGCCGCCAAGCTGGCACAACGATATGCCGACTCTGGCGGGTACCTGGAGTACCTGGGCGACTGGCACACCCACCCAGATGGTCAGGCGGTTCTAAGCCGCCCGGACCGGCGCACCTTGTACCGCATCGCTGCCCATGTCGCCGCTCGCTGCCCCGACCCGGTGATGATCATTCTTGCCGGGAGAGGGCCCTGGCATCTGGCCGCGTTCTACCCGAGTCCGAAACCTCTACGACCTACCGCGAGCGCACCTATGAGGACAGCTAGGTACCGCTCGGCGTGAGTATATGCCCGCATGCCGTCCGCGCAGGCGGCATCGCCGATAAATGCTGCTCAAATCTATCGAGGTGGCTGTTCGCTACGGAGCCGAAGGCGCTGCCCACCGCTACGGCATCTTCGTCAGCCCGGCTGGAGCACTGTGTCCTTAACGATCGTTTTTGACAGGCGGCCGCGTGGTCTCAGGCGCGATTTGCTGCCGCAGGTCGACGGACTCGCCTGTTGTTGCGGAACTCGTGATCGGAATGTGCGTGTCACAGTAGGTGGCTTCGGTGGGTTGTGGCACTGTCGCTGCTCGTGGGGGAGCTATTGGGGTACGCGAGGGTGTCGACCACGGTGCAGGACCCTGCGCTGCAGCACGACGCGCTGAGCGCCGCGGGGTGCTGGCGGACGTGGACCGACACCGCGTCGGGGTCCCGGTCGGAGCGTCCGCAGCTCGCGGAGGTGATGGCCGCACTGCGCCCGGGGGACACCCTCACGGTGTGGCGCTTGGACCGGTTGGGTCGGTCGCTGCCCCACCTGATCGAGACAGTCCGCGGGTTGGCGGAGCGGGGGGTGGGGTTCCGTTCGTTGCAGGAGTCGATCGACACCACCACCCCCGGGGGCCGACTCGTCTTCCACATCTTCGGCTCGCTCGCGGAGTTCGAGCGGGACCTGA
>JAABUZ0100006641.1_pt1 | contig 14366 bp, 13 predicted proteins | sample 5562091 | NCBI WGS metagenome assembly JAABUZ01 (sample SAMN12813069, study PRJNA571459) | rock metagenome | isolation source: Antarctica rocks | place: Antarctica: Victoria Land, Linnaeus Terrace sud | collected 2015-12-21 | reverse complement strand
GTGAAGCCGCAGCGGCTCGGGCCGGATGGTCGCCCGCGACCCGGTTCGACGCTCAATATCAGCGGGAGTCGTTCATCAACCCCGACACAGCACGCGAAAGCGGATGACACGAATGGGATAAATGGCGTGAACGGATCAAATGGAGCGAACCGGCCCGGCGCGCGCAACAAGAGTGGGCAGTCACGCGCTACTACCAAGGCAATCGGCACGACGGACGCATCGAGTACGATGCCACCGCCCGCCCCCCGAAAAAGTAAAGCGGTCCGGCCCGCGTCCGATTCGATCGGCGAGCAAACGGGCAGCGGAGGGAGTTAGTTGATGCAAGGACAGCAACCGATCGGTCGAAGGGGTCGCTCACTTGGTCGGGAAAACGGTGAACAACCTGCGCAGCGCGCCGTTGAGATTGCCGCAAGTTCGGTAGATGAGGCCGTGCGCCTCGCCTTGCAGCAGTTGAATCTCAATTACAATCAGGTCGAGATCGAAATCCTTGAAGACCCAACGATCCACGATGTGGATGAGGCGCTCGTGCGCGTCATACCCCTGCCAACAGGCGCTATCTCCGGTAACATCCGCCCCGATACCGGCAATGTCCGCACTGATGCCCCAACGTCCGGCAATCGCCGTGAGACGGAAGAAGTGGAAGAGGTCCAGGGCAATATCGAGGACAATGCCGCCCTCCTTGCTGTCGCACAGGAGATCACCGAAGACCTCGTGGATCTGATGGGTCTGCAAGCCGCCGTGCATCCGCTCGATCCCCCAATTGAGATGCAGCCGGGTGAGCCACCGACTGTGGGTGTAGATATCGTCGGCCCCGATCTCGGCGTACTGATCGGGCGGCGCGGGGATACGCTTCAGCAATTCCAGTACCTCGTCACGCTGCTCGTCAATAAGCGGGTCGGCGGCTTCAATCGCGTCGTCGTGGATGTCGGCGGCTATAAGCGGCGGCGTGAGGAAGCGCTACTCGGGTTGGCGGATCGCATGGCAGAGCGCGTTGCGCAGAGCCATCGCCCACTACCGCTCGAAGCAATGCCACCGAATGAGCGCCGCGTCATCCATCTCGCGCTGCACGACCATCCGGCCGTCTACACCGAGAGCCAGGGCGAGGGCGAGTCCCGCAAGATCGTCATCTATCCACGCTAACTTGGAAGACTGAACCGCCAAGACGCCAGGAACACCAGGAAGGGATCGAGGAAGAGAAATGTATCTGTTCTTTTCTCTTTCTTCTCCTGGCGTTCCTGGTGTCTTAGTGGTTTGATTCGTTTCTCCTGTGGTCATTCCAATGACGCCTAACTACGTCGTGGTCGGGCATTGTGCGCTGGATGTCCAGCCGGATGGGTCGTTTCTGCCCGGTGGGACAGTGCTCTACAGTGCATTGACGGCTGCACGCATGGGCATGCGGGTCGGCATCCTCACAGCGGGCGATCCAACCGCCATTGCCACCGCCCTCGCGCCGTTCGACGCATCTTTCGCCATCCATATTGTACCTGCAGCCGCGACGACAACCTTTGAGAATATCCCTACACCCGCCGGGCGGAAGCAGACGCTCCATGCGTGGGCCGGGCCGATCCTCCCGGATGCATTACCGGCCGCGTGGCGTCGTGCGACGATTCTCCATCTCGGCCCGATTGCGGACGAACTGCCGCCGGACGAATGGGCGGAAGCGCTCGGCGCGGACCGGGAGGGAGCATGGAGGATCGCGACGCCGCAAGGCTGGCTACGTCGGTGGAGTACGCTTCCCTCGCCCATCCGGCACGAGACTCTTGCCTTGCCGCATCGCCTACTGGATCGTCTCAGCGCGATGATTATTTCTGTCGAGGAGCGCGACGCGGCAGAAGCGTCTGTCCGCCGCGTTGCGCGGCATGGTCTGGGCGCGATCACAGACGGCCCGCTGGGCGTGGATATTCTCCGGGGTGATACGACAACACGCGTCTCGACCTTTCCTGTCACAGTGCGCGACGAAACGGGCGCGGGCGATGTCTTTGCGGCGGCGTGGGCGGTGGGGCTGGCGCGCGGCGAGCGCCCAGAAATGGCGGCGCGCGTCGCGTGCGCGGCGGCATCGCTCAGCATCACCGCGCCCGGACCGCACGGCATCCCGACGACCGCCGCGATTGACGCGCTTCTCGCGACCAACAGCGACCGGGTAGCCCGATGAGCGCCCCGTACGTGATGGCTGCCGGCTTCGCGCTACGCGATGATGCGGGGCGGCTCCTGCTTATTCATCAAGCATACGGCGACCGGGTATGGGACTTCGTCGGCGGCAGCGCGGAAGCGGGCGAATCACCTGAGGAGACCGCCATCCGTGAGGCGCATGAGGAAATCGGCCTGACCGTCGCGCCGCGCGGGCTGATCGGCGTCTACTTCAACCGGCCCCGCCGTATCCTCCTCTTTATCTTCGCTGGTGTCATCACTGGCGGTACACTCGTGCTGCAAGCGGACGAGATCGCCGAAATCGGCTGGTTCGGCCACGATGATGTGCCCATCTTGAACGCATGGAAGGCACGACAGGTTGCGGATGTCTTCGCATGGACGGGCGAATCCTTTCTGCGAACGCGTGAATAGCGTGCATTTGCGCATTCACTACGTTTCCCGTGCATCTATACTTTCCGTGGCACGCGCTCTGCATAGTTGCTTGGTGTGACGTGCAGTGTTCACAGCGAAGGAGGCGGCAACATGGCGGGTGCAAGTTTCGAGGACCTCAAGCAGGAAGTTGCGATGAAGGCGGAGGAGAGCGGCACACTGCCATCGTCCGTCACGGTTAATGGCAGGCAGTACACACTCCAGATGCCGGTCGAAACGAAGATGCGCGCGATCCAGGTCGTCCGTGATCCAGCGCGCCTCGATCACTTGCTCGATGGGGTGACGTTCGTCGGCGTGGACGGCTCCGAGGTGCATGCCTGACCCTGACGTGGCGCACTCCGCGCGGTACAATGCGAGCGTGGCCCGGCGCGGGTCACGCTTTTTCGTGGGAAGGACCGCGCTTCGCATGACCACAACCACCGCGCCACCCAATACCACACCGACGCTGACTGTCTACCGCGACGGACAGAGCGCCATACCGCTCCTCACGCTACCGCTCGATGGGCCGCCGGTCTACAGCGACGCACCGGAGAGTGCGACTGTGCGCCGCCGGATCGAGGGAATACGCGCGCACGAGGCGTTGCCGCCCGGGTGGGAGCAGAACACCGGCGCGCTCAAAGACCTCGGGCGATTGCTCGCGGCGACCTACTCTGTCACCTTCACTGAGCGCGGGCAGGAGTACCGCATCCCCAAACCGCGTGCAGAACTCGGCTGGTTCTTCCGTGCGAGCCTGCGCGGCAATATCCCACTCACTATCGCCGCTCTTATTGTCGCGTTCCTCGGCACACTCCCAATTGCCGTGCGGCAACCGGCGCTTCTGACGGGCGAATGGCTGCTCTTTATCGGGGTAATGCTGTCGCGTGTTTATTACCCACCGTGGTCGCGTTTCGCGCTCGTGCTGCCGGAGGAGGACGCACCGGGCGAATACCGTATGCTTGCCCTCGCGCGCTACGATCTGCGCCTCGCTCCCCTGATGCGGCGGCGGACATGGGCGGTTGCGCCGCGTCGCTTTTTCCTCTGGGTTGGGATGGTAATCGTCGGCGGTCTCCTCGTCGGCATGCTGTTGCCGCGCGCCACGACGGTCTATCAATCGCTCGGTTTCGGTTGCCTTGTCCTGCTGCTGCCGTTTATGCAGATCGTGCGTGGCTGGATTGGCGATCGCAAATACGTCCTTTTCGAGTCGCTCCTCGATGACTACGACTCGCTGCCGCGCTACAACCCCGCAGTGGACGAGTTTATCCGCCATGTGATCGCGGAACCGGAAAAGGCGGTAATCGCCGAAGAACTTTTCCAGACTGTCGGGCCCGATTCGCCCTTCGCGGCTGATGCGGATCATCGTCCGGTCGAGACGACGTTTGCGGCGCGGAAAGTGACTGCCGCCGCATCCGGCCCGCTCGGACGCATCCGCGACGCTGCCTTTGGTCGCACCCGGCGGCTTTCGTAACCTTGTATCCGCGCATCCCCCTACGATCTGATTGCCGGAGTACGCAAACATGCAACACTTTTTTTGCAATTATGCAACCGCAAACGTTGTTCCTTCGTTTATACTGAAGTACGATCCGCGAATATGCGTGGGTGTTTGGTCATACTGGTAGGAGGACTTCATGAGAAATAGTCAGGTGCACCGTTGGTTTGCGGCCGGTATTACCGGTACGCTGTTCGCGATTCTCATGCTCGCCCTGGCCGCGCCGGTTGCGGCGGATGGCGGATTGGTCACGCAACCTGCTGGTCAGGCCGGAAACTCGATCGTCTACGTGTCGAGCCCCAGCTTCGTGAATACTGGGACAGCCGTCAATCCGATTACCGACGGTGGTAATACCGTCGGCACGATTTGCACGGTTAATGGCTGTGGCATTCCAGGTAATGGCGTCTTCTGCAACTTCAATGGCTGCGGCGTACCGATCAACTACGGCGGTTGCACGTTCAACGGCTGTGCTGGACAGTTCTTTGGCGCCGGACAGTTCTTTGGTGCCGGACAGTTCTACGGCAACTGCGCCTTTGGCGGATGCGGCACGCTGGGGTATACGGCAGCAGGGCCGATCGTCGGTGTTGACCAATTCGGTAACCCGATTGTCTACGATGTGCGCGGTGGTAGTCTCGATACGTACACGCGCGGTCCGAACGGCGTGCTCTGCGAGTCAGACTCACGGGGCAATTGCCAGCCTTAATTCCGATCATCATCTCCGTGCGTGAACAGCATGCAATCGGTGAACCGGCGGGAGTAGAGTACTCCCGCCGGTTCGTATGTTGAGCCGTCGCTTATCTCAGGAGGTACGATGTCGCATTCCGCAGTCGAACAGCGTGTGTTGGCAGCAGTCGAAGCGGAGTTCGAACCGACCGTCGCCCGCATTCAGGCCGCCGTGCAGCGTCCGAGCGTCACGGGGTATGAGGGGCGCGTGCAGGATATGATGGCCGAGATGCTCCGCACAATGGGTATGGATGTGGACGTATGGGAACCAAGACACGAAGACTTCCGCGACGCCGGGTATCCCGAGTATGTCGCAGAGGAGGCGCCATTCGTCGGGCGCCCGAATGTCGTCGGTACCCTCAAGGGCGTGGGTGGCGGTCGCTCCATCGCCATCAATGGGCATATAGATGTCGTACCTGCCGGCGATGAGACAGCCTGGATGTATCCACCCTTCAGCGCGACGCGGGCGGACGGCCGCATCTATGGCCGCGGCTCAACCGACATGAAGGGGGGTCTGATCGCGGGGATCGGGGCGATCCAGGCGATTCGGGCGGCGGGCGTACGACTTAGGGGTGATGTGATGGTGCAGTCGGTGATCGCGGAGGAGAGCGGTGGGGCGGGAACACTCGCGGCGGTCCTGCGCGGTCATGTCGCGGACGGTGTCCTAATCGCGGAGCCGACGCAACTGAGCATCACGCCCGCCGGGGGTGGCTGCCTGATGTTCCGCATCACGGTGCATGGCCGCTCGGCACACGCCGCGCTGCGGTACGAGGGCGAGAGTGCCCTCGAACACTGGTATCCGCTCCATGCCGCACTGCTCGCGCTCGAAGCGGAGCGGAATCGGACGGTCCATCATCCGCTCTACGAGCATCTGCCGAATAAATTTCCCTTCAATGTTGGGCGGCTCGAAGCTGGCAACTGGCCCTCTTCCGTGCCGGAGACGCTGGTGGCGGAGGGACGGTTCGGTATCCTCCCTGGCGAGGATATGGAGGCGGTGCGGGCCAGTTTCGAACGCACGCTGTCCGACGCCGCACAGGCGAATCCGTGGCTCCGCGACCACCCGCCTGATTTGGAGTGGTATGGCGCGCAGTTCGGCACAGCGGAGATCGCGGTGGACCATCCGCTCGTCCGCACCCTCCATGATGCGTTCGTGGATGCAATGGGGCGCGAACCGGGTGTTGAGGGTGTCGCGTGGGGTTCCGACATGCGCTTCTTCACAGAGATTGCCCATGTTCCCGCTGTGCTCTTCGGGCCGGGCAATGTCGCCCTCGCCCACTATACGGACGAGTTCGTGCTGGAAGAAGAAATTCGCCAGGCGATGCGCGTGGACGCCCTCACCATCCTCCGCTGGTGCGGCATCGCGGACTGAAAGCGGTTGAACCACGAAGATACGAAGAGCACGAAGAGGGATAGACAATGGCATTGTTTATTTCCTCCCTCACTTTTTTCCTCCTTTTCGTGTCTTCGTGGTGAAATTCTCCGTTTGACGGACGGGAAGGATGGCCCCTATAGTGGGTCGCCGTGAACGAACGCGGCAACGCGGGTTGAGATGGCAGAAAGGGACACATGGCGGCGCGGGCACGGTACGAATCCTGGGGGCGGTATCCGACGGTCGTGCCGCGCGCGGTTGTGCCAATCCAGTGGCGGGATGCGCTACCCGACCTAGCGTCGCTCCCGGCAAGCGTGCTGCCCTACGCCTATGGTCGGAGTTATGGCGATAGTTGCCTGAACGCGGGCGGCATCGCGCTCGATGTGACGGGGTTGCGGCGGTTCATCGCCTTCGATGCCGAGACGGGGGTGCTGCAATGCGAGGCGGGCGTCCTGCTTGCAGACATTCTCGATCAGTTCGTCCCACGCGGGTGGTTCCTGCCCGTCTCCCCCGGCACCAAATATGTTTCCATCGGTGGCGCGATCGCGAACGACATTCACGGCAAGAATCACCACCGCGCCGGAACATTTGGTCGGTATGTCACCCGGTTCGAACTCGTCCGCTCGTCGGGCGAACGACTGCTTTGCTCGCCCAGTGAGCACGCGGACTTGTACCGCGCCACGATTGGCGGGCTGGGCCTGACTGGGGTAATTACCTGGGCAGAAATTCGGCTAAAGCCAATCACGAACGCGTATATAGACGAAGAGCAGATTCGCTTCGACTCGCTTGACGAGTTTCTCTCCCTCACCGCCATGTCGGACGCGACGCACGAATACACAATGTCGTGGGCTGATTGTCTATTCGGTGGTGAGGGATATGTTCGGGGTCACTTTATACGCGGCAATCACAATACGTCACCGGAGTTGGCACATCACCGACCGCCGCATAAACGGTCTCTCAGTGTCCCGATAGACCTTCCCGGCGCGCTCCTCAATACCTGGACGGTCAAGGCGTTCAATACGGCATATTATCACCGGCAGCGCGCCAAATCCGTGCGGCATGTTATCCCGTACGATCCATTCTTCTATCCGCTCGACGCGATTACGGGCTGGAACCGGATGTACGGCGCACGCGGCTTCCTCCAGTACCAATGCGTCGTCCCCTTCGACAATGACAATGCCGCGATCAAGGAGATATTTACGCGCATCACCCGCTCCGGGGAAGGTTCATTTCTCGTCGTCCTCAAGACCTTTGGCGATCTCTCTTCGCCCGGCCTGCTCTCGTTCCCGCAGCCGGGGATTACCCTTGCGCTCGATTTCCCCTTCCACGGCGCGCGGACGCTGCAATTGCTCGAAGACCTCGATGGCGTCGTCCGCGCGAGCGGCGGCGCGGTCTATCCGGCGAAGGACGCGCGGATGAGCGTGGAGAGTTTCGCGGCGTTTTTCCCGCAGTGGCGCACGTTCGCCTGCCACATGGACCCGCAGTTCTCGTCCAGTTTTTGGCGGCGCGTTACCCGTACGGCAAGGTAGGCAGAAACAGCATGGCAAATATCCTCATCATTGGCGCGACCTCGGCGATTGCCCACGCGACCGCGCGGCTGTTCGCGGCGGAGGGCGCGCGCTTTTTTCTCGTCGGCCGCTCCATCGGTAAACTGGAGGCGGTGCGCGACGATCTTCTCGTCTGTGGCGCGACGGACGTCGGCACATTCGCACTCGATTTGACCGATCTCGACGGGCATGCCGCGATGCTCGATGCCGCAACCACTACATTCGGCACGCTCGACATGGTACTGATCGCGCACGGCTCACTGAGCGATCAAGCGGCGTGCGAAGCATCGGTGACGAAGACGATGGAGGAGTGGGCGACGAACTGCACGAGCGTCATTGCGCTGCTGACACCACTTGCCAATCTCATGGAGCGGCAACGGCACGGCACACTCGCGGTGATGTCCTCCATCGCGGGTGATCGGGGGCGAAAGTCGCTCTACGTCTATGGGGCAGCGAAGGCCGCCCTCAACACCTTTTTGGAGGGATTGCGCGGCCGGTTGGGCGCGGCGCATGTCGCGGTCGTCACGATCAAGCCGGGATTCGTGGACACGCCGATGACCGCGCATCTGCCGAAGAACTTCCTCTTCGCACCGCCGGAGCGGATCGCGCACGATATTCACCGTGCGATGACGCGCGGCACGGCAGTCGTCTATACGCCATGGTTCTGGCGATACATCATGTTGCTCCTGCGGGCGATTCCCAGCCCGATTTTCCGCAAACTGCCGATCTGAATGAGCAGGTAGCAGGCAGTGGGTAGTGAGCAATGGAAAGAGAAGAAGGCGCGACACACTTCCGCTTCCGACTACTTGCTACTTGCTGCTCGCTGCTCGCTGCTCGCTGCTCACTGCCCACTCTTCGTGTACACTGCGAGCGATAAGAAAGCAGGGAAGTATCGTGCGTACGGGGCCAGTGTACGGCATCATTTTCGATCTGATGGGCACACTCGCGACCTTCACCGGTACGCGGCAGGAGCTCCATGCGGCGTGGCAGCAGGGCGCGCGGGAATTGTACCGCCATCTCCGCGCTACCGGCGTTGACATTGCGCCAGACGACTTCACTCACGCGTTGCAAGCGACGTTTGAGGCGGACCTGGCCCGGAACGGCGGCAATCCGCGCGAACTCTCCGTTGCGTCAGTGATGGCGCGCGTGCTTGATGGATTCGGCTATCATCTGACACCAGAAGAGAGCGAAGCCGCACAGCGCGCCTACTTTCAGCCCGAACTCAATGGCTGGCACATCCTGCCGGGAGCGCTGGAAGCGGTCGAGGCACTCAATGCCGAGGGCTTCCGGCTCGCAGTCGTCTCCAACGCGCCGTCGCATCAATTCGTCGAGGAAGCGGTGGCGAAGATTGGCCTCCGACCGTTTTTCAGCCCAGTAATGAGTTCGGCGCTCGCTGGTGCGCGCAAACCCGATCCGGGGCTTTTTCTTGCCATTGCGACCGCATGGGAACTCAATCCTGCGACGATTGTCGTCGTCGGCGATGGGCTACTCGCGGATATCGAAGGAGCACACGCGGCGGGAATGCGCGGCATGCTTGTTCACAGTACGGCGAACCCGGACAACGCTGCATATACCGGCACGGAAACGCCAGACGCGACGCTTGCCACCATTGCGGCGGCTCCCGCATTGATCGAAGCGTGGCATGCTGCAGCAGGCAACGATGCACGACCGGAAACTGGCTTCATCGAGGATTTCTAGGTGACAAGGATCGGCATCCGTGGTTGTGCGCAACGAGACGAGAAACAGGGTAGCGGGCTTATGAACCTTGATAACTTGATCGGGTAATGGTCCGGGACGCAGGCTAAAGCCTCCGCTACCGGTGGCATAGGCTTTAACCTGTGCAGCGATTACCTGATTGAGTTGTCAAGGTTTATTAGCCTGCTACAAAGAGGCAGGCTAAAGCCCGCCACCACTACCACCGGGAAAACTCCGTTATGCACGGATGTCAGCGTCAGACGAGGAGCCTTGCCGTATGCACGATGGCACAATAGACCAACAGCCAAGCGTTCCGCCCCGCTGGCTCCAGCTTCTCGGCTGGTTTTTCGTCGCGGAACTGATCTGCAATGGGGTCTTCGTTGCGACAGTGAGCGTCGTCGGCTGGGATGCCTTCGTCCGCGCGAATCGCATGCTGATTCAGATCGTCGTCGTCGTACTTGCGCTCATTGCAGCAATCATCCTCACAGTGGCAGGAATCGCAGCACGGTTGATACCCCGGCGCGGTACATCGGTCGTGGCAATGACCGAGCAGAACGCATATCTGTCCACACGGGTTAGTGAACTGGAACGCTTGCTTGCCGATGCGCAGGCCGCGACCACCGACGTGGAACGGACGCGCTGGGAGGCAGAGCAGGCGCTTGCCGCCGTCAGGAACGCACCGAATCCGCTCCACCAACTGGCGACCGCATTACAAACCGTGATCGCCGCTGACGAGGTCGCACGGCAATCCGCCTATCTCTGGCGGTGCCACCGAAACGCACGCGACGAACTCATCTGCACGCTGCCACTCGGTCGCCGCCACGGAATCGCCGAGGGCGTGCAATTCACCGTCGTTGATACACAGGACGGGCATACGCTTGGTCGGTTCCTTGTCACCGGGACGGCGGACACATTCGCTGCCTGCACACTGATAGAGGGCGCGGGCTGGCTGCACCCTGCGGAGCACGTCGGCGACGCGCCATTACCGCCGCACGAATTGCACTTCGCGCTGCCCGATGCCGTGCGGGGCATGGACGCGCAAACCGCCGATAGCATGCTTCGGTTGCTCGCGGCCCTTACCGCGAATGGCGCCCGCGCGCCGCAACGATCAATTGCCGTAACACCACGGGAGGCGACACGATGAGCGATACGACCGCAGCGGACCTGCGTGCATGGCTGGAAACCTTCGCGGCCTGCGTGCGAGCGCAGGACTTCGACGGCGCGCGGCCGATGATCGCGGAAGACGTCGTCTCGTTCGGGACAAAAGCAGCGATGGTCGAGGGACGGGACAATTTGATCGCGCAGCAGTGGCGGCACATCTGGCCGACAATTCAGGGCTTCACTTTCGATCTCGACACGCTCCACTGGCATCGCGCGGACGACACCGCCTGGGCCGTCCTCACCTGGACCTCGCGTGGTTCCCGGCCGGATGGCACGCCTTTCCCCCGCCCCGGACGCGCCACATTCACCTTTATTCGCCGCGATGGCGGATGGCTGGCAACGCACACACACTTTTCGCTCTTCCCAGCGTCGTAATCTGCGTCGGCGGGCGCACGGCTCTGCGCCCCTCTATGGCCATGCGGCTATGCCTGTTGGGGGATTGGCAAACCGAGGAGCATCATTTCGTGGTGCAACGTTTCCCGCAGTCCTTCTTCAAGTGGGCGGGGGACGTAGCCGAGGTCGCGACGCGCCTTCGTATTATCGCCAATGTAGGTCGTGCCCGCGCCGACACGGAGGTATTCGGCGCTATAGTTCGGCGGCACGGGCATCGCGCGTTCTACAACGCTCATCATCGTCGCGATCCCTTTCATCGCCGCTGATGGGATACGGAACCGTGGCGCGGGAACGCCCGTAATCCTTTCCGCGATATTCAGGGCGTCCACCAGCGTGTGCTGCGACCCCGCGATGATATAACTGGCACCCGGCGTGCCCGCTTCCATCGCGAGGATGTGGCCGCGCGCGATGTCGTCCACATGCGCCCAGGAAAAGTCGGTGCGCGCCGGGATTGCGGGCAGCTTGTGGCGGAGATATTGACGGAATGTCGTGCGGACGCTGCTCGTGTCGCCCGGCCCGTAGACGACCCCCGGCAGGACGATGACGAGCGGCAGTCCCGCCGCGATCATCGGGTCGGCCACTTTGTAATGCGCAATCCACTTAGTGCGTTCGTACTCCGACAAATGCGGGCCGTTGTACCGATACGATTCGTTGACGAGCCGCCCGTGTGTGTCGGAGAAAACAGCGAGCGTGCTCGTGTAAACACCTTTCAGGATGCCGAGTTCACGCATCAGTTCGAGCGTGTTCCGTGTGCCTGTAACATTGATCCGCTCACCATCGCCCGTATTCCTGACACCGACTTTATACCAACCGGCGATATGGAAGACGCCATCCACGCCATTCATCGGGGCGCGCATCGTTTCCATTTTTGTCACATCGCCCCGGTAGACGGCGATGCCGAGATCGGCAAGGTCCGTCGCCCGCGCCGGATCGCGCGCGATAGCGATGACCTCGTGTCCCGCCGCGACGAGTTGTCGCGCCACCCGCCCGCCGATAAATCCCGTCGCGCCAGTGAGAAAATACTTCATTCGCCCCTCCATTACTCATTGCTGAAAGGCCGATGATTCAGGAAGTCGCTTGTGCCGCCCGCGAAATACGTAGGCAGCATAACCCAGGCCTCATTATGACTGCATAGCCTATCCGCGCCGCGATCACCACATTGAGGATATGACGATCAGCGACAGACGGTTCAAGGACGAAAGCAATAACTGGCTCGGTCGCGTGGGAACGATGCGTATACAGAAGGAAAGAACGCACGATACTGAGTACTGTCTGGCAGATTACAAGTATCGAGGGTCAGATGCTCTACCTCAATCGTCTATCCTCACCATATCTTCATTGATCGTTAGGACTCACGCAGTAAGACCACTACGTACGTCCCACTGATTCTCCCTTCGCGTCCCCACACTGACAATCGCCGTCTCACTCTATGCAATGGACACTGTCGTAGAGAGTTGCGCCTCACCGACCCGCAGGAGACGCTGCCGGTGCGGGCAATCCTGCTCCTGGGTCACTCGCCCTACCCGGTCTGCTTGCCGGGGCGGGCTGCACCGTGATGCCGATCGGCGTCGGCGCAACCACCGTCACCGTGAAGGTCTGTGTCACCCCGTTGAGCGTCGCCGCGATCGTCACCGTCCCCGGTGATTCCCCCGTTACTCTCCCCGCTGTCGCCGACCCGGCCGGATCCACTTTGGCAATCGTGGGATTGGTGGAGGACCACTGCACCTGGGTAGTGAGGTCCTGGGGTGGGCTACTGGAGTACGTGCCGGTGGCAGTGATCGGCACGCTCTGCCCGACCTTGATCGTCGTGGGGGGCGGTGTGCTGTTCGGGCCAGTGATCGTGATGCGCACCAGCGTCGTCCCCTTCGCATTAACGACCTGTGTGACAGTATTCGACGTGCTCGCCGCGAAGGTCGCATCGCCGCTATACACCGCCGTGATCGGGTGCGTCCCGACACCAAGGGACGCGGTGGAGAAGGTCGCCGTGCCACTGCTCAGCGTACCCGTGCCGAGGATCGTCGCTCCCTCCTTGAACGTCACTGTCCCCGTGGGCGGGCCGCCCGCACCGGAGACGGAAGCAGTGAAGGTGACAGACTGACCCACGGTCGAGGGATTGAGTGAGGACGTGAGCGCCGTCGTCGTGGTGATCGGGGTAGGGGTGATCGCGGTGTTGGTTTCGGTAAAGGTAGTCGGGGTGATAATACCCGTCGCGGTGGCGACAATCGTGAAGGCGCCTGCTACGCCGTTCGCGGTGAAAGCCGGGCCGGTGGCGATACCGGTGACGTCAATCGGGCAGACGGCCACCGTCGCGCTCGTTAGGGCACAGCCACCCGCTGCCGAAAACGTCGCGCTCGCGCCGCCACTGGCAACAATGGTATAGGTGATCTGGCCGCCTGCGACCGGCTCATTGAACGCGCTGCTCACGGTGAGGCCGACGGGGCTGGCGAAGGCAGCATTGACGGGCGTGCTCTGCCTATTACCGGTGCGGGCGCTGGTGGTAAAGCCGCGCGACTCAAAAGCGCCCGCGTCGCAAGTGATGAGCTGGGGACGGGTGATGCCGCGCGCGTCGGTCGCCAGCGTGCTCGCCGTACCGGTAGCGTCCGTATACGCGCAGGTGCCGGTGTCAATCGCGGGCGAACCGGGGAGCAGGGCGCGGGTCTGCACGGGGCCGCCGTAGTTGCTCAGGGGCGCAAGCAACGGGTTGAGGGGCATGGCAGTAGTGCCGACCTGGTTACCGTTCGTGCCATTCGCCAGCCCGGAGAAGTCCGTGGAGGCGTCTCCCACGCCGATCACGTTGTTTGTGCCAACGAACGGCTGAGTGGAACCGTTGAACTCGTAGAGGAGATCGGGACTGGTGCCAAAGTTCGCGGTCGTGTCCGTGACCGTGTTGCCCGCGAGGATCGTGTCGGTGAAGGTGATCGTGCCCCCCGGAGCCGACGCGTACACGCCGCCCGTGCCGTAGTTACCCGCCGCAGTGTTGCCACTGATCGTGCTACCGACAATGGCGAGGGTGCTACCATCACCCCCATTGACAAGGATGCCACTGCCATTGGTACGTAAGCCACGCGCAAGGATGCCGGTACTGGTGTTGCCGGAAAGCGTGCTGTTGATCAGTGTGAGGCGGGCGGGGGTGGAGCTGACACGGCCGGAAGAATTGCTGATCGCCCCCTCAACCGGCGACGTGTTGCCGGTAAAGGTGCTAGCGGTGATCGTGGCCGTACTGTTCTGTTCGTTGGCAATCGCGCCACTGCCGCCACCCGCCTGATTGCCGGTGAAGGTGCTGCTTGTGACTGCTAGCACACCTGGCGGGCTATTGGTACTCATGCTGACGATTGCACCCCCAACGCCATTGCTGTCCGCCTCGTTGCCGGTGAAGGCACTACCCGTAACCGTAACCGTGCCGGCGTTGTTGTAGATCGCGCCCCCACTGGCCGAG
>JAABUZ0100006639.1_pt1 | contig 14367 bp, 8 predicted proteins | sample 5562091 | NCBI WGS metagenome assembly JAABUZ01 (sample SAMN12813069, study PRJNA571459) | rock metagenome | isolation source: Antarctica rocks | place: Antarctica: Victoria Land, Linnaeus Terrace sud | collected 2015-12-21 | reverse complement strand
GCGAGGTCGACATCACGGGCACGCGCGGGCACGCCATCTACACCTTCGGCATCGGCGTGGACCTGGAGACCGTCGACGGCGGCTTCATCTTCCATGGCAACGGCCACGGCACTTTCTCCAGCGACGGCAACTTCGGCTTCGGCGCCACGGGCACGATCTTCGAGTTCTTCACCATCGCCGGCGGTTTCTGCGTGCGCTTCGTGGCCGTCCACGACTACGTCTGCCAGAACAGCCTGACCAACCACGGCGCGGGCGTGGACACCAATTCCAACTCCACCGGCCTCTACGCCGAGGTCAGCGGCGGCTACAGCATCTGCCTCGACAACTGCGCTAGCATCACCGCCGACGCCTACGCGCACGTGTGGATCGACTCCGACGGCCCCGAGATCGCCGCCAGCGCGCGCATCGCGGCCAGCGTCGACAAGAGCTTTATCGCCTGGGAAATCGCGCCCTGCGGCTTCAGCGCCGGGGCCGATGTCGAGTTGGGCCGCTTCAGGGACCTGACCGCCGGCGGGACGGCGCGCGGTATCAAGGGACGCATCGCCGCGACCGTGGACTGTGGCAAGCTCATCCCCAACTTCCATTTCCACAAAGATATCTTCATCGACGACCACGCCGGCGTGCATATCTTCTCCGTCGACGACTACCAGTTGATCGACGACAGCAGCGGCGCGGCCTACCTGGTGACGCGCCTGCCCGACGGAGGCACGATGGCGCGGCGGGTGCGCGCCCTGGCCGGTCCCCTGCATGCCCGCCAGGTCACCGTGCCCCTGCGCGTCATGCCCGGCCAGACGGACACAACCGTCACGCTGCTGTGGCACGGGGGCGCGCCTAGCCTGACCCTGACCGCTCCCGACGGCACGACCTACACGCCCCGGACGCCAGGGGCCGGCAACTATGCGCTGGCCGACGCCGACCCGCGCGGGCTGCCGCCGGGCTTCACCGCCGGCCGGGGCCTCTACCTACCCCGACCGCGGGCCGGTCTCTGGCACGTCACCGTCGGCAACCTGCGCGGGGGCGAGGGCTACCACCTGGCGGTGGACCGCACCACGCCCGACCCCGTGTTGCGGGTCACAGTCCCCGCGCGCGCTCAGACGCTGGCGGCCAACCCCCTGGCCGTGCTACAGGGCACGCTGCGGGGACCCAACACCGGGGCCAACCCGACCGTCTCACTCTACTACACCACGGCGCCGACGACGGTTATCCGCGGACATACCATGCCCAACTACGCTGGCCAGTCCATCGCCGCCGGCGTGCCGGTGCGCCACGGCGGCTGGTCGTACCGCTGGGACACCAGCGCGCTGCCGGCCGGCGTCTACTATATCTACGCCATGCTGGACAACGGGACCGGCCCGGCCGTCAACGGCTACAGCGCGGGCACGGTCCGGGTGGTACAGCCGGTGCGGCCCGACGCCCCGCGCGACGTGATGGCCATACAGCAGAGCGGCCGGCTCACCGTGACCTGGTCGTCCCCGCGGCGCGCCGGGATCGTGGCCGGCTACCGGCTGCACTGGCGCACCAGCGCCATGCCGGCGGGCCGGTCCTACACGCTCGACCTGGGCAACCTGCAGAGCGACAGCATCAACGAGACCGAGCCGGGCGCGCGCTATGCCGTCTCGATCTCCGACTACGACCTGTCGGGGCACGAGAGCGTGGCCGTCCCGGCTCGGCTCACGGTTCTACGGCCGGGCCAGAACGTCGGGGCGGGCGCGTCCGACTTCCGGCTGGCTGCGGGCCGGGGCGGCATGGCCGCCGGCGGCTTCATCCAGATCCCGCTGACGCTCACGCCGCGGGGCCGGCCCCTCCATGGCCCCGCCGACATGGTGACACTGTCCGTGCAGGGGCTGCCCGACGGCGTGGTCGCCAGGCCCAATCTAAGCAACGTCGACCTGTTCGACCTGCCGTCCGGGTTGGCGCGACCGGCCCTGGTCGTGCTGACACGCGCCACGGTGCGGCCGGGCGTCTACCCTATCGTGGTCACGGCGCGACAGGCCGGCTCCGGCCGCGCGCGTCGCGCCCGCGCCATTCTGGTGGTGCGTCGCGGCGAAGCCGACTTCATCAACCTCAGCGCCGGCCGCGCGTGGACGCGACCCGACCGCTTGCACAGCGTCGCGGTCACGGCGCGCGTGGTCGACCGCTCCGGCGCGCCCGTCGCCGACGGTACCATCGTCCGCTTCAGCCTGCCCGAGGGCTTCGTGCAGCCCGGCGTCGCGCGCACCCGGAGCGGTCTGGCCCGCGCCACCGTCGTCTACCTGCCGGGCGCGCATCCCGTGGTCACGGCGGATGCGACCGTAGTGCTGGGCCACCTGCTGCTGGGTCGCGCACCCAGGGGCGCCAGCACGCGGCGCTTCTTCGCCGCCGCGGCCACGCGGCCCGCAGCGGCGGGCGCACCGCTGGCCGGCGAGGACCTCGTGCTGCGCAACCCGCTGGGCGCGCAGGCGCAGGTCCGCGTGCATCTCCATCTCGCATTACCGACCGCGACAGGCGCATCCGCTGGCACGCGGACGACCGAGCAGGTCATCGCGCTGGCGCTCAACCCCAACGGGGCCTACACGCTGCACCTCGACACGGTCGCGGGCAATGCGCCCCTGATCGGCGTGGAGGTGCGCAGCGACCTGCCGGTCATCGCCACGCGCGTGCTGCGCTATACGGTCACGACGCATCGCGGGCGCGGCAAGCACGCGCGTACCATCGTCCGCACCGTGGTCGTCGGGAGCGCCGACGGCGTCGACGCGCCCCGACAGGCCTACCGCTTCAGGCTCGCGGCGGGGCAGGCGGGGCAGGCGGGGCAGGCGGGGCAGGCGGGACGGCGCGTGCTCGACCTCTACAACCCTGCCGCACGCCCGGCGGTCGTCCGCGTGGTAGTCGGTGGCTCGGGGGTGCGCCGTCCCACGGTCACACGGCTCACCCTGTCCCCCTATGGCTCGACGCGCCTCGACGTCACGCCTGGAGCGCCGACATACGGTGGCGCCGGTCACGCGAGTGGGCGCCCGCTGACGGTCACGGTGCAGGCATCGACGCCGGTGGTGGTGGAGGCGGAGCCATGACGTTCATCGGCGCGCTAAAAAAGCACTTTCCCACGTTTATCTCTGTGGGAGCGATTCCAGACTTGTTCCGGACGCACCACGCGACGAGGCGCCATTAGCGGAAAGGTAGGATCGAATGATGCGACGTACACCATCTCCCCGCGATAGTGCAGTTATGGACCGGCTCACGACCGTCAGCCGCCTGTGCCAGAGATCGCTCGGCCGCCGGGCACGACGATCAACGCGGGCCGCCATCGCGCGCGTGGCCGTCTGCGCGTGCGCGGCGATCCTGTGCGCGGTACCCGTACAGGCCTCGTCGCCGGCGTCCGTCACGGTGGCCGCTCCGCTCGCGGCAACCTTGTCGGGTCACAGTGACCCGTCTCCGGCGGCGGTGGACCTGTCGCAAGAGGGAACGTCCGACTGGGTGCATTGGGGGCGGCTCGACGCGTACAGCGTCGACCGCAAGAGCGGGGGCGATCAGATTGGCCGCCTTGTCATTCTTGGGGCGGGTCCCGTGGCGCAGGATACCACCAGCCCGACGCGCTACAGCTGGACGGGTGGCGCTCCGACGACGAGCATCTCGGACACCGCCGGCAGCACCCCAACGGTGAGCATCTCGGACACCGCCGGCAGCACCCCAACGGTGAGCATCTCGGACACCGCCACCGGCATCTCCGTGACGGGAGTAGGCAGCGGCTTTCGCCTCCACGTCCCGGCGAGGGTGGGGGTCAGCATCCTGAGGGTCTACGTGGGCGTTTCCGGCGGGCGAGGGCTGTTCACCGCAACGTTGGGCCACAGAGTCAGGCCGGCCTACAGTGACCATTCCTTCCTCTACACGTACACGCGCGGCGCCAGCAACGCCAGCAACGCCGTCTACACCCTGACGTACCGCTCGGCGTCCATCACCGTCGATTGGACCTTGCTCCAGAGTAATGGCCACGGGAGCGTCACGGTACAGGCGGCCACCCTGCGCACCGTCGCGGGGGTCTGACGATCAGCGCCGTCGTTGACGCCAGCGGACACACAATAAAAACACTAACACGAGCAGAGGAGCTTTGTCGATGCACCGTCACCACACTATCTTCGCGTCTGCCCGCTGTACGCTGGTCGTGGTCATCGCGGCGAGCGCGCTCTTCCTGCAGTCCGGCGGGCCGGGCCGCGTGGCCGCGCAGGCGCCGGCCCTGGCCCCGGCACGGCGCCTGGCGCAGGCCGCCGCGCCGTTGGTCTTCGGCCATACGCCCTGGGCCGTCCTGCTGTGCAAGTTCTCCGACCAGCCGCAGGAGCCGCAGCCGCCCTCCTACTTCGCCCAATTCATGACCGACGCCGGCGCCGGGGCCGGCGGACTATACGACTACTGGCACGACGTGTCCTACGGCAACATCGACTTTGCCGGCTCCGTGGTCAAAGGCTGGTACACCGAGTCGGTCACGCTGGCCCAGGCCCGCGCCAAATCGCGCTACGACCGCATCAGTGACTGCATCAACGCCGCGAGCAGCGCCGCCGTCGCGCCCTACACGGTCCCCGCCAACTACCACATCGCCGTGATGGTCAACGCGGCCTTCGACGCGGGGAGCGCCGGCGGCCGGGTCATCCTCGACGCCGGATCATGGGACGACCTGTCCTTTGCCGCCCATGAGATGGGCCACGGGTACGGGCTGGACCACTCGTTCTCCAGCGGCCCCAGCGGCTGCGCCGACAACGGCGAGTACGGCGACGCCTGGGATATCATGAGCGCCATGTGCGTGTCCACGCGCCATGCCGGTCCCTACCGCGACGGCGGCCCGGGGCTCGCCGGCCCCTATCTGGACCGGATGGGCTGGCTGCCGATCCACCGCGTCTACAGCCTTGGCCAGGAGGGAACAGGCTCCGCCACCATCACGCTGGCCGCCCTGAACCACCCCGAGGCGGCCGGCTCCATGCTGGCCAAGGTACCGTTCGACGTGTCCAACCCCTTCCACTACTATACCGTCGAGTTCCGGCGGGCGACCGGCTGGGACGCCGGCATCCCACGGGACACGGTGCTGATCCACGAGGTCCGCCCGGGTGGCCATTCGTACCTCATCACCGACAACGGCGGCCCGGAGTGGCAGCCCGGCCAGACGTTCCAGGACGCCGCGCACGGCATCAGCATCGGCGTCGGGTCGATCGACAGCGCGTCCTCCACCGCCACGGTCACGCTCACCGGCGCGGACTATTGCGTGCAGGGCTACGTGTGGCGCGAGGCCACCGCCGGCGACCACGTCTGCGTGACGCCGCAAACCCGCGCACAGGCCAGCGCCGACAACGGGCAGGCTGGCGCCCACCGCGCTCCCAACGGCGGCGCCTACGGCCCCGACACCTGTCTGCAAGGCTACGTGTGGCGCGAGGCCACCCCCACCGACCACGTGTGCGTGACGCTGCAGACCCGCGCGCAGGCCAGCGCCGACAACGGGCAGGCCGCCCCCCGTCGTGTCCTGTCCGGGAACAACTACGGCCCTAACTCATGCACGCAAGGCTATGTGTGGCGCGAGGCCACAGCGGCCGATTATGTGTGCGTGCCGCCGCAAACCCGCGCGCAGGCTGCCGCCGACAACGGGCAGGCCGCCGCCCACCGCGCCCCCAATGGCGGCGCCTATGGCCCCGACACCTGCCTGTCAGGCTACGTCTGGCGCGAGGCCACTCTCGGCGACCACGTGTGCGTGACGCCGCAGTCCCGCGCGCAGGCCGCCGCCGATGACCAGCAGGCCCTGAGCCGGATTGCCACGCACTGAGGCCGCCGTGGGGCTAGTGCAGCTTGGCGTAGATACGTTTGCGTTCCGGCGGCAGCCTGCGACTAAAGTCGCATGGCAAACGACGGACACTGAAGTGTCTTTCCCGCCTGCGGCTTGTGCTTGAGCGGTGATACTTTTGACGACCTCACGGGGCATCCGAGCGACTTTAGTCGCCGTAGTTTGCCATGCGACTTCAGTCGCAGGCCCGCCGAGCGACTTTAGTCGCCGTGGTTTGCCATGCGACTTCAGTCGCAGGCCCGCCGAGCGACTTTAGTCGCCGTGGTTTGCCATGCGACTTCAGTCGCAGGCCCGCGGCGTCCGACATCACAATCGCGGGGCGTACCCCGCGCGATGCCAGGCGGTTGATAGTGAGGAGAAAAGATGAGACGACCAAAGCTGACGCTGTCCGCGCTCTCCCTGATTATCGGCCTCGCGTTCACCGGCGGGACGGCGCGGGCCTGCGCGTTCGACGGCAAGCCCTCGGCTTTCGCCGACGGCCGGCGCGCCGTGCTGGACACGGCGCCGCCGGGACCGGCAACGGCCGCCTGGTGGGCGCGCTTTGCCTTCGCGCAGGCGTTTCATACCGGGCAGCGCATCGTGTTCAATGAGGACGACGCGCAGGTCCGGCCGGTGCTCCCCGCGGCCGACCTGCGCCGCGGTTGGCGGTGGCGCTTCGGCGATGGGGGTAGCCAACTGGGCGACCAGACGGCGCACCGCTACGCCCGTCCGGGGCACTACAGGATATCCGTCGATGCCTACTTCGCCCACTACGGCTGGCAACCGTTCGACACGATCACCATCACCATCAAATCCTGAGACATAGTTCAACCTGGCTTGACGGCGCCGTGCTTGCTGGAGGCTCGTGAGGGCACGACGACGACAACGGCGGAAAAGGGCCGGAGAGCGCGCGATCTGTAGAGGAGGAAATCACGACCTATGATCAAGGCATGCGCGACGCGCGTCGTACTGCTCTTTGTCGTCACCACGGTCGTGGGGATCGGCGGGCGCCAGCCCACACGGGCGGCCCGCGCGGCCCAACCACAGCCCACACGGGCGGCCCGCGCGACCCAACCACGGCCCACACGGGCGCACGCGGCTCACCCATCCATCGTGACCGTCCTCCCACCTGGCCGCGGACGACCTCGCGCACGGGGCGGGACGTGGCGCCGCACCGGTTCGCTGGCAGACGAACGCACGTACCAGTCGGCGACGCTGCTGCCCGACGGCACGGTCCTCGTCGTCGGAGGCGTGCAGGGCCGTTCGGATCTCCTGGACTCGGCCGAGCGCTACGACCCCGCCCGAGGCGTCTGGCGTCGGGCCGGCTCCCTGCCGTTCGGGGGCGGTCACGTGTTTACCGCGCGCGCCGGGCATACCGCGACGCTGCTCGCCAATGGCGTCGTGCTTGTCGTCGGCGGCGCTGGCCACGACGGCATACTCCTCACCGACGCCGACCTGTATGACCCGCGGACGGGGGTGTGGCGTCCGACCGGCAGCCTGCCCGCCGGGCACGCCGCACATACCGCCACCCTCCTGCCAAACGGCCGGGTACTCGTCGCCGGCAACGACCAGGGCGACGGCCGGAGCGCGGAGATGTACGATCCGGTCACGGGGACGTGGAGCAAGACCGGAGGCATGGCGGTCGCGCGCTTCGCACATACCGTCACCCTCCTGCCAAACGGCCGGGTGCTGGTGATAGGGGGCGGCAGCAGGCGCGCGGAACTGTACGATCCCGCGACGGGGCGCTGGACGGGCGCCGGCAGCGTCGACGCCGAGGGGTCCACGGCGATGCTGCTGCGCGACGGGAGGGTGCTCATCGCCGGCGGCTGTGGCCGGGCACGCCGGGCGGCCTCCGCGCTCTACGACCCCGTGACGGGGCGGTGGACCTCGACCGGCCGCCCGCGTGCTGCCCGCGCCGGGCATACCGCGACGCTGCTCTCCGACGGAACGGTCCTGGTCGCGGGCGGCCAGCCCTGCGCCGGGGATGCGTACCTGGCCACGGCCGAGCGCTTCGACCCGGCGACGGGGACTGGAGCGCCACCGGGTCGATGGCCGAACCGCGGGCGGGGCACACAGCGACACTGCTGCGCGATGGCGCGGTCCTGGTCGCGGGCGGAGTCAACCTGACGAATGGCAGCGGCGTCGCACTGACGGCGCCGAGCGCGGAACTCTACCTACCCGACCTGCCCACATCTCGAGCGCGGACAGGGACATGGTTACCACAGTCAAGGCACGCTCTAGCGCGACAGAGCCATGGCGACCGCGTCCTCGAGCGACAAGGCCTGGCCCTGTGACCATGCTATCTCGAACCCGCCGTCGACCAACGCCGCGCGCAGCGCGGTAACGGTCTGGTCATAAAAGGCGCGTTCAACCGGCGGTAAGGGCGTCGTGGCCGCCTGGCGCAGGGCCGCGGCCGCCCCATAGAGCAGGGTGGCGCGTTCCGGTTGTCCCTGTATCCAGGCCAGGTGCGCCAGTCCTTCAAGGCTCACCGCGACACCCGGCGCCTGGCCCAGGGGCCGGGCCAGCGACAGGCATTCCTCGAATAGCGTCGTCACGCGCTGGTAGTCGTGGCGCTCCCGCGCCACCCTCCCCAGGACCATCAGCGACACGCCCATGCCCCAGGCGTAGCCCACGTCGCGCGCCAGGGATAGGCTTTCCTCGCATCGTACGGTCGCGCCCCTGTCGTCACCTTGCAGCATGGCCACCAGCCCCAGCAGGCTGAGCGAGACGACGATGCCCTGACGATCTCCCAGGCCCCGGCGCAGGGTCAGGCCTTCCTCAGCCAGCGCCGTGGCGCGGCGATAGTCCCCCCGGTCCTTTGCGATTGCCCCGAGCGTGTTCAGCGCGATCGCCATGCCCTGTTTGTCTCCTCGCTCGCGAGACAAACGCAGGCTTTCTTCGAGCAGCGCCGTGGCGCCGTGCTGGTCCGTCTGCCAGTAGGTCAGGACGCCGGCGCCGGCAAGCGCTTTGGCGCGCGCGGCCCGCGGACATGGCCCCATGACGATCAACGGGTCCACGGCGCCCACGTTAGAGCGCCCGACCGATGGTATCACGTCAGCGCCGGCCGCGCGCTGCCGCGCCAGGAACTGCTCCAGCCACCCGCGCCCCTCCGCGAGGTGGCCGCACGCCCACCAGAATCGCCATAACGACCCGGCCAGGCGGAGCCCACTCTCCACCTCCTCGTTCGCCCGCGCCCACTCGAGTGCCGTTCGCAGGTTGTCATGCTCCCGCTCCAGCCGTGCCAGCCACGGCCCCTGCACCGGTCCCGTTAGCTCCGGCTCGGCCCGCTCGGCCAGCGCCAGGTAGTGCAGGGCGTGGCGCCGCCGCACCACCTCCCGCTCTCCGCTGGCCCGTAGCCGCTCCAGCGCGTACTGCCGGATCGTCTCCAGCGACCGATAGCGGGCGTCGCTGTCCCCTCCCCATGGCATCGGGTCCTCGGCCCACGTGACCAATGACTTTTGCACCAGCCCGCTCAGCAGATCCAGGACATCATCCGCCGCCACCCCGTTCCCCGCGCAGACGGCCTCGGCGGCGCCCAGCGTCCAGCCGCCAACGAACACGGCCAGGCGGCGCAGCAGCACGCGTTCCGATTCCGTCAGCAAGTAATGGCTCCAGTCCAGCGTTGCCCGCAAGGTCTGCTGACGCGGCAGCGCCGTGCGCGGCCCGCCCGTCAGCAGCCGGAAGCGGTCATCCAGCCGCGCGGCGATCTCCGCCACCAACAACACACCGACACGCGCGGCCGCCAACTCGATGGCCAGCGGTAGCCCATCCAGCCGCGCGCAAATCCGCGCCACGGCGTCCGCGTTCGCCGTCGTCAGGGTCAACTCCGGCCGCCACGCCCGCCCCCGCTCCAGGAACAGCCGCACGGCCTCGTACTCCGCCAGTTGCTCCAGCGGGGGCAAATCGGCGAGGTCGGGCACGGCCAGCGACGGCACCCGGTAGGTGTGCTCGCCCGCGACCTCCAGCCCCTCCCGGCTGGTGGCGAGCAGGCGCAGCCGGGGGGCAGGACGCCAGGAGGGCGCGGGCCAGTTCGGCGCACGCGGCGATGAGGTGCTCGCAGTTGTCCAGCACCAGCAGGGCGTGGCGCGGCTGCAGGAAGGCGGCTACCGTGGCCAGCAGGGGACGGCCATGATGCTCCACCACGCCCAGCACGGTGGCCACCGCCCAGGGCGCCCGCTCCGGGTCGGCCAGCGCGGCTAGTTCGACCAGCCACACTCCATCCGGGTACGCGTCGAGCACCGCGCTGGCCACCTCCAGCGCCAGCCGCGTCTTGCCGCAGCCGCCGGGCCCGGTCAGCGTCACCAGCCTGGCCGCGGCGAGCCTGTCCCGTACCTCCCGCACCTCCCACGTCCGCCCCACGAAGCCCGTCAAGGCCAGGGGCAGATTGGTCGGGTGGGCGGATTCGACCGGGCGCGGGGTGACGGTGGCCGCCGTGCGGGGCGCGGTCTCCCGCGCCAACAGCCGCGCCCGCAAAGACGCGATCTCGGCGGCGGGCGCCACGTCGAGATCCTCCTCCAGGGCCGTGGCCAGCGCCTGGTAGACGCGCAACGCCTCGCCGCGCCGGCCGGACGCCGCCAGCAGGGCCATCAGCGTCGCCGCCGCCTCCTCGTGGCCGGCCTCGACCGCCAGCACCCGGCGCAGGCAGTCCTCCGCCTCCTCCGCGTGCCCCTCGACGGCGCTCAGCCTGGCCAGATGCAGCAACACCTTCACATACTGTGCGCGGAGCGCGTCGCGCGTCATCGCCGTCCAGGGCTCGTACGGATCGTCGGGCAGATACTCCCCGCCGTAGCAGGCCACCGCCTCCCGGCAGGCCGTGGCGTCCTGGCCGGCCAGAGCCAGCACGGCCCGGCGGGCAAAGGCTGCCGCGTCGAGCCAGTCGCCCGCGGTCGCTGCCGCGCCGCCCGGCGTCAGCGTCAGCACGTCGCCCTCCGTCCGCACATAGCTCATGGACGTGTCCGCATCCGGCTCGTCGAGCACCCGGCGCAGCACATGGACGGTGGTGCGCAGGTTGGTCGCGCCGTTGGCTAGATCAGCTTCCGGCCACAGAGCGTCGATGGCCTGCTCGCGGCGCAGGCGCTGACCCGGCGCGCTCAGCAAACACTTGAACAGCGTCGCGGCCCGTTGGCTCGTCCAGCGATCGGGCGGGATGACCGTCTCTCCCCGCCACACGGTCAAGCTCCCCAGGGTCCGCACCCGCAACGGCGCCTGTGCCATCCTCCCTGGTATGAGGGCATCGGTGGACGGGCCAGGCGCCGTCTGGTCGCCCCCGTCCAGCCCATCGGGCGCCTGCTCCACCTCGCTCGGCGCCTGTTTGCCCAGGTAGCGAGAGTGACGCCGTCCCCCCTCCCGCCAGAAGGCATACCAGTAGGGGCCATGGCCGGGCGCTCCCCTGACGCAGAGGGAGCAACCCACCTTGCCGCAGCGGCGGTACTGCTGGCTGTAGGTGACATGAACGTGCGTCGGGATGTCGGCAACGGACATGATGGGGACTCCTCCGCGGCTGCCGCTAATGGTTGTATGCAGTATAGGTCACCGATGTGACGGACACAAGACGGCGACGCCAGGGACACAAGAATCGGGTATCCACCAGGGGACACGGCGCCGCTACGCACACAAGAATGCGGCATCCACCGGGGACAAAGGGCACCCGACGATGGGACAGGGCGGATCCTGGCCGCGTCACGCTGGCGTCACGCCCTGGGCATATGATAGAGCCATCTGAAACCGTGCGCGGCCGGTGCGGCCGCAAGGAGATGCCAGCGTCACGGACACAGGAGGAAGACCGACGATGACCTATCAAGGACTGAATAGGTCGTGAACACTGAAGTATAGGGCATGAACACTGAAGTATAGGACATGAAGAGGAGTACATCGATGCGCACATATCCGAAGAAGTTGGTCGTCGCACTACTGCTGACCAGCATGCTGCTCGCGGGAGAGACCTCGGTCAGCCACGCCGCCCCCAATGACCCCTATGAAGGGCTGGGAGGGTCAATATTCGGCAACCCGGTAACCGTCTCCTGGGGGCCGAACCGGCTCGACACCTTTGTCGTGAGTGGCGACCACCAACTCTACCACAAGGCCTGGGACGGCAGCCACTGGCTGCCCTCGCCCACTGGCTACGAGCAACTTGGCGGCGTTATTCGCGACGGCAGCTCGCCGGCCATCGTCTCCAGAGGGCCAAATCGCCTGGATATCTTCGCGGTCGACCAGGATCAGGGGCTCGACCACAAGGCCTGGGAGAGCACCCAATGGCTGCCCGCCGCCACGGACGTCGAGCACCTGGGCGGCGTGATTGCCGATGGGGCCTCGCCGGCTGCCGTCGTCTGGGGCGGCGAGCGCCTCAGCGTGTACGTGGTGGGAACTGATCACGCCCTCTACCACAAGGCCTGGGACGGCGCTCACTGGTGGGCCTACGAGAACCTCGGCGGCAGCCTGGCCGCGGGCAGCTCACCGACCGCCGCGACCTGGGGAGCAGGCCGCATGGACGTCTTCGTGGTGGGGAGCGACGCGCAACTCTACCACAAAGGCTGCAACAGTTACGAGTGGCTACCCTACGCAAGGATGGCGGCGACACCGATCAGCGGCCCCACCAAGTGGGCGGTGCTGCTGTGCAAGACGGCAGACCACCCCGAGGAGCCCCAGTCGCGGCAGTTCTTCCGCAACCTCTTCACCGAGGACGGCGCCGGCCAGGGCGGCATGTTCGACTACTGGCGTGACATGTCGCGCGGACGGATCAGCCTCGCTGGCTCGCAGGTCGCGGGCTGGTACACCATGTCCCAAACGCTGGCCCAGCTCAACACCCTGTCGCGGCAGACCAAGATCCGCGCCTGCATCGCCGCCGCCGCCGACTTCTCCTTCGTCAAGTATCCGGGTACCCGTTTCTACGCTATCGCCGTGATGTTCAACACACCCAGTGTGGACTCTGGCGCCGCAGGCAGCGCGACGCTTTACAATGCGTCGGTCATGACCACCACCATCATGCTGGCCGCGCTGACCCAGCAATTCATCTTCGGCTACGACATGGCGAAGATCTACGCCTTCGGTCGTTCGGACCACTACTACACGGTTGAGTTGCACCGCGCCAGCGGCTGGGACCGCGGGCTGCGGCAGAACGTAGTGCTGATTCATGAAGTGTTGCCGGATGAGCGGTCCTACCTGGTGACCGATAGCGGCGGACCCGAATGGCTTGCTGGACAGACCTTCAGCGACCCGGAGGCCCATCTCTCGGTGAGCGTGGATTCGATCACCGATATCCAGGCCACGATCCACATCCTCAGGATCGGCTAACAGCGCACGGCACGTCGGCGTCGCGGGCATTGCTCGACCGTCCCTTTCCACGGGCTCACGGCCCTCGGTTCATCGTCCCGCACCGCACTGCCCCGGTTCGGTGCGGGCGGCGTCCACCGGGAGCGAAGGACCTCCGACGGCGAGACACGACGCCTTCCGGTCGCGTCATGCTGGCGTCACGCCCTCATCGTATGATAGGTCCATCGGAGACGATGCGCGGCCGGCGCCGCCGCAAAAGGAGCGCACGGCCATGCCTCAGCAGGAGGCCTCTGTGCCGCGCGTCTGGCGCGGCTGGGACGAGATTGAGGGCAGTCGAGCACGCACGTAAGAAAGGGGCGCGGCGATGATGGCGACGACAAAGATATGGCTGCCACTATGGGCACGATAATGGCGGTCATCCAGGCGGCACGGCCGAACCGCCTGGGCCTACGCGCTTGTGTGCTGGGTGGCGCTCAATGGCGCGCTGCTGCCCGCCCTGCCACGAGCGCAGGCCCCGACGCAATCGCTCCAACGGACCGCGCCGACGGACCGCGCCGGGGCCACCGGGTACCCCGCCGACATCAACGACGCGCAAGAGGGCGCCTGTAGCAGTGTCCACCACGCGCACGCTACCGACGATCTGCGGGAGGGTACCGGCTGCGGTGCGTGTTACGCCTGTGACACGCTTACCACTAATGAACGCGCGACTCGTCCGCTCGTCGACGACGGCCGCGTAGCCCGTGAACGGTAGCGTGCGCGGTAGGAAGGACTTCGCCGGGTGCGCGGGTTGTAGCGGGTTGGACAAGGCGGCAGGAGCTGTCGCGCCGACGTTCGGTGCGAGCACGGTCAGGGTGTCGTCAGCGCGGTCCAGCACGAAGGCGGCGCCCGTCTGTGGGTCCACGACGGTTTCCACTGGGTCGTGCCCGACCTGGACGGTCTGCCGCACCAGCCCGCTCCGCCCATCGCGCACGATGACGGAGCCTGACCCCGTATCCGCGCCGTCCTTGTCCGGCCCGGACACCGTCTCAAATACGCGCCCCCTTCGCCCGTCGACCGCACGCACCAAGCCGACCTTCGATCCGTCCCCGCCGATGGTGCTTACGATCGCGCCCGTGGCCGTATCGAGCACGTTTAGCAGGCTGCCGTTGCCTCCTGCCGGGTTTGTGAGGAACACCCGCCCTGTCTGTGCGATGTCCGTGAGCACCCCGCCCGCGAGGCCCGGTGGGCGCGTCCTGCCCACGACGGCGCCGCTACGGGCGTCGAGCGTCAATATGTTGCGCCCAGCCAAGACGAAGACATGTTCCGTGCGCGCGTCGTCGACGACG
>JAABUZ0100006637.1_pt1 | contig 14368 bp, 20 predicted proteins | sample 5562091 | NCBI WGS metagenome assembly JAABUZ01 (sample SAMN12813069, study PRJNA571459) | rock metagenome | isolation source: Antarctica rocks | place: Antarctica: Victoria Land, Linnaeus Terrace sud | collected 2015-12-21 | reverse complement strand
GCCGTAGCCGGGCGGCACAGCCTGGCCGGTCAGCCCCCCTGGCGTCTTCGACATCGGTCATGCCGAAAAGGCTTTCACGGATCACCGACACCAAGCACCTCACTTCACAACTTCGTCTCACAGGCCGATCGCCTTGCGAAACCGCTTTGTCTATAGCGTGAGATACATATACCGTCTGATGCATAGGCGAGCTGTACTGGTCGACGTGGCCATAGTCGCGCTTCTGCCAGTACGGCGCGGGAAGCCAACGAGGGCGAGATTTGGCCCGAGGTGCGATCTAGTGTCGCGTGTCGTAAGTGATTTTACGGTCGGAGTTCGGGACAATGGGGTATGTCTGTTGCTGCGCCGATTGTGTTGCGTCCCGGTGATGAGTCGAGATTGAGAGCGGTTGACTGGGTCCCTGGAGGTGGTGCCAGTGCTTGTGAGAGTCCGATGCCCGAGGATGGGCGTAGGAAGACTTCACGATCATGGCGAGGCGACGGCATACCCCGGAGCAGACGATCCGCAAGCTCCGCGAGGGTGAGAAGGTGCCTGCTTGGCCGTGGTCGACGAACGCGCAGAACGGATGATGCCCGAAGCCCTTCTTATACGTCGGGGCTGCGTGTTCTTTCTCCGAGTGCGCGGTCACCAGCGTGGCATCGAGGTCGATGATCAGCGGATTCTTAGCGCTGATGTCGTGGTCGGGGGCGTGCTCACCGGCATGGGCCCACGCGATTTGGCGGGCGGCGGCGCGGGCGGTGTTGATTGCCCGTAACGCGGTGGGGGCGTCGGCGGCGAGGGTGGTGAACAGTCGGGACACCGTCGGGTCCGAGGCCACCGACCCGAACACACCCGGTTCCTCCCGCAGCAGAGCAACATCAGCGAGGCAGTCCCCGCCCAATGCGACGGCCACCGCCAGATCGAGGACAATCTTGCCTGAGTCATGGGTGGCCAAGGGCTTGCGCCACGGTGACAGTGCCGCCGAGAGCCCCGCGGTCAAACCTGTCTTCTCCGCGGTCCGTAACAACGTGATCGCCCCGGCTCGCGACACGACCCCAATTCCGGTGGTGTCCACCGACAGCGATGGGTAGCACGACGTAGACTTGTTCACCTGAATGGTGCTCCTCGATCTGGTATGAATCCGACCCTCAGCAAGTCGAGTTATCCCAGGTCAGAGCACCATTCTTCATTCACGACACGGTCAAAAAATCCGACCGGGGTGAAAGCCCGAGGCTAAAGGTTGGACACCGCTACCCCTAGACGTTGAGCCGGCATGACGGCTCGGTCCAGTTGAGACTGTCAACTTCGGCTGCTTAAAAGTGCCACTGTCTTCGGCGCCCTCCCGCGCGGGGTCTTCGGGGCGTAAGCAAGCGCTGGCAGGCGAGGAACGTCGGGCGGCGACCGGCATGTGTCAGAAGTTCTCGCCACTGCTTGTGCGGCAGCATCCCCTCGGCTTAGGCTGATCCGTAGTTCGAGAGTGACAGCGCGAAGCCTCGCGGCTTGCTGTCCGGCAACCCTGTCCATCGGGGTGCTTCCGCGAGAAGAACTGGTTCGCACCACCAGGTGCGGGCAACGATGGATCTCCAGCCAGGCGCATCGGGGTCCGCACCGATTGGAGTCCGCGATGTACAGCAACACATACACAACGATCCCCGCCTACGGTGCACACCACCATCACCACTCCGATGTCGGTAAGGCGCTCGGGGTCCTCGCCCTGTTGGCTTCGATCCTTCGCGACCCGAACCCCGGCAAAACCCTCGGAGACCTGGTTGCTGGTGTCGGCATGCTCATCGGCGCCCTGATCGGTGTGGGCCTGTTCATCCATCTGTGGTCCGTGAGCCCGGTGCTGGTAGGCCTCGCCGTGGCGGGATGTTTTCTGCTCAACCAGCGCTTCACCTCAACGAACTGGCACTGGTGGCCACCCCGCAAGAAGTGGCCGCGGTGCCCGACCTGTGGGACGTTGCCGGGGTCTCCTTCACCACCCACGACACGTTCTCTGCGCTGGAAACCCGATGGGTCACCCGGTCCCTGCGCAGTTCCCCTCACAGCTCGACCGGCGAAACTGTGGCCAGCTGTGCCGATGCCGACCGGACCAGACATACCGCTGTGAACGGCCCACCACCATCAACATCCCTCTCGCTGCCGAGCAGATCGCCGCCCAACACCGCCGTATCGCCAAGCTAATCGGGCGAGCAGAGGCCGCTTCGTCGTGGACGCACCGACTTCTTCACGCACCACATCCCGCCGAGAGGCGGCCCTCTGAGTGGCGCCTTGGGCAACACCGCTCCCATCCCGGGCCCAAGCTGCGCTCGGTAGCCGATACGCCCACCGCCTCGGTGACCGCCACCAACTGGGGTATAGCCCGGGAGGCGGGCTACACCATGCGCGTGAACGCGCGGCCAGACACCAACTTGGAGGTTCGAATAGGAAACCAACCGGTACGGCGGATCGAGTTTCACAACCAATATGAGTACGGCATCTTCGACGACCATGGGTATGCGCTAGACCCGACCGTCACCTACCCCAACCGCGAGTCAGCAGAACATTCCCTGAGGTACCTCCTCGACAGAGCTGAAGCTGACCCCGAGCGCACCTACACGATCTTGGTTCGCCCCACACCCAAGTGTTGGACAACTCTGCCCCCTGATTCCGAGGGATGAACATCCCCGCTCCCTGAATCCGCTGGCCGACCGCCTGCCAGTTCGCTACCGACCCAGCGAGTGCCAGCACCTGCGCAAGGTCGCCTTAAGGGACCGGAATCGGTCGGCGGCGGTGCGCAGGAGCATCGTTTGTGCGCCCACCCGTGCGGGTCGATGGCCGCTCCGGCGCCCCCACCCAAATGATGCTTGATGGCGCGGTATCAGTGATGGGTTTCTGGGCCAGAGCGGCGCACTCGCGGGTGGCGAGCATCCACACGACGGCGCAGCGGGAGTGATTGTCCAGCATCACGTGAAGGTAGTAGTAGGTCCACTTCGCCGGACCGCGCAGGTTCGTGATTCCCCCGACCACACTGCGTTAGGTCGACAGGTAACCAGTTCTGCTACACCACCGCGGGGTGGGGTCGCGTGACGACGACGCTCTCGGGAGATTTGTCAGCACCGCTGGTTGAACCTGGCCAACATCGAGGACGGTCGTCGCCCGAGCATCACCGCGTCGGAGTGGGGGTTGCGGGGACACCAAGCCGCAGGACATTGACGCCGTCACTCGCGAACTACCCCAAGCGAAGAACGCCAGGATGGGACCCCACAAGCAACGGCGGTGAAGCGTTGCAGCGCCGAAGCACTCGGCCGCACCGGCCTTCCCACGCGGACTGAGCGCCGAGGTGCTTCCGTGTGACCGATCACCGAAACCGCTCCAGTCGGGAGACCCGCAAATAGGGCCGATTTTCTATGCCACTGCCACTTATGCCACTGTCCTCACCGGCCCGCGCGTGGGGTGCCGGCGTGACCGGGCCACCAGGTCGGTGCATGAACAATTAAAGGTACCCGTCGATAATATGCACGAATTGGCTTCCCAAGAAGCGCCCTCAACCGGTAACACCCGTCTGGGCGGGAGGTGGCCAGGCTGAAGAGACTGCGTGCCGCCCACTGCAATGAGCCCTTCCTGGACCCGTTGAGTTGCGCGCTCGCGGTTGGTCGCTGGCGTGGGACCACGGATGTTCCACCTCGCTGCCGGGCGCGGGATGACCGAACCGACACAACCGACTGATCAGCACACACACCGTGTCGCTGACCTCGCTCGTCGTCTCAGTGTCGAGGACGCGCGCGTCTGGTGGCGGACGCCGGCGGAGGAGGGACCACGCCGATCGACTTGCCCGACCGCCAACGCCGCGGCGATGTCCACAGGTTGGTGCTAGGGGTAGCCGACCCGCAGCCGGTTGTCGACGGGATACTGCAAGCGTTGCCCCGGCAGATGGACCCGGGTGACGAAGACCTGGACGATACCGCTTCGAGCGGCTCGTGGTCGCCGTATGAGAGCACCGGCTCACAGCAGTGATCATCCCCGCCACCAGCACGGGGACACGAGTTGCCTGGACGGCGAAGGCGAGTTCTGCCTCCATTCTGGACCGTCCGTTAAAGTCGACCGGCCGATCGGCCAGGGGCGACGTATTTGCGGATGTGCCGATCTTTCGACTGGGGAAGAATGCGCCGGCTGAACACACGATCACCCTCGACCTCGATACCGCCCCCGTTATGGTCGTACGGCACCCGTGTCAGTGTTGCCACGGTGACAAACTCCGGACCTAACGAACGGTGGCGCCCGTCAGGAAAGTCACCGACTTCGACAACTTTGGACCCGACCGGAGCGGCACGAAGGACAAGTTCGCGCTGCTCGGCCGGCTTCTACCGGACGGTGAGCGCGGCTAGGTGACGGCTCAGTGCGTCGCCGACCTCGGCCGAATGTTCGCCGTGCCGAACCAATGGTCTACGCGCGACCTGTCTGAGCCACAAGGGTTTCGGCCTGCTCGCCAAGTGTGTGCTCGGGTTCCAGTTGCGCTACCCGACGCCGCCGCCCAGGCCATGGTGTACACATAGGCGGAGTGGAACGAGGCCCCGCTGATGCAGGCGTGGGTGCGGACCCACGAGGGACTACGCGGCTTCTCGGACTGGATGAAGACACCAACGGCCATCCCGGACTTCAGCGAAGACGGGTTGATCGAGCCCCGGACACTGCGACTCGACGCCCCGGACGTGCTACTCGCCATCATCACAGGTGACGCTGTCGAAGAATGCTCCGAATAGCCCCGTTGGAGTTTCGTCTGGATTGACAAGCAAAATGCTGGTCGATGGCGGTTGGAACCGACAAGGCGTCGTTGGACTGACGCTCATCGGATACGACCTAAGTCGGGATGCGCCTGGGTGATCGGGTAACCGGCACGAGCCAGTTGGTGATGATGCTCGGCCAGGCCTCGTAAACACGCAGAGCGAGTCTAACAAACCTTCGATTGTGAGACGACTGTCCGCCATGGCCGCTAAGGTCCCCCATCGGCGTCCACAACCCATCTCACAACCCTTTTGGCTGCGCTAGTGTTGTGAGATGGTTTATGCGACGATTGGGGCATGCCGGTTATTCATCACAATCTTGTGGGGCTTGCGCGGGTTTCTACCGATGGCCAGGACGCGCAGCTGCAGCGTGATGCGTTGGCCGCCGCGGGGTGTGGTCGGGTCTTCGAGGAGAAGGTGTCCACCCGCAGCGCAGTGCGGCCTGGGTTGGCGGCTGCGTTGGACTATTTGCGGCCGGGTGACACCTTGGCGGTGTGGAAGCTCGACCGCTTAGGTCGCTCCGTGAAGGATGTGTTGACGATCGCCGATGGCCTGCATGAGCGTGGGGTGCAGGTGCAGATCCTTACTGGGAAGCTGGCCGGCACCTACAGCCCGGTCGGGGAAGGCAAGTTCTTCTTCACAATGATGGCCGCGTTCGCCGAGCTCGAACGGGACATCCTGCTGGAACGCACCAAAGCCGGCCTCGCTGCCGCCCGCGCCCAAGGTCGCACCGGGGGCAGGCCCACCGTGATGGGCGCAGACACGTTGGCCGCCGCCCGCGCCCGCCGGACCAACGGTGAGAGTCCCACCGCCATCGCCACAGCGCTCGGTGTGTCCCGCGCCACCGTCTACCGCCACCTCGCCCAGACGGTCCCCACCAGAACCAAGAACCAGCAATGAGGCTGCGAGCTTTGTGACAACACTATTGCTGACGCCCAGAGGGGCACCGCCCGGGCTCAGGGGCGCCACCGGAGTAACTAGCAGACGCAGGTACGGGCTGACGCCACCGGGCGGTGGGCTCCGAGCGGCCGAACCCCCATGTGGTCGAGATGTCGTGGCGCGACGCCGGCCTTTTGGTCGCTCAACGTGGGGGTGGCTGGCGAACGAGTGCGGGAGAGTGGTTGTGCCTCAGGCGGTGTGCGCCGTCGTGGTGGCCAATTGTGTGGTGGGTGTTTCGGGCTTGCCGTGTAGGTACAGGTACCAGTAATCGCCCCCGACGAACAGCGCCGCACCGACCGCGTTGCCCAGGAAGGCGAACACCAGGTTGCTCACCAGGTGCGTGGCGGTGACCCCAGGAACGTGGGCGAACATAGCCAAAGGCAGGAAAAACATGTTGGCCACCACGTGATCGAAGCCGAGGGCGACGAAGGCGGTGATCGGCAGAATGATTCCCAGGATCTTGCCGGGGATGTCGCGGGAGGCGAAGGCCAACCACACACCGAGGCACACCAACCAGTTGCAGCCCACCGCCCGCAGGAACACCTCGTAGTTGCTTTCGGTGACAGCCTTGCCGACGGTGATAGCGGCGAGGCGGGCGTAGTTCGACGCGGCGGGGGTGCCCGCCTTGGCCGCGATGCTCCCGATGACACCGGTCTTGTAGGCCAGGAAGTACGCCACGAACAGCGACCCCAAAAAGTTCCCCACGAACAACAGCGCCCAGTTGCCGGCCAGGCGGGCGATCGTGGTCCGTCGGCGGAGCACCGCCATCGGGACGAGCATCATGTTCCCCGTCAACAACTCCGCACCGCCGATCACCACCAGGACCAACCCAAGGCTGAACGTCACCCCGGTGACAACGGTGACCAGACCACCCCACACATCAGCTTTCAGTCCCGCGGAGGCAACGATGGCCAGCAACCCGCCGAACGCGATATACGCACCCGCGAGGAACCCACCCACCAACGCCTTCGCCGGTCCCAGCGCAGCCTTCGTAGTGCCGGAGGCGACCGCGAGCTCAGCAGTTTCCGCAGGCGTGTTGTAGGACATGCCGCCACCGTTTCGTTGAAGGACCGACCACACCGACACACCCTCAAGGGTGTTCGGCGACCGAGGATCACACAACACCACACGACCCGCCACACGACCCGACATCGGCGCGGCCCGCACAGGCAGCCAGCTGGGAATTGTAGGCGGCTGATGCCGCGGCGAGTCACAGCAACCGGCGGCGACGATGTGGTAACCGCTGAACGGTGACGGGCTCAGCGGGACCTTGTCACCGACCTCCTCGACCGTGCAGTCACCCGCCCGAATGCACCGCCGTCCTGCCGCACGCGAAACGTCACCAGGGCGACAGCGGGACCCGATCGCGGCGGCGCTGATCACGACGCTCGCGCTGAGGGAGTCACTGCCTCACCACGTCAGGACGGAGCCGTTGTACGCGCGATAACGTCACAGTTGACCACGCCGACGGACGCGGCCCCGCGCCGGACGCGTCTGGGTACCTGCGCTTTGGTGCAAGCGTCATTGGAAATCAGGTGCCAGCACGAAGTCCCGTGACCCTCAAGCGGCACGGTGCTGGACCTCGATGGCGACACTGGCGCCTCCCCAGCGAAGGTGACCATCGCGACGCTGCACCGGTTCCGGGGCGGCGGCCGTCACCGGTGACAGGGGCATGGGCGGATGTCGGCAGAATGAGCCGGATGCAGGTTGTGCGGGTGTTCGTTGCTGTCGGTGGGGCCGTTGTGGTCGTGGTCACTGGTGCCAGTGTGCTGCGGGCGTTGGTGATGCCCCGCGGTCGTTACGGTGGGTTGCCGAGGTTGGTGGACCGGTTCACGAGCGGGCTGTTCAGGGTGCTGTCGGGGCGCAAGAACTCCTATGAGCAGCGGGACCGGGTGCTGGCCTTGCAGGCTCCCGCGTATTTGGTGATGGTCCTGGCTGGTTGGTTGGTGGCTTTCCTGCTGGGCTTCGCCGCTATCCTGTGGCCGTTCACCCGGCACAGTCTCGGCGCGTTGCGCGAGTCCGGGTCGTCGTTGCTGACGTTGGGCTTCGCCTCCACACCGCAGTTGGGACCCACGATCATCGACCTGTGTGCTGCGGCGGCAGGGTTGGCGACGGTGGCCCTGCAGATCGGGTACCTGCCCACGATTTACGGTGCGTTCAACCGCCGGGAGACTGAGGTGACCCTGCTGGGTGTCCGCGCAGGGGTGCCACCCTGGGGCCCGGAGATGCTCGCCCGCACCCGCGTGGGGTTGCAGGCGGAGGGAGACCTCGACGATGTGTACAAGAGCTGGGAGCGCTGGGCCGCTGATGTCGCGGAGAGTCACAGCAACTATCCGGTGCTCATCCGCTTCCGCTCACCGCAGGCTCACGCGAGTTGGCTCGTCGCGATGATCGCGGTGCTGGACTCGGCTGCGCTGTTCCACGCGTGCTCCCCCTCCCGCGCCCCGATGTCGGGTCGGTTGGTGCTGCGGATGGGGTGGACGTGTCTGCGCCAGATCGCTGATGTTGTGGGGGTGGCCTATGACCCTGACCCGCGGCCGGACGCACCGCTGCAGTTGACCTTTCAGGAGTTCGCCCAAGGTGTGGCGTGGATGCGGGCGGTGGGCTTCGAGGTCGAGCGCTCTGACGAACAGGCCTGGGCCCATTTCTGTGGCTGGCGAGTGAACTACGAGTCCATCGCCTACGCATTGTGCAAGCAGGTCGACGCGGTGCCCGCCTTGTGGGCTGGGGGGCGCCGCCACAACGACGAGCCGATCGCCCCCTTCCGTCCCCCGATCCGCTCCCCTGAGGACCCCGAGGGAACAATCCCCATGACCGGCGACCCCGACCTGCCCACTCACCACGCCGCCGGGACCAACCCGACCCACACCGACACACCCCCACCGATCTGACCGGAACCGCACGACATCAACCACCGAGGACACGGTTGACCCGCCACGCGCCCCCGCAGCTGGGTTCAACACCAGGATGCGCCCTGCAGTGGCACGAGCGGTGCTCCGCGTACACCAGGTCGGGTCGCGGGCGGGAGCTGTAGGAGAAGAAGTTCGTGGGGCGCATACAAGGCCACCGGACCGTTAGCCGTTCAGGGAGCCACCCATGGTCGACGCCCGCCCGAGGGGATCTGCCGCATGCCACAGGCGTCGCCGCCAAAAAAGCACGACTTCCCCGGGGCACTAATCAGTTATTCGGTGATTTAGCGCGACCACAATGCACTCATTTGGGTCTCGTTCTCAACTTCTGCTCGGCACGGCCGGCACTGCCCTGAATATTTATGCACGAATTTTGGCAGTGTGACCCGGCATACAGGGATGCTGTTGGTCTAATTCGTGACGGAGGTAACACCAGCATTTCTCACCGATGTAACGACACGATTTCCTGTCGTCTGCGCTAACAGGCGGCGAGTCTCCTGCCGCCGCTACCGACGGTTCGTAGTGGTACGTCGCCGTGCCCCAGTCAGATCTGAGCCTTCCACACCTCCCCCCGCCGGTTGCCTTCTTCCCTCGAGCACTCTGAAGTGCTGCGACAAGTCGACTTCCCGAGACGTGTAAACGACCGTCAAGTAATGTATGCGATTACGCACGCAGTCGTAATCTGCAGCACGTACACCATCCCGAACGGGTCGTCCGACCACGTCAACTCCCGCGCGACACGCTCTACTGACCTACGCACACAAGCGTCCGCGTGTGCAACCCGGCTACGGTGGCGCAGTACTGAATTTGAGCGCTTAAAAACTCTGTCGCAGAGTGACACTGTTGGTTGTGGGTCGACGACTCGTCTGAGTGCATAGCTGGGCCGTCCCCCTTCCTGCATGCAGCAACCTGTGCTGCCGTGCTGGTTCCCTGCCGTCCGCGCTCGTGACCGCCCGGGTGATGCCCACACCGACCAATGAGGCAAACACCGCTCTTCTCGAACAGGAGGCACCTGCGGTGCTTGATGGTCCGGGTAACCTCTCGGGCGATCTCGGCCTGGGTCACGCCGTCCACGCGCTTTGCATTGGTCGCTTTACTGCTTTGGTGGGCACGGCCGATGATGCGGAAGGCGACCGGTTCCCGGAGTGGTTCTGCGCCCCAGAGGTGGTCATGTGGCGACCCCTTCCCCCCGACGGTCGGGGGATGGCGGCTCTAGGCTCGTCGATTGGTGTGTCAACGGCGGCTGGCTTCACGGCGGGCCAGTCGACTACCATCGCGCGCGTTCGCACTCTTGGACAACGGCGCTAGACCGTCTCCCTCACCCCGAGGACCACAGTGACCCGAGCCTTCTTGCTGCAAGAGATCGCAGACGGGTTACATCAGTTCTTTGGGCTTCCCCGATCAGCGTGTACGGACTGCGGATAGCGCTGAAAAGCGTGCGATCACCCTCATCAGCCACGAGCCATCCCGGCATCGAAGTGTCCGCGCTACCGATGCGACCGTTTCCGCGTTCGGGAGCATCACCATACTTACTACGATCGACACTTTCGTTTGCGCAGCGACCGTAGAGCGGCAAAAACCGCACGTACGAATAACGTTGCGGCCATGGCAGGTTGCAGGCCTCGGCGCAAGTCCCGTGACGGCCACATGTCGCCGCGAGACTGTTCGTGGACCAACTCCGCGTTCCCGCGTTCGTGCCCAGGTGTACCAACAGTGTTTGGCTTGGAGGACGTGTTAGACCCCTCTCGTGCCAACCCGGCATACCTAGTCTGATCGCCCCAGGACTCACGAATCGCTGCCTTGTGCTGCAGCGAGGGCCAGTCGAGGACGTGCCGCGGCGGTGCAAATGGTCACCTGCACTCGTACCGGCCTCATCGTGTACCAAGATTATCCTCCCAACCGATTTACGCCAATCGCTATCGAGTGGTGCAATGCAGCCGATGGTGGTTCAGTGTTGAACAGTCATCTCTGCCTGCCGTGGGCGCTTTAATAGTCGGCCTTTGATCCATGCAAACCGTTTCATGCCAAGTTCCTTAGCTGCTAAAGCTGAGCTTGCAGAATGGATCAGAGAACACGTGTGAGTTGAACCAAAAGGTGGTGGCGCAAGTGGCGAAGCTCAAGTATTTTTTAAAGTAATAAGTGATGCTTTATAGTCTATATGTTACTAGACACAACGCCACCTGCGCCACTACACGCAGTGCATCTAACGTCAAGCGGAATCCTCGCCCGGGCAAATCCCACGTCTTATCCGCGAGCCCTTCGCACCTTTTTTTGCGGGGTATCCTAACCGGTCGAGCGCCTGCCCCAATGCCCTCGGGCTCATGTCGTCGACCCCTTCGACTCGCGCCCATTCTCTCCATCGATTATGCAGCGTCGAAGTGGTGGCGCATGCGTCGGCATGGTTTATGCGCGCCTCGTCAATAAATCTGGCTACCACATCCGAGGATCGCTGGTAGTTGCCGGTTGCTTGCCGCACGCTTCCTGGGTCCGCCAACCCGCCGCACTTCACATAGTCGCAGTACCCCGCTACTGCCCACGCCAGGACAGCGTCGGCTTCCTGCTGTAACTGCTCGTCAAGGCGCTTGTTTCGTGCTTTTTCGGGGATCACAACCTCGAACGGGACCACCTTGAGACGACGCCAGATGGCCGCGTCATCACCGGAGACCTTAGGTAAGTGGTTGGTGACCAGGACTGCGGTGTGGCTCGGGTTGAAGGTAACGAAGTTCTGCCGCATGTGCCTCGCCGTGATGGGGTCCCCACCGGTCAGCCGTTTCACGGTGGTTTCGGCCAATGGCCGTCCTTTTTCTGTCTCGCTGACCACGACCCACCGCCTGCCCAGCAGTGCCATTTGCCCGGTGGGATGCGCCGAAGGATGGTGCATAAACAGGTTGGGTTCGGCGATGGCCGCGTAGTCGCCGAGCGCATAGCAGATGGCCTTGTAAAAGGTGCTTTTTCCGTTCGCACCGGTGCCGGTGAGGATCGGCAGCACGTGCTCGATGACCTTCCCTATCACCCCGATGCCTGCCACGCGCTGCAAGAATTGGCGAACCCCGGCGTCGGGCAGCACTTGGCGAAGGAAGTCGTCCCAGGTCGTCCCGCTCGCATCAGCATCCCATGAGGCACCAGTTATCTTGGTACAGAGGTCGGCGGGGTTGTGCGGCCGGAGGGTGAAGGTTCGCAAGTTCAAAGTCCCGTTGTGGGTGTTCAGCAAGTATGGGTCCTCATCAAGGTGCCGCACCGCGGTAGCAAAGTCCGTCAACGATGCGGCAATGTTAAGAATCCCTTTGATACCACTGGCGTTCTCACATCTGCGAGCATCTCGCTGCAGTTGCTGGTCACCTATGGACTCGTCTAATGCCCGACGCAGGACGTCCAGCACCGCACGCTCAGGTGCACCGGGATCGTCAGCTGACCAGTGGGTGCCTGCCCACGCCAGCCACCCAACGTCATGGACGTGCAGCAGCTTCCCTGCGTGAGAACTCGCGAGCCGGCGCGCCATACGGACCTGGCCACTGTGCTCGGGAAGGTCGAGCACCACTGCCGCCGCCGCGGCGGCAGTCATCGTCGCTGTACGTATGCGGTCTGTGACGGTCTCCAATGTGTCGGCCTCAGCCTCGGTGGGAACGCTGACGTTGCCGAGGTTCATGCGCCTACCCCCCTGAGTGCGCTGGCGATGGTGCGGTCGATCTCCTCGTCGGACAGGCCAGTTGACCGAGCTGCGTCACGGAGCGGCTCCAGCAGGCGGGGGGGAGCACCGCGCTCGGCAGTTCGGCAGGCAGCCCAGTACAGGAGACGATTTCGACTGCCGACCGGAGCACTAGCGACATACCGTACGAGGCCGCTCGCGCGCATCCCATCGCCCGCGGGCGATGGCGGACGCACCGGTGTCCTCGGTGTGCACAGCAGCGGGAGAATCCACTCCGGTGCGTCCACGATGGGCAAGTCGTTGTCCCACACGTAGCACGTGCCATTCGGATGGACACTCGGTGGCACTACCAGGTATCCGGTGTGTGCCTTAATGTCCACGCCTTCACAGAGCTGGCCGCGGAACGGCCCACCGGCGCGGAACCAGAGGTGGCAACCGCCGCCACCTGTCGACGCGGACCACGTTGGTGGCAATTGGCCGTGGAACTGAGTGAGCGCGGCCAGGTTGCTCGGCCCGTCATGTTGCTTGTCCACATCGAGCACGACTAGACCACGCGGCGGGCGAACACGATGTTGGCCATGGGCCACTCGCTCCACCAGCGGGCAATTTGCTCAGCATCAGTCGTGGCGTCGTCCTTGCCGTGAGCCGTGACCGGGCGCTTGCCGCCTGGCTTCAGCGGGATCACCGGCAGACCGATGGCTGCGTAGTCCTGAGCAACCAACAACGCAGCAGAGCCATCCTGACGCGATCCACGTCGCACTCTCGGTCGCGGGGTTGGATGGCTTGGCGAGTTATCGCTATTCGGACGTCGAACGGGTATCTTGGACATGGGATCTCTCCTAGTGTGAGAACGGGTTGGATTCATGACGCCCTTGGCACTCGGTGCTCCAACACCGGGTGCCGCCTGGGGCGTTTTTGCGCGCCTTGGGTCGGATTCAGGGGCCCCCGCCTCCAACACCATGAGCGTCGATCCACGAGTCCACGTCATCCCAGCGGTAACGGAGATGCTTGCCGACTCGACTCGCAGCAGGCCCTTTTCTTCGCGACCGCCATCCGTGCAGCGTGGCGACGGATACTCCGAGGTACTCCGCAACTTGGGCTGTGGTGGCGAGCGGCCGACGGGGCGCGAGCCGGTGCGGTAGAAGTCCGGGCTCTGGTGGACTTGCTTGTTCGAACATCATCTTTACCACTTTCGTGAGATCATTATGATCTTGTTCGATCTTCTACGATCTGCCGAGGTCTATACAACACCGGCCACGAAGCCGTGTCAAGGATGATCGTTGACTATCATCTTTGATCGAGTCATGATGAACGTATGGCTGGCAAAGAGATTCCCCTGGGGCCGTCGGGTGAGACCGTCCGCGCCAACATCGCGAGGCTTAGAACAAGTGCCAAATTTTCCTATGCAGAGCTCTCCCGGCGGCTGGAGGAAGCAGGGCGGGCGATCGCTCCGCTTGGCTTGCGCAGGATCGAGTCGGGTACCCGGCGGGTCGACGTGGACGACCTCGTGGCACTCGCGGTGGTCTTAGGGGTCAACCCCAACGCGCTACTAATGCCCGAGGTCATCGGGACAGGACTCCACCGATCGGTAACAGGTGCCGGCGAGATCAGGACAATCACTGCCTGGCACTGGGCGCGCGGCGGTGCGGGCTCCCCTGCTCATAGTTCGGCTCCCGTCCCTCGGCTGAAGTTTCCGGGGATCAGGCAGAACGCAGCACCAACCCTCGTACTGACGGACCGTGAGCGTCATCGTGAACGAGCGCGGTACGTCAACGAGCGGCACCGCGCTGTGCAGGAGGGCCGCCTCTGGCAGATCACACCTTCCGGTGGCTATCCGCTGGAAGGTGAGGGACAACCCGTGTCGGGTGAAGAACTCAAAGAAGACGCCGCCGAGGTCGAACGTCTACTCGACCTTGATCTGACGGACGAAGACGCTTGGTCAGACGAGTACCACGATCCGGCACGGGCCTATCCCCGTGATGCCGACGACCATGCCTTGGCTGACCTAGCACCGATAACCGCCCGGCAACAACAATCGGAGTTTGGCGAACGACAGCGCGAAAATAGGGCCGCGCTTGCCTCCGGTCGCGTGACGCGCATCCCGCCACGCTCGAGGTCGACAAATGGCTAGG
>JAABUZ0100006636.1_pt1 | contig 14371 bp, 13 predicted proteins | sample 5562091 | NCBI WGS metagenome assembly JAABUZ01 (sample SAMN12813069, study PRJNA571459) | rock metagenome | isolation source: Antarctica rocks | place: Antarctica: Victoria Land, Linnaeus Terrace sud | collected 2015-12-21 | reverse complement strand
AGGGGGTGTGGATATGATGGACAACTCTGCGGAGTTGCCCACATACCCACACCCTGGCGACGACGAGGACCACGTATCCCCAATTACACACTCAAAAGGACTTGACTCTACCGTCCCTCGGGGATCACGCGGTGGACCTGGAGGCGCGGGGATGCGGCGTTCTCGTCAAACCGTTCGACGTGCATGATCTGCTTGACCTGCTCGCGCGGCTCATCGATCGATCGATACCCACTGGACAAGCGTGAGGGCGTGTCACGGGCGACACGTCCGTCCATGCGCCACGAACCAGCGGTCGGCGCCAGCCGCGCCTGCGTGGAGGCGATAGGACTGCCGGCGCGGCGCAGAGTGTGCAGAGGCGACCTGACGCCGAGCGACATAGCGATTGCTCAATGAATAGACGGGGTAACGGCGTGTTTATAACTGTTTATGTTTTCGCGGCCAGCGTTTACGTCCCATTTAGGTTTCACGCGGTACGATGACAGCACAGGTTGGAGAAACGTATAGCAATGACACACCTGACCGCCTCCCCATCGCTCCAGCGCGCGCGCCGGCGGCTCGACGCCCTCGATCCCCTGGCCCCGCACCCGCTGCTCGGGGCTGGCGCTGGGCTGGCGCTCGTCGCCGCGCTCGTGCCCCTGCTGTCCTACACGCACGGGGCGAGCGGCCCGGTGGGGCCTAGCATCCCGCTGTTCTTCCTCGTGCCGGTGCTGCTCTCCTCCGCGCTGGGGGGCCTGCGCGTGGGCGCCCCCGTCTCGGTTGTCGCTATCGTCGTGTGGGACTGGTACTTCATCCCGCCCCTGTACACCATCACCATCTATTATCCGCGCGATCTGCTCGCGCTCGTGGTCTTCCTCGCCGTTGCCCTCCTGGTGGGGAATCTCGCGGCCGCCGTGCGGCGGCGTACCGCAGAGGCTCTGCGTCGGGCGCACAGCGCCGAGGCGCTCCATGACCTGAGTCTGGCGCTCATCGCGCGCGCCGACCTCGCCGGCATGCTGGCCGCCCTGACTGGCCGCTTGTGCGACGCGCTCGACCTGGAGGCATGCGCCGTCTTACTCCCTGACGCTCGGGGGACAATCTGGCGCACCGCCGCGATGGCCGGGCACCTACCGCTCGATCTCGGTGTTGAGCAGAGCCGCACGGCAGCCGCGACGGCCACGTGGGTCAATGACGCTGGGCAGATCTCGTGGCTGGGTCAGATGGCCGGCACGGGACTGCGCGACGGACGCCTGGTGCGCCCCCATGTCCGGCAGACGCGCGCCCAGTTCCTGCCCTTGCGCGTGGACACGCGCCCTCTCGGTGTGCTCGAGCTCGTGTACCGGAGCGGCGTCGCGCCCGACGCCGACGGCGCGCGCCTGGTGGCGACGTTCGCCAACGGCGCCGCGCTGGCGCTTGAGCAGGTCCGCCTGGCCGCGGAGGAGCGCGCGGCGGATGTCGCCCGTGAGAGCGATCGGCTCAAGAGCGCGCTGCTCGCCTCCGTCTCGCACGACCTGCGCACGCCCCTGACCACCATCAAAGGGGCGGCCAGCTCGTTGCTGCAGGAAGACGTGCGCTGGAGCGACGAGACCCGCCGCGCCTTCCTCGTCGACATCGACGCCGAGGCCGACCGATTGAGCCGTCTCGTGTCCAATCTGCTCGACCTCTCGCGCATCGAGGCGGGGGTGATCAAGCCGAGTGCGGAGTGGGAGGATGTGGGCGAACTCGTCGACCGGGTCGTCGGGCGCCTGGGTCCGTGTCTGGCCGGCCATCCCATCGTGCGCGAGCTGCCGCCGGGTCTGCTGGCCGTGCGGCTCGACGCCGTCCAGATCGAGCAGGTGCTGACCAATCTGGTCGAGAACGCGGCCAAATACTCGCCGCCGGGGACGCCCGTCACGGTCGGGGCGCGTCTGGCTGACGACTCCACGGTCCCAGCGTCCCTACATTTGTTTGTCGTCGACCAGGGCGCCGGTATTCCCCCGTCCGAGCAGGCCAGGATCTTCGAGCCATTCTACCGCGCTGCTGGGGCCAGGCGTTTCGCGGGGGGCACGGGTATGGGTCTGGCCATCGCTAAAGGTTTCGTCGAGGCGCATGGCGGGCGCGTGGTCGTCACGAGCGCCCCCGGTCGAGGCAGCACGTTCACGGTGGTCCTCCCCGTCCCGCGGGACGGGGAGCCGCATCCCCGGGAGGATGCGCCGCTGGGCGACCCGGTTGGGGAGGGGGCGCCGCGATGAGTGAAACGAGGGCGACCGGGGCGACCGATGCCCGCATCCTCGTGGTCGACGACGAGCCGGGGGTCCGACGCCTGCTGCACGCCAACCTGGTCGCGCGCGGCTACGCGGTCACGGCTGTGGAAACAGGCGAAGAGGCGTTGGCGCGCCTGGACGAGGATGCGCCCGACCTGGTTGTCCTTGACTTGATGCTGCCCGGCCTCTCGGGCTTGGACGTTTGCCGCGGGTTGCGCGCGGCATCGCCCGTCCCGATCCTGGTACTCTCCGCCCATGGCGAGGAGCAGACCAAAGTCGAGGCGCTCGATCTGGGGGCTGACGACTACCTGACGAAACCGTTCAGTGTGGACGAGTTGCTGGCGCGCGTGCGCGCCCTGTTGCGGCGGCCAGCCCCCGCCTCCCCTGGCGCCGCGGACAGGGTGCAAGCCGGTTCACTCGTTCTCGATCTTCGGTCTAGGCAGGTGTGGCGCGACGACACGCCGCTCGACCTCACTCCGCACGAGTTCGACCTGCTGGCCTATCTGATGCGGCATGCCAACACCGTCGTCCCGCATCGCTCCGTGCTGGCCGCGGTTTGGGGCCCGGCCTACGCGAGCGAGACGCAGTACCTGCGCGTCTTCGTCAACCGCCTGCGGCGGAAGATCGAGGACGACCCGGCCCATCCGCGCCACATCCGTACCGAACCGGGGGTCGGCTATCGGTTCGTGATGGCGTGAATGGCGTGAGCGGATATCACGCTTTTTTGCGCATCTCGCACGGACAACCGGATTAACCGGGTAGCGTAGCGGGAAGGCGCAGGGAGGCGACACCGATGCGCGTGTCGGCCATGCCGTAGTAGACGTCGACGCGTCCGTGGCTGCGGTCGTCCAACCCGGTCGGGAACACGACATCCGCCTCGACGCCGTTCAGTTCGTCGGGGATCTCGGGGGATAGGATGGGCTCGGGGGAGCGATACAGCACGCGGCGCGGATCGCGCGCGTCCACGACGAGCGCGCCGGCCCGGTACGTCACCGGCTTGCGTTCACCGGGGAACCAAGGGGGGCGTCGTTCGACGCCGTGATAGACGATAAGCCAGCCCAGTGGCGTGAGCAACGGGGCCGCGCCGCCGCCGATCCAGCCGTCCTCCCAGGGGTAGCGCGGCCCGATCAGCACATGATGCTGGTTCCAGCGCGTCAGGGCGGTCGGGTCCCGACGCACGTCGTCCAGCGCGCGATAGGAAATCCAGATGCGGTGGCGCCCGTTGGGGACCCCGCGCGGCCTGTGGTCCATGTCGTAGAGGGGCCGGTGCAGCAGCGCGAGGGACTCCCGTCCGTCCGGCGCCATGACCGTGCGCGGGAACAGCGACGCGTCCTTGTCTCGATACGCGTTGAAGTCCACGTCGTAGGCCGGATCGAGCGCGGGCTCGTAGGAGACCGACCCCAGGCGGCGCCACGACCGCAGATCCTCCGACACGGCCAGGGCCACGCGCGCTCCGTCGGGGCCGAGCCCCACGTAAGCCATCACGTACAGCCCGAGCGGTTCGACAAAGGTAACGCGTGGGTCCTCGCAGCCCCCGACACCCGTTTCACGGTCCACCTCGTACGGCGTTTCCGGCTCGAGCGCGTAGCCCAACCGCTCAACCCCGCTCGGGTCACCGGCGTCATCGAAGGTAACGCGGGCCAGCGCGATGCGGGAGCAGTCACCGGCGGCGACGACGCGGGGGAACAGGTAGAGCGCGCTGTCCGGACCGCGCGCGGCGGCCGGGTTGAGGACGCCCTCGCGCTCATGCGGGTCGGCCGGATCCGGCGTCATCACCTGGCCGAGCCGTCGCAGCGCGAAGGGGATCGACAGTTGATCATCCGCCATTATTCCTGCCTCCATCGTCATTTCGTTTCGCGCCCGCCACTGGACGCCACCGCATCGCATACCCCCGGCCGAGTTTATCTCAGTCCGCGTCATAATAACGGCGCATAGCGAACGGATGCCATCGCGTCGCCGGAGTCGCGCATCGCCCTAGGGGCGCCGGACCTCTGGCGTCATCCTGTCTATGATGTGCCTCCCTGCACAGTGTGTCCCGCCCATGACATGTGCCCTGGATGCTAGCGAACGCCGACGCGTGTGAACGTGGCGACGCGCCAGTCGTAGAGCGCGAAGTCCGTCCCCCATGTGCTCCTCTTGTCCGCCACATCCCGCTCGGCAGCGTCGCGGGTTGTATGATAGCGGGCGTCGACCGGCGCCCAACGATCGTGGCCTCGGGGTCTGAACTCCACGAGGGATAACTCATCTACCGCGTTCACAGGTTTGTCTACCGCATTCACAGGTCTACTCCTCCTCAAGATGCGTTGCGCTCGGCGTGCCGCCCCCCATGTCCCCTCAGCATAGATCCGCGGGCCTAAATGGGACGTAAACGGCGGGGGCCAAAAACATAAATAGTTATATCAACGGTAGCGCCGTCACCGCGACCATCGGTGTCGGGGTGGTCTACGATGGCGCATTACATTAGCTCGAAGGTGTGGCGCTGATCGACCTGTACGGTCTTGTCGCCGCCTCTTGTGGGGCTGACGACACCCGCACAAACACGCCGACGGTTAGCGGTTGTGCGGGCGTCGCCTAATCGGGTATCATAACAGTACACCTCATGGAGCGCCGGGAAGCCTGGTCGGCAGCCTGGCGTTTCTATGCCTTGAACACGCGGAAGCGCTAGGAAACCTGAGCGGTCTCGGCGTTTGCGCGTGTTCAGCCGAGAGATGTGTGCGGTGAGCGATGCTTGCGATCTGGTTCTGGGTCGTTCATGGCTGGACGGAACTGGTCCCCAGCGCATGATACAGGCGCTCAATTCTCAATCGCGGTGTCCGCCATACCCGGCGTCCGCGCGTGGCGCCCCTCCGCTCGCCCGTGGCGCTTGTCCTGGGCTTCGCCGTGCTCATCGCTACGGGGACCGGCGCCCTACTCCTACCGGTGAGCGCCCGCGCCGCCCACACCGACCCCCTGACCGCGTTCTTCACGGCCACCTCCGCCGTCTGCGTAACGGGGCTCACGGTGGTCGACACGGCTACCCATTGGAGCCTCATCGGGCAGGCTGTCATCCTCATCCTCATGGAGGTGGGCGGACTCGGCTTCATGATCGGCGCGACCGCGCTCACGCTCGTCCTGCGGCGGCGCCTGAGCCTGCGTCAGCGCGTGATCATGCGCGAAATCGGCTCGTCCGCGCGCCTCGGTGACGGGAGCGAGCTGATCGCGCGGACGATTCTGTTCACACTGGGCTGCGAGGCCGTCGGGACGTTGCTCCTGTGGACGCGCTTCGCGCCCCGCTACGGCCTGCGCTACGGCCTATGGCTGGCCCTCTTCCACGCCGTCTCGGCGTTCACCAATGGGAGCTTCGACCTCTTCCGCGGGCACAATCTGGCCGCGTTCGGCGCCGACCCCGTCGTGCTCCTGACCATCGCCGGCCTGATCATCGTGGGAGGACTGAGTTTCATCGTAGTGCAGGAGCTCTACCAGACGCGGCGCTGGCGTCGCCTGAGCCTGGATAGCAAGGTGGTGCTTCTGACGACAACGGTACTCCTCGCCGGCGGCGCCGCGTTGATCTTCCTTACTGAGCGGCACAATCCGGCCAGTCTGGGCGGGCGGCCGCTGGGAGAACAGGCGCTCGATGCGTTCTTCCACTCGGCCGCGGCGCGGACGTGCGGCTTCACGACCTGGGACTTCGCGCGGTCCGATCCGCGCAGCCTCTTCATCCTCCTTGGGCTGATGTTCATCGGCGGCGCGCCAGGGTCGATGGCCGGCGGCGTCAAGCTCACCACTGTGAGCGTGATCCTGGCTGGGGTGTGGAGCACGGCGCGTGGGCGCGCGGAGGCCACGCTACTCAAGCGCCGCCTGCTCGCAGCGGAGCAGGCGCAGGCGCTCGCGGTGGCTGTTCTGAGTGTCGGGCTGATCGTAGTGATCACGCTGATCATCAGCCTGAGCGAGGGCCCGCGCCTGCGCGCGCCCCTGCTGAACCTGCTCTTCGAGGTGACCTCGGCCTTCGGCACTGTCGGTTTCTCGGTGGGTCTGACCGCCCATCTGTCGGCGCTCGGCAAGCTCTTGCTGATCGCGACGATGTTCGTCGGGCGCCTGGGGCCAGTCACGGTGGCGACGGCGTTGATCGAGCGGCCTCAGGGGGCGTCTCTCCGCCCTCCCAGCGAGTCGGTCCGCATCGGGTGAGCGGCCGTGCCGCGACCTACTGCCGCCGTGGACGCGACTGGGGGGGGCGGAGAGGCGTCTTCGTGGCGATGGCGCGGGGCAACCTGAGGGATGCGATGACGACACATGTGAGGGGCGCTGTGGATGTAGCCGTCCCGGAGGAGGAGAGGGGCGATGAGGAGACGAGAGCGGTCGATGTCGCACGTCGCGGTGATCGGTCTGGGCCGCTTCGGCCTGACCGTGGCGCGGACACTGGTCGCGCAGGGGCACGACGTCCTGGGCATCGATGGATCGGAGGAGGCCGTCCAGCGCGCCAAAGACATGGTGACGCACGCGGTGCAGGCGGTCCTCTACGAGGCGACCGTCGTGCGTGAACTGGGGCTCAACGCGGTCGACGCGGCTATCGTGGCCCTCGGCACCGACATGGAAGCCAACATTGTGAGCACCGCGTTGTTGGTGGAGGCCGGCGTGCCGCACGTCGTAGCGCGGGCTAATTCGCCGCTGCACGGCCTCATCCTGACGCGGGTCGGCGCGCATCGCGTCGTCTACCCCGAGGTTGCCAGTGGGGAGGCCGTGGCGCGGAGCCTGCGCGCCCCGGATGTAACGGGGCACCTGACACTCGGGCCGGAGATGGGTATCAGTACGTTGCGCGCCCCGGCCGGCTGGGTTGGCCGAAGCGTCGCCGAGTTGCGCCTCCCCGAGCATGGTGCGGTGACCATCCTGGCGATCCAACGCGGTAGCCAGACGTTGGCCATGCCCGACGCCGTGCGCGTCCAGGACGGCGACATCCTCGCCTTGCTGGCCCATGAGAGCACTCTCGAGGCCCTGCCGCGTCGCGCGCCGCGCCGCCACTAGGGCCGGCGCCTCCGCGCGGCATCGTGGCGCCAGTGTCGCCGGCAGCGGCGCTTGTCTCAGGAGGCGCGACCAGGTACTATGATGCCAACAGCAAGGAGCGCCGGGAAGTCTGGTCGGCCCCGGCACCCCTGTGCTCTTCGAACGCGGAGCGCCGGGGCCGTGATAGGCACAACGGCGCTCGCGCACGTTTGGAGAGGTTGGCGTGGTCGTCCCATGAATAGGCCCTATATCCTGGTGGTCGATGACGAGCCGGCCATCCGGCGGACGTTGCGCGCCAACCTCCTGGCGCGTGGCTTCGACGTCACAGCCGTGGAAACAGGAGCGGACGCCCTCCACCACGCCCTCGCCCGGCCGCCCGATGCCGTCATCCTCGACCTCCTGCTGCCCGATCTCTCGGGCCTGGACATCTGCCGTGCGCTCAGGGCCGGCTCCCCGGTCCCGATCCTGGTCCTCTCCGCTCGAACTGAGGAGCATATCAAGGTGCGCGCGCTTGATCTGGGTGCCGACGATTACCTGACCAAGCCGTTCGGAATCGACGAACTGTTGGCGCGTGTCCGCGCCCTGTTGCGGCGGCCGGACACGACGACGAGCCGCTCCGGCGTGGGGCATGTCGGCTCTCTCGTCATGGACGTGGACGCGCGACGTGTGTGGCGCGACGGCGTACCGCTCGACCTGACCTCGCGCGAGTTCGATGTGCTGGCCTACCTCCTGCGTCAGAAAGGCGCGGTGGCGACGCATCGCGCCCTGCTGACGGAGATCTGGGGACCGGCGTACGACGGAGAAACACAGTACGTGTGGGTGTTCGTTAACCGCCTACGCCAGAAGATTGAGGATGACCCCGCGCATCCGCGCTACATCGTGACAGAACCGGGGGTGGGGTACCGCCTCGTGCCGGCGCCGAGCGACCAAGAGGATCGCGCGTCCAGTGCTGGAGGACAGGCCACGGCCCCATGACCCCTTTATCCTCCGCGATATAGAGGGCTGCATGGGCGTACCCGCGCGGTAGACCGTCGTCACTATGTCTGCTTGTCCGCATCGTCCGCGGGGGACGGCCGGCGCCCTGGCCGGCGTGGGGTATCCTTTCGGCGCACGGTTCAGTGCGCCAGCGTAAAAACAGCGTCCGTCAGCCGGTCAGCGCCGGCGGCGAGCGCGACGCTGAGGGGCGCGCAGGCCAGAATCAGCAGCCACGTCGTGACATCCATGTGTCCCGTCCACTCCCATGCGCTCCGTCCGCCCTACTAGTCACCGCGGCCGGCAACGCGGCGGCGTGAACGTGCTGAAGATGCAGCCGCGGAGGATGGCGCCCCTAAGCGCCGATGGCCGTGTCGTAACGGACCCAGCTGTCCCACCGTCTCGCACGCTCTATGACCCCTTTCGCTCGACAGCCCGACGAGATACTGTAATTTTTGCCCTACCCAATAAGACATTCTACATTCTAGCAATAACACAGCTATTTATTGCATAATTTTATATATATTTACACATAATTTATGTTCTATTTATAGCGAGTCTAGATATGATGAAGGAGCGCAGCCCTCCTGATAATTGGGAGGCGAGAGCATAGCGGTCATCATAGATGCCCTGTATGCGGACAAAAGAGCAATTCGGCTGACCTGTTTAGGACGATTTAGGGCGATTTTGGCCCTTGTTTAGGGTCCATTTAGGCGCGGCCTCTATGATTGGAATGAATCTGATGGTCACAGATGGGGAGGCCGGGTCGCATCACAAACCCTAGCCGTTTTACCAGTTTGTAAGTTTGTATTAGGAGACGATGACCATGACAGGGAGCACGTCCACCACTATGATCGCCCTCACACCCGCGGGTCGCGCGGAGTTGGAACAGGAGCTACTCCTGCTGCGCATAGTGAGCCTGCCGACGCTCGCCGCTCGGCTCGCGGATGCGCGCGGGGGCGCGGATGCCTGGGATGAGGCTGTTGTTTTGCGCGAACTGCATGAAGAACAACTCCGCCTGGAGCGTCGCGCCGGCGACCTGGAGCGCCTGCTGGCTGAGGCGGGCGCCCTGGCTCCCGGGCCAGCTGGTGTGGTGGCGCTGGGCAGCCATGTCGACCTCGACGACGAGGGGGAGCGCGGCGCGTACCAGTTAGTCGATCCGCACGAAGCCAACGTGGCCGCGGGCCGCCTCTCCATCGCATCGCCTCTCGGGCGGGCGCTGGCTGGTCATCGGGCGGGCGATGTCGCGCTCGTCACGGGCCCCGTCGGGGAGCGCCAGGTGCGCATCGTCGCGGTGACCCCCTGACCCCTGTCCTCGTCACATACCTGTCGGGGATGGGAAGATCCGTCAGATCGGTAGACCCGGCCGCGCGACGGATGACGTTGAGCCAGGTCGCGGACTCACGGGCCTGTGGCGCCGCGAGAAGAGGAAGTGTATGGCGTATGGCGATTATCCTCGATGGGAGAGCGCAGGCCGCGGTGGCGCGACGGCGCGCCGACGGCCGCGATCCCACGCTCTTTATACATATCCAGCGGGTCCGGGCCGCGCGGCGCGGCCTGGACGTCCTGGCCGTCGATTGGGCGCCGCGCCAGTGGCCGCCGTGTCCGCTCGCGGCGCAACAGGTCGGCGACGCCCTTGTGGTCATGGACGGGCGAATCGCGCGCTACACGCGCGACCACACCCTGACCATTTCGGCGTGGCGCCTTGGCCCGTTGGCGCGCGTCTGGGTCGCCGGAGACGTGGCGCGGATGCTTGACCTGGCGGACTGGGAACGCCGGTCGATGAGCGGGCGCCCGCCGCCCTCATGAGCGAACTTCGTCGCAAAGGCGAGATCCTTGACGAACGGCCTGGCGTCGTGGTGGAGAGAGAGCCAGGGGCGAAGGTGGACCATTGAGCCCATCGACAGGGTGTGCGACGAACAGGTCGGTCCTGCCGGTCACAGAAGCAGCTGGGACTATGGAAAATGCCAATGTGGCAAGCTCGTTTATAACTTTTTATGCATATGGCCACTGTTGTTTACATCGTGTTTATGCTCGCCTTCGTATCCTGCAAGCTGACGTGTACATGAGGAGGAGTGTCATGGCCAATTCTATCCTGGTGGTCGAGGATGACCCCACATTAGCGCGTACGATCGCGCACAACTTGTCCGCGCGCGGTTACCCAACGCGGAGCGCGATGACGGTCGCCGCGGCTACCAGCGCCATCGCCGCTGAGCGCCCCACGGTCGTGCTGCTCGACATCGATCTGCCCGACGGCTCGGGCTGGGATGTCGTGCGCGGCCTGCGCGCGGCCGGCGAAGCGGACGTGCCGGTGATCGTGATGTCGGCGCTGCGGCCCAACCTGCAGTTGTGCCACCATTTCCACGCCGTGGGCGTCCTGGAGAAACCGTTCCCGATGGAAGCGTTGCTGCGCCTGGTCGCGCAAGTGACCGGACGGCTCGCGCCGCCCGCTCCCATCGACATTATGAGCGCGAATTAGGCGCTGGACCGATTAGGCGCATGACTGAAAGGGGACGCACACAATGATGCAGTTGATGGTCGCAACCTGGCTCCTGTCGAGCGCGGCCGTGGCTCTCGGGGTCGCCATCGCGTGGGACAAGATGTTCGGCACGTTCTCGTGCGGATCGCGGCTCGCGCCGCACCGGTCGAAACGATTGAGCCAGCACCGCCCGGCGCTATTGGCGCGGAAGGAGGAAACGCGTGCTTGACGTGATCTTTGTCCTGGCGACGATCGGCTACTTTGCCCTCAACGTCGCCTTCGCCGCCGGCTGCGACCGGCTGATGGGAACGGGGAGGGGCCGCCGATGATCGAGAATATCATCCTGACGATCGTCTCACTGGCGATTCTGGTCTACTTGTTCGTGGCGCTGGTGCGCCCGGAGGTCTTCTAGCCATGTTCACGGGTCAGGCCCTCGGTCTATGGGCCGTCTATAGCGTCATCCTGCTGCTCACCGCGCGTCCGGTCGGGTCGTACCTGTACACGGTCTTCACGGGAGGCCGCACGTTCCTGCACCCCGTCCTGCGCCCGGTCGAAGTCGGGATCTACCGCTTGACGGGCACGGACGAGGGCGAGGAGATGCGCTGGTCCACCTACCTGCTGGCCTCGCTGGCCATCAGCGTCGTCAGCCTGCTGCTCACCTATCTGATCATGCGCACGCAGCAGTTCCACGGCAAGCTCTTTAACCCGCAGGGGTTGCCCAATGTGTCGGAGTTCCTGGGCTTCAACACCGCCGTCTCGTTCACGACCAACACCAACTGGCAGAACTACGGCGGCGAGAGCACGATGAGCTACCTCTCACAAATGACGGGGCTGGCCTTCCACAACTTCCTCTCCGCCGCGATGGGCATCGTCTGGGCCGTGGCGCTGGTGCGCGGTCTAGCGCGGCGCACGGCGTCGGGCATCGGCAACTTCTGGGCCGACCTGGTGCGCTGCATCCTGTACATCCTGCTGCCGGTCGTGGTCGTCTACGGGCTCTTCCTGGTGTGGCAGGGCGCGCCGGACAACCTTAACGCTTACACCGCCGTCCACACCCTCGAAGGCACGATCCAGCACATCGCGCAAGGGCCGGTGGCCTCGCAAGAGGCGATCAAGATGTTCGGCACCAACGGCGGCGGCTTCATGAACGCCAACTCGTCCCACCCCTTCGAGAACCCCACGCCGCTCTCCAACTTCGTAGAGATCCTGTCCATCTTCCTGATCGGGTCGGGCCTCGTCTACATGTTCGGCAAGTGGGTCGGCAACACCAAGCAGGGCTGGAGCATCTGGGCGGCCATGTTCATCCTGTTCTCGCTCGGCTACTTCGTGGCCGTCGGCGCGGAACAGAAGGGTAACCCGCTCATCGCCTCCCGCGCGCACTACGCGACGACGGCCAGCGCGACACAACCGGGCGGCAACATGGAGGGCAAAGAGGTGCGCTTCGGCATCGCCGACTCGGCCCTCTTCACCACCATCACGACCGACGCCTCGTGCGGGGCCATCAACAGCTGGATCGAGAGCTACACGCCGATCGGTGGGCTGGTCCCGCTGACTAACATCGCCACGGGCGAGGTTATCTTCGGCGGCGTCGGCGCGGGCCTCTACGGCATGCTGATGTACGCCATCATCGCCGTCTTTATCGCGGGCCTGATGGTGGGGCGCACGCCAGAATACCTGGGCAAGAAGATCGAGAGTTTCGAGGTCAAGATGGCCAGCCTCTCACTGCTCATCTCGCCGGCCAACATCCTGATCTTCGCGGCCATCGCCGTGGCGGGGAGTTGGGGCACGAACTCGATCCTCAACGCCGGGCCGCACGGGCTCTCGGAGATCCTGTACCTCTACACGTCGAGCAACGGCAACAACGGCTCGGCCTTCGGCGGCCTGACCGGCAACACCAACTTCTACAACCTGACGGGCGCCTTCGCCATGCTGATCGGGCGCTTCCTGTTCCTGACCCCATTGCTGGCCATCGCCGGCTCGATGGGGCGCAAGAAGACCGTTCCGGCCAACCTGGGCACCTTCCCCACGACGGGGGCCACGTTCAGTATCTTGCTCGTCTTCGTGATCATCATCGTGGCCGCGCTGACCTACTTCCCGGCGTACTCGCTCGGCGCCATCATCGAGCAACTGCTGCTCAACGCGCACAAGACATTCTAAGAAAGGGAGAGGAGGTCCACCTATGGCAACAGTCGTTCCCGGGCCGCACACGCCGCGGCCGGAGCAGCCGGAGCAGCCGCGCGACCAGGCGCCGCGCGTGCCCCTCGGCGATCAGCGGCGCAAGAGCCGCTCGCTCTCCATCTTCGACCCGACCATCACGCGGCGCGCCATCGGCGACAGCTTCCGCAAGCTCGACCCGCGCGTGCAACTGCGCAACCCCGTCATGTTCGTGGTGCTCGTCGGGGCCATCATCACCACGCTCGAGTTCGTGCGCACCCTCGTCGACGCCGCCGCGGCCGGCGACCGCTTCTTCAGCGCCGCCGTCGCCGTCTGGCTGTGGCTCACCGTGCTCTTCGCCAACTTCGCCGAGGCCATGGCCGAGGGGCGCGGCAAGGCGCAGGCCGATACGCTGCGCCGCACCCGCACCGACGCCCAGGCCAAGCGGCTGCGGGACAACGGACAGACCGAGGTCGTCTCAGCCACCGAACTGCGCCGTGGCGATATGGTCCTGGTCGAGGCCGGCGACCTGATCCCCGGCGACGGCGATGTCGTCGAGGGCGTGGCCTCGGTCAACGAGGCCGCCATCACCGGCGAGAGCGCCCCCGTGATCAAGGAGCCCGGCACCGACATCCGCTCGTCGGTCACCGGCGGCACCACCATCGTCTCGGACCACCTGAAGATCCGCATCACGGCCAACCCCGGCGAGACCTTTATCGACCGCATGATCGCGCTCGTCGAGGGGGCCAGCCGCCAGAAGACGCCGAACGAGATCGCGCTCAACATCCTGCTGGCCTCGCTGACGATCATCTTCCTGCTGGCCGTCTACACCCTGCAGCCCTTCGCCATCTATTCCGGCGGCCCCGTCGACGTGGTCACGCTGATCGCGCTGCTGGTCTGCCTGATCCCGACGACGATCGGCGGCCTGCTCTCGGCCATCGGCATCGCCGGCATGGACCGCCTGGTGCAGTTCAACGTGCTGGCTATGAGCGGGCGCGCCGTCGAGGCCGCCGGCGACGTGGACACCCTCCTGCTCGACAAAACCGGTACCATCACCTTTGGCAACCGCCTGGCCTACCAGTTCGTGCCGGTGGGCGGCCACAGCGAGGCCGAGGTGACCGAGGCGGCGCTGCGCTCGAGCCTGGCCGACGAGACGCCCGAGGGCAAGAGCATCGTCGCCCTGGCCGAGGAGAAGGGCGTCCACGTCGACCGCTCGTTCCTCGATCGCGCCGAACTCGTGCCCTTCACGGCTGAGACGCGCATGAGCGGCGTGCGCGTGGATGGGCGCAGCACCATGAAGGGGGCCGTCGACTCCGTCGCGCGCATCGTGCCCCACGCCCCGGCCGACCTCACGACGGTAGCCGACCGCATCTCCGGCGAGGGCGGGACGCCGTTGGCCGTGGAACAGGACGGCGAGGCCCTCGGCGTGATCTACCTCAAGGACACAGTCAAGCCGGGCATGCGCGAACGCTTCGACGAACTGCGCCGCATGGGCATCAAGACGATCATGGTCACCGGCGACAACCCGCTCACCGCCGCGACCATCGCCAAAGAGGCCGGCGTCGACGACTTC
>JAABUZ0100006635.1_pt1 | contig 14371 bp, 11 predicted proteins | sample 5562091 | NCBI WGS metagenome assembly JAABUZ01 (sample SAMN12813069, study PRJNA571459) | rock metagenome | isolation source: Antarctica rocks | place: Antarctica: Victoria Land, Linnaeus Terrace sud | collected 2015-12-21 | reverse complement strand
CGCTGTAGCCCGCGCAGAGGCCGTCACGTCTGTCCGGGACGGAGCCGATTTCGCCGCCGTCTCCGCTGCGTTCAAGCGCATGCAGAACATCCTCAACCAAGCCTCCGCCAAAGGCTCTGTCGCTGCGAGCACCTTCAACTCGAGCGAGCTAACCCACCCTGCCGAGCGCACCCTCGATCAGCAATCCCAGACCATCGCCGCCCGCGTCCTGAGCCTTCGCGCCACAGGCAGTTACGTTGCCGCCCTTGAAGCCATTGCTACGCTCCGTCCCCAGGTGGACGCGTTCTTTGACGCCGTCATGGTCCTTGATCCAGACCCGCAAATCCGCGCGAACCACCTCGCCCTCCTAACCCGCATCCTCCAGGACTTCACCGGAATCGCCGACTTCTCAGAAATCGTGACGCCCGGATAATGGCACCTTCTTCAGGGAGAAATGCGCACGCGGATCAGACGGATAAAAGGGATAAAAGAGAATAAACAGCGTGAAGGACAGCAACGCCAGGTTGGGCCCACCACCCACATCGACCCGCACTTGCCCTATCGTTCTTATCCGTTTTGATCCGTCTGATCCGCGTGCGCATTTCTCTCTCCGGGGACACGTCTGCTGGAACCCCTGCACCCTTGCGGAACATCCAATCTCCGCAGTCCCGGAGAGACTAATCTTGTCCACGCTCTTTACCCCGCTCAAAGTCGGCGCACTCACCCTTCCCAACCGCATCCTGATGGCTCCACTCACCCGTCTGCGCGGCACGGTCGACCATTACCCCACGGCCATCATGGCCGAGTACTACGCCCAGCGCGCCTCCGCCGGCCTCATCATCACCGAAGGCACACCGGTCTCGCCCATGGGCGTCGGCTATGCGCAGGTTCCCGGTATCTGGTCTAAAAAGCACGCGGACCTCTGGAAGCCCGTGACGAAAGCCGTTCACCGCGAAGGCGGACGCATCTTCGCTCAGATCTGGCACGTTGGCCGGGTAAGCGATCCCACCTTCCTCCATGGTGCACAGCCCGTCGCGCCCAGCCCGATTGCGCCTCCCGGGACTGTCACGCTCGTCCGCCCTAAGAAAGAGTTCGAAGTTCCGCGCGCCCTTTCTCTTGAAGAGATTCGCGAGGTGATCGAGCAGTTCCGCCAGGGTGCACAGTACGCGCAGGACGCAGGCTTCGATGGCGTAGAGATTCACGGAGCCAACGGATACCTGCTGGACCAGTTCCTCCACTCGGCCTCGAACGAGCGCACCGACGAGTACGGCGGGTCGGTCGAAAACCGCGCCCGCATGCACCTTGAAGTCGCGCGGGCCGTGTCGTCTGTCTTCGGCGCCGACCGCGTTGGCATGCACCTCGCCCCGCGCGGCGACGTGATGGGGATGGGCGACCAGAACCCACGCGAAATCTTCACCTATGTCGCCAGCGAACTTGGCAAGCAAGGCCTCGCCTTCCTGATGGCTCGCGAGTACTATGGCCCCGACCGCCTCGGCCCCGACCTGAAGCAGGCCTACGGCGGCGTCTACATCGCCAACGAAAAATACGACCAGGCCCAGGCCGAGCACGTCGTCGAAGCCGGAGAAGCGGACGCGGTAGCGTTCGGCAAACTCTTTATCTCCAACCCCGACCTGCCGCGCCGTTTCCGCGAGCACGCCGAATTGAACGAGCCCAAAGTAGACACCTTCTACACCCACGGCCCCGAGGGCTACACCGACTACCCGGCCCTCGTCTCCGCCTGAGGAGCAAGCCCCTACTTGCTCCTCGGACCGCCAACGCTAGATGTCATTCCCGTCGGGAATCTGCGTTTGTCTTTGCTTGTCTGGCACTAGCGGCGAACTACCGACCGTCGAGCGCCACTTCAATCCCGGAGTTCACCTCGGCCGCCGCAAACTCCGCGGCCACACGAATCCCGTTCATTACTGCCTTGTCGCTCGACGACCCATGACCCACAATGCAAACGCCGCGCACACCCAGCAGCGGAGCCCCGCCATACTCTGAGTAATCCAGCCGCTTCTTGAACGCCCGGAACGCCGCCTGCGACAACAGCGCGCCCACCTGCGAGGTCACAGTCGACTTCAGCGACTCGCGCAGAGACACACTGACGAGCTTCGCCAGCCCCTCGCTGGTTTTAAGCGCGACGTTGCCGACAAATCCGTCGCACACCACAACATCGGCGTTGCCATTGAACAGATCGCGGCCTTCGACATTGCCGATAAAGTTGATCCCCGGCAGCGTTCGCATCAGCGGCAGCGTATCCCGCGTCAACGCGTTGCCCTTCGAGTCTTCCTCGCCAATCGACAGCAGACCCACACGCGGATTCCGCACCTTCAAGACGTTGCGCGAGTACATCGAACCCATGACCGCAAATTGCAGCAGATTCTCCGGGTCAGAGTCGACGTTCGCACCAACATCCAGCAGCAGCGTCGGGTATCCCGTGGAGGTAGGCACAATCGTTGCAAGCGCTGGCCGGTCCACTCCGGCCAAACCACCCAGCACCATCTTGGCGGTTGCCATGGCGGCACCGGTATTGCCTGCCGTAAAGAACCCCTGGCTCACACCTTCGCGCACGCGCTTCAGCCCGACCCGCATACTGGAGTCGCGCTTCGACCGCACCGCCTGCGCGGCCTTGTCCGTCATCGTAATCCACTCGGAAGAATGGACGATCCGGATGGGCCGCGCCGAACGCATGCTGAAGCGGTGCGAAGCTGTGCTGAGCGCATCGTCAAGCGCCGGCCCTACGATCTCTTCAGGCCCCACCAGTGCGACATCCACATCCAGGCTGCGCGACGCAAGAATGGCCCCGCGAATCTCCGACTCGGGGGCCTTGTCCGAACCCATGGCATCGACAACAATCTCGACTGGCATCGGTTCCTTTGGTTTGTAGAAAACGGGCAGGTCTTAGCGCGCAGCGTTATATGCTTCAGAACCTGCCGTTATGCTGCCTTCTGAACCACAACCACGGAACGGCCCTTGTACTCGCCGCACTTGAGGCAGGCACGATGACTCAGCTTGCGCTCGCCGCAGTTGGGACAGGCGTTTGAATTGTTGGGAACAAGAAAGTCATGGCTGCGGCGCTTGGCGGTGCGCTGTTTTGAGTGGCGCCGTTTCGGATTAGGCATTGCAATTCCCCTTCAGATGACCTGGACGCGCGTACAACCGCAAGGGCCAACGCTCTCAGGTTTGGAACTTTTGCTGCGTCTGCTCCAGCGACTTCAGTGCTTCAGACTGCTTGCCAGATTGTGCAGTGCGCTCCAACGCGGATCCTTCGAACCCGCAGATTCAGCGCAGCCACAACTTCCAGTGTTCAGGTTCTGCCCGCAACTAGCGCAGAGCCCTTTGCAGTCCTCACGGCATAAGGTTCGTCCGGGCAGAGACAGCAACACCTGTTCCCTGACGACGTCTTCCAGCAGCAGACCAGCCTTCCCATAATACCCTATCTCAGTCTCATCTTCCGTGATCGCGCGTTCTCCAGCCTCCGCATCCGCGTTTTCCGGGCGGAACAGCAGGTCGAAGCTGCCTTCAAGCGGGACATTCACCGGCTCCACGCAGCGCGCGCACAGCACCTCAAACCGACCTTGAAAGCCGGCCCGCACCCGGATGTCTTCGACGGTCTCCTGTGGACCACGGTGCTCCACCAGCAGGTCGGCTTGACCCGCAACCGGCAGCGCACCCACCTGCCGCGTGTCTTCGGCGTAGACGATCGCCCCCGCAGCGATCTCTTCATGAATCATCAACGGTTCCAGTTGCAGGTCCAACGGTGTAATCAGCACACCTTAACGGTAGAACCCACGCCGCCGCAGGTCAAATGCGTCACCGATTGCCCTCACCCAAAGAACAGACGAATTCCCGCAACGCCTGCGGCACCCGCGTCCCGGCACGCTGCAACATCTTCCGCGCGAACACCTCCCAGCGCAAAGACCGGCACGCCTGCGCCCGCCTGCGCCGCCTCGCGCAAGCTCTCGAGCCCCACGCCCGCACTCACCTGCCGCCCATCAACCCATTTGCCAAAGACCGGAGCAAACAGCGCGGCATCCGCACCCGCCTCGACGGCCGTCCTGATCTCCGCAACCGAGTGGCAGCTCACACTCAGAAACGCCCGGGGCATCAAGCCCCGAACCTGCTCGAGACGCAATTCCTCTGCTGCGGAAGAAAGATGAAGGCCGCCCGCTCCGGCAGCCAAAGCCACGTCCAACCGCCGCGCGACCAGCACTCGCGTCCCATATCCACGCAACGCAGCAACAACATCGCGCACCACGCCCACGAGCTCGCGTGGCGCAAGCCGGGTTTCTCGCACGATCAACAAATCCACCCCGTCTTCCGCTATCTCATGCGAGCGCGCGACCAGCGCCGCCGCTGCCAAAGCACGTTCCCTCGCGTCAAATAAACAGGTCAGTTCACCTGGCGTAATTGCGCAGCGCAGCATCCTGCCAGTGTAGGCGCAGCACCTTCACAATAGCCCAGCCAAACAGTTTAATTGTGTTAGCTTTAGGCAGCGTCGCCGCTGTTGTCGCACCCTGTTGCGGCCTCCAGTGGCCCCGAAACCAGCAAGACGGGAAGAGTTCTAACGCGCATGAGTAGTGTTTACGATCTGATCGTCATCGGCTCCGGACCCGCAGGTCAACGCGCCGCCATCTACGCCGCCAAGCTGGGCAAAAAGGTAGCCGTTATTGAAATGCGCGAGGTCGTGGGCGGTGCCTGCATCAACACCGGCACCATTCCATCCAAGACCATGCGCGAGGCCGTGCTCCACCTCTCCGGCTACAACTACAAATCCATCTACGGGATGAACTACCGGGTCAAAGAGCGCATCACCATGGCCGACCTGGCCTTCCGCATCCAGCACGTCATCAAGACCGAAATCGACGTCACCGAAGCCCAACTTCAACGCAACAATATCGAGATGGTCGTCGGGGTCGCCAGCTTCGTCTCCACCACACCCGAGGCGACGATCCTGAAGGTCACGAACTCCCGCGGCTCTACCGAATACACCGCGAAAAATGTTTTGATCGCCACCGGGACCAAACCGGCCAGCTCGCCTAAAGTGCCGATTAACGGCCACTCCATCATCAACTCCGACCTGATCCTCGAAATGACCAACCTGCCCAAGACCATGATCGTGGTCGGCGGTGGTGTCATTGGCGTCGAGTACACCTGCATGTTCTCCGCGCTGGGCGTGCGCGTCACCTTGATCGAGCGCCGCCCCCGTCTGCTCGAGTTCGCAGACCAGGAGATCGTCGAAGCGCTCAGCTATCATCTGCGCGATTCGCGCGTCACCATGCGCATGAACGAAGAAGTGGAAAGCGTCGAAGAGCAGCCCGATGGCTCTGTCGTCGCCAACCTCGAATCGAAGAAGAAGCTTCAGGGCGATGCTCTGCTTTACGCCGTCGGCCGCCAGGGCAATGTTGACGAACTGAACCTCGGTGCCGTCGGCATCGAATCCGACGCGCGCGGACGCATCCCGGTCGACAAAGACTTTGAGACCAAGATGCCCAACATCTACGCGGTCGGAGACGTGATCGGCTTCCCTTCTCTGGCATCAGTCTCGATGGAGCAGGGCCGCATCGCATCGGCGCGCGCTTTCGGCGACGAGACCGTGCTCTCAAACCCCAGCTTCTACCCCTACGGCATCTGGACCATCCCCGAGATCAGCTTCCTCGGCAAGACTGAAGAGCAGCTGACCGAAGAAGACGTGCCTTACGAAGTCGGCGTAGCCTACTATCGTGAGATCGCACGCGGGCAGATTCGCGGCGACACCACCGGCCGCCTCAAGCTCATCTTCCACCGCGTCAACCACACCCTGCTCGGCGTGCACATCATCGGTGAAGGCGCCAGTGAGCTGGTCCACATCGGACAGGCCGTCATGGCCCTCGGGGGCAAGCTCGACTACTTCGTCGAGACCGTCTTCAACTACCCGACACTCGCGGAGTGCTACAAGGTCGCGGCCTTCAATGGCCTGAACCGCGTCAGCAAATTCGAGTAATCTTCTCCGCTCAGAACAGGTTCCCAACGCAGTGAAGGATCCCTGTATTGGCTAACGTCGCCGAGCGGTACACAGGTGCGATAACACCAAACCTTATTTCGCATCCCAACAAAGCGAGAAAGAAGGAGAATTCATGAACGCCAATAAGATTGCCCTTGCGCTTGCCTGCGGGTCGCTGCTCACCTTCGCTGGCTGCAAGAAGTCTGCCGACAGCACACCGAACTTCAAGACAGCAATCGACAATTACTACCTGACCCGCCCAGCCTGTCTCTGGCATGCGCCCAAGCAGTTCCCCGTCCAGGTGGATACCAAGGGCAACCCCGACACAACCCAGTACGACGCGCTCTTTGACCAGGGCCTGCTGACCCGCACCACAGCTGAGAAGCAGAAGCTCATCGTGCTCTCGAAGCAGGTAACCAACTACGATCTCTCCGCCAACGGACGAGCGGCGTGGACAGCCGACACCCAGCAGCCCGGATTCGGGAACTTCTGCTATGGCCACTGGCAGGTCAGCTCGGTGGACAGCAATACGCCCACCACCGACAAGCCCGGCGCAACCACCACCGTCAACTACCACGTCGCTCTATCAGGCGCGCCGGGCTGGGCCTCCGCCCCAGAAACTCAGAACGCCTTTCCGCAAATCCAGCAAAACATGGCCGGGCCGGTCGCCGCAGTCGCCACCCTGACCGACTTCGAGAAAGGCTGGGCCGTCACCACGGGTCCCGCTGGCGAAAATAGTCACCCAGTCACCAACGCCGACGGCTCCATCGTGCAGTAGCTACGCCCATCAAGCAATAGTTACAGCCCATCTGCCAACGCGCCCGCTCACTCTGCGGGCGCGTTGGCATTGCAGTTGGAAGCTCAGCAGCAGCCGTTGTCGTCGCGGTTGCCGTTGCCGTTGCGTTTGCCGTTGCCGTTGGCCCCTATGTTTGTCATTCCCGAAGGGAATCTGCGTTTGCCGTTTGCCTTTACCTCACCGAGGCCCAACACCCGCATCCCAATCCACATCCCCCGGCCCTTCCAAAATTCGCTTCACATCCTTCGGGTCTTTCATCAGGTACTCATGCGGCGGAGTATCTCCTGCAAGATAGCGAACAAAATAATCCCAGCGCCGCCGCGTCATATACTGCGCGCCTTCGCCGTACCCGTGGTGCTCATTCGGAAACAGCAGCAGATCGAAATCCTTATTCGCCTTGATCAGCGCGTCCACCACCAGCAGCGTATTCGTCTCCGGAACGTTGTCGTCCATCGTTCCATGCGCCAGCAGTAAATGCCCCTTCAGGTTTTTCGCATACGCTTCATTCGCCTGCGAATCGTAGTTCGACGTGCCGTCAGGATTTTTCACCAGCAGCCCCGCCCATTTTTCCGCCCAGTCGTCCTCATAATTGCGGTTGTCATGGTTTCCACTCTCCGCAATCCCCACCTTGAAGAAATCCGGAAAGTGGAACATAGCCGAAGCAGTCGCATTGCCGCCCCCGGAGTGTCCATACATTCCCGACTTGTCGAGCTCAATCCACGGGTAGCGCTCGGCGAGCGTCTTCATGCCCGCAATCTGATCTGGAATCGTGTCATCTCCAAGATTCGTCGCGTAGAACGCATGGAACGCCTTTGACCGGAACGGTGTTCCCATCCCGTCGATGCACACCACGATGAAGCCAAGCTCGGCCAGCGACTGCATGTCGCCATGGGCCGCGGAAAACGTCCTGGCCCCGCACGAGCCCGTCTGCGGCCCCGGGTACACATGGTTGATGATCGGGTAGTGTCCGTCGGTGGTGAAGTTGGTCGGCCGGAACAGGAAGCCATACAAATTCGTCTGGTTGTCGCGCGCCTTCACCATGATCTGCACCGGAGGAATCCACCCCGTTGCCTTCAATCGGCTGATATTTTCGCGCGCAACATTGGCAACAATCTTTCCCGTGCGGTCGCGCAGCACGGTGACCTGCGGATCAACCGGCGTTGAAAAGCTGTCGACAAAATAAGCGTTATCCGGACGCGGCGTAATCTCGTGATCCATCAGCTCTGGCGTCAGCAGGCGTAAGCCGCTGCCATCGTAATGAACGCTGTAATAGCCGGGATAGTAGGGATCCACACCGCGCTCGCGTCCCACACCCAGAAAGTAAATCACCTGCGCCTGCTCATCAACCCCGAGCACCTGCGTCACGTTCCAATCGCCGCTCGTGATCTGATTTTTTAGCTTGCCGGTGGCCAGGTCGTAGAGATAAAGATGTCCCCAGCCCGTCCGCTCCGAGAACCACAGCAGTTCGTTCGAGCTCGACAAATAGTGCCAGTTCACCTTGTCATTGCCGCTCTCGAAGAAGTCCTTGGCGGTCTCGCCCATCACGTCCTTCACCACGCCCGTCTTTGGGTTCGCGAGCCGCATCCACTCCTGCTTGTGGTCGCGGCTGGTACTCACAAACGCCAGCGTCTGCGAGTCGGCCGACCACTCGACATCGTCCCACCCATGTCCTCCCGCGCACGACACGTCATCGCACAAGGTCGAACGGTGCTGGTCGGGCGGCATCTTCAACCGCACCACCGGCTTCTTCAGATTGCTCAGGTCGATGACCACGCGCTCGATCATGGTCACGTCTTTATCGCCCACCAGAGGATACTTGAGCACGGTCAGGTGCGGATGCCCGGACGTGACGTTCGTGAGATATATCTCGCCCGTCTTGCGCTGATCCTGCTGGAACGTGGCAATCCGTTTCGAATCCGGACTCCACACCAGGATGGGATTGTCCGAATGCGTCCATCCGGCGTTATCGGTCGCGTAGCCAAAGTTGGGCACACCATCCGTGGTCAACTGCGTCTCCTTTCCCGTAGCCGTGTCGCGCACCCACAGATTCCAATCCCGGATGAACGCTGCCTTGGACTTATCGGGCGAAACATCCACACCGCCGCCACTCTCAGAGTGCTTATGTTTGCCGGACGGCGGACCCGTCTGCGCGACCTCCTTGCACACGCCCGGCGTGGCCTTCAGATCGCACTCCACCCGCTTGCCAAAAATCCCGACCGTTACCTTCCCATCGCTGGCAAGGTCGATGTCATCGATCGGGAGGTGAAAGGCCTCAATCGCATCCTTCGCCGGATTGAAGGGCGCCAGTGCTGCGGCCAGCTTTTCCTGATCGAACGCCTGCGTCTTCAATCCGGTCAGCGGATTCACCACCATGAAGGTGTTGCCGTTCACTCCCGTGTCCCGGTAGATCATGCGGCCGTCCGGCATCCAGCGTGGATCCTTTACGCCGTGCAGAACGAGCGGATCGACGTTGTAGGGCATAAACTTCTCGGCCTGCCGGTAGTCGGCATCGGTATAAACACGCGGCGTGTGCGCTTCAACCGCAGCAGACTGGGCCAGGGAAGCCGGAATAAGCGCAAGCAGACAGGCGGCAGGAAGAAGAACAAGAGAACCGGCAAACAGCCGGGCAAATGGACGAACGATAAACATGCAGGGCGTCTCCAACGTCGTAGGCGCTGATTAAACGCCACTCGTATGTTGCAGCCAGTTTACATTTGCGCCTCGTGCGGCTGGCTGCGGGGTAGCCTGACCGTGTTGCGCCTCGGCCCTTTGTTGCCTGCCTCTGCCCTTGTGTTGCGCCTGCCTCTGCCTTTGTTGCGCTTGCCTCTGCCTTTTTGTTGTCATTCCCGAAGGGAATCTGCGTTTGGCTCTTGCCTTTTCATTCCCAAACGGACCTGCGTCGCCTCTGCTCCAACGTGAGCTACCCCCCCCGTACTCTTGGTATCAAACTCTTGATTGGTAAAGGGTTAGGTCTGGACCTGGATCTGTGGGAGTCCACTTTGGATGACTAAAGTCTCTGGATGCAAAAGTTGCGGGTATACCTGGGGAGCACTTTCGGGGAGCTGCACACGGTGGGTTCAGTTCGGAAAAGAGCAGACGCAGATTCCCTGCGGGAATGACAACAAAAGGGCATGGGCAGAGGGGCAGAGGCAATCAGCCGTCGTTCCGATTCAGTGCATGCAGCATCTGCCGCAGAACGCCAGACCACACAGCCGCATCGGTGCGGCTCAGCGCCATGCGTCGCGCCAGCCTGCGTACATTAGCCGCTCGCGCATTCGCAGGGTGTCGCCGGTTGTATCCGGAACGCTCGAAAGCCTCGCCTAACAGCGCGGTCAGACGTTCCAGATCTCCCGCGAGCGCAGCCTCGTCTTCAACAATCAGCGGCACTTCGCCCTTCGAACCTGTGCCTGCGTCCCGTCGCCTCACCAGCTCATACAGGCACACGGCAACCGCCTGACCCAGGTTCATAGAAAGGTGCCGGTCCCCAGAGCGTGGATTCATCGGGATAGTCAGCAGCGCGTGGCAGTGGCTCAGTTCTTCGTTCGATAGACCCGTCTTTTCTGACCCGAACAGAAGCGCCACACGCGCCGTCTCCTCGCCGCCAAGCGTCTGGGCAATCCTCTCGCCAGCATCGGCCAGCGCATACAGCGGGTGGTCGAGCACACGTTCGCCCACCGCAGACGTACCCAGCACCAGCGTGCAGTCCGCCACCGCCTCCGCAACCGAACCAACCTCTTTGGCTGCGTGCAGAACGGACGCCGCGTCCACGGCCGACTTCGCCGCCGCGAACGGTACCGGAAACTCATTCACAACGCGCAGATCGGCAAAGCCGAGGTCGTGCATCGCGCGCGCAACTGCGCCGATGTTCGAAGGATTGCGTGCGCGCACCAGCACAACGACGAGGCGATCCTGTTCGCTGGGAAGCATGAACGTTATTTTAGCCGCGCCGCAAACGCTTAGTCGCCCGCGCCCGCAAACGTCCACCGGCGCACCGGCCCCACATCCACATGCACAAACTGCGATACCGGATAGTAGCCCACGCCACCTTCGTGCAGCGACAATGCAACGTCACGCAGCCTGCTGGTCGAAACCCCCGGCACCCGGATATCAATCGCCTTCGCCAGCATATGCTGACTGTGGAGCGCGACGCCGGTCACCGCAGCCCGTGTGCGCAGGTAGCTGTTGCTCCAAGGGGAGCGAAAGCCGCAGACCACGTCGATCAACCCATCCGGGCGACCAAGCTTCGCCATCACCGAGTTCAGCAGATCGAACTCCCGCACATCGTAGTGGCTAACCTGGTTCGTGCGATGGTCGCGCAGAAAGTAATTGAGCTTAGCAACCGCACCGGGCACATACTCACCGCCCACCCGATAGACAAGGTCTATGCTCTCGCCCGTATGCAGCTCATGCATGTGTAGACGGTAGACTCGGCCAGACAGTGCAGCGACTCCGCGGGCCATGGTGCTCGGGAGCTTGACCGCAACCGCATCCGGAGCCTTCGCAGCGGCCGCGTTCGCGCTGATGCCCAGCGGTCCCGCCAAAATACCTGCGGCGATGGCTGCACGGGTAAAGAGTTCCTTCCAAGACGGCAAGTTCAAATTAAGACTCCCTGGCCAATCGAATTCCCTAAACAAAGCGTTCGTCGCCGCAGGCAGCATGCGAATCGCTATCAATCAAACCTATTGCTATTCGGCTTCTTCATTCTACGGCCCGCAGGTGCCTGCTGCGAATCTCCGTGCTGCGAATCTCCGTAATGGCGTGTCCAGCACCAGACAACACAAATCCGGTACCGTACAACGATGCACTCTGATGATTCGACCGCGCCGCAACCGGCCGCACCGCTTTCGCTCGACCCAGCCAGCCAACGAGTCCTGGGAGCGCTGATGGAGAAGGAGATGTCTACACCTGAGGCGTATCCGCTGTCGTTGAATGCGCTGCTCGCCGCTTGTAATCAGCGCTCCAGCCGCGACCCGGTCCTGGATCTGTCCGAGGAGCAGGTGCGTGCCGCCCTGTATACGCTTGAAGTAGCTTGCCTGGTCGTACCGGCACGTGGCGAAGGACGGGTGGCTCGCTTTGAGCATCGCATCCGCACCGTGCTGAACCTGCGCCGCGATGAGACGGCGGTACTGTGCCTGCTGCTACTGCGCGGTCCGCAGACCCCTGGCGAGTTGCGCAGCCGCGCCGAACGTCTGTTCGCCTTTGACGATCTGGCGCAGGTACAGGCTACGCTCGACCGGCTTGGGAGTCGCCCTCTGCCGGTCGTCGCGCCCATTGAGCGCGCACCCGGTTCGCGCGAGGTACGATTTCGTCATTGCCTGGGCGATCAGCGTCTGAGCACTCAGCGTCTGGGCGATCAGCCAGACACGCCACTCCCTCTGGCTGCCACGCAGCAGGCTCCTGTACCGGACGAGGAAGTACGTTCTCTGCGCGAAGCGATCGAGCGCCTGGAGCAGAGAATTCAGGTTCTTGAAGCGCGGTGGTCAACCGAAGCTTCTGAGCCGGAGCAATAAGTTTTTTCCTGAGACTCGCGTAAAATCGCGTTAGAACTGATTTGTCATGGTGTACAGCCTTGCGGCGTTCAGCGAATACAGAGATCCCTTACAGGGCAGGCTCTTCACTACGTTCAGGATGGCGACTTTAGAGGAATGGGAAATCGGTTGACAAGGTAATCAGTGGATGTAGAAAGGGTTTTTCGTGTTCTGGTTGTCATTCCCGAAGGGAATCTGCGTTTGTTCTTGCTGTTCCCCGTTATCTACATCCTCTGTAAGATCGCTTTAGACTGCAAGCAATCAGGTTTGCAACTTCCCCATGACACTCCTTCCCTCACCTGCGGGACACACTTCGGCGGCAACGCCGCCGGACACGACTGCGCGTGACCGCCTGATCGGTCTGCTGGACACTTTGCCGGACGCCATCCTTTGCCTGAATCGCACTTGGCAACTGACCTACGCCAATGCTGAGGCAATCCGCATTTTTCATCTGGATCCTTCCACTTCCTATGAAAAGAATTTCTGGGAGATCTTTCCCGATCTCGACCAGGATGCAACTTGTCACTTCCGGGAGTTTGTGGAATCCGGCAGACCCATTGACTTCGAGCTTTTCTGCCCGCGTTCCCGCAGCTACTACCAGGTCCGCTTCATCAAGACGGATGAGGGGCTCGCAGCCTGCTTCCGGGACGTTACCGAAGAAGAACGCCGCATACGACAGGAAAGCACCGCGAAGGAGCGCCTGGCGCAGGCGATGGAGGTCACCTCAGACGGTGTGCTCGGCTTGGCACGCGACTGGACCTTCAGCTTTTTGAACGGCAATGCCAAAGCGATCGTTGACCCTGACGACAGGTTGCTGGGCAAGAATATCTGGGATGAGTTCCCCGCCGCGCGAACCGGCAAGTTCTGGGAGTTCTACCATCGCGCAATGGATGAGCAGATTCCCGGAGAATTCGAAGCATTCTATCCGGAGCCGCTGAATTTATGGTTCAGCGTTCGCGCGCGGCCCAGCAGCGATGGCATCATTGTCTTCTTCGCCGATATCACCGAGCGTAAGAAGCAGGAGCAGGCGCTCGCCGCCAGCGAAGAGCGTTATCGTGTGCTTGCCGACCTGAACCCTCAGGCCATCTGGATGGGAGATCCGGCCGGAAATATTACCTATGCAAATCACGGCTTCCTTGCCTACATCGGGCTCGACGCTGACAATCTGAGCGGATTGGGATGGCTTGAGGGCTTCCATCCAGAGGATCGCGACCGCATAGTCAAAATCTGGACTCACTCGGTCAACACAGGAGATCTCTACGACATCGAAGCCAGAATCCTGCGCGCTCCTACGCAGGAATATCGTCACTGGCGCTTGCGTGCGGCGCCTGTACGCGATGCAAGCGGGAACATTCTGCACTGGCTTGGCGTCGGCAACGACATCCATGAGGAGAAGACCTACACCTTTGCCCTGCAGGCCGAGAAAGCCGAAACTGAGAAGCGCAACGCTGAGATCGAAGCTATTTTCCAGAGCACGCCTGTCGGGCTTGCTTTGTTGGATCCTGTCGAGTTCCGCTTTCTAAGTCTGAACGAAGCTGAAGCAGCAATCATCGGCTTGCCTAAAGAAAAGATCCTTGGCGAAAAGCTCGAGACCATCGCACCCATCCCGCAAGTGATTGAGTTATTCAAGAGGGTAGCCAAGGGAGAATCCATACGCGACCATCTCGTTGAAGGCGAGTTGCCATCCATGCCCGGCGTTCGTCGTGCCTGGAAGGTGAACTATCTCCCCGTGTTTGCCGAAGATGGTTCCGTCCGGAGCATTCTGAATGCCACGATTGAAATCACGCAGCAGCGTCGCGCTGAAGCTGCGCTGATCCAGAGCGAGAAGCTTGCAGCAGTCGGCAGGCTTGCCAGTTCAATTTCGCACGAGATCAACAACCCGCTTGAAGCGATCACCAATCTGCTTTACCTGATCGTCAACGATCCGAAGTTGCCAGACGATCTCCGGGTCTACGTCAATATGGCGTCGGCGGAGGTTTCGCGCGTTTCGCAGATCGCCACGCAGTCGCTCCGATTCCACCGGCAATCGGTAGCACGCACACGCGTCACTCCCTCCGAGTTGGTGGATGCGGTTTTACGCCTTTA
>JAABUZ0100006634.1_pt1 | contig 14372 bp, 15 predicted proteins | sample 5562091 | NCBI WGS metagenome assembly JAABUZ01 (sample SAMN12813069, study PRJNA571459) | rock metagenome | isolation source: Antarctica rocks | place: Antarctica: Victoria Land, Linnaeus Terrace sud | collected 2015-12-21 | reverse complement strand
ATGCGCTTGAACATCACGATATCGGGCCGCCGCGTCCCGATATAGTCGAATTTTTGAAGATCCACCGCGACATCGCCGACCATCTGGACTTTAGACGTGCGCGGGACGCGCTCATCGCGCGCGTGATGCGGACAAATCAAGTGCGGCGGTCCGCTGTCGTCTCCGCGGCGATCCCATGTTGCAAGCCAGCCGTCGTCGAGTTCGATCACGGGCTCGTACGGCCAATCGCCCGGGTCGATCGCGTGCCCTTCTCCCACCTCGTACGCGCGCGTCCGCGTGCGCGCGCGACCATTCGACGTCGGTGAGGGCGTTTGCCGCGAGGCCGGGTGCGAACACCGTGCGCAGCTCGTACGCGTCGATGCCGAGCGTGAGGACGCGGAGAAGATCGTCCGTCGTCCAGAGGCTCACGCGGTGCGTCTCGCACTCGTCGAGCGTTTCGCGTTCGGCCGCGTAGGCGTTGGCGACCACGATCGCATGTTGGGCGCCGTACTGATCGCGGTACTTCGCGGCTTCGGCGATGTCGGGGCGGACCAGCGGCGTCGTGTTGAGCTTACACTCGAGCATGACGCGGTAGCCGAGGACGCCGAGGATCGCGTCCATGGTGCCGTCGGGATTGGCGTTGCCGCCGATGTGGTTTCTGATTATCGATGAACAGAACCGCCGCGTTGTCGGACGTAAGCTGCTCCAGATAGTCTGGCCTGTGTCGTCATTGATCTTCTCCTTGACCCTTTAGAAACTAGGCAGTATTAGTTGTACGGCGACTGTCCCCACGGCACGGGTACTCAGCGTCCCGAAAAATATTAACGCGGCGTTTCCAAGAACGCTTCATTTCATTCTGGGATAAGTCGGATGCCGTAATGCTTTGCGATCGCTGAGTCAATTGGCTCAACCTCGATTGCTACGCTCATCGCACTCGTTTTAACACCGTGGTCGACGAGCAGCTTTTCGAATCCGGCGGGCACGAATCCGTGATAATGCGCGTGTCGTCGACGTCCGCCGCGAGCGTGCGTGAAACGCCTCGGGGGACGAAGACCATTGCGCCCGGATCGGCCGTCGTCTCAGCTTTTTCGCCGATGCGCACGCGCAACCGACCGGATATCACATAGGCCATTTCCGCTTCACGCTCGTGAATACGGCGCGGAAGACCGCCGCCACGTTGGTAGATCGATTCGACGTTCGTGATGTTTCCCGACGTTTGCGCCTCGTCTGCAAGCACAATCCACACGCCGCCAGCGAATATGTAACGCGGACAGTTTTCCCGGCGTTTGACGTAAGCCGGAACGCGAGGCGTTGGGTCGCTTTGCGTGTCGCTCGCATAGTCGGCATTGTCGCTCATTTCGAGCCGTCCGGAAGAACGCGCATGCCATATTTCTTTCGGAACACTTCGAAAATTTGCGATTAGATTGCTCATGATGGGTATCCGGATCAACTGGTATGGGGGCGTCGTCGTAATGTGCAGGCTTGCCATTGTCGAGGACAATACGCTCGAAGCCGGCCGGGGTCACAAAGTTAAATATCCGGGCTTCTTCTGAATCCACTTGGAATCCGTGGTGCACGAACCGAGGAAGATAGACGAATGCGCCGGCCGCCGCCTCGATGCGCTGGTTTCCGACGAAAAACGTCAGCTCGCCGTCGAGCACATAGAAAATCTCGTCTGCATCCTCGTGGACATGCATGGGCGCTGCGATGCCGTGCGCGGAGCGCTCATCGAGAGCACCTACGACGCCGCCAGTTTCGTCGCCGGTGGCCAGTACGCGCCACAGTGTTCCCTGCATCTGGAAAGTACGTGCTTGCGGCAGCTCAATTTTGAAGGCCCCGCCGCTTTCATGGAGACTCATGCTACTGCTCCTGCTTCAAAAGCGAAGTTTGCGGAATTATGGTAAGGCTTGTGCCGGCACATTTGCCACTGCGAATGCCTCGAAGCGCTCCAGCCTGATGTCGGGATATCGATCGTTACGAAGATCGGTCAGCGCTGTCTGACCGTTTGTCATGTAAAGCAGGTATGCGAGCATCACCCGTTCCTGCGGATCCGCCGCTGCCATAGCCGCGCGCAGATCGGCTTCGGAGCCGAACGAGACGGGTGTGATGGGACGACCGGTTCGCGCAGCAATGATCTGTCCGGCCTCACGGAACGAGATACGGTCGCCCGCGAAGGCGAACTTGCCAGCCGGCACATTACGGTCGAGCGCAACACGCGCGATCATGCGGGCAGTATCTTCCACACTCGTTAGTTCGATCGGCCGGTTACCGTCACCGTAAAAACCGATGGTGCCGTTGTCGAGGTCGATAGCACCCTTGCCTGGCATGAACATATCCATGAACGCGCCCTGAAGAATGTTGACCTGTTCGAGGCCGACCTCAGCGATACGCGCATCGGCCTTAGCGCGCAGATCGAACATCATATGTTCGCCAGGCGTAGCTTTGAACAAGTCGAGCGCATAGTCCGACGGAAGCATGCGGCGAACGCCGTTGCGCTTGCCGGCTTCGGCAAGGGCAACCTGACCGTCGATAATTACGTCCGGGCCACCCTGAACCGCAGACACGATCACATCTACGCCTTGCGTCGCGCGGTCGAGCGAGACTGCTTCGGCAAGATCGCCTTCAACGAGTTCGGCGCCACGAGCTAGCAGAGACGCAAGCACTTCACGTCGCGTGACGTCGCGGCTGTTTCGGACAAGAAACCGCACGTGCGCCCCGTTGTCGAGGAGGCGGGAGGCGATGCGGCTACCAAGCATTCCCGTCGCGCCAGCAAGAAGTATGGTGTCGGTCATATGACTTCTTTCATGCTTTATCTCGAGGATTTGCATAGGAAAGTTCGGGGATTTGTCCGGGCGTGAGCAACTCGTGAATAACTAGACCTAGTCGTTCAGTTCTATAAATATACAGAAGCGACAGCGAATCCCCTCCACCTCAATGAAGAACACTAAATTGCCGCAAAATCCACCAACGCGCAGTCGCGGCGGACGGCCGCCGTCGAGCCGCGCAGGCGAGGTCGATACACGTCTCCTCGACGCGGCGACCACTCTATTTCTCCAGCGCGGGTTCGAGGGCACCAGTTGCGAGCAGGTCGCGGAGTTGGCTCGTGCCGGCAAGGCCAGCCTCTACGCCCGGTTCAGCAACAAGGAGACGCTGTTCGTCGCCGTGGTGCGGCGCAACGTTGCACGCGCGCTTGAGCGCACCGGCTCTGTTCCAGCCGAAATGGTGCTCCGCGACCGGCTCGTCGCCGTCGGCGTGAGCATCATCGAGCAGTCGCTCAGGCCCGACGTCGTTGCGCTTATGCGCGTCATCATCGCGGAGTCACCACGCTTTCCAGAGATTGCGCGCCACGCCAACAACATTGGCTACGAAGCCGGCGTGCGGCGCGTCGCGGAAGTGATCGCTGCACGCAGCTCGGACTCGGTCGACGCGGCCAAGCGGGCAATGGTCCCAGCAGCAAGGTTCATCGATCTCGTCTTCATGCCGCACCAAATGCGTGCACTTCTCGGTGAAGATCTCGATGTGCTGATACGATCAGCACCACGTCAGATCGACGAGGTGATCGCAATGCTTTCGGCGACCGGGCTGCTCGACAACTGGACTTGAGCGTCGGCGTACTACTCACTTTCACGTTGCCCGATCTAAAAGGGGCAACCGACGGACGGTCGCGCTCGCAAACGGGTTCGAAGGCGGTGCCGTTCCACGGCTCGACGAACGCATTCGGACGATCGTTTTGAGGAGCTGGTGATGTCCGTACGAACACGGCCCGACCCGACGTTCTACCCCTCGCCGAAAATCGCGATGGAGTCCCCGCGCGAACGCCACGGATACGTCGCTCTGCTGCGACCCGGGGGAACGGCGGCCGATGCGCTCGGCGTCATCGACCTCGACCCCGCCTCGAAGACGTATGCCCAGGTGGTTCACAAGGTCGAGCTTCCGAACATCGGTGACGAGCTGCACCACTATGGTTGGAACTCGTGCAGTTCGATGCTCTGCCCCACGAGCGGCCACCCCTTTACCGAACGTCGGTATCTGATCGTGCCGGGCATCCGCTCGTCACGCATCTACATCATCGACACGAAGCCGGATCCGCGCCAAGCCCGTATCGTCAAGACGATCGAGGCGGATGAATTTTGCGCAAGACGGGCTACTCGCGACCGCATACCGTGCATTGCGGGCCCGAGGGTATCTACATCAGCACGCTCGGCGGCAGAGGCGAGCATGGCGACGAGAGCCCGGCCGGTATCTTCGTTCTCGATTGCGAGAGTTTCGAGATCCGCGGCGCGTGGGAAGGCGATCGCGGATCGCAGCGCCTGCACTACGACTACTGGTGGAATATCCCGCAGAACTACATGGTATCGAGCGAGTGGGGAACGCCGCCGCAATTCGAAAACGGCATCGTGCCCGCCGATCTTCTCGCGAACCGCTACGGGCACAGCCTGCACTTTTGGAATCTGCGCGAGCGGCGTAACGTGCAGACGATCGATCTCGGCGCCAATCATCAAATGGCACTGGAGATCCGACCGGCACACGACCCGGCAAAGGAATACGGTTTTCTCGGCGTCGTGGTCGACACGACCAATCTCGAAGGCTCGATCTGGACGTGGTACCGCGAAGGCGGTGCGTTCAAGGCGCGCAAGACGGCGGTCATCCTGCCCGAGGCAGCGGACCCCGCGCATCTCCCGGACCTGCTCAAAGGCTTCGGTGCGGTGCCGCCGCTCATCACGGATATCGATCTCTCAATCGACGACCGCTATCTCTACGTAGCGTGTTGGGGGACGGGCGAATTGCGTCAATACGATGTGAGCGACCCGATGGCGCCGCAACTCGCGGGCTCCGTGCGAATCGGCGGGATCGCCGAACGCAGGCCGCATGCCGGCGGACGGCCGTTCGCGGGCGGTCCGCAGATGATCGAGATCAGTCGCGACGGCGAACGCATCTACTTTACCAACTCGCTCTACAGCACGTGGGATGACCAGTTCTATCCCGCGGGTATGCCGGGACAACTCGCGCTCGCAACGATGACGGCCGGTGGCGGTTTCGCGCTCGATCCCGACTTTCTCATCGAGATGGACGCTGGCTACCGCGCGCACCAGGTGCGCCTGGAAGGCGGGGATTGCTCGACGGAAAGTTTCTGTTTCTCGTCGTGATGGACGCGACGCTCAACTGGTCAATGATCGTCGCTATGGGCTTGTACCAAGGCGTCAATCCGCCCATGGGTTGGCTCCTCGCATCCGGGCGTTGTTTGCAACAGCGCTCGGGGCGCCCGCTTGTGGGAACGATTTCGGCACTCGCCTGGGGGCATTATCTCGCGATGATCGCGGTGCTCGTTCCGGCGGCACTGCTCTTGCTGTGGAGTACGTTGCATCGGCAGTCGCTCGTCGCGTCGTTTGTGCTTCGGCCCGGCCGCACGTTCGTCGCGCTGGCCGTCGTTTACGCTGCGTTCGGTGCGTACAAAATCATCCGACCGCGTCATCCCGTCGTGCTCGCTCGCATCCATCCCGATCGACGAATCCGCTGGTCGTTCATGATGGCGTTCTTACATTGCGGCTCGCCCGTCATGATGCTCGCACCATTCTTCGTCCTCGCCGCGCCCTACACCATGCCGATGTACGGTGCGAACGGCACGGCGTATGCGATGCTCGCGCTCGCACTCATCGTGCCGGCGGTCATGGTGGTGCCACTGGCTTCGGTTGCTCTGGGCATCGCGTGGTTCGTGTGGCGCCGGCTCGGTCTGCGCGCGCTTACGCGCGTGTGGCTCAATTTCGATCTCGGCTGGGCCGCAAGCTATCTCGTGATGGCGTGGATGGCCGTCGGTATGGGCCGGGTCGGCATGGAGATGGGGCATTAACCCGAAACTACAACTGAACGCCAAGGATTTATGAGCGACATGTCGGGCATCGCGGATAAGGTCGTCGCGATCACGGGCGCGAGCAGCGGGATCGGGGAAGCAACGGCGCTTCTACTGGCCAGTCGCGGCGCAAAGGTTGTCGTCGGCGCGCGCCGAGCTGATCGGCTCAAGGTGCTTGTTGCCCGGATCACGGCGGCGGGCGGCGAGGCGGTGTTCACCGCTGTGGACGTGAAGCGTCGCGAAGACCTAGTCGGCCTCGTTACCTTCGCCTGCGAAACATTTGGCAGGCTCGATGTGCTGGTGAACAATGCTGGGATCAGCCGGATTTCACGCTTCGACGACTTGCGGGTCGAAGATTGGGACGAGATGATCGACGTAAACTTCAGGGGCGTCCTGTATGGCATCGCGGCAGCCCTTCCGGTGTTCCGGCGGCAAGGCTCCGGTCACGTCGTAAACATCATCTCGACAGCGGGGCTTAAGATCGTGCCGCTTCAAGGCGTGTATGCTGCCACGAAAAATGCCGTGCGCACTATCTCTGAGGCGTTGCGTCAGGAGGCGGGTAGCTCGTTGCGCGTGACCGGCATCTCGCCAGGGTTCGTGCGCACTGATCTCGCGGATTCCATCACCGATGCAACTGTAAAATCTGCCATCGCGGAACGAATGGAACGCATGGCGATCCCACCCGAGGCGATCGCGCGGGCCGTCGCGTTTGCGATCGAGCAGCCGGCCGACGTCGACGTTGGGGACATCGTCGTACGACCAACGGCACAAGACTGAGCGCTAAGCGCTCCGAGGAAGGTACCGCGGTCGGCCCGATCGGTATGGGTGGGGTCGGCATGGGAATGGGGCATTAACGTACCTCATCGTTCGAGACGTAGACCCGGCAAGCGTAGCGCATTCGTAATCACCGAAACCGAGCTAAACGACATTGCGAGTGCGGCAACGACGGGACCGAGCAGAATCCCAAAGGCTGGATACAGAACGCCGGCGGCGATCGGAATGCCGAGCACGTTGTACAGAGCCCGCGTCTCGGCAACGACTCGCGCAGCGAAGGCGGCGCCGCGTACTTGTGCGGAGCCGAGCATAGGCTCACCCTTCTCGTCAAAGTACATCCCGGTGTCGTTCGACTCATCCATCAGAACCTTGCTAATCACCGCGCTAGCGGCGCCTCGGCAATGTTGCGCACGTCGACGGCCGACACGCCGATGTCGCTGAGCGGCCTGGGATACACGCGCTTCAGAAGTAGGCCTTTGTGCGTCGCGTCATTCTGGAACAAGTAAACAAGCGGACTGACGCCATGGCCATGGCTGCTCGTGGACTCGCTCGCTACTTTGCGTCCAATAGCCGTTCGTAGTTGCGCCGGAACAGCGCGACTGCAGCATCCGGACCGATACTCGCTATCTGCTCGTGCACCCAGCCTTCCACATACGGAAACGGCTGAGCGAGACCATCGGCCACTAAAGCTGCGCCCAGACGTGGAGTCGTTGCTAGATGGACCGAACCATCAAGGTGGATGTGCCCGAGCTCTTCATCGTCGACGTAGAAATCGATGCCATCGACCCGCGACGGGTGAAATAGGTCCCAATGAACCGTCGCGGTTATCCGAGGCCAGCCGGAGACCGTATCGGCAACCGTTCCCGGCGCCCCGTCGAGCGCCGGCGGCGGTTTCACCGGCCCCTTATCGGCTCTCGCCATCGTTCCGTTTGCGCGCTCGATCATTGACAAGGCTCCTTCATCATTACTCGCGTCGACGCTTTCACTGTACGCCTCAGCGTTGTTGTCTGTTTCAGACGTAGGCACGAGATGGAATCACGCGGGACGGTAATGGAAGCTGCTCGGCGCTGGACCTTCCCGGTAACCGCTGGTCGTGTCTTCCGTGAGCCGCAACCGGCAAACATTAGGAAGGTGAGGAGAACGGGGGCCATCGTGCAATTCAGCAGCATGCGCGAGATATCCGAATTCAGAAAGTTCTAGCGTGACATAGCGCGACGACAGCATTATGGAAGCGAGCCTCCCGCGTGCCGTGCTCGTAACAAAGTGCGTTGAAACGTACTCCGAACTATTCTATGTTTATGGACGCACCCAACACACTCGCCGATGAAACAGAACAGGCTAGTCGAAGAACATTCCAAAAGGGGCCCATTTAGGGACGACTAAATGAAAATCACACGAGTATGCGGCGTAGCAGCCGGCTACTACAGCCGTTCGCGTAACTCTTCGGCCGTCACGCCCGTGGTCTTGAGAATCATGCGCAGGGTTCCTGGTGGAATGTCGCCGCTGCGCATCGGAACGTTTGCAAAGCGTCCATCGCTGCGTTCATAAATAGCGTGCGAGCCGCTCTGACGCGCCAGTACAAAACCGACCCGCAACAGAACGCGCACGAACTCGCGCGTCGAGATGACCGAGCTTCGGCATTATTACGCGGCAGGTAGGGTGACCGATATGCGTTCGAGCCGCACGTCATCGCCGTCGGATGGCGGAATCTCAAGGCCATTATCGCGACGGTACTCGAGCGAAAGCGCAATTGCGTCGCGCGCCATTTCGAGCGCATGCTCAACGGTACTGCCAAACGTCGCGATCTCCGGCAGCGCTGGGACGATCACGTTATAGGCAGACCGATCGGGTTCGGGTTCGAGCAGCACAGCGTAACGCAGTTCGGCCATCTGCCCATCCGATTCCGCAAGAGCGCCCAGAATCCATCGCGGAGCGCACGTCCGCGCTATCCGCCCCAATCCCGCTAGTTGATAGCGGGATCGCTTGGACCGTTATCAGTCTCCCAGTCGGACCTATCTATGTAGAGGTCGCTCAACCACGATGATGGCGGATCGCCGGTCATCCGCCCATACCGCCTTTGCGACGCGCGGACTCGTCAGGTAGTCGAACGCCTGTCGGATATCGTCGCGCGTGCAGGCGGTGTGCGAGCCGTGCGATGCCACGTATTCGTCGACGAGCATGATGGCGGCGTCTTCAGTGAGCAGCGGCGCATCGGCTGGTGCAGAATAGTCGGCGGCGATGACTTGCGCCGCCCAGCCTGCTTCGAGGAGCGCGTCGCAGATAACGGCGAGCCGCTTGCGGGCGCCGTGCGCGCGCGACCATTCGACGTCGGTGAGGGCGTTTGCCGCGAGGCCGGGTGCGAACAGCGTGCGCAGCTCGTACGCGTCGATGCCCAGCGTGAGGACGCGGAGGAGATCGTCCGTCGTCCAGAGGCTCACGCGGTGCGTCTCGCACTCGTCGAGCGTTTCGCGTTCGGCGGCGTAGGCGTTGGCGACCATGATCGCGTGTTGTGCGCCGTACTGGTCGCGGTACTTCGCGGCTTCGGCGATGTCCGGGCGGACCAGCGGCGTTGTGTTGAGCTTGCACTCGAGCATGACGCGGTAGCCGAGGACGCCGAGGATCGCGTCCATGGTGCCGTCGGGATTGGCGTTGCCGCCGATGTGGTGCGCTGCGAAACCGAGCGGCGCGAACGCGGCGCAGACGGCGACTTCGAAGGCCGTCGGGTCGGTGCCGGCGGCGGCTGCCGTGAGTTGCGCAATCGTGTCGGTCGGCGGCGCGTAGGGCCGATCGGGTGTGGGATCGGGGAGGTCGTCGGCGGGATGGTTGCTGCGGAAGCGGCGATCGGGATCTTGCACGATCACGGGCCGCAAGCCGCGCGCGATCATCTTCTCCACGTATCCTTTGAGCGTTGCGTAGACGTACTTCTTGCGCTCGTCGCGCGGTAAGAGATCGCGTGCGACGGCTTCTGCGAGAATCTCGTCGACGGAGCGCGGCTTGCCGTCGGCGAGAATATCGAAGGCGACGGTGATCACGTCGGAGCGGGGCTGCAATTCGAAGACGTCTTGCATCGCGTAAGGATCGGTCGGCTCGGGTGACGTCGTCGCGCGGACGGGTGCGGCCGTCGGGTGCGTGGGAACTGGCGTGTCGAGTGTGGCGAAACGCTGCGCGCCGATGCGCGCGATTTCGGCTGCGAAGACGTCGCCGATCGCAAGACGCTCGCGCGCGTTCTCGATCGTCCACGCGATCGTGCTGATCGACTCGAATTCGGCCCACGTGCAGGGGGTCACCAGCGCGAAACCGCCGGGACGTAACGAATAGGGCAAGGCGCTCCCGTGGCCTGGAGCGTCGGACTGTGCGGAGATGTGGATGCGGTCGGGCGGCACGAGGTGCGCGATCTCGAAAAGCGCCGGCTCGCGCCGCTGCGCTTCCGCCATGACATCGTGTAACCATCCGCGGACCGCCTCGTAGCCCGGCGCGTCATCGAATGGAACGAAGAGCGCGACGCTGCGATCGTCGAGGACGGGGACCGCGTCGAGGCCCGCGTTCTGCAGGATCGATCGCGCCGCATGAGCGGCGGTGCGTAGCATTGCGAACGTCGCCTTGCCACGCGCGGAGAGGATGAGGCGTGCGAAACGAACGGCGAGCGGATCGGCTGCCGTCGGCGTCCAGGATTCGAAGCCGACGGCGCCCTGATGGACGCGCCACAAGAGACTCTGCGGCGTCAGGGCGACATACGCGTGCGACCCGCTGCGCGTCGTGACGGCGATCTTCGGGATATGCTCGGGAATCGGATGATGCAAACGCCCGACGCGAACAATGGGACCGTCGTCCTTATCGGGCTCGAAGAGCGCGATGAGGGGCGTACCCGAGAAATGGGCCCCGATTCTATCCGCAACGGCTTCGTAATGGGCGAGGACGGAAGCCGGAGCTATAGCCGCGGTGGACTCATCGAGCATCGTCAGACCCCTTTAGGAAACGTGCAAGTGGACGACGTAGACGCCCGGCGACCGATCCGAATCAGCGCCCGTAGCTGCGTAGCCGGTGGTTCCGCGCGAGTCAACATTCTGAAGGCGCATTAAACGCAAATTGCCTCGGCCACTCCTCGCGAACGCGTCGACGCAATCAAGCGAAGAGGCAAAGTCGTCTGCGCAGCAAGGCCCACAATTGTGCATGCAGTCGTACTCGCGATTCTTTGCACAACTCATCACGAAAAAAGGGCAGTGCTCACACGCGGTGGCGAGGGCCTCTGCGCTTCGCTGCTAGTCATCGGCAAATCGCGCTGGCGCGCCGATGATGCCGGCTTGCCACTCGGCTTCGCGTTCCTTTTCCCCCGCGCTGAGGGCGCCGAATTCCACGACGAGGCTTCTAGCCCATGCCGCCACCTTGGCCCTTGGATGTCCGACGAACATTTTGACAAAATCGCGTCGTGTCGAATATTTGTCATCCGCGAACCCCGTAAATGAAAAACTGTGCAGATTCGCCGATAGGTTAGCCAGAAGAACGTTCTCATCACCGTATTTGTCTAGAAGGACAGGCAGCAAGTCGTTCACGATCAGCGAGGAATTGACTTGATCGAATAGAGGCAACTCTCGAGGTAAAACGCTCAACATGGCCATCCGAGTCGCTTCCCCCCACTCGAGGACATCCGCTACGCTCAAAAAATTAAACGCGGAACGCGTGTGACGCGTCGGCCCCTTATCAGTGAGCAGGAGATTCCAGTGGAATGTCCGACGATGTTGGAATCTGTGATAGCTTCGCGAATACGCGGCCAGACCACGCTCTTGTTGTGCTCCATAACATGGAATACGGTCGGCCGCAATCTATCATAAACGCTGAAATCCAGGTCGCTCGCCGCGCAAAGGTCCACGGCTCCTTCGATGAAGCAAAGGGCCAGACGCGAGTCTATCCCGTTCTTCAGTATTCGCTGGACGACCAACTCGAACGCGTAATCATCCATGGTTGGTACCGAAGGCGATCTCATAACGTCCAGATCGGTTACAATTTCAATCAATAAGCTCTCGCACTCGCTCCATAAGCGATCGTCCCGTGTCGCGTACCCCGACAGGATCGAAAGAGCTACCCACCTCGCTTTTAATCCCAACTTGACGACGGTGCGAAAAAGATCGCCGACCACGTGAGACGATACCGCATCAAGCGCACGGCCGAAAGAAAAGACGCGGAGCGCATCCGCCTCGAGACGTCCTTGTGAGACGTAGCTCGTAATCCGACGGATTTCTGCGTCTTCAAAGCCGATCACGGCCGTCAACCACGCGACATGCGGAGTGACTGATTTGATTTCAGCGAACGTTCCGAGCCAACAGCTCGTTTCAGCTTCATGCGTCTTGCGTAATTCCCGTAGAAAGCCCGCAAGGAAAGACGGGTTGAACGCGTCGTTGGCTGTGGCGTATGCGAGGATTGATTCGAGAACAGTTTTTACCGATGAAACGACTCTTAAGGCCTTCTCGCCGAGATCCAGTCCCCGAGCCTGCTCTCCGTGTAAAAGCTCCGGCAGTATCTCCTTCCAAGTCTTTTCGTCGCTGAAAATGTCTCGCGCGAGATCACCGACGTGGTCGGTCGATGGAACTGCACTATCTGTAACGATCTCGTCGGCGGCCCACCCTGGAGGCGGCGACCACACGTACAATTTGAGGCGATCGCGAAGGCCTTTTGGTCCGAGCAGGGGCGCCCAAGCTGCGATTCGCTCTCGATCCGCTTCGCCTACCCGCTTACCCTCGTACTTGAGGGCATCTCGTGCCTCGGCGAGCGCTTCCGGCCACAAATCGGTAAACTGCTCGCGTACCGCTCTCAGCGCGCGATCTATTCCTCCAAGGTTGCCAGCAATTACCTGAGTCCGAATGCCGCCGGCGAGCTCCTTCCGAGCGAGGGCACCCTCCTCGTCCTGCCGCTTTGCAACTTCAACGATGCGATTAAGACAAGCTTCAAGGTACGACACGTCGTCCTCGGGGCGCGTCGGCGTCCAATCGCTGTACGTGCGATGTCCCTGCCGTTCCGCACCAAGCGTTCTCGCAAAATGCCGTGCCGCAATTGCATTTCCTACGGCGAGAATCGCGAGTTTTCGACGTTCGGGTTCATAACTACGCATCGCCCGATCTATTACGCTTAGGCGCAAGAGCGGGTTCGCCTCCGTCCCCGACAGCCGACTTGAGAAAAGATTAATAAATATTCCAGTGGCGTTGTTGCTCCAACTTTCCGTTTCTGCGACGGCAAGAGACAGTAACAGATCCGCTGCTGCATCGAAACGCTCAGCCGAAAATACCAAACGCTCGAGACTCCAAACCATGTTGCGCCGGCCGTCCCCGACCTGCTTGAGCTCTTCAACACCTAGCGAGCCTAAAACGCGCGTCAAGAGATCCAAACATGCATCCGCGTCAACGTCTACGAAAGATCGCAGTATTCGACTACTTCGCTCTGTGTTCAAAATACTCAGTCGCGAAAAAGGGCCGCTCGGTCGAGTTAACCTCCTCACGATTTCGACGGCACGCGCCGCTTCGTCAAGCGAAGAGAAACGCATGGCCAACGACTCCGCAAGATCGCTTGGCATAGCGTCGTCATTAAATAGCTGCTCTTGCCGCTCGTCGGAACTTCGGGAGAACCATTCCTCCGAAAGTCTTAAAGCGAGCGGCATCGGGCTTACTCGGATGAACGCGCCGATCTGATCGACAATCCCCTTTCCGAGAAAGTATTTTATGTTGCGGACAAACTCCTCGGGTTCTTGGCCGCATATCCGCTCCGCTACGTAATCTCGGTGGTGAACGAACGGTCTTTTAAAGCCGACGTGATGAAACAAAGAGCATGCTTGAATTGAAGCTTGCTTGGAATCGCAATGCGTATCGCGACCCCACAATAAGCGTCTAAGCAGCAGATCGTCGGTGATCGGGCCAAACCGAAGATCCTCAATGAGGCCAGAATGCACGTTGAGGAGTTGTGATGCGATTCGGGGAAACCCGTCACAGAACACAATGATACGATCGACATTTTCCTGACTAATGGTCGGGAACGCACGGCGAATCATGGCACCAATAATATCAGCTGACGCTTTCGAAAACCTAAGTAAAGGCGTGCCTTCATCGCCAATCGCAAGGTCGTAATCTATAGTTAGCAGCGATAGGAGGCTATCGGGATGGTCTACAACAGAAACGAGTCGCTCATGAAGGCCGAGTTTGCAGTTATCGACCACGATAACGCCGCTACGTCGCCTCTCCCTCAAGGCGAGTAGATGCAAATAGATTTGGCCGTTGTCGTCCGGCTCGTCGACATAGACGACGCTGCTCGACAAACTGGATCGACTCTGATCTTCAGCCGGCCGCAGCGCTTCCAGCGCGAAGCGCGTCTTCCCGAGGCCGCTTAAACCGGTGATTCTTACGACGCCGCGTGGTTGACAGAGCCTGCTATGTATGTCGTCGAAACGTTTCTCGGTCTCAACGTCCTTTTCGAACGGGCGCGACACCAGTCGCTGAGTTCTTGACCAAGTAGACCAGGGCTGAAAAGCTTCGCTGATCGGCACTCCGAGAAGGCTATGGACCTCGATCGCAACGCCGTAATGCTCGTTGCACCACGCCGCTATGACGTCTCCAGAACAGACATCTATCCTTAACGACTCTGCATTCGGAACGTTACAGTCCGCTAGCAGGCCCGTGAAAAACGCGCGCAACGGCAGTCGCCGCCGGGGTTTTGGAAGGGACAGCGGGCGAAGTTCGGGATATTCCGGCTGGTTTTCGGGTGCCTTGAGCGTACTGATCGCGTCGAATGG
>JAABUZ0100006632.1_pt1 | contig 14375 bp, 12 predicted proteins | sample 5562091 | NCBI WGS metagenome assembly JAABUZ01 (sample SAMN12813069, study PRJNA571459) | rock metagenome | isolation source: Antarctica rocks | place: Antarctica: Victoria Land, Linnaeus Terrace sud | collected 2015-12-21 | reverse complement strand
CCAGATCCGCGAGCGCTTCGCCGCCGAGAAGCCGTTCACCGGCACCCGGATCGCCGCCTGCATGCACGTCACCACCGAGACCGCGAACCTGATGCGGGCCCTGCAGGCGGGTGGCGCCGAGATCGCGCTCTGCGCCTCCAACCCGCTGAGCACCCAGGACGACACCGCCGCCGCGCTGGTCGCGGAGTACGGCATCTCCACCTTCGCCCGCAACGCCGTGGACCGCGACGGCTACTACGCCCACATCAACGCCGCGCTGGACTCCGCGCCGGCGTACGTGTTCGACGACGGCTGCGACCTGGTCAACGTGCTGCACAGCACCCGTCGTGAGCTGCTGTCCGGCGTCAAGGCCGGCTGCGAGGAGACCACCACCGGCGTCATCCGGCTGCGGCAGATGACCAAGGACGGGGCGCTGACCTTCCCGATGGTGGCGGTCAACGACACCGACACCAAGCACATGTTCGACAACCGCTACGGCACCGGGCAGTCCACCCTGGACGCGATCATGCGCTCGACCAACACGCTGCTCGCCGGCAAGACCGTGGTGGTCGGCGGCTACGGCTACTGCGGCACTGGCGTCGCCCAGCGCGCCAACGGCATGGGAGCGAACGTCGTGGTCACCGAGATCGACCCGACCAAGGCCCTGGACGCCCTCATGCAGGGCTACCAGGTCATGCCGATGGGCCAGGCGGCAAAGATCGGCGACGTCTTCATCACCGTCACCGGCAACCGCGACGTCATCCGCACCGAGCACGTGGAGGTCATGAAGGACGGCGCGATCCTGGCCAACTCCGGCCACTTCGACATCGAGATCGACGTCGCGGGCCTGACCGCCATGTCCACCGAGGTCCGCCGGCACATCCGGCCGCAGACCGACGAGTACGTCCTCGCCGACGGCCGCCGTGTGCTGCTGCTCGCGGAGGGCCGCCTGGTGAACCTCGGTGCGGCTGAGGGCCACCCGGCCGCGGTGATGGACATGAGCTTCGCCGACCAGGCGCTCACCGCCGAGTGGCTGCTCACCCAGACCCTCGAGCCCGGCGTCTACGACGTGCCGACCGAGGTGGACAAGGACGTCGCCCGTCTCAAGCTTGCCGCGATGGGCTCCGAGATCGACACGCTCACCCCCGAGCAGGAGCACTACCTCAACTCCTGGGACACCGGCAGCTGAGACTGCCTGTGCCGTCTGGGGTCTACGCCGCGGGCGGGGTCGAGGAGCGCTTCACCTGCGCCCCCGGCCCCGCCGGCTGGCGTCTGACGGCCTCCCGCTCCGACGGGGCGTCCTACGACGTCACCGTGGACCGGGCCGGGCGCCCCGTGCGGGTCGAGCTGCGCGCGGGGTCGCACGTGGTGCGCGGCGGGCTGGTCGGCCGGGACCGGCTCGGGTGGGTCCGCGACGGGGTCGAGGCCTCCGCTGTCGCGGTCGGCTTCGCGGGCGACGGCGTCGGCTGGTGGGCGGTGGCGGGGCGCGCACTGCTGCCGGTGCTCAGGACGGGTACGCCGCTGCGCCGGCGGGTGGTGCGGGTGTCGGGCCCCTCGCTCGCGGCGCTGACGGTGGAGGAGCGCTGGGAGCTCCTGGGCGTGCAGGTGCACGAGGGGCTGCCTGTCGCTGCGCTGGGGGTCACCGACCTCGGGACCGGTGAGGCGGTGTCGCTGCACCTGGCCGGCGACGTGGTGCTGGCGGGCGACGGCGTCGAGCTGCTGTCGTTGGAGACGCCACCCTCCCTCGACGTCCTGCCCGTGAGCGACGCCGGGACCGGTTGACGGACAGGTGTCCGAGTCCGTGGCGCCGCTTGCGGGGGGAGGTCGCGGGCGTGCCGCTGCCCCGCGCCGGTGGTGCTGGCGGCGCGGGGTGCGGGGTGCGGGCGTGGCCGCGTGGCCAGGTGTTGTGCTTAGAAGGGTGGGTCGTGGTGGTCGGGTGCGGCCGGTGGTGGTGCGGGTGGTGGTGGGGGTTGGGCGCCGGTGCCGGAGGCTTGGAGGATGGTGTCCCACCCGTCCGGGGCCCAGCGGTCGGGGTCGGTGGTGGTGGTCTGTTGCAGTGGGCTGGTCCAGGTGACGGTGGCGGTGTGCGGGTCGATGGTGGGGGTCCAGCCGAAGTGGGTGTGGAGTTGGTGGTGTCTGCGGTCGGCGGGGTGCAGGTTGCCGGGGTGGGTGAGCGCGGGTCCGAGTGGCTGGCCGGGTCGGTCGGGCTGCCAGGGCAGGGCGTGGTCGAGGTCGGCGCCGGTGCGGGTCTGTTCTCGGCTGTGGGTGCTGGTGCAGCCGGGGAAGGTGCACCGGGTGTAGCGGGCCAGCGCGAGCCGGCGCAGCGGCTCGGGGATGGGGTGGGCGCGGGACACCCCGAGCAGCAGCCCGGTCTGGTCGTGCAGGAACCGTTGCCATTCGGTGCCGGGTTGGGCGAGTAGCTCGCGGGCGGTGCCGGCGGGGGTCCAGCCCCAGTCGGTGCTGCCGGCTGATCTGCCGTCGGTGCTGACCCGGGCCGGGTCGTCGGTGAGCGCGAGCAGCGTGTCGATGCCGATGGTGACCTGCACCCGGGCGATCACCCGGCCGGCCCACGCCGCCTGGCAGGGATCGACGGGACCGCCCGCGCACCACGGGCACGACCGGCTCGCGGCCGGCGAACCGGCCGGACCGGCCGGACCGGCCGCGGGCAGCACGTCGATGGTCGCTGCGGCAGCTGCCGGCCCGGCCCGGTCGGGACGCCCGTGCCAGCCGAGGGCGGCCAGGGTGTCGGCGCGGACCTGGTCGGCGGTGCGGGGGTCACCGACGTGCGTGGCCTGGCGGACCGCGTGGTTGAGCCGGGCCATCACCGCGGCGGCGTCGGCGGCGGGCAGGGTCGCGACGACCTCGGCCATCCCGTCGGCCAGGGTGCCGGCGACGACCCCCCGGCGGTCCCGGGCCTGGGTGTGCGCGTCGGTGGCGTCGCCCGGGTCCCGGTGCGCGGCCGCGAGCGCGGTCGCGGTGGTCCCGACCTGCCAGGGCACCCGGTCGGTCAGCGCCCGCAGCACCCGGGGGTGGGTGCTGACCTGGGCGGCCTGCTCGTCGGTGAGCCCGTCCAGGGCACCGAACAGGGCCCGGGCGTGCGCGGGGGAGGTGCGCCCGGTCCCGAGCAGCCCGGCCAGCCCCGGGTGGCGCACCGGGTTGCGGCAGTCCCGGGCGAACATCAGCTTGGACTGGGCTGACAGCGGGCTCACGTGCAGGGCCAGCGCGATCTCCTCCCGGCCGGCGTCGGGCAGCAACGCCCCCCGGCCGAGGTCGACACCACGGTCGATCAGCTCCTGGGTGGCAGCGTCCGCGCCGGCCTGCGCCCGGGCGTCGACGGCGAGCAGGGTGTCCTCCACGATCGTGGCCAGCCAGGACTGCCCGCGGCCCAACGCGCGCAGCAACAGCACCAGCTCCGCCCCGGACAACCGGTCGGTGGGCACCGAGGCCAGCACCGCGAGCAGCCCCGCCGACGGTGCCATCGAGGCCAGCTCGGCCAGCAGCCCCGCCACCGGGCACCCCCCGGCTGTCCCGGTCGTCCCGGCTGTCCCGGCCGCTCCCGGCTCCGGGGCGGCTCCCGGGCAGGCCGCCGGGGTGGGACAACCGGCACCGAGCACGACCAGGGCCCACCCCATCTCCCTGTCGTCGAACACGTGTTCGACTCTAAGCCAGTGCCAGCACCCCGTCAACAGCCCGAGCCCGCCAACGAGCAGTCAGAACCCGACCAGCGGGGCGTCGTAGGCGGCGGTCCCCGCGGCGCGCGGGGAGACGACCACCGGCTGCCCGGCGTAGAAGCGGTCCCACCGCTGCTGCGGCCCGGCGACTCCCGGGGGTCGGGAGTCGTGACTGGACCGCTCGGCCAGCCGCAGCTCGTCCCGGCGGCGCCGCTCGGCGAGCACTGCGGCGAGGAAGACCCACCCAGGTACGCCGGCGGGAGTTGCCCCGACGGCGGTCGCCACCCCTGCCACCACCGATCCCCCCACCCGCTCGCGCGCCTCCGGCCGCAACGTGCCCGAGCGGGCGAGGAAGTCGCGCGCCACCAGGGCCTGCCGGTCCGACAGCCGCGACAGGTCGAGCGCGGCCGCCCAGCCGGCGAGCGCCGGCGGCATGGGCAGCGGGTACCCCCCGGTCCCGGTCACCGCCACCCGCTCGCGCACCACCCGGGTGCCGGCGGCGAGGTCACCCACCCGCCGGCCGTCCTCGCGCAGCAGGCTCACCACGACCGCCGGCAGCCCGAGCAGCGGTCCCGGCTTCTCCACCACCAGGCCGACCAGCTCGCGCACCAGCGCCTGCCGAAAGGCCACCGGGCCGCCGTCGTCGCGCACCACCCGCAGGCCCATCGCCATCTTGCCGAGCGTGCGACCGCGGGTGAACGTCAGCATCAGCACCGGGTAACCCAGCAGGCACAGCGCGACCAGGAGCACGACGATCGCGGCGACCAGGGCGACGTCGACGTCCACCGGCCCCAGCACCAGCGAGAGGACCAGCAGCAGCGCGAGCAGCCCGCCGTACTCGGCCAGCAGGTCGATCACGGCTGCGACGAGCCGGCTGGCGAGCTGACCCGGCTCGAGATCCAGCGAGACCGCCTCGCCGGTGACCAGTCCCGAGACCGGCGGAGCCGGAGACGTCATGCGCCGTAGTGTCCCCGCACGTGGACGTCGACGCCTACGTCGCGGCGCACCGCCCCGAGTGGGACCGCCTCGAGGGCCTGCTCCGGCGCCCGGGGCGGCTGGCCGGTGCCGACCTCGACCTGCTGGTCGACCTCTACCAGCGCACGGCGACGCACCTGTCCGTGGTGCGCACCAGCTCGCCGGATCCGCAGCTCGTCGCCCGGCTCACCTCGCTTGTCGCGCGCGCGCGAGGCGTGGTCGGGGGCCGTCGGACGGTCGGCTGGCGGGCAGTCGCGGCGTTCGCCACGCGCACCTTCCCGGCCGCGGCCTACCGGGCCCGCTGGTGGTGGCTCGGGGTCACCGTCGTGACCCTGGTGATCGCGGTGGCAAGCGCGGCATGGATCTCCACGCACGCCGACATCCAGGCCAAGCTGCTCACGCCGGACAAGGTCGCGGCGCTGCGCACCGAATTCGTCACCTATTACACCGAGCACCCGCACAGCTCGTTCGCCGCCCAGGTTGTGACCAACAATGCCTACGTCGCCGCGCAGTCGCTCGCCTTTGGCCTGCTCCTCGGCCTCCCGACGCTCTACTTCATGGTGAGCACGGGCTTCCAGGTCGGGGTGCCCGCCGGCTACCTCGTCGCAGAGGGCCACACCGGACAGTTCTTCGCCTACATCCTGCCCCACGGGATGCTCGAGCTGACCGCCGTCTTCCTCGCCATGGGAGCGGGTCTGCGGCTGGGCTGGACGGTGGTCGACCCCGGTGGTCGGTCCCGCGTGCGCGCGCTCGCGGAGGAGGGCCGAATCACCTTCGCGCTGGCGGTCGGGCTGACCGTGGTGCTGTTCGTCAGCGGCCTCGTCGAGGGGTTCGTCACACCATCGACCGTGCTGGCCCCGCTGGTGAAGATCGCCATAGGTGCCGTGCTGGAGATCGCCTTCGTGGGCTACGTCGTCGTGCTGGGCCGCCGCGCCGTCCGCGCCGGGCTCACGGGGGACGTGGCCGTGGACCTCCAGGGTTCCTACGCCCCCGAGGTCTGAGCGGGTGGGCCGGCGCGCGCTGCGCCCCGCGCAGTCGTTCGACCTGCCGTCGGGGCGGTGGATCGTGGACGCCAGCCAGCCGGTGGCGGTGGTGCTGGACCCGCACACCGAGGCGCCACCGCGGGTGGTGTCGTGGTCACGGCTACCGCCCCCTCCGCCGCACCAGGACGACGTGCTGCGGATGGTCCGGGCCGACGGCGACTCGCTGTGGGTGCAGGAGGCGCCCGGCGGCCCGCTCGCCCGGGTCGACCTCGAAGGGGTGGCCGTCGTCACCTGGACCCGCGGGCTGCGGCTCGCCTCGGCGGGGCACGGGGCGGCCTGGTGCGCGTCTGCGCCGCGGAGGCAGGAGCTGGTCGCGGGCGCCAGCCCGCAGCCGACGGGGCAGCCGGGCCAGGACCTGTTGCTGCGGGTCGACCACACCGGGAGCGCGACGGTCGTGCGCACCGAACAACGGGTGGGGTCATTGCGCGCCGAGGCCGACGGGCTGCTCGTCGAGGTCGAGGCCGGCGGCTGGCACCTGCGTGAGCTCGGCATGGGGTTCGCCGAGGTGGTGCGCGAGACGCGGTGGCTGCGGCTGCCCTGGGAGGCGAGTGTGCCGACGACGCTGGACGTCCAAACCTACTGCGTCGCCGCCGCCCCGCCTCCCCTCCCGCACCGGGCTGCGCTGACCGGCGCCGAGCTGCGCGCCACCGGGTCGGTGGACATCACCGACGGCTGTTGGCCGCTGGAGCCACGGCCGGCGGACGCCGGGTCCTACGCCGAGCAGGTGCTGGCGACGAACGCCGGCCTGGGCCCGCCGATGATCCCCGACCTGGCCGGCATCACGGCCGCGCTGGTCGGGGAGTGGCCGGACACCCTGCTGCAGTGGACGTTCGGCCTCGACCGCTACCCGGGGCTGGCCCTGCGCCGCCGCGTGCCGTTGTTCGACGAGCTGGGCCGCATCGACCCCCCGACGTACGCGGCTGTGCATCTGATGGAGGACCTCGCCACCAGACCCCTGCCGCCACCGACGCAGGCCCGCGACGGGGTCCTCGACATCTGAACCACCTGCCGTCAGGCAACGGTGCGGTCCTGGGTCCCGGCCGCCTCGGCGAGCGCGGCCACACCCTCGGTGATGCTCGACGCCAGCCAGCCGCTGTCAGGACTGGGCCAGCGCCAGAGCCTGCTGCTCCTCGACCCACGCGTCGATGTCGACCCAGGTGTGGTGCAGCCAGTCGGTGACCGCTGCCTCGTCCCCGCGCGGGACCGTCTGGCCGCGAGCGCACCACCAGGTCATGCGCAGCGGATCTCGCAGCGGGAGGGCCCGCCAGGTGCTGGCCGCGTCCAGGAGCTGGTCGTGACCGGTGTGGGTGAAGACCAGCACGTCGGCGTCCGGCGCCGCTTGCAGCGCCGCGACGGTGCCGGCGGGCCGGGGCGGCAGCACGTGCGGCATCCGCAGCGCATCCCTGGCCTCGCGGAACCGGCCGCGACCCCGCAGCCGTGCGACAGCCTGCAGGTGCCGGACCGGCGTCCAATCCGCTCCCTCCGGATAGAGCACCAGCGCCTGCCGGCCGACCAGGGCGCCGGCGGCCGACCCGACCAGCTCGGCGGCGTTCGCACCGTGGTCGCGCCGCGACGGCACCCAGGTGCACCCGGTCCTGGTGAGGAGTAGGTCGACGGCGGGGTCGAGACGCAGCTGCTCCTTCAGCACGACCTGCGGGAGCCGCTGGTAGCGCGAGATCAGCAGGTGCACCAGGACGAACGAGGCGCCGGGGCCGGCGTGCCGGGCCAGCACGAGCACCGGCTCCCGGCGCTCGGCCCACAGCAGGTCCTCCGGGTGCCGGCGGGGCTCCTCCACGACGAGACGGAAGCCGAACACGACCGACGCCGCCCGCACCAGGATCCCGAGAAAGGCAGCGAGCACCGCCCGGTGGGCGCGCACGAACCACCCGCCGTGCAGCCGCCAGCCGAGCCCGCTGCCGACCCACAACCCCAGGCAGGCCAGCAGGCACGCCGTCTCACCCAGCAGGTAGAGCAGCGCGAACGTCGCGACGCGGACGGCGCGCCACCGGGGCCGTCCCCGCCCGGCCAGTGCCCGCGCCGCGCCGGTCACCGAGCTGGCCAGCAGCACCGGCACCCAGAGGGCGGCGACCACGACGGCGAGGACCGGCATCAGCGGTGCCACCACCAGCCGGCGGAGCAGCCAGCCCGCCCACCCCGAGACCGTCACCTGCGGTTGCCGAGCTCGGCGAGGTGGTCATACGTCGCCTGGTACGCCGACCGGATGCGCAGCGCCACACGGCTGGTGTCGCGGTAGCGCACGCTGGCCAGCGGGGCGGCGACCTCGCCGGAGGGGAGCACGTGCACGTCCAGATCCGCCGGCAATGCGGCCATCTCCTCGCTGAAGCGGTGCCGCCGCGCGATCTCGAAGGCGACCATGCCCACCTCCCAGGGCCACCGGGGCGGTGTCAGTGGCCGCTCGACCCGGCCGACCTGCAGCACGTAGATCGTGGTGGCGCCGAGGTCCACCGCGCGCCCCACCGGGATGCTGTGCACCAGGCCGCCATCGACGTAGTGCAGAGTGCCGATGCGCACCGGCGGCAGCAGCCCTGGCACGGCGCAGGACGCCAGCACCGCCTCTGCCAGGGGGCCGGCGGCGAACCACTGCGCCCGGGCGGTCTCGATGCAGGCGGCGACACACTGGAACGGCACCGCGAGGTCCTCGATCTGCCGTCCGGGCGCCTGCTCCTCGAGCAGCCTCCGCAGACCCTCGGTGCCGTGCAGCGAGGTGCGGGTCCTCGCCAGCGTCCTGACCCGCCCCAGCACCCCGCCACCGAAGACCTGGTCGCGGCCCAGTGCCTCCCACATGCTGGTCAACCGGGCGACAGTGTCCGCACCGGGGTCGGCGGCGACAGCCGCGCCGTTGATGGCCCCCACCGAGGAGCCGACCACGAGGTCGGGCCGCACGCCGGTCTCGATCAGTGCCTGCAACATCCCGACCTCGACCGCGCCGAGCATCCCGCCGCCGCCCAGCACGAAGGCGATCACCGGGCCGTCACCTCTGTCGTGGTCACACGCCTGCACCTACCCCGTCTCGTCAGAGTCGCCCGGCCGCCTTGAGGGCGAGATACGCGTCGGCAACGGCGGGCGGGAAGGCCGGTGCGGCGGCCTCCACCACCTCGACCCCCCACCGCCGCAGCTCGGTGGTGATGCGTCGCCGGGAGGTGCGGGCGCGAGCGGCGGCCGCCGCGTCGTAGACCGCGTCGACGTTCCCGCGCCGGCTGGCCATCGCGTCGACGTCCGGGTCTGCGACCGCCGCCACCAGCACCGTGTGTCGCGCGGTCAGGGCGCCCAGGACAGGCAGCAGGCCCTCCTCGATCGCGGCGGCGTTCAGGTCGGTGAACAGCACCAGCAGGGAACGCCGGCGACCCCGGGCCAGCAGCGAGGAGACGGCGCTGCCGACGTCGGCCTCCAGCAGCGACGGCTCCAGCAGCGCCATCGCCTCGACCAGCCGCGGCAGTACGTCGGCCCGAGCCCCCGGCACGTTCGCGCGCAGCTCGGCGTCGAAGGCCAGCAGGTCCACCGTGTCGCCGGCCCGCTGGCAGAGCGCAGCCAGCAGCAGCGCCGCGTCCAGGGCGTGGTCCAGCCTCGGTGCGTCGCCGATCCGCGCGGCGGACGTGCGCCCGATGTCCAGCAGCAGCACCACCCGTCGGTCGCGCTCGGGCCGGTAGGTCCGCACCGCGACCGCCGTCGACCGGGCGCTCGCCCGCCAGTCGATCGAGCGCACGTCGTCGCCTGGCACGTAGTCGCGCAGGGTGTCGAACTCCGTCCCCGCCCCCGCGCCGCGGGCGGCGACGAGGCCCTCGACCTGCCGCAGGCGCTCCAGCCGCGACGGCAGGAACCGGCGGGACGCGAACGGCGGGAGCACCCGCACCGCCCAGGGGACCTCGTGCCGCCCCTGCCGCCCGGCCACCCCCAGCGGGCCGAGGCTGCGCACGGTGACCCGGGCCGGCAGCCGGTCTCCGCGCCGTGTCGGCACCAGCGTCGTGCCCAGCCAGCGCCGTTCGCCCGGTGGCACGTCCAGCGGGTGGATCCGCGGGGAGGAGCCGGCCGACGGGCTCCAGGCGTCCCGGAGCCGGCCCCGGACCGCACGCCGCCCCGCGTTGGCGACCGTCAGCACGACTTCGACCGGTTCGCCCTGCCGCCCCCTGGTCGCCCCCGAGCGGGTCAGCACCAGGCCGCGGACGGCGCCGGCCAGCAGCGCGTCGACGGCGACCACCAGTAGCACCGCGGCGTCGACGACGACGAGCGTCGCGAGCGACGGGGCGAGTGCCACCACGAGCACGCCCAGCAGCGCCAGCAGGGCCGCCCGGCCGGTGAGCGCCACGCCGGCCCGGACTCAGCGGGGGACGGGCACGGTGGCGAGGACCTGCTCGAGCACGCCGTCGGCGTCGACGCCCTCGAGCTCGGCCTCGGGGCGCACGGACACCCGGTGCCGCAGGGTGGGCCTGGCCAGCGCCTGCACGTCGTCGGGGGTGACGTAGTCCCGGCCCGAGAGCCAGGCCCAGGCCCGGGCCGTCGCCAGCAGCGCGGTCGAGCCGCGCGGGGACACCCCGAGCGAGAGCGACGCCGACGCGCGGGTCGCGCGCGCCAGGTCCACGACGTAGCCCAGCACCTCCGGCGCTGTGCGCACCCCGGCCACGGCCGCCCGGCCGGCGGCCAGATCGGCGGCGGAGGCCACCGGGTGCAGGCCGGCGCCGGCAAGGTCGCGCGGGTCGAAGCCGGCCGCATGCGCTGCCAGCACGGCGATCTCCTGCTCGCGGGCCGGCAGCGGCACGGCCAGCTTGAGCAGGAAGCGATCCAGCTGGGCCTCAGGCAGCGGGTAGGTCCCCTCGAACTCCACCGGGTTCTGGGTCGCGACGACGACGAAGGGGTCCGGCAGTGCCCTGGGCACCCCGTCGACGGTAACCTGCCGCTCCTCCATCGCCTCCAGCAGCGAGGCCTGCGTCTTGGGCGGCGTCCGGTTGATCTCGTCGGCGAGCAGCAGCGAGGTGAACACCGGCCCCTCCCGGAAGGAGAACTCGGCGGTCCGCGCGTCGTAGACCAGGGAGCCGGTCACGTCGCCGGGCATCAGGTCCGGGGTGAACTGCACGCGCTTGGTGCCGAGGTCGAGGGACGCGGCGAGCGAGCGGACCAGCAGCGTCTTGGCCGTGCCGGGCACCCCCTCCAGCAGCACGTGACCGCGGCACAGCAGAGCCACGACGAGTCCGGTGACCGCGGCGTCCTGGCCGATGACGGCCTTGGCGACCTCGGCGCGGAGCGCGGTCAGCGCGGCGCGGGCCTCATCCGCAGACGGCAGCGCCGCGGGAGGCGCCGCGCGGACCGGCGTGCGGGCTGGCCGGGTCACGGACGGAGCACCTCCTCGGTCAGCGTGTCGAGGTCCCCCGCGAGGCGCACGAGACCGGGGTCGTCAGCAGGGGCGCGGTTACTGTAGAGGAGGTCGGCCACCTCGTCCCGGTGCCGTCCGGCGGTCGCCGCGGCGGCGTGGACCAGCGCCTCCGGACGCGAGTGTGGCCCCAGCCCGAGGGTGCCGGCGAGCCGGGCCCGCGCCGCCTCCCGCAGCGCCAGCGCGGCCCGGTCCCTGGCACCGGCGCCGCGGTAGAGCCTGGCCTGCCCCCGGACCGTCTCCACCGCCCGCACGACCACCGGGAGCTGGTCGGTGACGACGGGGCCCAGCCGCCGGGCCCGCCACCCGGCGAGCAGCAGCAGCGCCACACCGAGCTGGCCGACGGCCAGGAGCAGCCGACGGGGCAGCAGGTCGAGCAGGCCGGTGCGGTCGCCGGCGGCGCCGGCGCTCTCGCCCGGCAGCGGGAGCACCCAGCGCACGTCGCGGCCGGCGCGGGTGAGCAGCCCGAGGCCGAGGGCGGCGTTCCCGTCCTGGGCCAACCTGTCGTTGCGCGCCCAGGCTGCGGTCCCGACCAGCGTGAGACTGCCCGTGCCCGCGAGCGGCAGCAGCCGCACGAGCGACGGCTCCCCGAGCACGGTGTAGCAGCGGTCGGTGACGCGGAAGCCGCGTGGACCGACACGCAGTGCGTACGTCGAACCCCCGGTCCGCGCGCCACCCGCCGCCGTGGCGTAGTCCAGCCCGCACCCGGGGTCGTGCACGGCGTCGACGTCGCCCCCGGTGCCTCCCCCGCCGAGGCCCAGCGCGTCCGCGGAGTCCGCGTCGTCGACCACGACGACCACGTCGGTGTCGGCCGCGAGGTCGAGAAGCCGGGCCACCGCACGTGCCGGCAGGCGGGCACTGTCCGGGACGAACATCGTCGACGTGCCGGGCTCGCCGGGCACCTGCGGCACCCGGGTCACCTGGGCGCCCCTGGCGCCGAGCAGCCGGGCCAGCGCGAGGCTGCCGCCCTGGGCCGGTGACGTCGGGTCGAGCGACTCCGCGCTCGACGTGCCGGTGGCGAAGGCCAGTGCGAACCCCACCAGGGCGACGACCGCGAGCAGGGCCAGCGGCACCCTGGCCCGCCGTAGCACCTCGCGTGGGGCTGCCACCGGCCGGCTGCTGCCACCGGCCGGCGGGTGCGGGGCGTCCAGCAGGCTCATGCGCCGGCCGCTGACCGGGAGGCGGTCCGGGTCCCGGTGACGGCGAGCCGCCCCCTGTGCATCCGCAGCTCCGCGTCCCGCGCCGCCTGCCAGCCGGCCGGCGTGGCCGGCTGGCCGCCGTACCAGACGGCCTCGAAGGCCTGCGCCACAGCGGCCGCGTCCCCCGCTGCCGCCGGCACCGTGTCGGCCACCCGGCGGACGATGCCGGTGGTGGTGCGGCCCGGTCGCGGCTCGATGACGCCGCGGTCCTCCAGCTCGCGCACCAGCGCGCGGGTCGTCGCGCGCACCGCCTCCGCGTGGTTTCCGGTGGCCGCCAGTCGGTCGGCCTCGTCGCGGTAGTCCTGCGCGGTGCGCGCCCGGGCCCCGGCCCGGCGGTCGCCCAGCAGGTCCCGCACCGGCAGTGCCCCCAGCCGCACCCGGACGAGCACGACGGCGACGACCACCAGCGCGAGCAGGATCAGCAGCCCGGGGATCCCGCCGGGCGTCGCCTCCGCGGCGCGGGCCAGCGCGTGCGCCACCGCCCGCTGCACGGCGTCCGCGATGCGCTGCAGGGGCGACGGGTCGTCCCGGTGGTATTCCGGTTTGGACAGCTCGCGCACCGCCGCCCGGGCCGCGTCGTCGCGGCCGACGGGTGGCGCGGGGTCGAGTCTCACCCGGTGGTCATCGCCGTAGCGTCCAGGCGGCCCTGCGCCAGCGCGACGTCGAATGCCTCGACCCGCATCCGCTGGTCGAGGTAGAGCACGGCGTGCACCGCTGCGGTGAAGGGGATCGTGAGTGCCCCGGCCAGCGCGCCGCCGGCGCTGGCCAGGGCGAGGTCCGGCACGGTCTGGCGGTGGCTGCTGTCGAACAGGTGGATCCCCCGCGAGAGCAGGCCGAAGGGGATCCCGACGACCAGGCCGACCACGCTGGACACCAGCAGGGTCAGGAGCAGCACGCCGAGCACGCGCCACCACGCGCCGCGCACCAGCCGCATCGAGCGCCCGAGCCCGTGCCAGGCACCGGCACCCTCGAGCACGACGACGGCGGGCGCGAGGGACCAGCTGACATAGAGGAAGACCGCGGCCGGCGTGCCGAGCTGGGTCAGGGTGCAGCCGAGCACGGCGAGCGAGCCGAGCAGGGTCGCGAGCAGCACCCGGGCGGCGCGCGGTCGCACGTCGCCCCAGACGTCGGTGAACCGTCCCGGCAGGCCGAGCACCTCCCGCCGCAGGGCGGAGGCGGCGAAGGCGACCAGCAACAGCACGCCTAGCGAGCGCACCACGAGCGTCACCTCACCGGACACCAGTGACAGCAGCGCGGTGCCGCCGTCGGTCGTGGTGCTGCCGTCCGCGGCGGTGGAGGTGCCGCTGCGCCCGAGGGTGGTCAGCGACAGGCCGAACGCCGCGAGCTGCGTCAGCACCGCCACCACCACGCCGGCGCCGATCGTGCTGGCGGGGTGCCGGCGCACGAGCGTCACCGCCCCGTCGAGGATGTCGCCGAGGACCAGCGGACGCAGGGGCACCACGGGCGGCCGGCCGGGCCGGCGGGCGATGGCCCTGGCGTACGCCGCGAGCCCGGCGGTGGCGGCAGCTGCCGCGGTGGGCCCGACGGTCTCGGCGTACGCCGCGTGCACTGTCCCGGGTGGTGCCGCGCGGTCCGGCTCGTCGTCGACGGTGTCCGGGGGCGTCCACGCGGGGGCTCCCGCGGCCGGGGCGACCACGGGCGCCATGCTCGCACGCGAGCCCCGCCGGAGCGCACAATGGCGGGATGGCCCAGCCCGTCGCCACGTCCCGCGAGGGCAGCAGTGGCCGGGTGCTCGTCGTCGAGGACGACCCGGCGCTGGCGGAGATGCTCGGCATCGTGCTCCGTGCGGAGGGCCTCGCGGTCTCGGTGGTGGGCGACGGGATCCGCGCGCTGGCGGCGTTCCGCGAGACCAGGCCCGACCTGGTGCTGCTCGATCTCATGCTGCCCGGGCGGGACGGCATCGACGTGTGCCGAGACATCCGGGCCGAGAGCGGGGTGCCGATCGTCGTGCTGACAGCACGCGGCGACACCACCGACGTCGTGCGTGGGCTGGAGACCGGCGCCGACGACTACGTCGTGAAGCCCTTCAAGCCGGCCGAGCTCGTCGCCAGGGTCCGGGCCAGGTTGCGCGCGCATCCCGTCGAGGAGGGCCCGGAGACGCTGC
>JAABUZ0100006630.1_pt1 | contig 14376 bp, 12 predicted proteins | sample 5562091 | NCBI WGS metagenome assembly JAABUZ01 (sample SAMN12813069, study PRJNA571459) | rock metagenome | isolation source: Antarctica rocks | place: Antarctica: Victoria Land, Linnaeus Terrace sud | collected 2015-12-21 | reverse complement strand
AATGGCTCGATCGTCGACCACTCCTCATCCGTGAGGTCGCTCGGATAGCGCTTCGTCTTCTTGGCGATCTTGGCCATGCGGCCACGGCTTTCAGCTGTCCACATCCGCAGCGTGAATCACGCCAAGCTACCCTTGTCAAAGTTGTCAGACTGCCTCTCAGGGGTGGCCGAAGGGCTAAGATTCAACGGTGCAAAGCCTTGAAAACGGCGCCATTGTAGGAATCGTGCGAGCATCCTGGCTCGGCTTTCCCGCCCGGCCTTCGTTCCCGAGAAGCCTCGTCTAGTCGGTCACATCGACAGCAGGACGCTTTCCTCGCGTTCGAGCGCGCGCCGGGCGGCAGGCCGCTTGACGAGGCGGTTCTTCATGGCGGTCAGGTTCGCCAGCTGCTTGACGGGCAATCCCAGTTCGCGACCCCACGGATAGAAGACCAGCACATAGGGATCGGCCACGGTAAATCGATTGCCCATGATCCACGGGCGCCCGGCGAGTGCGGCATCCATCTGTTGCAGGTAGGACCAGAAGGTCGCCTTGGCTTGCTCTTTCAGGGCCGGATGCCCGGATTTGTCCGCGACCAGACGCTCGGGGTGGACGAACTGCCCAAAGGCCGGGTGAACGGTGCCGGAAAGCCACGCGCACATCGCGATCGTCCGTGCCTGGTCGACCAGGTCTGCGCCGAGCAAGTTGCTATCGGGGTAGGCTGCTCCGATCCATCCCAGGATCGCGCTGCTTTCCAGCAGCACGCGGCCATCATCGAAGCGCAACGCCGGCACCTTGGCGCGGGGGTTGATCGCGAGAAAGTCGGGCCTGCGGTGCTCGTCCATAAAAATGTTGACCTTCTTCGCCTCGAAGACCGCGCCGGCCTCTTCCAACGCGACATGCGAGGCCATCGAGCAGGCGAGCGGGCAATAATATAGGGTCAGCATGGCGTAGGTCCCTCAAGCAGGCGCGAAGCAGGCAGAGCCCGCCTGGCGGGACATCCGGGCGCGACTCCGCCTTAGTAGGCGACCGTGAAGCGCTCGCGATGATGCTGGGGACGCTCAGCCTCATCGAGCATCGCCACCGCATAGTCTTCGAGCGAGATGCGGCTTTCGCCGGCATCGTCAATCAGTAGATCGTCCTTGCCGGTGCGATAATGGCCGGTGCGGTCACCGGGGGCGAGCATGGCGGCGGGGCTCAGGAATACCCAGTCCAGCTCTCCCTCGGCGCGAAGCCGGTCCAGGAACGCTGAGGTGCGCAGCGCTCCCTCCTTCCACTCGGCCGGGAAGTTGGGCTGATCCACGACGCGCTCGCCGGATGGCAACTTGAGCGAGCCGGCACCGCCGACCACGAGGAGGCGGGTCACCCCCGCGCGCTTCACGCCGTCTGTGATCGCCTGCGTTCCCGCGTCGGTGCTGTCGCGCCCCGGATTGTACGAGCTAATGACCAAATCGTGGGTCGCGACGAGTTTTGCCAAGGTGTCGGCATTGGTCGCGTCGGCCGACACGCCGGTCAGTGCGGGGTAGTCGGGCAGCTTGGTGGCATCTCTGACGATCGCCGTAACCTGGTGGCCGCGATCGAGCGCTTCGGCGAGGAGCTTGGCGCCGACATAGCCGGTGGCACCGATGAGGGCGATTTTCATGCAGGGTCCTTTGAAAGAGCGAAGTGCCGGACGGTCGGCGCTACAGGTCAGGTGGCGGGAGAAGTCGCCGCCAAGCCTTTAACGGCTTGCAGGAAGGCGTCTGGGCGGTGGTAGAACGGCTCGTGGTCGATGCGGACCAGATCATCGCCGCGTTCGAGGAGAAAGCTCGGGAAACCGCGCAACCCGGTCTGTTGCATCCAGTGGCGGGTGGCGGTGATATGATCGTCCACCGGCACGGTTTCGAACGCTTCGACAAACCGATCGGCGCCCAGGCAGATCGAGGCCGCGACATCGGCGAGAACCGAGGGCTCCACGACGCGGCGCCCCTCAACACAATGGGCGCGCTGGACGGCATGCATCATGCGCAGCTCGGCACCTTGCTCGATTGCACCGGCTGCGAGAACGGCGGCGATGGTCGGGCGCGACCAGAACATTGTTTTCGCATGAATCAGGAGGCCATCGAGATAGGCCGCACCGAACCTCATGCCGGTCAGCTCGGCGATGCGGGCGTCGCTCTGGCCAATATAGAACCGTTTGTCGGGCGCCAGTCCGGTCGCCGCCTCCCACAGGCCGCCGCCGTGCAGCACGATCGGGACGCCGGCGTTTGCGACGACCTCGGCCATCGGTGTCACGGCATAACACCAGCCGCACAGCGGATCATGAATGTAGCGAAGCGTCGGAACGGTCATGCGCGGCCTCACCATTTCCCCACCCCCTCCGGTGACGAGGGCGAACAGTGACTGTTATAGGTGATTGACGAAGATACGATTATACCGTCATTGCTAACACATACTTCAAGCGCCCCTAACAGATGCTGGACCTTAAATCCTACGCCGTCTTTGCAGAAACGATCGCAGCCGGCTCGATGAGTGCGGCAGCGCGCCGGCTGGGCATGACGCCGTCGGCAGTCAGCCAGATCATCGGTAACCTGGAACGGCAGACCGGTGTGACGTTGTTCCATCGCGCAACGCGCCGGCTGACACTCACAGAGGCAGGTGAGCGCTGCCACCCACATTGCCTGCGGTTGCTGGAAGCGGGACAGGCTGCGGCGGCCTCGCTGGACCAGGCCCGCGACGCGCCAAGTGGCGAGCTCAGGATTGCGGCGCCGGTCGGGTTCGGGGCGCACATCGCACCCGCGCTCGCACCGGTCCTCGCCGAATGGCAGCGCCTGCGACTACGGCTGATCCTTGACGATGCGCTGACCGACCTCGCCGCGCAGCGGATCGATATCGCCTTGCGGGTCGGCGAGGCGCCGGAAAGCGGGTGGCAGGCCCGTATCTTATGCGACCTCGACCTGATCCTATGCGCCGCCCCCACCTATCTTGAGCGGTCCGGCACCCCCGAGGAGCCATCAGACCTTGCCCGGCATCACTGGCTGGGCCTCGATCGGGAAGCGCTCGACAGGATCGCCGCCCGCGACGCGGCCGCGACGTTTGCCCTCCACCTCAACGATCGCCAGGGCCGGCACGAGAAGATTGAGCTCCCGATCCACGTCGCCACCACCAATCAGATCGCCCTACAGCAGATGTGTGAGCTGAACATGGGTTTGGCGCGTCTGTTCTACGCGGATGCCCGACCGGCGTTGGGCCGTGGAGCCTTGTTGCGGGTGCTACCACGTTGGCACTTGCCGTCACGGCCGGTGACGATGCTGATCCCAGCTCACGAGAACCAGCCCGCCAAAGTTCGCGTCGCGCTTGCAGCGTTAGAGCGCCATTTTGCAGCATTGTAGGCGCTCGATAAGCTTCCCTCGCGCACGACCGCGAGAAACGCCCTGAACAGGTGCCAGTCCGGTACTCGGGAGTCCATGCGTTGACGTATGGACGATGTGCGACATTGGTCAATCCAGGTTCATGTGGCGGCGGCCTAGCTAGGGTGGGGACACGTTTCACAACGGAGTTCCCCATGACGACCACCACCACGGTGCCGGGCCGGCTCGATCCGGCACGGCCAGCGCCCCAACCTTCGCCCCTCGCGCGACCGCGGCAGGCTCGACCGATTCGGAGACGCGCTTTCTGGCCGTCGATGGCGGGCGGATCGCCTTTGACGACACGGGCGGGAACGGGCCTCGTTGACCGCCGATCGGTAGGCGGTCTCGCCCCATACCGCTGCGGCAGCGTTGGTATTGTCGAGTAAGCCTTCGCGCAGCCGGGTTCCCTCGTGCGCGGCCGCGTCGGTCGCGAGCCATGTGCGGATCAGTCGGAGCGGCGGTCCATGGCGATGTGGGTTCGGTAGCCGAAGTCCGGAATGGCCAGGTCGACGGCCGGCCTCGTGCCGTCCTCGCGCGGCTTGGCCTTGGTGAACTTGACCGTCCAGCGCGCGTCCCGGTCCTTGTGCCAGCGCCGCTCACCCTGGAGAAGTTCCTCTCATGCCGCCGTCCACGTCGAGGATCACCCCGGTGACATAATCGTTTCCGGCGAGGAAGATGATCGCGTCAGCCACTTCCTCTGCGCGCCCGATCCGTCGCACGGGCACGCAAGCGGTGATCTGCTCGAAGACACGTTGCTTTAGCGCCTTGGGGTGCTTGTCCCACCAGGGCGTGTCGATTACGCCCGGCGACACCGCGTTGACCCGAACAGGGCCAAGCTCGTGCGCGAGCGGCAGGACCATCGCCGCGAGCGCCCCGTTGATCGCAGCCAACCCTGAGGTGCCTGGATTGCCCATGCGCGCCGAAATGCTGATGACGAAGGTGATAGAGCCTTGTTCGGACAGGTATGGCAGCGCCGCATGCGCGCACTGCCACTGGACCCAGAACTTGCCGTCGAACCCACGTGCTAGGTCGTCGCGGGCGAGCGTGGAGAACGGACCGCCGCCCACCCCACCGGATGCGGCGATCACCAAGTGGTCGACACGATCCGTGCGCGCGAAGAAAGCATCGAGCGCGTCGCGGTCGGACGCGTCAATCGACTCGCCGCGCGCTTCGTCGCCAAGCCCGGCGACTGCCAGCGCGAGCTTGTCTTGGTGTCGTCCGGCAATTGTGACACGCGCACCGGCCTTGACGGCGGCGTGGGCCGTCGCCAGGCCGATGCCGGACGTTCCGCCAACCACGACGAGCGTTTGGTCGGTCAACTTCATGGCAGTTGCTCCATCGACATTCAGTGGTCCTGGCGTTTACTAGTACCGAAGGTTCTCTTCGTCGTCCCCAGCCTTGATCCTTAATAAAAATAGCGCTACGGAAAGCTCGTGATCTTTGGCGAGAATCGTCTATGAAAACGGATCTATGCCTGTTTTCAACACGAAGACCACGAGTATCTTCGCCATGTTAGCCTAGCGCTTCAGCATCGGTGCAGAAAGGACGGCGGATTTGTAGTTCTCGCCTGCCCGCAACAGGGCAGCGCCATCGAGATTGCGCACGTCATGGACAGCAAATGGCGTCTGCCATAGCCAGCCGCATTTGCGCGCGGTGGCCCTGAGTGGCGCAAACAGCTCGGCGATCGTCATTCCATCGGGCTGAAAACTTGCTAACGGACCACCAGTCGTCGTCGCGGCGAGGACCGGCAGACCAGCCGTGAATGCGGCGAGGTCCGGTTCCATGTAGAAAAGTGGTGTTAGCACCGCATCCTGCCAAAGTTTAAGCAGCGGCGGAGTCGAATACCACTGAAGCGGGAACTGGAGTACCAGTCTATCGGCGCGCAGCACTCGCTCGCGCTCGATCGCAACGTCGATCTCGCCATCAGGGTAGAGCGCGTAGAGCTCGGCTATTTCGAGTTCGGGCATCCCGTTCAGGCCATCGAGCAGCGCGCGGTTCGCACGCGAGGTGGCTAAATCGGGGTGAGCGAGCAGCAGCACGGTGACCAAATTCGAGGCCTCCTTGAACGCGCGAAACTGCTGGTCTGCCAAGCATTTGTCAAAATGATATTGGTTATGATATGTCATTCACGTGATCAATCTACGCAGCATCGACCTCAATTTGCTAGTGACTGTGGATGCGCTGCTGGACGAAGCGCATGTCGGCCGCGCTGCCGAGCGGCTCGGACTATCCCAACCGGCTGCCTCAAATGCGCTCGCTCGCGCGCGGTCGCTGTTCGGCGATCCGCTGCTGGTGCGAGCGCCGCCGAACGGGCTTCGCCGAACGTCGCGCGCCGAGGCGATGCGAGAGCCCCTGCGGGTCGCGCTCGCCGACCTGACCGAGATCGTTTCGGCCGGGCCTCCGGATTTGGCCAACTTTCGTGGAGCAGTCCGGCTCGTCGCGTCCGACGTTCCAGCCGCCGCACTCGGCGCGGCGTTAGCGGCGGAGTTGGTGAAGCGGGCGCCTGGAATTGATCTAATCTTCCATCCCTGGCACGCCGGCGATGAGATTCAGCGGCTTGAACGCGGCGAGGTGGACCTTGTCGTGACCGTCGCGTCCGCCGCTAACGCGTCGCTGCGGGCTGAACTTCTTGGCACATACCCCTACGCCATCGTGATGCGTCGCGACCATCCGGCGGCGGCGACTCAAACGCTCGACCTCGACTGCTGGCTTGCCTTTCCCCACATCGTCGTTTCCGGCCGCGGGGATCGGCAAGGCTCGGTCGATGAGGCGCTGGCCCGGATCGGGCGCCATCGGCGCGTGGCAGTTGTTGCACCCACCTTTCTGCACGCGCTCGAGTTGCTAGGCGACACGGACCTGCTGGCCGCATTTCCAGCCGGCGTTATGGGGAGCACCGCCGCCGCCCGGCTGACCTCCCGGTCGGTGCCGCTCACTCTCATGCCAGTATCACTGTACCTCGTCCGGCATCATCGCACCGATATGGATCCAGCAGTGAAACTTGTCGCCGAGTTGGTACGCGGTCGCACCGCCATTGCGTGGTCAGGAAGGAAGGTGACGCTGAGATAATATCCGGTCTCATGGCAAATGATGGGGGTGGTCGGGGTCGAACCGACACTCCTTGCGGAACCGGATTTCGAGTTCGGCGTCGAGCTCAGCGATCGGGATGACCGCGACCGAGGTCGCGCCCGTTAACGAACGACGCGGGCACCAGCGCGAGCGCGCGGCCGGTGGAGGCGAAGCTCACGGCCGTGTTCCAGTGCCGAACGCTCACCCGTTCCGGGACACGCACTCGGGCGCTCGAGCAGCCCCTCAACCTGTGCGAGATAACCGGGGCAGATGCTTGGGCGCGGCAGCGCGAGCCTTTTAGCCCCGATCTCGGCCAGAACCACCTTGTCGCGCTCCGCAAGCGGGTGGCCTGATGAGGTCAGCAGCATCAGCGGTTCCGCCCAGCCCCGCACCTGGGCCAAGCCTCCACGTTCCCGGTTGCCGAGGGTCAGGGCAAGGTCCGCGCCGCCGCCGCGGAGCAGTCTCGCGGCCTCCCCATGGAGGCGACGTTCTGCGTCGAGCCCTGGAGGAGAAGCTGAAGTCCCTGGAGCGGGAGAACCGGGAGCTACGACAGGCCAACGAGATCCTGCGCGAGGCGTCGGCCTATTTTGCCCAGGCGGAGCTCGACCGCCGATCAGGCAAGGAGAGAGCCCGGCGAAGAAGGCCCGCAGCTCGGCGCGGCGAAGGCGCTTTTTGAGCACCGGCCGACCCGCATCATCGACGCCGTGGACCTGGAAGACCTGTTTAGCGAGATCGATACCGACGGTACGAACTGACATGGGATCGGCTCCGGACGGGTGTTGCGCCGCCAGCCACTCTACGACAGGGCCGCACGGAGCGGGGGCCGTCCACCCCATCAATCCCAGGCTTCACTCGCGTTACGGCCCGCTGGATCGCTCGACCGCCCAAGGCGTCCTTCGTCGCGAGGCTTCGACCCGGCCAGTTGCCCGACCGACCTGCCCGCCAGCTACCAGATCTGACCGACAGCTATCCGGATGGAATCGCCCTCCATTGGTGACCAACGCCTTCGGGGCGCACCGAATAAGACGGGCTAGGTGCTGGCACCAAGCTCGACGCACCTCACGCTTTGCCACGCTCGCCATGGTCGACGATACGTCCTATCCTTTGGATTTCCAGCCGTCTTAGGAGGGATATGATCGCGATGGAGACTTTATCAGCCCTTGAATCATGCTCTAGCCTTCTTGTTCGGAACGAATCTCCGCCTGATAGGTTTAGCCAGCATATACGGGTGAGGGAAAAGAGATATGCGCAAATTCAAATTTCTGGGTACGATCTGCGCTACGGTTGCGATGATCACGACAGGCGTCGCTGTCGCCGGTCCAATGACGCCCGGCACAGCAAGCTTGAACGAAGCCGGCCTGAATAGGCAGATTGAAACTGTTGTCATGAAGGGCACGAACGCGGGCAGGATGAAGCAACGCCATCGTACCCGCACGACATTTTGCCGTTCTCAGCCGTCGCGATGCTGATTTAATAGGTCCGGGTCTCATAGCGCCGCGAGAGTTGGCTCAGCATTACATTACATAGCACTCCCGCTATCTCTGAAGACGGTTAGCGGGAGTGTAGCGTTAAGCTGAAACAATCAGCCAATTTGAGATTATTGTTTGTCGTGAGTCAGGAACGTTTAGCCCCTGACTGTTAATGGCGCCCTGTTGAGGTTGCAACCTGATAGAATGAATTTTTACGAGTACATGTCCTCTGGCTCTTCCGTAAAAACTATGTTTGTCAGGGTCACTGAGGACCGAACTCTCGCCCGACGTCTGCCTTGATGACGGCCTCCCCAGCCGCAACGAACTCTTTGCGACGGCTACCGTCCACATTGGGCGATGACCTGACCCGCGTCTTTCATCAAGCTATTACCAGAGTCCGGCGGTGACCTGATCCTTGATGGTCGTCGCTGGCAATAGGCCGGCGCGCGGAGTGGTCAGGATGCGCAGCGTGCCGGCCGATTTCTCCGCATAGGGTGCGGGCGTAGTCGCGGGGCGTCAGGTAGCCGAGGCTGGAGTGCGGCCTCACCTCGTTGAAGTCTTTCCGCCACGCCGCCAGGACTGATCGGGCTTGGGCGAGCAAGTGGAACAGCGTTGAGCAGCTCGTCTCGCAACCGGCTATTGAAACTCTCACTGAAGCCGTTCTGCTGAGGCGTATCTACCCACGGGGTGCGCAGCGTAGCTGAGGGCAGTTAGACGCCGACAGTACTCATTACGGTGCTGAAGGTGCTCGCGCCGGAGGTGAGCCGCGTCGTCGCCACCACGGTGCGGACTGCAGCTTCACCCTTGGCGGACCACATGGCGCGATAGCCATTGGTGTTCTTGCGCTGGACCACGGCAGGCCGGAGGTCGCGCTCGCACGCGTTGTTAGGTGCGCCTTGTCAAGGTGCACCATTCTCCCCGGTGGAAACCCGGGCCGGCAAACTCTCGCTCCAGCCGGAAGCACTCGGGGCGGGTCAGGAGGCGACGAATGGCCTGAAGCACCCTGAGAAACGGCCCCTGAAGGGGGTCAGCGGTCCGCACGGGCCGGAACGTGAGTGAACACCGAGCAGGCCTCGAAACAGCCAATGTGGAAGCCGACCCGCCCTAATAACGGGGAAGGCCGATGCCGCAGGGGAAGCGAGCGAGATCCGCACCCTGCGGTTCCACCAGGGTAATGGTGCCGGCACGTGCGGGACATGGATGGTGCGCAACAAGGGAAGTCTGCCGCGGTGGAGAGGCTCAGGCCCGGCTCCAACGGCGAACCCGTGAGGGTCAGTGTCGGCCGCGGCAGATGGCGGATGGGCTCGTAGTACCGTCAAGGCCGGGTAACGCCGGCGGAGGGAAGGAGCCCTGACTCGGTTCAGCGGGAATGTGGGCGGAGAGCGCGGCGATTGACATCACGCCTAACAACACCGACCCAAACCGTTCAAAAGCTCCAGATCTCGCTGCAGGCGAAAGCGAAGGCTGAACCGGCTTTCCGGTTCCATGCCCTCTGGGACGAGATCTGCCGGGCGGACATCATCGAGGGAGCCTATGGCCGCTGTCGTGCCAACGACGGAGCACCGGACGTCAATGGGATCACGCTCGACAGGATCGAAGCCGAGGGGCTGGACCGCTAGCTGGAAATGCTCGGACAGGAGCTCAAGGACGGGTCATATCGTCCGCAGCCCCTGCTGAGAGTGTGAATACCGAAGAGCAATGGCGCACGCCGACCCCTCGGCATCCCCACCATCCATGACCGCACGGTCATGATGGCGGTGGTGCTGGTGATCGGTCCCATCTTCGAGGCGGACCTGTTGGAAAACCAGTACGGCTTCCGCCCTGGATTGGACGCCAAGATGGCTGCGCGGCGGATGTTCTGGCACGTCAGGGACCGGGGGCGCCGAGAGGTGGTCGACGCGGATTTGCGCGACTGCTTCACGTCGATCCCGCACGGTCCCCTGATGCGCTGCCTGTGTCAGCGTGACCCGCTCAAGCCGTCCAGCCATCCCTGTGCAGCACCATAGCGGACGATGGCAGCACGTGAACGCAGGCCAAGCTTTTCGGCCGCGCGAGCCTTATAGGTCTCGACAGTCTTGACGCTGACATCCAGGCGCCCCGCGATCTCCTTGTTGCCGAACCCCTGCGCCGTAAATCGCAGCACATCGGATTCGCGTGGGCTTAGGTCGGCGGCAGCCGCAGCTGCCTCGTGCTCCTGACGAGCGGGAAATGCCTTTTCGGCAATGGCGGGGTCGAGGACCATCCCCCCGGCCGCCACGGCACGAACTGCCCGGACAAGGTCCTCGGCGGCCGATCGCTTGAGGAGGAAGCCCCGGGCCCCCGCCTCCAGAAGCGGCTGCACGTAGGCGCGATCCTCGTGAACGGTGAGAGCGATGACCTTCACGCTCGCGCATTTTTCGCCGAGCAGTCTCGTGAGCTCGAGCCCGCTGATGCCCGGCATCGACAGATCCAGCACGGCGACGTCGGGCATCGTTTGCGTGATGATGGCCAAGGCCGCCGTCCCCGTCGTGGCTTCGCCGACGACTTCGATCTCCGCCGCAGCCTGCAGGAGGGCCTTGATGCCGGCGAGAACGACGGGGTGATCATCTGCGAGGGCTACCCGTATGCGACGCTCGTCTTGCAGGGCGACCATCGCTACGCCGCCGCAAGAGAGGAATGATCGAGGGCTACGGTGACGAACAGCGTCGTGCCGGCGGACGATGACTCGACCTGAAGAGCACCTCCGATCATCGCGAGGCGTTCGCGCATGCCACAGAGCCCGAGTTGACGGCGCCCCCCAAATGGGGCCGTCCGGTCGCGACCGGCATCATCGACGTCGAACCCTTTACCGTCATCCTCGATGACCATCCGGATATCCTTCAAACGCACATCGAAGACGATGCTCACGTGGTGAGCCTGAGCATGCTTCAGCACGTTCGTGAGCGCCTCCTGAACGACTCGGTAGAGCACGGTCTCGATTTCGACGGTCAAACGCGGTTCTTGGGCGGCGTTGATCTGGACGTCGGCCGTGATGCCGTAACGTTCGCTCCAATCGCCAACCAGAGCGCCGAGCGCCCGCAGCAGACCGAGGTCGTCCAGCGCCGTCGGGCGAAGGTCGGCAGAGGCTTGGTGGATGTCGCGCCCAATGTCGCTTGTCAGTCCTTGAAGCCAGCGCACGCGTTCTCTCAGCGACTGCCCGCCGCTTTCGGTGCGGTTATCGATCCCTTCGACAGCGTGTTCCAGGCCCTTGAGCCCCAAGGACAGCCCGGTGACGGTCTGCCCGACCTGGTCATGCAGGTCGTGGGCGATCCGCCGCTGCACATCTTCCTGTGCGCCCGCGAGCCGCCGCAGCAGATCCATGCGATCCGATTCGCCACGTTTCTGCGCCCCGATGTCGAGGATGATCCCGTAGAGCGCCACGGCACCCTCGTCATGCGCTCCGCTCGACCGCCCCCGGGTTCGGAGCCAGCGCAGCTGTCCATCCTTGCCAGGGACGCGGAAATCGACCTCGAAGGGCTCGTCCTCGTCCAGGCAGGCCTGCGCGCCCGTCCGGACACGCTCGACATCGTCGGGGTGAATAGTCCCGAGGAAAACCGCTGAAGACCACTGGAGCGGTTCCTCCCCGCGAAGCGGCAGGTCGAGCAGCGAACGGCAGCGCTCCGAGCCTGTGATCCTGTCATGCTCGATATCCCATCTCCAGGTACCGAGATCGGCCGCCTCGATCGCAATGTCGGCGCGGTTCTCGCTTGCCGACAAGGCCGCGGCCGAACGCTGTCCCTCCGTTCTGCGCTGTGCTGCGATGCCTCTGGCCACCATGGCGGTCAAGGCGGCCGCGATCGCCAAGCTGACCAGAACACCAGCCGCGACGGCATAAAGCGCGTGCCGGACCGGCCCGTTCAGGGCGTCACTCGGGATGCCGAGGTGAACGGACCAGGCGCCGGCATCCGGCAACGTGCCAAAGATCGTGTCGACGGGAATGCCTTCGAGCGTGCGTCCCTGATAAGACCCGCTCGAGGATTTTACGATCGCCTCGTGCAGCGACGGACCCGCCGAACGTCCGAGGTTCTCCTCCTCCGAAAGGTTTCGTGCGACCAGATTGCCGCGGCGATCCGCGACAGCACCGATCCAGCCGTACGGAAGGCCGGCATTGCGCAGGATTGCGCTCACGGCGTCGGGGGTCATCTCGATCGTCAGGACGTACCGAAGCGTGTTGTCACGGATGACGGGAATGCGGAGGGACAGCAGGTGTCGGCCCGACACCGGCCCAACCGGACCGATGCCGCCGACGACAGGCTTTTGACCGTTGATCACCTCGTCGAAGCTTTCCCGGTCCGCTGTCGGCCCGAGCGGGTCTCCAAGGGGGCGGAGGAGATTGAGAAGTTGCATGCCTTGCAAGTTGTCGAGTTCGACCGTGTACCAGAGTGGGCGAGCCGCCTTGAGCCGCTGCGCCTCGCGGTAGAAAGAAGCGAGGTCGGAGGCGTCGAGCGAAGGGGAGAGCGCCAGGGCTTCGGCGACTTGCACCTGATTGGCCATCTCTGCCGTGATCCGTTCTCCAACACGGTCGACCGTGTCTTGAGCGCGAACGAGTGCCGCCGTTCGCTGGCCGTCAGCCGCCTGATAGGCGATCCACGCCGCGAACAGGAGAACAGGGATGCATGCCGCGGCCAGTAAGAGGGCCAGGGACCGCTTCGTTTCGGGCAGACCGAAGGGGAGCTTGCGCGGCGAGGCACCCGAGCGCGGGCCTCGAGGCATATCTCGATACGCGGCCGCGGCGGAGGTGGTTTTTCGAGGGCGAAGCATCAACCCGTCGCGTCATGGTCGGAGAGGGCCGGCGAAACGGAGCGCGGCGGCGGGCTGGAGCCATTTCGCGATCCGTCAACCAGTTAGGCTACCCGCTCTGTGACCCGTACGCGATAAGAACCTACGATCACGCTTGTCAGGTTCATCCTGACACGGACGAGGCTCCTCCTGACTTTCGAGACCGGCCTATTCGGGCATACTGAAGCCTCCGCGGCCAGGACGATCAAGCTGTGCACCGATCGGCGTCTGGTGTTCGTTATGGCTGATGATCGGCTTTTGGAGACCGCTATGAGCATGAATGTCAGCGAGTTCGTATGGCAGCGCCTCGTCGATTGGGGGCTCACGCGCGTCTACGGCTATCCCGGAGACGGCGTAGGCGGTCTTGACGTCGCGCTCGAGAAAGCCAAGGACAAGATGCACTACGTCCAGGTGCGGCATGAGGAGATGGCGGCCTTCATGGCCTCCGCCCATGCCAAGTTCACGGGCGGGGTCGGGCTCTGTTACGCAACCTCGGGGCCAGGCGCGATCCATCTACTCACCGGGCTGTACGACGCCAAGGCGGATCACGTGCCCGTGGTGGCCATCGTCGGCCAACAGGCCCGTACCGCGCTCGGTGCCGACTACCAGCAGGAAGTCGACCTGCAGAACCTCTTCAAGGACGTCGCCGGCGATTATGTCCACATGGCCAGCGTGCCAGGACAGGCACGTCAGCTGATCGACCGCGCGGTCCGCATCGCCGCCACCAAGCGCGTGGTCACCTGCGTCATCCTGCCCAACGACCTGCAGTTGCTGGACTACGAAGATCCGCCGCTGATCCATGGCACGACCCATACCGGGATCGGCTATGCCGGCCCGGCGAAGCTGCCCGACAATGCCGTCCTACAACAGGCGGCCGAGGTTCTGAACGCCGGCGAGAAGGTCGCCATTCTGGTCGGCGCGGGCGCCCTCGGCGCGACTGACGAGGTGATCGCCCTCGCTGAGCGGCTTCAGGCCGGCGTGGCGAAAGCGCTGCTCGGCAAGGCCGTCCTGCCAGATGACCTGCCGTGGGTCACGGGGTCGCTCGGACTGCTCGGCACCAAGCCGAGCTGGGACCTGATGCAGGGCTGCGACACGTTCCTCATGATCGGGTCAGCCTTTCCTTACAGCGAATTCCTGCCCAAGCCGGGCAGCGCACGAGGCGTGCAGATCGACATCGACGGTGGCCGGCTCAGCCTGCGCTACCCTATGGAAATCAACATGGTCGGCGACAGCGCCATCACGCTCGCCGCGCTTCTGCCGATGCTGAAGCAGAAGCCGGCCAGCGCGTGGCGCAAGGGCATCGAGGAGGGCGTCGCGAGCTGGTGGACGCTGCTCGAGGAACGCGCCATGCAGCCGGCTGACCCGATCAATCCGCAGCGCATCTTCTGGGAACTGTCCAAGCGCCTACCCGACAACGTCATCATGACGGGCGACTCCGGTTCGGTCGCCAACTGGTATGCCCGCGACATCAAGATCCGACGCGGCATGATGGGATCGCTGTCCGGCGGCCTCGCATCGCTCGGGGCGGCGACGCCCTACGCTGTGGCGGCCAAGATGGCCTATCCGGACCGTCCGGTGATCGGCTTCATCGGCGACGGCGCCATGCAAATGAACGGGCTGAACGTGATGATCACGGTTTCCAAATACTGGAAGCAGTGGTCCGACCCCCGCTTCATCAT
>JAABUZ0100006624.1_pt1 | contig 14386 bp, 10 predicted proteins | sample 5562091 | NCBI WGS metagenome assembly JAABUZ01 (sample SAMN12813069, study PRJNA571459) | rock metagenome | isolation source: Antarctica rocks | place: Antarctica: Victoria Land, Linnaeus Terrace sud | collected 2015-12-21 | reverse complement strand
GGCGTATCGCGGCGGACCGCGTCGACGGCGGCCAGGAAGGTCTCCCCGGTCAGGTCTTGCGCCACCACCGCCTGCCCGCACCGGGACAGCAAGTAGCCGTACACGACAGGCAGCGCCTCGTCGTAGAGCGTGAGCAGCTCGGTACCGGGGTCACCGGCCACGGCTGGCTGCTCGCTCACACCTGCATAGTCGTCCCGGCGGCCTACGCTCCGACGCCTCGACGCCGACTTCTTCTCCGCAGGGCAGCCAGCCGCTGGTGCCGACTCCAACCCCCGGTTGGCCGCCTGTAGCCACTCACACTCTCCAGCGGCTGACGCCGTCCTGCACAGCGATCCTCGTCCGGTGCGGCGCGGTGGTTGGCGCTATCGGGCTGTCGACCACCTTGATCTCGCAGTCGTTAAGTCGGGCCACGGTCGGGGGCGACCAGTGCTCGGAGAACAGCTAGAGCTTCTCGACGATGTCGAGCGGACTGTGGCCCACCTGGCCAGCCACGATCGGCGCGCTCGACTGACCCGTACGTCAGCGACCGGGTCACGAGCACCCACTCGGTGAACGCCCTGCGGGCACCGAGGCTTCTTGCACACCGCTTGTGTCGTGCGCCACCGGACCACCAACGGTTCCCGCGGTAGGACCACGGCCCGGACGGGGCGTCGGCTTTCATAGCGGTCGCGGCGATGCACGTCGCGTCAGTTCGGTTCAGTACACGTCATCGCTCGTCGTCGTCGTTCGGCGGACGGTCGTGCCCGTGTAGTCCGCCACGCCTGGCTGGGTGGTGACAACCCGGCGCCGTCGGGGCGCGAACAGCGCGAGGTCGAGGGCGATCCCCAGCGCCCCGACGATCATGAGAATGACGCCAACGGTCACCAGGCTGATGCCCGAGACGGTGGTGTGCAGCGCGAAGGCCAGGATGGCCCCTGCGGCGATGAGGAAAATGCCGGCACCGATGCCCATGTCCTGTGCTCCGTCCGTCGAGTCCGGTGCCCGGTCGGGCTGCCGTGCGGGCAGGATCGACGGCGGCCCCGCCCGCGTTACCGGCGAGGGCTCAACACCGGTCCCGCGCCGACCGACGACCGAGCGTGACCACGACGCTGCCCGGCTCCCGCTCCGCGCACACTGCGGCGGACCGCCGGCCCCCGGCCCTGCGGCTGGCGGCGGTGGTCAAGGACTACCGCGGGCACCGGGCGCTCGACGGGCTGGACCTGGAGGTCGCCCCCGGTGAGGTGGTCGCGATCCTCGGGCCCAACGGCGCCGGCAAGTCCACCACCATGAAGATCGTCGCGGGGGTGGCGCGGCCGACCAGCGGCAGCGTCGCGGTCGCCGGGGTCGACGCCCTCGCCGACCCCCTGGGAGCGCGCCGGGCGCTGGGCTACGTCCCCGACGTCGGCGGCCTGTTCCCCCGGCTCACCGGCTGGGAGCACCTCGAGCTGGCGGCCCGGCTCCGCGGCCTGGACCCGGTCACGTGGCCGGGCGAGGCGAGGGCCCTCGTCGGGCGGCTCGGCCTCGGCGACGCGGCCGGGCGCCGCTCCGCGTCGTACTCCCACGGCATGGGGCGCAAGCTCAGCCTCGCCGTCGCCCTGCTGGCCCGCCCGGGGCTGCTGCTGCTGGACGAGCCCTTCGACGGCGTGGACCCGGCCGGCAGCGCGGCGATCCGCGAGCTCATCGCGGAGGCCACCGCACGGGGGGCGGGCGTCCTGATGAGCACGCACCTGCTCGACGCCGCCGAGCGGGTCGCCGACCGGCTGGTCATCGTCCGCACCGGGCGCACGCTGGCGAGCGGGGACGCCGCGAGCCTGCGGGCACGCGCCGGGCGGCCGGGGCCGCTGGAGGACGCCTACCTCGCGCTGATGGCCAGCGTGGGAACGGCGCTGGGCAGCTCGGGATGAGCAGCCGGGTAACCAGGCCGCAGGGGGTCCGCGCGCTGCTGTGGCTGCAGTCCCGCGAGTGGCTGGGCGAGGACCGCGACGCGACCCGGCTGGTGGGGTTCGCCCTGCTCTACCTCGCCTGGTGGGCCGCCGTCGTCGCCGGCTGCTGGCAGGCGGTGCACACCGGGCGGATCGAGCACCGCTACGTCGCCGACGTGGCTGCGGCGGCCTGGCCGCTGTGGGCCCTGGTGCCGCTGTTCGGGGGCGGTGGCGGTGGCGAGGTGGTCGCGGCGGGGCGGCTCGCGCCGTACCCCGTCACCCCGCGGGCCGTCTTCGGCGCCGGCTGGCTGACGACCTTCACCGACGTGCCCTACGTCGTGGTGCTTCCACTCGTCGTCGGGCTGCAAGCGGCCGCGGACGGTCCGCTGGGACTGGTCGCGGCGGTGGCCTTCGCAGCCGGGGCGAGCGCGACGGGACAGCTGGCCGCCTGGCTGGCCGCGCTCGCCCTGGCCGGGCGACGGCGCAGCGGGGCCACGGCGGTGCTGCTCACCGGCGGGGTGGTCGGGTTGCTGACCGTCGCACCCGCGCTGCTCGGCACGGCCGACCACCTGGCCACGGTGCTGCCGAGCGGGTGGCTGCGCTCGGCCGGCGACGCCGCGGCAGCCGGCCACGTCGGAGCGTCGGTGCTCTGGTCACTGCTGCTGCTGGGCCCGCTGCCGGTCGCCGTCGTCGTCGGCCCACGCCTGACGGCGGCGGCGCTGGACCGGGAGGCGCGCGGCGGTGGAGCCGGGGCGAGCGCGTGGGGGCAGGTCGGGTGGGCGGCCAGCGGCTCGGCACTGCGGGCCCTGACGGTGGCCGACATCAGGTCCATGGTGCGGGCCGTCGGTGCCCAGGTCGCGCTCGCCGGCGTCCTCGCCGTGCCGGCGCTGACCCGGCTCCCCGGCGTGGATGTCGCGCAGGTCTCGCTGGTGGCGATGGGGTCGGTGGCGGCGCTCGCGGCGGCCACGGTGCTGGGGCTCAACGCGTTCGCCTTCCAGGCCGGCGGGGCCGGGCTGCTGCTGTCGTGGGCGCTGCCCCCCCGGCAGCTGCTCGCCGCGAAGGCCGCCTCGGTGGGCAGCTGCCTGCTGCTCGGCCAGCTCGCCGTCACCGCGGTGGGGTCGCTGGCGGTGCACCCGACGGCGGCGCAGCTCGGCCAGGCCCTCGCGCTCGTGCTGGGCCGCACCCTGGCGCTGACCGGGCTCGCGCTGGCCTGGTCGGTCCGCTTCCCGAGCGCCAGCGACTACGACAGTCTCCGGGCGCGGATCGCCGCGCCCAGATCGGTGCTGAGCTACGGCGCCGCCGCCGCCCTGTGCTGCTACGCCCTGTCACAGGGAGTGCACGGCCTGCCCGGGCCCGCCGGGCTGGCGCTGGTCACGGTCGCGGTCGGCGGGACCGGGCTGGCCGCCGCCGCGATCGCGGCCCGCGACCTGGGAGCCGGCGGCACCGAACGGGTAGCCGCCGGCGTGGCCGGCTGAGCCCCTGGATCAGGCGGCGCAGTCGCGGCAGACCACCTTGCCGGCGTCGGCCAGCTGGCTGCGGTGATGCACGAGATAGCACGACGTGCAGGTGAACTCGTCGGACTGCCGCGGGAGCACCCGGACAGTGAGCTCCTCGTCGGACAGGTCGGCGCCGGGCAGGTCGAGCTCGGCCTCGAAGGGGTCGACGTCGTCGCCGAGATCGGCGGCGGCCTCGGCGCGGCGGGCCTTGAGCGCCTCGAGGCTCTGCTCGGTCTGCTCGTCCGCCTCCGCGCTGGCGCGGGGCGCGTCGTAGTCGGTGGCCATGGTGAATGCTCCTGTCGGTCTTGGTGCAGTGGTGCCCGCGTCGTGCAGTGCGCCAGCAGGCGCACGGTGCTCGGGACGGTGCTGGGATCGGTGCTCGGGATGGGTGCGACCACCCGCGACGCCCCCCCAACGCGCAGAGTCGCGCGCTTGTGCCCGCGGCAGGCTAGCCGCCCGTCGGCGGCCCACCGACCACGTCATGGCTCTTGCGGTACGCCGTGACGCGCGTCACCACGGGCCCGCCTCGGCTCACCCGGTTGCGCGCAACCAGCTGACCGGGGCGCCGTCGCCGCCGGCGCGCAGGGGGTCGAGCGCCGCGTCCCATGCCACGCCCAGCAGCCGCTCGAGCCCCACCGCGAGCGAGAGGTCGGCGCGGTCGCCGTCGCCGAGGGCGCCGGCCAGCAACGCGCGCAGCGGCCCCTCCCCCACGACCACGTCGCCGTTGGCGGCGAGCGGCGCCCGGTGCAGCCCGAGGTCCGGGTCGTAGGCATACCGCTCGGCGTCGGTGCCGCCCGACGGCCCCTCGACGACCTCGAAGCGCACCGGACCAAGCCGCCGCAGCCGGGCCACCAGGACGGCAGCGGTGCCGGGCGGAACGGCGACCTCCAGCGCCGCCTGCAGCGCCCCCGGGAGGGCCGGCTGCCCGGTCCACGTCAGCGAGACGGGGCAGCCGAGCGCGCCGGCCACCGCGAACTCCACGTGCGGGCAGAGCGCAGGTGGGCAGGACAGCACGACGAGACGGCCGGGGACGGTGCGTCCCGGACCGCCGGTGGGCGGGTGCAGCGCGACCACGGTGACCTCCGATGCGAGGGGCGCCTTCCCCAGCGGCCTCGACGTCGGTCCCGTGCGTCCGTGCGTTGGCGATGATCCCCCACACCGCCCTCGGCGGCAAGCGCGGCGCAGGCGGCACACTCTTGCGGATGAGAGCGGCGCCGTCCTGGGTCTGCGGGCCGTGCCGCGAACGCCGTCACGACGGCTGCGCCGGTCGAGGGCACTGCGTGTGCCAGCACCGGCGCCCGGAACCGGTGGAGCCGGTGACCGGGACACCCGGGGAGTAGTGGCCCGGCTCCTACGATCACCCTGGTGAGCAGCCCGTCAGGCCCCCCCGGCCGGGTCTACGGCGGGCGCACCGCCACCGAGCGTCGCGCCGAGCGGCGCACCCGTCTGCTCGACGCCGGGCTGGACGCCTTCGGCACCGTCGGCTGGGGTGCAGTGTCGGTGGAGCGGATCTGCCAGGAGGCCTCGGTGGCGACCCGCAACTTCTACGACGAGTACGCCGACCGTGAGGCGCTGCTGCTCGCCGTCTATGCCGAGGTGCTGGGGGCGGCCACCACCGCCGTGGACCTTGCGCTGTCCGAGGTCCCTCCCAGGATGCCCGAGCGGGTCCGGGCCGGGCTTTCGGCGTACGTCGGGTTCGTCACCGAGGATCCCCGTCGGGCCCGCGTCGTGCACAGGGAGGTGCGGGTGGCCGGCGTGCTGGAGGACCAGCGGCGGGCGGCGTTCCTGTCCTTCGCGCTGCTCGTGGAGCGGGAGGCCGGCGCGGTGGACCGACGGCCCGGCGCCGGCCGGCTCACCGCCCTCGCGCTCGCCGGCGCCGTCAACGAGCTGCTCATCGACTGGGTGGCCGCCGCCGAGCCGCGACCACCGGTGGGACCGGTCGTGGACGAGCTGGTGCTGCTGTTCGTCGGCGCGCTGACGACGACGCCGATCTCGACCAGCTAGGCGCTGATCGGCGTCCGCTCGAGGGCGACGAGGTCGAGCAGCACTTCGGTCCGGTCCTCGGACGGCGTCGACGCTGGCACCGGGACCGCCGGACCTGGCTGCTCCACGACAGCTGTCACCGCGGCTGCCGACACGGTCGGCAGAGCCGGCACAGCCGGGACAGCCGGGACAGCCACTGCGGCGGCCCTCGCCGGAGCGCGGGCCACCAGCAGGCCGACGGCTCCCAACCCGAACACGCTCGCTGTCCCGACGACGGTCGAGGGGGGCACGAGGTCCGCAGCGACACCGGCGAGCAGCGCCCCGAGGCCCTGCACCGACATCAGGCAGGCGCCGGCGACGCCGAACGCCTTGGCCCGGTGCTCGGCCGGCACCGCCAGCACGAAGGCCTGGTTGGCGACCACCTGGCAGACCGTGCCGACACCGGCCACGGCGAGCAGGAGCGCGGCCACGACCAACCCCGGGTGGAGCAGCGCGAGCGTCTGGGGCGCCAGGGCAAGCAGGGCGAGGACGGGCAGGGCGCGCCGCCGCCCCTCGGCCGAGAGCCGGCGCAGCACGAGCAGTCCGCCGAGGGCGGCACCGAGCGGGCACGCGGCCGACAACACCCCGGCCGCGGTGCTCCCGCCACCCATCTCGGCCGCCCAGGGCACGGCCAGCGCCAGGGCGACGACGTCGAACAGGGCGACGGTGCTGGCGAGGACCAGGACGTACGCCGCCCGCCGCTCGGCAAGGACCACCTGCAGGCCGCTCGGACCCGCTCGTCGGGGTCTGGTGCGCGCGGGTCCAGCTGACGCGTGGCGCCGCTCCGCCGGGGGCCGGCGGCGCACGGTCAGCCGCACCACGGCGGCGCTGACCACGAAGCTTGCCGCATCCACGGCGAGCGCCGGTCGCGCCCCGACGGCTGCCACGACCGCTCCCCCGACGCCGAAGCCGAACAGCCCGGCCAGCGTCATGGCCGTGGACTGCAGGGCGTGGCCGGCGGCGTAGGTCGCTTCCGTCGGCAGCACCTCCGGGAGCAGCGCGGACCGCGCAGCCTCGAACGGCGGCTGCGCGACGGTCAGCAGCACGGCGAGGACAAGCAGCGCCGGCAGCGGCACGTCGGGCAGGGCCATCATCGCGGCGAGCGCGGCCCTGGTGAGGTCGGTGGCCAGCAGGACGGTGCGGCGGGGGAGCCGGTCGCCGAGCCCGGCGAGCGCCGGACCGGCGACCAACCAGGGCAGATAGGTCACGGCATAGCTGGCAGCGGTGAGGGCGCTGGACCCGGACCGCTGGAAGACCAGCACGGCGAGCGCCAACCGAGCGAGCTGGTCGCCCACAAGGCTGGTGACGTAGGCGACCAGCAGGCCCCGGTACTCCGGCAGGCGCAGCGGCGCGGCATAGCTCAGACCCTTTCGGGGGGCGCGGTGCCGTCCTGCCACGGTCACAGCCTCGGGCATCCCGGACACAGACCCGCCGACGTTGGTCCGCTGTTGGGGAGTCCCTGTGCTGGCCGTGGGCGGCAGTTCACCCGAATGCGCGGAAGCCCGCCTACCGTGTCCAGAGTCAGACAAAGAACCCTTCGGCGCGTTGGCGCGCGCCCGGACACGGCAGGCGGTGACTTCCTGATGCGCGGTGGCAACCAGTGGACCTAAGCACCAGGTGACGAGGTGGCGGGGCGGGTGTTGACGCACCCGGCCTGCCCCTCAGCTCCATCTTCGGACGGGCAGGCGCCAGAGTTGAGCGCCGCAGCCAATCTTTTTTTTTCGTCACCTTTTCGGGTGAACAGCTGCGCCGCTGATCGCTATGCGGCAGACTCCGGCTCGCGGCGATTCCCCCGTCGCCTCGGGAGCAGCGTGGCACCCGGGTGCTCCGCACCCCAACGAGGACCCCCGTGGTCGAGGACCGAAGACTGGCACCCGTCACCGTGCAGCGGCGCGTCCTCGGCTGGGTCGCCGTCGGCGTAGTCGCGCTGGCTGCCGCCGGGACCCGGCTCCCGCACCAGCCGATTCCCGGCAACGGGCCCGAGCAGATGCTTCGCGCCGCCGGCGCCGCCATCGCCCTGCTGCTCGGTGTCGCTCCGCTGTTGCGCCGACGCTGGGGACGCAGCGGGGAGACCCTGACCTTCGGCGCGACCGCGACCACCATCGCGCTGGTGACGGTGCCCTGGCCGTGGGCCACCTTCTTGCAGCTCCTCGCGACGCTGGTTGCCGGCCTGGTGGCGCGCCGGCCAGCCGTGAAGACCGCCTTCAACGTGGCCAACGACGTCGTTCTGGTCACCCTCGCCGGCCTCATCGCCGGCGCTGGTTCCGACACCGGGCACCACGTGGGCACGGCCCGCGGCGCGCTCAGCCTGCTCGCGGGGGTCGCGCTCGCCTCCATTGTCTCCGAGCTCGCGCTCAACGCGGTCGTCGCCGCCTCCCAGGACGTGCCGTTCTTGGGTGTCGCCACCGACGGGCTGCGCGTGCGGGTTGCGCAGCTGGTCCTCAATGCCGCGCTCGGGCTGGCCGTCGTGGTTGTGGCCCACGCCAGCCCGCTCACGCTCGCGACCATGCCGGTCGTGGCGGCGCTGCTGGTCCTGCTGCACCGAGGCAACCAGCGCGCCGACCGCGAACGCGACGTCTGGCGCCAGCTGGAGGCGGCGGGTCGCGAGCTGAAGACGCTCGACGAGAACCTCATCCTGGACCGCGCGCTGGCCCGGTCGGCGGCGTTGTTGCGCTGCGACAGTGTGGAACTGCTGCTCGCGCGGCATGGGGAGCCCGGCGAGGTGCAGCGCTGCCGGGGCGGGCTGCGCGGCCTCCGCGAGCGGGTGGACGAGGTGGGCTGGGTGCCCACGGTCACCGCGGACCGACCGCGCCCGACGACCGACGGCGTGGGGGGCGTCGTGGTCGAGGTGGGGCTGACCGGGCCGGCCGGCGCGCTCGGGGTCCTGCGCGTCGACCTGCCGGGCGAGGGTCACGTCGAGGAGCGGGAGCTGCAGGCGCTGGCGACGTACGCCAGGGGGCTGTCGTCGACCCTGCTCAACGCGCGGCTCTACGCCGACGCGGTGGCCGAGGCCGAGCTCAAGGCCTGGCAGGCCGGCCACGACCCACTCACCGGGCTGGTCAACCGGCAGGGCCTGCTGGAGGTCGCGCCGACGGTCGAGGCCGAGGTGCACGGCAGCGGCGAGACGATGGCGGTGCTCGTGCTGGACCTCGACCACTTCAAGCAGGTCAACGACGTGCTCGGCCACAACTCAGGCGACCGGCTGCTGCAGCACCTGGCCGAGGTGCTGACCGAGCGGGTGCGCCCGGTCGACCTCGCCGTGCGGCTGGAGGGGGACACCTTCGCCCTGCTGCTGCGCGGGCTGCGCGGCGACGAGGCGGTCGAGCGGATCGCCCACGACGTGCTGCGCGTCGTCGCCGAGCCGGTCGAGCACGAGGGGCTGCGGCTGTCGCTGGAGGCCAGCCTCGGCTACGCCCTGTCGCCCACCGACGGCGACACCATCGCGCAGCTGCTGACCAGGGCCAGCGCGGCCATGACCCTGGCCAAGCGCTCCCCCGGCTCGACCCGGCGATGGCGGGCCGAGCGGGCCGAGCACAGTCGCGCCCGCCTCGCCCTGTCCGCCGACCTGCGCACCGGTCTGGAGGCCGGCGGCGAGCTGCTGCTGCATTTCCAGCCCCAGGTGGACCTCGCCACCGGCGGGATCAGCACCGTGGAGGCCCTGGCCCGCTGGCAGCACCCGACCCGGGGGCTGCTGACGCCGGACGAGTTCGTGCCGATCGCCGAGCACAGCGGGCTGGCCAGGCCGTTCACCCTGGCCGTCCTGGAGGCGGCGGTCGCCGAGGCCGCACTGTGGCGGGAGATGGGGCTCGGCGGTCCGCGTCGCGGCCTCGGGCGCATTTCGGTGGCGGTCAACCTGTCCGCCCGCAACCTGCTCGACCGCGAGCTGCCGGCCGACCTCGCCGTGGTGCTGGCCCGGCACGGCCTGCCGGCCCGACAGCTTGTGCTGGAGATCACCGAGACGGTGGCGCTGGCCGAGCTGGAGGTCGTCAACGACGTGCTGGCGCGGCTGCGGTCGCTCGGCGTACAGCTGTCGGTGGACGACTTCGGCACCGGATACAGCTCGCTGCGCTTCCTGCAGGCCATCGCGGTCAACGAGCTCAAGATCGACAAGGAGTTCGTGAGCGGGATGCTGGCGTCGGAGTCCGACGCAGCGATCGTGCGCGCCAGCCTGGAGCTCGGGCACGGACTCGGGCTGCGCGTCGTCGCCGAGGGCGTGGAGCAGCAGGAGCAGCTGGACGCGTTGCGGGAGCTCGGATGCGACGCCGTGCAGGGCTTCCACATCGCCCGCCCGCTGCCGGCGGAGGTGCTCCGCGAGGTGCTGGCGGACCGCTCCGGCCGAGTGGTCTCGCTGGCCAGCCGGCGCCGCCGCGCCTGAGGGCGGCAGCCGCCACGGGCGGGGGTGGCGTGTAGGCCGAGCCCGGCGGGGGGTAGGCCACGCACGACCCCCCGCTCCCGACCGAAGGCGAGGCCACTGGTGGACCTACGTGCGCTCATCCCCCTGCTGGCAGCGCCGGGGCCGTTCGCCACCGTCTACCTCGCCACCCACCGCGCCAGCGAGCAGGCGGCCGCGGCGTTCGACGTGCTGTGGAAGGACGTGCACCGGGAGCTGACGGACGCGGGTGCCGATGCCGCCACCGTCGACGCCCTGGACGCCGCGCGCGGCAGCCACACCGACGGGGGGACGATCGCGCTGGTCGCGGCCGGCGGCCGGGTGCTGCTCCGGCAGGCCCTGCCGGCGGCCAGTGACACCACGCTGGTCCGGGTCGCCCCCCTGCCGCACCTGCTGCCCCTGCTCGGCTGGGCGCAGAGCCGGGTGCCGCACGTGGTCGCGCTGGTGGACCACAGCGGGGGGGACGTGCTGGCCTACTCCGCGGAGCTGACCGCCGGCACTGCGCCCGTCGACGCGGGGACGGTGCCGGCTGCCGACGGGCCGGCGCACAAGACCGGGGGCGGCGGCTACAACGAGAAGCGCAACCAGCGCACGGTGGAGAACAGCTGGGAGGAGACGGCACATCGGGTGGTTGCCGCCGTGCAGGCCGCGAGCGCCGAGGTGGGCGCGCAGGTCGTGCTGCTGGGCGGCGACGCCCGCGAGGTGGGGCTGCTCCGGGAGGCCCTCCCGCACGACCTGGCACCCCTGGTCGCCGTGGTGAAGGGTGGGCGGGCGGCCGACGGCGGGGCGGCGCACCTCGCCGACGAGATCCTGGCAGCCCTCGACGCCCGGATCGCCGCGGACACCGCGGACGTGCTGGACCGCTTCGCCACCTACCGGGGCCGGGCCAGCAAGGACCGGGCCCGGCCGATCGTCACCGGGCAGACGGCGGACGGCGCGGACGAGCACGACCCGGCGCTGCAGGCCGCCGACGGTGTGGCCGACGTCGTCGCGGCACTGCGGATGGGGGCGGTGGACACGGTGCTGCTTGCCGTGGGCGCCGACGAGGATCGCACGGTGCTCACCGGCCCCGACCCGCTGCAGCTCGCGCTCACCGGCGCCGAGCTCGCCGACCTCGGGGTGTCGGCGCCCGTCGAGGCGCTGCTGGTCGACGCGCTGGCCCGGGCCGCGCTAGCGCAGGACGCCGCCCTGCGGCTGGTGCCGGCCGGCGTCCCGGATGCCCCTGCCGACGGTGTCGGCGCGTTGCTGCGCTACTCCCTCCCGGCGGCCTGAGCGTGCAGATCTGGCCCGGCAGTGCCTACCCCCTCGGCGCGACCTACGACGGCGGGGGCACCAATTTCGCCTTGTTCTCGGAGGTGGCCGAGGGCGTCGAGCTGTGCCTGTACGACGACGCCGGCGTGGAGGAGCGCGTCCGGGTCCGCGAGGTCGATGCCTTCGTCTGGCACTGTTATCTGCCGAACGTCGGTCCCGGGCAGCGCTACGGGTTCCGCGTGCATGGCCCCTTCGACCCGGCGCACGGCCACCGGTGCAATCCCGCGAAGCTGCTCCTGGACCCCTACGCCAAGGCCGTCGAGGGTGAGATCGACTGGGACGAATCACTGTTCCCGTACACCTTCGCCGCCGGCCCGGACGGCCCCGTCAACGAAGCCGACTCCGGCCAGCACATGGTCAAGGCCGTGGTGGTCAGCCCCTTCTTCGACTGGGCCAACGACCGACCGCCGCACACGCCGTACGCCGACACGGTCGTCTACGAGACGCACGTGAAGGGGTTCACCGAGACGCACCCGTTGATCCCCGAGGAGATCCGCGGGACCTACGCCGGGCTGTCGCACCCGGCCGCCATCGAGCACCTGACCAAGCTCGGGGTCACCGCGGTCGAGCTCATGCCGGTGCACCAGTTCGTGCAGGACCACTACCTGGTGGAGCGGGGGCTGCGCAACTACTGGGGCTACAACACCATCGGGTTCCTCGCCCCGCACAACGCCTACTCCTCCTCCGGGCAGCGCGGCCAGCAGGTGCAGGAGTTCAAGACGATGGTCCGCGAACTGCACGCGGCCGGCATCGAGGTCATCCTCGACGTCGTCTACAACCACACCGCCGAGGGCAACGAGAAGGGCCCGGTGCTGTCGATGCGGGGCATCGACAACGCGGCGTACTACCGCCTGGTCGAGGACGACCCGCAGTACTACATGGACTACACCGGCACCGGCAACAGCCTGCGGGTGCGCCACCCCCACGTGCTCCAGCTCATCATGGACAGCCTGCGCTACTGGGTGACCGAGATGCACGTGGACGGCTTCCGCTTCGATCTCGCCTCCACCCTCGCCCGCGAGTTCTACGACGTGGACCGGCTGTCGGCGTTCTTCGACCTCGTGCAGCAGGACCCGGTGGTGTCGCAGGTCAAGCTCATCGCCGAGCCGTGGGACGTCGGCGAGGGCGGCTACCAGGTCGGCAACTTCCCGGCGCTGTGGACGGAGTGGAACGGCAAGTACCGCGACACCGTGCGCGACTTCTGGCGCGGCGAGGAGGCCGGGCTCGGCGAGTTCGGGTCCCGGCTGACCGGCTCCTCCGACCTCTACGAAGGCAACGGCCGCAGGCCCTTCGCCTCCATCAACTTCGTCACCGCGCACGACGGCTTCACCCTGCACGACCTGGTGAGCTACCACGACAAGCACAACGACGCCAACGGCGAGGGTGGCAACGACGGCGAGAGCCACAACCGCTCGTGGAACTGCGGTGTCGAGGGTCCGACCGACGACCTGGACATCGTGGCCCTGCGCGAACAGCAGAAGCGCAACTTCATCGCCACCCTGTTCCTGTCCCAGGGCGTCCCCATGCTCTCGCACGGCGACGAGCTGGGGCGCACCCAGCAGGGCAACAACAACGGCTACTGCCAGGACAATGCGCTGACGTGGATCGACTGGGCCGCAGCCGAAGAGGAGTTCCCGCTCGTGGAGTTCACGGCCGCGGCCTCCCGGCTGCGGCGCGAGCACCCGGTCTTCCGCCGGCGCAGGTATTTCCAGGGCCACCCGGTGCGCGGCTCCGGCGGCATCGACGACATCACCTGGCTGCGCCCGAGCGCCGAGCAGATGACCGACGAGGACTGGGAGTCCGGCCACGCCAAGTCCCTCGCGGTCTTCCTCAACGGCGACGGCATCCGCGAACCCGACAGCCGCGGGGAGCGGGTCGCCGACGACTCGTTCCTGCTCTGCTTCAACGGCCACCACGAGGACATCAGCTTCTGCCTGCCGGGCGAGGAGTACGGCGAGCGGTGGGAGACGGCGCTGGACACCGCGGCCCCCATGGTCGACGAGGCCGAGCAGCGCTCGCTGAAGGCCGGCGAGGACATCGAGGTGCCGGCCAGGTCGCTGCTCGTGCTCCGCCGCACGGTCTGACGTGCCGACGCCCAGCAGCACCTACCGGCTGCAGCTCACGCCGTCGTTCGGCTTCGACGCCGCGGCGGCCGTGGTGCCCTACCTCGCCGACCTCGGGGTCAGTCACGTCTACTGCTCGCCATGGCTGCAGGCGGCGCCGGGCAGCATGCACGGCTACGACGTGGTGGACCACTCCCGGGTGAACGCCGAGCTGGGCGGGCCCGACGCGCACGCCCGGCTGGTGGCCGCCGTGCGTGCCGCCGGGCTGGGGATGGTGCTGGACATCGTGCCCAACCACATGGCGGTGGGCGAGCCGGAGTCGCAGAACGCGCAGTGGTGGGGGCTGCTGCGCGAGGGCCGCGGTTCGACGTACGACAGCTGGTTCGACGTGGACTGGGACGCCCAGGGCGGTCGCGTGCTGGTGCCCGTGCTGGGGACGCCGCGGGACGAGGTCGCGGACGCGCTGCGCCGGGACGGCGACCGGCTGCGCTACTACGACCACGAGGCGCCGCTGCCGGCGGAGGAGCACTACCGCCTCGCCGACTGGCACGTCGCGAACGAGGAGCTCAACTACCGCAGGTTCTTCGACGTCACGTCGCTCGCCGGGATCCGGGTGGAGGACCCGGCGGTCTTCGAGGCGAGCCACGCCCTGGTGCTCGCGCAGGTGCGCGACGGCGTGCTGGACGGTCTGCGCATCGACCACCCGGACGGCCTCGCCGACCCGGCCGGGTATCTCGACCGGCTGGCCGCCGCGTCGGGGGCGGTGTGGACGGTGGTGGAGAAGATCCTCGAGCCCGGTGAGGACCTCCCGGCCGGCTGGGCCACCGCCGGGACGACCGGCTACGACGTGCTCAACCGGGTGGTCGGCCTTTTCGTCGACCCCGCCGGCGAGCAGCCGCTGACCGGTCTCTGGCAGCGGCTCTCCGACCAGCCGGCGCCGTACGCCGAGGTGGTCACCGCGTGCAAGCGGCTGGTCGTGGACCGCGTGCTCGGGGCCGAGGTCGCGCGGCTCGTCCGGTTGCTGCGCGCGGCCGTGCCCGCCGGCAGCGACGTCACCGACCGCGGGCTGCACGACGCGGTCGTGGAGCTGCTCGTCGGCTTCGACGTCTACCGCGCCTACGTGACGCCCGGTGTCGAGCCGCCACCGGAGTCAGTGGCCAGGGTGTCGCACGCGCTCGAGGCGGCGGTGGTGGCCGCGCCGGG